>Ga0315900_10002387_pt1 | contig 28748 bp, 25 predicted proteins | sample LakEriMetagenome_FD_203521 | JGI IMG/M metagenome (GOLD analysis project Ga0315900, IMG submission 203521) | Freshwater fungal communities from buoy surface, Lake Erie, Ohio, United States - Buoy 12 MA114 | ecosystem: Environmental > Aquatic > Freshwater > Lake > Lake biofilm | place: USA: Lake...
AACTGCACGGGGCCCTGGGCGGTTCACGCCTTTCCGTGGACCCCTTGAACGAGCTGCTGCCGGTGACCGCCACTCCTGGCGTGGTGCTGGGCGGGGCGCGGTTCATCCACCTGATCAGCGGCACCATCGGTGCCTTTGCGGCGTTCGATGCCAGTGCGTCCGGTCAGGGGCTCGCGCGCTTCGATGATGAGGTGCTTCAGGAGATGGACGGCACCGATGTCCGCCTTTCGTGGAGCGCGACCCGGCTCAAGGCCGGACTGATCGTGCGGTTCTAGCGCAGGAAGACCCACTCATCCGCAGAGCTCTCCTCGGGCGCGAAGCGGTAACCATCGCCATCGTAGCGCTTCAGCTCCTCCACCTCCAGCACCCGGTGGCGGATGATGTGCCGGGCCATCGCCCCGCGCTGGTGCTTGGCATGCACCATCACCACCTTGTACCCACCGGGCCCCTTGTCCTTGAAGACCGGCGTGACCACGCGGGCCTTGAGGCCTTGGGGCTTCACGGCCTTGAAGTACTCGGCGCTCGCGAGGTTCACCACCACAGCATCAGCGTTCGCGACCAGGTCGGCGTTGAGCTGCTCGGTGATGCGGTCTCCCCAGTGGGCGTAGAGGTCCTTGGCGCGGCCCACGGGAAGCTTGGTGCCCATCTCCAACCGGTAGTCCTGCATCAGGTCCAGCGGCCGCAGCACGCCATACAGCCCGCTGAGGATGCGCAGGTGGCGCTGGGCGAACCGCAGGTCGTCAACATCGAAGCCGGCAGCATCCAGCCCGCGATAGGCCTCGCCGTTGAAGACATGCACCGCAGGTCGGGCGTTCTTCGGCGTGAAGGGCAGCTGCCAGGCCTGGTAGCGGGCGTGGTTCAGCTCGGCCAGCTTGGGACTGATGTCCATGAGCGCGGCGAGCTTCTTCGCGCTGAGGCCGCGCAACTTGTTCACCAACGGCAGGCTGTGATCAAGGAGCACAGGTTGCGTAGTGCCTTTCACAGCGGGCACGGCTCCGCTGGTGAGGTCCTTGGCAGGTGAGAGCAGGATGAGCATGGCAATGGATGCGGTCGCGAAATAACACCGGGCGCACGAAGCCTGTTCGTGACCGCGCTCACCGCAGGCCGCGCTGCTTCTGAATGGTCTCGTATGCCTCCTGCACCTTCTTGAACTTCTCGTTGGCGGCCTTCTGCACCTCCTCGCCGAGCTGGGCCACCTTGTCCGGGTGGTACTTCATGGCCATGCGGCGGTAGGCCTTCTTCACCTCCTCGTCGGTGGCCTCGGCAGTGATCTCCAGAATGCTGTAGGCCGCGCTGGGATCGGCCGTGCGGAACATGGCGCTCAGCGAGCCCAGGTCCTTCTCGCTGATGGCCAGGTCGTGCGCGATGCGGCGCAGCAATTCGAGCTCGGCGCGGTCCACCTGGCCGTCGGCATACGCCAGGCCGATGAGGTAGTGCAGGAGCTGCAACCGCACCGGATGCGGCATGTTGTGGCGGATCTGCACGCACACCTCGTGCACGGGCACCTCGCGCTTGAGCACATCGCGCAGCAGGATGAGCAACTGGGCGGCCTGGTCCGGACCGAACTGCCGGGTGAAGAACTGCCGCACATGGTCCAGCTCACGCTGGGTCACGCGGCCATCGGCCTTCATGAGGGCGGCGGTGAGCACCACGAGGCTCATGGCCAGGTCACCACCGGTGGTGCGCGGACGCTGTTGGTACTGGCCCTGTGGCTCAGTGGCCGGGTCGGCACCAGTGCCCCGCCAGGTGTCGAGCATGGCGCCCAGGGCGAAGCCGAGCAGCCCACCGATGGGGCCACCGAAGGCCCAACCGAGGCCTCCACCGATCCATTTGGAAAAACTCACGACAGGTGCTTGTGGTGATGAAGGCCGCAAAGGTGGGCCATCAGAGGAACGTACTGAACGGAAAGGACCATGAGTGGTGTGAGATCACCAGCTGCCACCTGCACCACCACCACCGAAGCTGCCACCGCCGAAGCCACCGAAGCCTCCGCCACCACCGCTCCATCCACCACCACCTCCACCATGCCAGCGGCCACTATGGCGCCGGTCCATCTGGCTCAGCAGCCACATGGCGGTCCAGAAGTCCACGCTGTTGGTGCGGGCGTAGCGGTTTACGCGCGAGCGCCAGGAGAGGACCATGACCACGCCGAAGAGCACAACGAACACCAGCACCGGCCAGGGAAAGCTCTTCTTCCCGTAGCTCTTCTCGTTGAACTCGCCCTTGGCCAGGGCCATCAGCACACCGGTGGCCGCATCGATGCCCGCGAAGTAGTTCCCCTCGCGGAAGCGCGGCAACAGTTCGTTGTCGAGCACCCGTTTCGCAGTGAGATCGGGGATCGCCCCCTCCAGCCCATAGCCGGTGGCGATGAACACCTTCCGCTGGCCGGGCGGTCCATTGGGCTTGATGAGCAGCACGATGCCGTTGTCGAAGCGCTGCTGACCGATGCCCCAGCGCTCACCGATGTCGAAGGCGAGGTCCGATTCAGGCAGGCCGCACAAGGTGTCCACGATGATCACCAGCAGCTGGTTGCTGGTCTCCCGGGCGAAGGCCACCAGCTTGGCATTGAGCTGCTGCTCCTCGCTGGGGGAAAGCAGGTCCGCATAGGACCACACCAGGCGGTCCTGCTTACGCTCGGGCGGCGGCTGCAGGGTGCAGTCGAACCGCGCGGCCTGCAGCGACGCGGCCAGCACCAGCAAGGCGGTGGCGAGCAGGGTCCTCATCGGCGCGCGATGCTCACCTCGTTGGTCAGTTCGTTGGTATCGTCGGCGCGGCGGGGGAAGCGCTCGTGGAGCTTGGCCGCCACCATCCGCACGGCCTCGCAGAAGCCATCGGCCCGGCGGCCCGCCACGAAGTGGAGCTTGAGCACGGCGACCACATCGTTCCAGAAGCCGGCGGGCACCACCTCGTTGATGCCCTTGTCACCGATCACCGCCACCTTGCGGTCGGCCACGCTCACGTAGATGAGCACGCCGTTGCGGTCGCGGGTGCGGTGCATGCCGATCTCCTCGAAGATGAACGCGGCATGGTCCATCACGTCCTCCTCGATGTGGTCCTCGAGGTGCACGCGGATCTCGCCGGAGGTGGCGCGCTCGGCCTCACCGATGGCCTGCGCGACCCGGCTGCGTTCCTCGGCCGTGAGGAAATCAGCGGCCGTCAACGTGGTGGTCACTTGAAGGAGATGTCAGGTGCGTTCTCCGTACCCTCCTGCGCCTCGAAGTAGCCCTTCTCGGTGAAGCCGAAGAGCTTGGCGAGCAGGTTGCCGGGGAAGCGCTTGATGCGGGTGTTGAAGTCGCGCGCCACATCATTGTACTTGCGGCGCTCCACCCCGATGCGGTTCTCCATGCCCTCGTACTGGGCCTGGAAGTCGCGGAAGGCGGCCGTGGTCTGCAGGTTCGGGTAGGCCTCGATGGTGGCCATCAGGCGCGACAGTGACCCGGTGAACTGGGCCTGTGCCTGCTCAAAGGCCTTGATGTTCTCGGGCGTGAGGTTGTCCGCATCGATGGTGATGCTGGTGGCCTTGGCACGTGCCTCCACCACTTCACGCAAGGTGGTGTTCTCGAAATCGGCCGAACCCTTGATGATCTCCACCAGGTTCTTGGTCTTGTCGGCGCGGAGCTGGTAGGCGTTCTCCACGTTGCTCCACTGCTTGGTCACGTCCTCGTTCTGCCCAACAGTTCCATTGTAGAAACTGATGGCCCAGAGGGCGATCAGGACGACGACGCCGAGGCCGATGTAACGACGGATGTTGGTCATGGTTCAGGATTCGGTTTTCAGAGGATGACGGCGCGAAGATAAACCGCTCCTTCCGGCACGACCGGCCTTCGGATCCCGTGCCATGACCGGCGGCACGACAAGCTGACAGGCGGCGGGATCGGCACGCCGTTCGGGACCTCCTTTGCACCGTCGTGCGCACCGATCGCTTCCATTCCGCCACCGTGCTGCTGTTGCAGGCGCTCACCGGCATGCCCGCCGGGCGCTTGGAGGCCGTGCGGCTCGTTCCACGCAGCCGCAACCACCTGCGCATGCCATGGTACCCCGAGCGCCCGGGTGGAGCGTTCGTGCATGGCGACCGCATCTACATCACCGATGTCCTGCATGCAGCACCCGCCTCCGGCGACCCGGAAGCCGTGCTGCGCTGGCTGCTGCTGATGGCGCACGAGGTGGGCCACGTGGCGCAGGCCTGGCGCGTGGGGGGTACGCGGGCCAGCCGGTGGCGCTTCACCGCATGGGCGGCCGCAGGCTATGCGGTGTCCTTCCTCCGGAACGGCAGGCAAGGCTATCGCAAGGCCGCACTGGAAGTGGAGGCCGATCGGGCACGCCGCCTGCTCCGGACCTGGATGGAGCGCACTGGTGGATGCCACGCGCACCATCCCCTCATCCAGCTGGTGATGCAGGATGACGCGCCCGGCATGGCCGCCTGGATCACCGCCAACGCGGGGCAGCACCCGTGAGGATCAGGAAGCGCGATCAGTGGCGCACCACCACCTGGCCGGTCCATGGACGGGCACCGGTGAGCCGCGCGGTGTAAACCCCGGGGGCCAGGTCCTGCACAGGCACCTGGATGCTTCCTCCGGTGCGCACGACGAGGCCACCGCGCACCACACGGCCGCTGGCATCAAGGAGGTCCAGCACACCCGCATGGTCCGCAGGCAGTTGCAGGCGGAAGGCTGTTTCAGCCGGATTGGGATAAAGCACGGGAACGATGGTACCAACCAAGTGCCCCGCAACGGTCGTGATGTCCTCCGCATCGTAGTAGAACCGGGCCGTGGTGGGCTGGCCGGCCACGGTGGTCACCAGCAGCACCGGGGCGTCCATGCCCTGGGCGATCCAGCGATACTCAACCGTCTCCGGTTCATCAAAGCGGAAGCCCAGACCGAACTGGTTCACGAAGATGGTGTCCGAACGCTGCAGCACCGACCGCACGCGCAACACCTGGAAGGTGTCCGCAGGCAGGTACAGGGTGCCCCAGCCATCCACCGTGTTGTAGCGCCACTGGTCCTGCTCGAAACTGAAGAGCGTGGGCACGCTGAGGGAGAAGTTGCTGAAGGAGCTATCCTCATCGCCGAACTCCAAGGGAAAGCGATGGATGAAGTCCACCGGAACGCGGCGGGTGCTGGAGGGCAGCCCGTTGATGTTGGCCCCAAAGCCCACGTTGCGGTAGCCGGTCGCGTCCTTCTTGTAGTAGTCGTAGAGGTTGGAGACCGTGAGGAAGGTCTGGAAGCCGAAATCCTGCCCCTTCATGGCGAAGTCCGCGTCGTGCTGGGGATACAGGAACGGGTTGTTGAAGAAGAGCTGGTAGGCGAAGGGCGTGGAGGAGACCGACACGGCCGTATCCGCGCCTGGCGCGTCGGGAGAAAGCGTGCTGAAGTCCCAGATCACATTGGGACCGGTAAGGTCGAGCTCAACGCCCGTGGCCGCCGTGGTGCGGTAGCGCATGGTGTCGCCCGCCGAGGGCATGTCGGCTGGTCCGATGGTGATCTGGCCGTTCGCGGTGGTCAGCACCGCCAGGGAGATCAGGGTAAGGGTGTGACGCATGGAGGGGTGGTGATGGCCAAAGCTACCGGAACTGGTCCAGCACTTTCGGCCCGATGCTTGCCGAGGTGGTGCGCTACCTTTGTTTCCCAATGCGCTTCATTCTCCTGATCACCGCCCTGCTGCTGGGCTCCAGTGTGCTGGCCCAACCCACCACGCCGAAAAAGCCCGACCTGGTGCAATTCAGTGGTGTGGTGGTCACGGACAGCCTTGCTCCGGTGCCCTTCACGCATATCCTGGTGAAGAACACCTACCGCGGCACCATGAGCGATGTGTACGGCTACTTCAGCTTCGTGGCGCAGGAGGGCGATACCATCCTCTTCAGCGCGGTGGGCTTCCAACGTTCGCAGTACGTGATCCCGGACAGCCTGGCGGAGGACAAGTACTCCATGATCCACGTGATGTCGCGCGATACCGTGCAGTTGCAGGAGATGACCGTGTACCCCTGGCCGTCGCGCGAGCAGTTCCGGGACGCGTTCCTGAGCCTGCGCCTGCCGGCCGACGACTATCAACTGGCCATGCGCAACATGTCGCCTGCCGAACTGATGCAGCGGATGGAGAACCTGCCGCCTGACGCCTACGCCAGCTTCCAGTACCAGATGCAGCTGGACCACACGCGGCTGTACTACGCTGGCGGAACACCCTCGGTCAACCTGTTCAACCCCATCGCCTGGGCGCAGTTCCTGCAGGCCTGGCAGAACGGGGCGTACAAGAAGAAGGACTGATCGCTCCATGGCGGCACTGCTCGCCCACCTGCACAAGGACCGGCTGGAGGCCGGGTGCGATGAGGCGGGCCGCGGCTGCCTCGCCGGACCGGTGGTGGCCGCCGCGGTCATCCTTCCACCCCGCGTGCGCATCCCCGGGCTGGACGACAGCAAGAAGCTGAACCCCGCACAACGCGCCGAACTTCGCCCGCTCATCGAGGCGAAGGCGATCGCCTGGTCCGTGGCCTTCGTGGGGCCCGCCGAGATCGACGTGCTGAACATCCTGCGCGCCAGCTTCACCGCGATGCACCACGCCGTGGATGCGCTCGGCCAGCGTCCGGACCACCTGCTGATCGACGGCAACCGCTTCATCCCCTACCCCGGCATCGCGCATACCTGCGTGGTAAAGGGCGACGGCCGCTTCCGCAGCATTGCGGCCGCCAGCATCCTGGCCAAGACCCACCGTGATGCGTACATGGAAGGCCTGCACCTGGAACACCCCGGCTACAACTGGGCCGTGAACAAGGGCTACCCCACGCCGGACCATCGTGCCGCGCTGGAACAACAGGGGCCCTGCGTGCATCACCGGCGCAGCTTCCGCCTGCTGAAGGACCAGCTGGACCTCTTTTGATCGTTCATGTCCACACGGGCGTGTGCAAAGGCCGCGCCTCTATGCGGAAAGGCCCTTCGGAGGCCGGGTAATTTCGCCGGGCATCCTTCCCCATGCGCCGACTCCCCGCCATCCTGCTGCTCCTGCTCATCGCTGGCGCCGCTGCGTGGACGCTGTTCCGCTGGAACGCTGGGCGCACCGAAGCGGTGGACCCCTGGGCCGCGATGCCCGCACACACCGCGGTATTGCTGGAGTTCCCCGATGCCTTTGCCGAGTGGGACCGGCTGATGCACACCTCGCAGCACTGGACCGCCCTGGAACAGCTGCCGGGGATGGCCGCTGCTGGCCGCATGGCCGCGCGCATCCGCAGCCGCATGGAGGATGATGCCGAACTGCGCCGCGCCCTGGACGGTGCACCCGTGGTGCTGGGCCTGCTGCGCACCGGCGGCCAGGGCACCGGACTGCTGCTGGCCTGCGCGCCTCGTCACCATGATGAGGCCGCGCGCACGGCCATGGCCAACGTATTGGAACTGGGCGCTCCCGAGCAAGCTGCGCTGGCCAAGGGCACCGTGGTGACCTTGCGCGGTGATAGTGCACTGAAGGACCTCTCGCTCTGCCACATCGGTGGACTGTGGCTGCTGTCCGGTTCGCGCGATGTGCTGGAGGAGGCGCTGCTCGAGGTGCGGAACGGTCAGGGGCTCACCAGCGACACCCTCTTCACCAAGGCGCGCAACACCTTGGGCGATGGCAGCAATGCCCACCTGCTCATCCACTTGGAAAGGGCGCGCAACCTGCTGGCGAACTGGTGGACGGCCGAGGCCCTGAAGCCCCTGGAGGAACTGCCCCGTGGATGGGCTGCACTGGACTTGGAGGTACGCTCCGATGCGCTGCTCATGAGCGGCCTGGTGGTGCCTGAGGACGCGCACCGCAGCTGGGAACGGCTCGCACACCAAGGCACCGGGGACCTGCCCCTGCTGCGCAGTCTGCCGGCCGGCGTGGAACGCATGGAGGCCTGGCACATCAGCGATCCGCTGCAATGGGCACGTGACCTCGATGCCGCAGCGGACGATAGCCTGCAGGAAGGACTGCTCGCCTGGGTGAACGGCCCGGTGGTGCTGGCCCACGGCGCCACGGACAGCCTGGCCCCCGCCGTATGGGCCTTCTTCACCACCGCAGACCCCGATGCTGCGGAAGAGGCCATCCGTAGCTACCGCCCGCCACAGCCTGGCGATACGCTGTCCTACCGGGGCCTGCGCTTCGCCCGCCTGCCCTCGGCGCAGGACCACGAACGACTGCTCGGCCCTGCCTTCGCGTCATTGGAGCGTCCCTGGTGGAGCGTGATGGGCGACCAGGTGGTGTTCGCCGCCAGTCCGCAACGGCTCTCCCAGGCCGTGGATGCCTGGACCGATGGCAACAGTCTGGCCGAGGACGCCCGCACCAGCGCCTGGTGGGCCCGCATGAACACGGCGGCCGGACGCCTCTGGTGGTGCGATGTGTCACGTCATCGCAGCAGCCTCGCGCCGCTGCTCCAGGACAAGGCCCGCAGCACGGTGGCCGCACAGGACGCGCTCTGGGGACAGGTGGGCGGCATCACCGTACAGCTCGCGCAGGGTCAGCGTGGCATGCATCCGCTCGTCATCGGCATCCAGCACGTGCCCATCGAGGTGCGCCCGCAGCGCAGCCTGTGGAGCGCGGCGCTCGGGAGCCCTGTGGAACGCGCGCCGGACATCGTGGTGAACCATACCAACAACACCCGCGAGGTGCTGGTGCAGGATCTGCAGCATCGCATTCACCTGATCAGCGCGGCCGGCAAGGTGCTGTGGACAAAGCAACTGGACGGACCGATCCGCGGCAGCGTCCATCAGGTGGACCGCTTCCGCAATGGCAAACTGCAACTGTTGTTCAACACCGGCGCGCAGGTGTACCTCATCGACCGCAATGGCAAGGATGTAGGCGGATTCCCCGTGAAGCCGAAGGCCGCCGCCACCGCACCGCTCGCTGTGTTCGACTATGACGGCCAGCGCGACTACCGCGTTCTGCTGCCCTTGAAGGACGGCCGCATCCTGAACCTCGGACTGGATGGCATCGCCGTGCAAGGGTGGGAACCACCACGCCTGAAGGAGCCTTCCACCGCCGCCGTGGAACATGTGCGCATCCGCAACAAGGACCACCTGCTCGTGTTCGATGGTAGCGGCAGCGTGCTGGTGCTCGATCGCCGCGGACAGGTGCGTGAACGGGTGAAGCTGGACCTCGGAGCCGATGCGCGGGTGCGCCTGGTGCGCGCAGGCTCGGAACTTGGTGCCACACAGGTGGCCTGGACCGATACGGAAGGCACGTTGAAGCTGGGCACGCTGGACGGCACCGTGCGGGAATTGGGCCGTGCACCACAAGGATGGGCCGCGCTGCAATGGACCACCGATGGCGTGGAGGGTGCCACCATCGCCAGCGACAGCGTGCGCATCGGGCGCGATGGGGCCGTGGCCTGGCAGCGCGGCTTCGGCGCCACACCCGCCGCCGTGGCGTGGCACGCGGTGACCGGCACGGGCGAGGTGCTCAGCGTGGCCCTGCCCGAGCGCGACGAGCTCCTGCTCTTCGATGGAACAGGCAGTCCGCTGCCCGACATGCCGATGAAAGGGGCCGGGACCTGCGCCATCGCCGACCTCGACCTCGACGGCCGTTCCGAGGTGATCGCCATCACCGCACAGGGACAGGTCATTGCCCAGTCCATCGGCCTGCGCAGGCCGTAGCACTCCGAACAACGCATGGATGACGCCGGTCAAGCCGGCCCATGTCGTGATGATGACCTTTGACGCTGATGAGCGCCGCGAGCGACCTGCACACACCCGATGACATCCGGCGGCTGGTGGAGACCTTCTACACCGCGGTGCGGCCTGACCCCCAGATCGGTCACTTCTTCACGGAGCTCGACCGGGACCGCCACATCCCCCTCATCACCTCCTTCTGGTCGATGGTGCTCTTCGGCGACCGCAGCTACACCGGTGATCCCATGACCGCGCACCAGCGGCTGCACCAGCGCATGCCCATGCAGCGGGCCCATTTCGATCGCTGGCTGAAGCTCTGGACCGCCACGGTGGACCAGCTCTTCAGCGGCCCCAAGGCCGAGGAGGCCAAGGACCGCGCACGCACCATCGCCGCCGTGATGGCCCACCGGGTCATCGGTGGGTGAGGCGCATCCATGCGGCACCCACGGCGGTCAGGGACCACCATGGTCAAGCCCCCTGGGGCCCTGCCTCCATGCGATGAAAAGCGCGCTTCAGGAGCAGTGGTGTCGTGAGGGTGGTCAACACGCCCATGATGACCAGGATGGAGAACACCTCCGTGCCGATCAAACCGTTCTTGTAGGCGATGTTCGCGATCACGAGCTCCATGATGCCCCGGGCATTGAGGCCAATGCCCAGCGTGAGCGAGACGCGCCCACCGAGCCCGGCCATGGTCCCGCCCAGATAGCCTCCCACGATCTTGGAGAGGTAGGAGACCACGATCACGGCGATGAGCAGACCGATGTTGCCGATCGAGGAGATGTTGAACTCCAGTCCGATCCCGGCGAAGAAGATCGGCGCGAGGAAGCCCATCGCCATCTTGCTCGTAGTGGTCTCAATGGCCTGGAGGTTCTCCCTGCCGATGAGCGAATCGCTGATGAGCATGGCGGCGAAGAAGGCCCCCACGATGAAGTGCAGGCCCAGGTTCTCCGTGACCGTGGAGAACAGGAGCACAAAGGCGAAGAACAAGGCGAACAGCGGCTCCTTGCCCCGGATCACCGACACCAGCTTGTCCAGCGACTCCTTGAGGTAATCACCCCGGCGCAGGATCCTGCGGATGAACAGGTAGGCCAGGGTGAGCAGCAGGATGAAGATCATCAGCTTGAACAACGAGATCGATCCCGCCCGGAGCACCTCGGTCACGGAGCGGTCGGTGTCCTTGATGTTGAGCAGAACGCCCAGGATGGAAAGGGCCAGCACATCGTCGAAGATGGCCACCGAGATGATCTTCTGGCCCACCTCTGAATTGATCCTGCCCAGGTCCATGAGGATGCGGATGCTCACCGGCAGCGCCGTGATGGCCACACAAAGCCCGATGAAGACCGTGGTCATCAGGTCCATGCCGAAGAAATGGCCCACGGCGATCCCGCCGAATATGGGCAGGAAAAAGGCCATGATCGAGATGATGATGTTCCGCCCCTTCAAGGAACGCAGGATGTCATCGATGTTGATCTCCAGACCGGCGATGATCACCAACAGGAAGATGCCCAGTTCGGAGATGACCTTGATCTCCTCGGTCCGATGGATCAGGTTGAACAGGCTTGGCCCAAGGAGGATGCCCGCGATGATCTCGCCGATCATGGCCGGCTGCTTGAACCGCTCGAACACCTCGCCGAAGATCCGTGCGGTGACCAGCAGGATCAGCAGGTTGGTGAAGAAGGGAAGTTCGAAGTGCGGTTGGACCATGCGCGTCGGGGGAAGTGGGATGCTCGTTCCGGACCTATTCGTTCAGGTGGTGCTGCGCCCCGAACGCCCGTTACGGGCATGGACCTCGGGGGGCAAAAGTAGTGGCAGCAGTGTGCCCCGCTGGAAACCTACCGCTTCGGCTTGCGCAGCTGGATGCGCTGGCCCTCGGTCAGCCTCGCGTCGGTGGCCAGGCCGTTGTACTTGGCCAGCTTGGCGAGCTTCACGCCATACTGCTGGCTCACGCCCCAAAGCGTTTCACCGCCCTTGGCCGTGTGCTCCGCTGCGGTCTTGGAGGCCGCGCGCTTGGGCTGGATGTAGACGACCTGGCCCTCGTTGAGCCCGGCCTCCTTGTCCATGTCGTTCCAGCGGGCCAGCATGCCGTGCGTCATCTCCAGCTCGGCGGCCAGCTTGCGGAAGGTGTCGCCCTGCTTGGCGCGTACGAACTTGATGCGGCCCTCGAACAGCTCCACAGGGCGCGCGGCCCCGATGGTGATCACATCGCCGCCACCGGAGGAACGGCGGCCCTGCTTCGAAGGGGCGGGCTTGGTGGCGGGCGGGGTGGCCGGCTTGTAGGTCACGTCCACGCCGCGGTCCAGGTCGTGCAGGCGGTAACGCTCGATCAGGTCGATGAGCTTCTGGGGGTACTTGGGGTCGGTGGCGTAGCCGGCCTTCTTCAGCCCGTGGGCCCAGCCCTTGTAGTCGGTGGGCTTCAGCTCGAACAGGGCCGCATAGCGGGGCCGCTGCAGGAACTTGGCGTGGTCCTCATAGCTCTGCTCGGCATCGCGGTACTTGCGGAAGCACTCGTTCTTCGCATCGTCGTCGTGGTAGCTCTTGCCGCCGGTCCAGTCGGGCGTGCACTTGATGCCGAAGTGGTTGTTGGCCTCGCGGGCCAGCTTGCTGTTGCCGTTGCCGCTCTCCAGGAGGCCCTGCGCCAGGGTGATGCTGGCCGGGATGCCGTGCTCCTTCATCTTCTTCACGGCCACCGCCTTCCACTGCTCGATGTACTGCTCGGCCGTGATGCGGTCGGTGGGGGGCTGACCGGGTGACGAAAAGGCGGTGCCCACGACCACGAGGGTGGCCAGCACCAGGGTTTTCAACAGATCAACAGGCTTCACCATCGTTCCGGGCACAGGTTGGACAAGGTGCGAAACTACTGGGGTTCAGAGGGGTTATGAACGATCCATCCGCCGGGTCATGCACAGGCGATCGTGGAAATAACGTGCCGATCTCGGGCCATCGCACGCCAGGGCATCAAACTTCGCGTTCCGGAGCGAACCATCCGGGCGGCCGGATGTTCTACCGGCGGGAAGTCATTCCTGGGAAGACCGTGGAAGCGAGGAGCAACGAACACGACGAACGGGCGGAACGCCTGCGGCGCCTGGGGCTGCAGGACGGCGACTACTACTTCTCGGAGGAAGGCTACCTCGTCTTCACCGAGCAGTACCACCTGCGCCGTGGCTATTGCTGCCAGAGCGGCTGCCGCCACTGCCCCTACGGCTTCCACGACAAGAAGGGCAAGGGGAAGGCGGGGTGAGCATCGCACGGTACCCGCACATCACTGAACACCATCGACCTTTGCGCCGATGATCGTTATCCCTACCACCGACCTGCATGCCTTCCAGCAGACCATCCGCGAAGGCATCCCCGAGGTGCTTCCGCCCACCCGCCCGCTCGACCCCAGCGTGAGCCACGCGCCCAAGCGCAAGGACATCCTCACCGCCGAGGAGAAGACGCTGGCCCTGCGCAACGCCTTGCGCTACTTCCACCCGAAGCTCCACGCCACCCTCGCGCCCGAGTTCGCGCAGGAGCTGCAGGAGCACGGCCGCATCTACATGTACCGCCTGCGTCCGGAGCACGCGATGCACGCGCGTCCCATCGACCACTACCCCGCGAAGAGCCGGCAGGCCGCGGCCATCATGCTGATGATCCAGAACAACCTGGACCCGGCCGTGGCGCAGCACCCGCACGAGCTGATCACCTACGGCGGCAACGGCGCGGTGTTCCAGAACTGGGCGCAGTACCGCCTGGTGATGCAGTACCTCAGCGAGATGACCGACGAGCAGACGCTGGTGATGTACAGCGGCCATCCGCTCGGCCTCTTCCCCAGCCACCCCGGCGCACCCCGCGTGGTGGTGACCAACGGGATGATGATCCCCAACTACAGCAGGCCCGACGACTGGGAGCGCTTCAACGCGCTCGGCGTGACGCAGTACGGGCAGATGACGGCTGGCAGCTACATGTACATCGGTCCGCAGGGCATCGTGCACGGCACCACCATCACCGTGCTCAACGCCTGCCGCATGATCAAGTCGTCGCCCGGCACCACCGGCAAGCTCTTCGTCACCGCGGGACTGGGCGGCATGAGCGGTGCCCAGCCCAAGGCCGGCAACATCGCGGGCGTGGTGACCATCTGCGCCGAGGTGAACCCTGCCGCTGCGCACAAGCGCCACAGCCAGGGCTGGGTGGACGAGGTGATCACCGAGGTGGATGCGTGCATCGACGCCGCACTCGCCTGGCAGAAGAAGGGCGAAGCGCACAGCATCGCCTACCTCGGCAACGTGGTGGACCTGTGGGAGCGCCTCGCCGCGCGGAACATCCACGTGGACCTCGGCAGCGACCAGACCAGTTTGCACAATCCCTGGGCCGGCGGCTACTATCCCGTGGGCCTCAGCTACGACGACAGCAACGCGCTCATGGTGCAGGACCCGGCGGCCTTCAAGCAGCGCGTGCAGGAGACCCTGCGCCGCCACGTGACCGCTGTGAACACGCTCGCCGAGCAGGGCATGTACTTCTTCGACTACGGAAACGCTTTCCTGCTGGAGAGCAAGCGTGCTGGTGCGGAGATCTGCGGCCTTCACGGAGAAGAGTTCCGTTACCCCAGCTACGTGGAGGACATCATGGGGCCCATGTGCTTCGACCACGGCTTCGGTCCGTTCCGGTGGGTGTGTGCCAGTGGCGACGCGAAGGACCTGGCCACCAGCGACCGCATCGCGGGTGATGTGCTCGAAACGATGCTGAAGGAAGCTCCACCCGAGATCGGCCAGCAGATCGCCGACAACCTGCACTGGATCCGCAGCGCGCAGCAGAACAAGCTCGTGGTGGGCAGCCAGGCCCGCATCCTCTACGCCGACAGTGAGGGCCGCATCCGCATCGCGCAGGCCTTCAACGAGGCGATCAAGCGCGGAGAGATCAGTGCGCCCATCGTGCTGGGCCGCGACCACCACGATGTGAGCGGCACGGACAGCCCGTACCGCGAGACCAGCAACATCCGCGACGGATCACGCTTCACCGCCGACATGGCTGTGCAGAACTTCGTGGGTGATGCCTTCCGCGGCGCCACCTGGATCAGCCTGCACAACGGCGGTGGCGTGGGCTGGGGCGAGGTGATCAACGGCGGCTTCGGCATGGTGCTCGACGGCAGCGCCGACAGCGACCGACGGTTGAAGAGCATGCTGCACTGGGACGTGAACAACGGCATCGCGCGCCGTGCCTGGGCCCGTAATCCGAACGCGGTGTGGAGCATCGAACAGGAGATGAAGCGCGAGCCCCTGCTGAAGGTGACCCTGCCGAACGAGGCGGATGATGCGGTGATCGAAGGAGCGATCTGAAGGCTTGACCACACCAGGCAAGAGCCCAACGGCAGATACCCCCCCACCCGAGGGACTTGCCTTGCGGAATAATTTTCGAAGGCACCCAACCCGGGACTGGAAATTGTCGTGTTATCCCATGAAACACGACCTTCGACCCAACCATCCCCATGAAGAACGCACTCCGCCCCCTTGCGCTGGCTTCGTCCCTGCTCCCATGGCTCGCAGCCATGGCACAGCCACTACCCCCGTATGTAATATCCATTACAGGATACATAGCCGGATGCATGCCAAACAGCCAGGTGACCATCGTACCGATGAACGGCACCCTGCCTTCCTTCACGCTCGTCCTCGACGTGGATGCCAACTGTGCCTTTGACACCGTGTTGACCATGACATCACCCGGAGGCGGTTTCATCGCAACCACTCCGTGCAATGGAGCCCTTATCACCGGGATAGGCCAATACCAAGTGGATACGAGTTCAACCGCTTTCACCACGATCTTCATGAATTGTGGAAACACGGTCTTCGACTGTCTGCAAATACCCAACGGCCCCAACATGCCTGGCACGCCGTGCACCAGCCCGGCGGGAGCGCCAGGGACATGGAGCGCTGATTGCATGTGTGTCGTCAATGACACAACGAGTTGCTCGGCTTCGTTCTCCATCCAGCAGGTGGCACCATGGCAGGTACAAGTGACCAACTCAAGTACCGGACAGGCTCCGCTCACATACTCGTGGTGGCTCCCGGACGGGACTTCGAGCAACCTTGCGGATCCCTCCTTCACGTTCAATGGCTGGGGCACCTATGGTATTTGCCTGATCATCTCGGACGCCAATGGCTGCAGCAGCACCATGTGTGACACCCTGGTGGTGGATATGAACGGCAATGTGACGATCGGCGGTAACACGCCCCTGGACTGCCTCGGTATCCCGAACGGTCCCAACATGCCCGGCGCTCCCTGTGGGGATCCCGGTGACAATACAGCCGGTATCTGGAGCGCTGACTGCATCTGCAACCCCTTCAACAATACACAGTGCCAGGCCGGTTTCTGGGTCATTCAGGCCTATGACCAGGACAGCCTTCCAGTACCGAATGAGGTATGGGTATGGAACCTGAGCAGTGGTACCAGCCCCTTCCAATTCTTCTGGAGCTTCGGTGATGGCACCAGCAGCACGGAGGCGTTCCCCACCCATGTCTATGCGACTGGCGGACCATACCAACTGTGCCTGACCATCAGCGATGGTGCGGGATGCACGAGTGTTCATTGCGATGAGGTCAGCGTTGACGAGAGCGGATTCTACAGCGGCATGGTCATCGACGGCCGTCCGGGAGTGCTGCGAAACGGATTCACCATCCGCGTGCGTGACCAAGTGAGCACGGCGATCGATGAGGATGACACCATGACCGCCCCCATGACCTGGCCCAACCCGGTCAGCGATCGGCTGAACCTGAGCTTCCGGTCCACCGCGTCAAGCACGGTACTGCTGCAGTTGGTGGATGTGAACGGACGCGTATTGCGGAGCACCTCGGCGGGATCATCGAACGGCGACAACCGCATCGAACTGTCCACAGCTGAACTGCCTGCCGGGATGTACCTGCTGCGCATTGAACAGCGCGGCAATGTGCGCAGCATCCGCTTTGTGAAGGACTGAACCTGCACACCATGATGACGGGCGCCCACGGTCCGTGGGCGCCCGTTGCACATGCGGCACATGATCGGGGACGAGCTCATAGCCCGATGCGTACGGGGTGAATCGAAGGCCCAGTACGAGCTGTACAAGGCGTTGTACGGGATGATGATGTCCGTTTGCAGCCGGTACGAACACAACCGCCAGGATGCTGTGGCCCGCATGAACCAAGGATTCCTGAAGGTGCTTACGAACATCGACAAACGGCGCCCCGAGGTGCCCTTCGAACTGTGGGCAAGACGCATCATGGTCAATACCGTGATCGACGAATACCGCAAGAACAGCCAACGCAAAGTCCAGGAAAAACTGGATGTCCCCCTGGACCATGGCTCATTGGCGGAAGTGAACGGGTACCTGCGCGAGATGGAGGCTGATGCCTTCGCCGAATTGCTCAACAGGGTACCCGAGATGTCGCGCAAGGTGTTCAACCTGTTCGCCATCGACGGCTATGCACATGGGGAGATAGCCGAGCTGCTCGGCATCAGTGAAGGCACATCGAAATGGCACGTGTCGCATGCTCGTCAGGTGCTTCAACGGGCCATCGGCCACCTCGCCGAAAGACGCCTCAAGACCGAACTGCGATGAACAGGGAGAATGAATTCGATGAACTGGCGCGGCGCAAGCTGGAAGAGCGAAGCTTCGCCTACCAGGAGAGCGACTGGAAGCAGGCCCAGCAGGCCATCGCCGCACAACGCGGCCGGAAGCGTCGTGGCTTCTGGCTGTCGGGCGCGGCCGCCCTGCTGATGGTTGGCACCGCGGCATGGTGGACGCTGCGCGAGGCGGAGCGCGCAGGAACACTGGCCATCACCGCACCCGTGACCAATAGGCGGACCTCGATCGCGGAACAACACGCCATGAGGGAGGCCCCAAGCCCGGCGATGGGCTCAGCATCGAACACCTCCGCCTCCTCCGCGGTCCCGGCAGCGAATGACAACGCCTCCGCAGCCATCCACCCGGACGAGCGGGCTTCCACAGCTTCCAGGACAGGGGTTGCATCGAACACGCCCGCGCAAGCCCAAGCGTCCAGCACCGCTGCGGCACAGATCCCTTCCGCCTCACCCAACACGCCACAACACCAGCGGACCAGCACAGCTGTCGCTTCAACCGCGATGACGATCAGCGGCACACCAACGGCCGTGACGTCCGCCGCAACACCGAACACCAACGTTCCGAGCACGGTGGACAAGGATACGGGCACACCCGCCACCATGAGCGGCACTGCCATGCCCTCGCTGGCCAGTGCTTCAACGGAGCGGGGTAGCGCCGAGCCGCCACCTCCGGTCATGGCCGTGGATCCAGCGGCTGAGGCCTTGCCCAGCACCACGCAGAACGCGTACACCTTGGATGGGACGGAGCTGATCACGCTCCTCACGACCGCACCCACGACAACCCCATCCGACAGCGCCACCACGGCACCCACCGCCGTCCCCGCCGTGCCGCCCATCATTCCCGATCGCGCGCCCTGGGAGATCAGCGTCCTCGGAGGGGCCTTCAGCAGCATCGCCACCTACAGCGGCGGGAACAGCGCGGAATGGTCCGGCGACATCTCCCGCGAGGTGAGCCCGGGCTTCGGTGCGGAACTGATGCACTTGGGCCGCAACATCGGTCTGGGTGTGGGCCTGCACTACGGCACCTATGCCGAGCGCATCCAGGTCCAGGCCATCGACCAGACGAGCATCGAACGCTGGAACTACTGGTACCTGATGCCTGTGGACACCACCATCCTGATCATCACGGACACCGTTGAACAAGGCGGACAGATCGTGTACGAAGGGGAGTCGATCACCACCACAGTGAACGTATTGACCTTGGGCGAGGACAGTACGGTGACCACCACCCGCGTGCGCTACGCCCGCGAGCTGGTGAACCGCACCAGCTACCTGGAGGTGCCCCTGCTGGTCGATGCGCACCTGGTTCAGGGCCGCTGGAGCATGGGCTTGCGCGGCGGCCCCACCGTGGGCCTGCTCACCGGTCGCACCGGCAGCATCCCCAACAGCACCAACGACGGCTACACTGAGCTGGGCGACCAGGCCTTCCGCGAGGTGGTCTTCGGTTGGACGGCGCGCGCCTACCTCCGCTACCGCTGGAACGCGGCGTGGTCCATCGGCATCGAGCCGGCCATGCGTGGGCTGTTCAGCAACAGCCTCAGCGAGGGCGATGTGCAACGCCGCTCCAGTGCGTTCGGCGGGATGATCAGCCTGTCGTACCGCCTGCGTTGATCGCGTTGCCGATCTTCGGGGCATGATGCGCATCGCGCCCCTGCTCGTGATGGCCTTGGTGGGCTGCACCGATGCGCCATCACCAGAAGCCACACCGATGACCAACCTGGAAGAGCTCGCCGCCTCGCCTCGCGCAGGCATCCTGAATGCTGTGATCGAGATCCCCGCCGGCACGGTGGAGAAACGACAGTACGATACGGCCACGAACACCTTCCCCATCGACCTGCGGAACGGGCAGCCCCGCCTGATCCGCTTCCTGCCCTATCCGGCGAACTACGGCTTCATCCCCGGCACCCGGATGAACAAGGAGGAAGGCGGCGACGGCGATGCGGTGGACGTCTTCGTGCTGTGCGGCTCGGTGCCCAGCGGCACGGTGATGGAGGTGGAACCCATCGGCATCATCGAACTGCTCGATGCCGGTGAGCGCGACGACAAGCTCGTGGCCCTACCCATCGACCCCGCCCTGCGCACCGTGGAAGCCGACGACATCCATGAACTGCCCGAGGCCGCGCGGAACATCCTGGTGACCTGGTTGCTCAACTATGACCCGGAGGACGGCGCCGAGCTGGTCGCCGTGAAAGGCAAGGCCGACGCGCTCGCCACGGTGGAGCGCTGGCGTACGAAGTGATCAGCTGCGCAGTTCCGCGCCCAGCTCCTTCTCGAAGGCCTGGCGGATGCGGCCCATGGCCTTGTCCACCTGCTCATCGGTCAGCGTCTTCTCGGCATCCTGCAGCGTGAAGCTGAGCGCGTAGCTCTTCTTGCCCGCCGGCAGCTTGTCGCCCTGGTACACATCGAAGAGCCCCACGTCGCGCAGCAGCTTGCGCTCGGCGTTGAACGCCAGCTTGCGCAGTTGCTCGAAGCGCACGCCCTGCTCCAGCAACAGGCTGAGGTCGCGGCGCACGCTGGGGAAGCGCGGCACTTCGGTGAAGCCCACGGCCTGCGCGCGGCAGGCATCCAGCAGGGCCTGTTCGTCCAGCTCGGCGAACACCACCGGCTGGTTCACGTCCGCGGCCTTCAGCGCCGGCCTGCGCACCGCACCGATGGTGCCCACCGGACGGCCCTTGAGCAGCACCGTGCAGGCCTTCTCCAGCAGCGCATGGCCCAACGGTTCCCAATGCACCAGCTCGGCGAGGCCGAGGCGCTCCAACAGCACTTCAAGCTCCTCCTTCAGGTCGTAGAGATCGCTCTTGGCATCGTCGCTGCGCCAGCTCTCGCGCTCACGACGGCCCGTGATGACCAGGCCCAGCGTCTCGCGCTCCACGATGCGCTCCCCCTCCTTCGTGTAGGTGCGTCCGCGCTCGAAGAAGCGCAGGTCGCGCTGCTGGCGGTTGATGTTGTAGGCCAGGGCACCGAGCAGGCCGCTCAGCAGGGTGGGACGCAGCACATCGAGCTCGGCGCTGAGCGCATTGGCCAACGTGATGAGCTGCTCCGCCGTGTGCGCACCGCCCTTCACCACGCGCTCCCCGCTCACCAGCGAGGGCGTCATCACCTCGCGCAGTCCGCGGGCGGCGAGGTGCTGGCCCACCTGGGCACGCAGCGTTTCCAGCGTGAGCGCCTCGTGCAGCACCGGCGGCATGGGCAGGTGCTTGGGCAGCGGCACATGGTCGTAGCCGTGGATGCGGAGCACTTCCTCCACCACATCGGCGGGGCGATGCACGTCCACGCGGTAGGCGGGCACCTGCACATGCAGGCCCTGCGCATTGCGCTCGCGGATGCGGAAATCCAGCAGCTCCAGGATGCGCACCACCTGATCGGCGGGGATGTGCAGCCCGGCGAGGCGCTCGAGGTCGGCGAACTTCAGGTGCACCTCGGACCGGTGCTTCGCCGTGTGGTCGATGTCGGTGATCGGCGAGCTGATGCGTGCCCCGGCCACCTCCTTCAGCAGCAGGGCGGCCCGCTTCAGCGCATACACGGTGATCTCCGGGTCCACGCCACGCTCGAAGCGGAACGAGGCATCGGTATTCAGCGCGTGGCGGCGGGCCGTGCGGCGGATGGTGGAGGCCTCGAAGCAGGCGCTCTCCAGGAACACGGTGGTGGTGGCATCGGACACGCCACTGCGCAGGCCCCCGAAGACCCCCGCGATGCAGGCGGGCTTCGTGGCATCGGCGATGACCAGGTCATCGGCATCCAGGCTGCGCTCCTTCTCGTCGAGGGTGATGAACGGCTCGCCCGCAGCGGCCTTGCGCACCACGATGCGGCCGCCTTCCAGCTGGTCGGCATCGAAGGCGTGGAGCGGCTGCCCCAACTCGTGCTGAACGAAGTTGGTCACGTCCACCACGTTGTTGATGGGCTTGAGGCCGATGGCCGTGAGGCGGTCCTGCAGCCATTGGGGCGAGGGGCCCACGCGGATGCCGGTGAGCGTGAGGCCTGCGTAGCGCGGACAGGCCTTGGCGTCCTGCACCTCCAAGGGCACCGTGCGCGCCTCGTCGTCCTGCGCATAGGCCGACACGTCGGGCAGCTTCAGTTCCAGGGTGGCGCCGGTGCGGTGGTTGAGGGCGGCGATGAGGTCGCGCGCCACGCCCACATGGCCCAGGGCGTCGGTGCGGTTGGGCGTGAGGCCGATCTCCAGCACATGGTCGCTGTGCAGGCCCAGGTGCTGCGCGGCAGGTGTGCCCACCACGGCGGAAGGGTCCAGCACCAGGATGCCATCGTGGCTCTGGCCCAGGCCCAGCTCGTCCTCGGCGCAGATCATGCCGTGGCTCTCCTGCCCGCGGATCTTGCTCTTCTTGATGATGATGCAGGTGCCGTCGGTCATGCACAGGTTGGCGCCCACGGTGGCCACCAGCACCTGCTGCCCGGCCGCCACGTTGGGGGCGCCGCACACGATCTGCACGGGCTCGCCGCTGCCCAGGTCCACCAGCGTCACGCTGAGGCGGTCGGCATCGGGGTGTTTGCGGCACTCCAGCACCTGGCCCACCACCACGCCGGCCAGCATGCCCTTGATGGGCTCGTGCAGCTCCACGCCCTCGCACTCCAGTCCGGTGCTGGTGAGGATGACCGCCGCCTGCTGTGGCGTGAGGCCGGGTTCAACGTAGTGCGTGAGCCAGTTCCAGGAGATGCGCATGGTACCAGGTAGATCCGCCGACCCCGGAGTTCATCCGGGGCTCGGCGAAGGTGGATGGAGTTCGTGAAATTGCGGACGGCGAAGATACTTGGCGGGTGCGGAGGGCGCTTACGCCCGTCCGAAGCAGCTCGCACCCTGCGCCTGGACCGTGCGAAAAGACAAGCCCATATCTTTCAGCGCGAAAAGGGGCCGCTGCATCGGCCATAAACCTTTGCACTGCACACCGGTCCATCCCGGGATCGATCCGAAAAGGACCCTGCATCCAACCCGCCCTGCAAATCATACCAATGGCACACGATCGCTATTCCCTGCGCCGGATAGACAACAATCTGAGGGATATCCTTGCCCTAGGGGCGCAGCAGTATTGTGAGCTTGGACCTGGCGAGGAGGGGCACCTCTCGCTTTCCCTGCACAAGGCCGGGCGGCCGGTGGTGGCGGTTGAAGCGCCTTGGGCGGCGGAGATCAACCGCGCTTGGGCGGACTCGAACGGGATAACCATCTACCACCAGGACTTCTTCACCGGTGACCTGAGCGTGATCAAGGAGCAGGTGGACTGTTTCATTCTTGCGCACTGCATCGCCCACTTCCGATTCTCCCCCTACATTCTCTTCAAAAAGCTCTATGACGCACTGCCGTCCGGCGGCCATTTCTACCTGAGCACGGTGAACGGAACGTCCTACGACAGGGTGTTGAAGTTCATGCGGGGGCGGCCGATCGTGGAGAAGGTGAGCCGTGAGGTGAGTGTTGGTTACAGGCACATCGCCGGTGAATGGAACCGCACGGGCATGGCGCAGATCTGGGATGATTGGATGCACGTGAAGGAGTATACCCGGCCCGAGATCGAGGAGATCTTCAAGGGCTCGGGCTTCCAGATCGTGAAGAGCGAGCACCGCAACAACACCCCGGAATGGAACAAGATCTTCTGGAAGAAGAACCTTGCCGTCCGGTTCTTCCCCCATCTGATGGACGAGATCGTGGTGATCGGCCGTAAACCGTGATGCCCTCCGCCCAATGGTGGCCCTGCGCTGACCGCTGCTGAGGGATGCGGTGCACAAAGGGGCTGAAAATGAACCAGAGGGGCTACTCCCGGGGGGAGCTGGCCGGACCCGGCAACTGAGCGAAAACACGGGCCCATCACGGCATCCAAACGCACGGCGACGGTCACACACGACGCGGCAGCCCCGGATATGATCTGTGCGCCTGAAGCAATTGCAGGGGCGAGGAGATCTTGTCAGCCGTGCAGCGATGCACACGATGCGTTGAGGCCCGCACACGACGCGTACAGCGACGTTCACGCCGCGTACACTGACGTCATTGCAGGTGCAGGGAGATCTTTTCAGGCGGCAACGGTGGATATCGATGCGGCAGGTCTGACAAGCGGGTGTGACAGGGTCGCGAACGAGCACGCATGTGCCGCGAAGGAGAGGAACCGTGACGCCACGCAGGGTGCACCCGCAGCAACGGATCGTTGAACGAGGCGGAAGGACCCTGCACGGGTGGTGAAGCGCCCGGACGGTGAAGCAAACGACCCATGACGGGGAACGAGCGAAGCGAGCAGTGATGCCTTAGCGAACGGCGCTCAGTTGCGGCGGTGGAGGGAAGGTGTATCTTGAAAGGGCTGAAGGACTATGAAAAGGTCAGAACTCAAGAGAAGTTCGTTCCCCTCTGACCGCAGATCCGCGGGAACGGGTGATGCCTCGGCAGACGGCGCTCAGTTGCGCCAGTGGCGGGAAGGTTTTTGTTGGAAATGACTCTAGGACAAGGAAGCGATCGGAACGTCGTAGCAGATCATTCCCCACGGATCACAGGACCACGGGAGTGGTGGATTAGGCTTGGCTATCAGATCTGCAGGACCGTGGGCACCGTTGCATGATGAGCGGGTCCATGTCCAGCACCTATCGAACATGCTCAGCCAACGAACTTATCACCGTGTGGCAGCATCCGTATGGCACGTACGATTAGCACGGACAGCACGAAGCAGGCGGATGTAGTGAGCGGTATTCCGACCAAAGGGTGTATCGTCCGCCAAGTGAGTCCGATCTGGCCGAGAACAACCAGTACCAGAATGTGCACCAGGTACACTCCATAGCTGCACTCGGTCATGACCTGGCGCGCCGTCGGCCATCGGTCAAGGTTGGGCAGAAGATCGGCACGCAACAACATCAGCAGGCCAACTGCCCCGATGGCCACATTCGGTGTCGTGTATTGGAAAAGGTCATCACAGAAAGTCCCCTGCTGGTGTGATAGCCAAGCCGTTCCGGCGAAGGTCAGGGAAGTTCCCGCCAAAAGGAGCGACCATCCGATCCATCTCCAGCGAAGCCTTTCAACCGGAAGGATGCTCAAGTAATAACCGAGCACTAAGTAGCCCAGATAGCCCGTGAATAGACCCGCTTCCGCCCGCACGAACCACTGATCCGCTTTCAAGCTGCCGAGGACAAGCGCAAGGCCCCAGATGACAAGAAAGTACTTGAGCCCGGTATGGCCAACTGATCGCGCCCAAGGCCCGATGATGGGCAATGCGAGGTAGGCACCGAGCAAGACATTGACGAACCAGAGGTGATAGGAAGCGCCTTCGACCAGCGACCCAAGCACGCGAGCAGGAAACGACTGCGCCTCGTGCGAGGGCTGCAGCATCAGGTAGACCAAACTCCAGAACAGGAAGGGCATAAGCACCCGTGACGTACGCCGCCGAAGAAAGACCCAGGGTTCCTGGACCTTTGGGATCAGCAGCATTCCCGACAGCATGAAGAAAAGTGGGACCGCCGGCCGTGCGATGGAGCCGAGCCCACCCGCTATCGACCAGTTTAGCGGTGAAAGGAGCCCGAAGGCCTCAACAGCCGGCGCCGTGACATGGATGAGGACAACCCCTAACGTGGCCAAGACACGCAGGTCATCGGGTCTTGCGGACCGAGATGGGGCGGTATCCATTGCTTTTTTCGAGGACGGCAAGATAGTGGCCATGTCACCAGCGCGATCAACGCGCTAAACCACTATTGGCAATAAGCTCCATTTCAGCATCTTGACGTAGTGCGAAAAGAAGCTTCTGGCCTTGCCGGCCGTCGCTATTGGTGATGAGGTTGGACATGGCGAAGATCGGGAGTGGGGGCTTGTGCGGGATGGTTCCATACCATAACCCTTGTAGACCAACTGACCTCGGGAACAGCGCGATCCGCAGATGGTTGATCCACTTCACCCTCTCCTTCGCCGCCCCGCAGATGGCCGAGAGCTACTACAGCGTGTACGACAACATGGGCAAGTTGCTCTTCCAACGGCCCTGGCCACATGGCAAAGAGACCGAACAGGTGGACCTTTCACACCTTGGCGCAGGCACCTATGTGGTGCGCGTGACCAGCAAGGACGGGAGCTATTGTGAGCGGGTCGTGGTGGAGTGACCACTGACGACCGAGGAGCACCGGGCCGCCCCACCCGCCCCGTAATTTCGCGCCACCCATGGACTACATCGCGCTGGCCATTCCCCTCTTCTTCGTGCTGATGGGCACGGAGCTGGCCTGGAGTGCGTACACCCACCGGAAGGTGTACCGCTTCAACGACTTCGTGGCCAACCTGGGCTGCGGGATCGGTTCGCAGGTGGTGGGGGCCTTTACCAAGACGCTCATCTTCGCCGCCTACCTCTGGACCTACGACCACGTGCGCCTCTTCACCCTGGAGCGCAGCGTGCTCACCTGGATCGTGGCCTTCCTGCTGGTGGACCTGCTCTACTACTGGTTCCACCGGCTGAGCCACGAGATCAACTTCCTGTGGGCGGCGCACATCGTGCACCACCAGAGCGAGGAGTACAACTTGAGCGTGGCGTTGCGCCAGAGCTGGTGGCAGGGCCTGTTCAGCTGGTGGTTCTACCTGCCCATGGCGGTGCTGGGTATCCACCCGGTGGTGATCGTGACGGTGGGCGCCTTCAACACGCTGTACCAGTTCTGGATCCACACCAAGGCGATCGGGAACATGGGGCCCTTCGAGTGGCTGTTCAACACGCCGAGCCACCACCGCGTGCACCACGGCAGTGACCCGAAGTACATCGACCGCAACCATGCGGGCACGCTGATCGTGTGGGACAAGCTTTTCGGCACCTTCCAGCGCGAGGAGGAGGAGCCGGTGTACGGCATCACCACGCCGCTGTCGCGCTGGGACCCGCTCACGGCCAACTTCCACTACTGGGGCGACCTGTTCCGGCTGGCCGCACAGGCCCGCACCTGGGGCGACAAGCTGCGCGTGTTCACGAAGCCACCGGGCTGGCGACCGGCCTACCTGGGTGGCTATGCGGGGCCCGTGGGCAAGGACCGCCACACCTACCGCAAGTTCGACACGCGGGTGCCGGCGGCCGTGGGCGGCTACGTGGCCGTGCAGTTCACACTGCTGCTGGTGGTCACCACCTTCTTCCTGTTCCGCCAGGCCGACCTGGGCGCCACCCGCCAGTGGGCCACCGCCGCGCTGATCGTGGTGTGGGTGATGAACATGGGCCTGCTGATGGAGGGCCGGCGCTGGGCCATAGGCGCCGAAGTGCTACGCGTGGGGGCGCTGGCCGCGCTGCTCGGCACCAGCACCTATCTGTTGCCGTCCGTGCTCGCCACGGGGATGAACGCGGCGCTCACCGCCGGATCGCTGGCCGGGCTGTGGATGGTGGCGCGGGCCTTGGGACCGCGGCCCGTCGGAGCAGCTGATTAACTTGGCGGCGCTCCGGTCGCGAACATTCGTCGCGCCAAACCAAATGGACATTCGGAAGAACACACCCTTGAACGGCGTGGTGTACGGGCTGGCCCTGCTCGGCACCATCATGGGCGGCACGCTCGGCATGCAGTGGCTCGTGTACCTGTGCAAACCCCTGCTGATGCTGGTGCTGAGCAGTTGGTTCTACTTCCACAGCCGTCGCGTGGGCGACCGGTTCACGCTGTTGGTGCAGGCCGGCCTGTTCTTTTCGTGGATCGGCGACATCGCCCTGATGTTCCAGCACGTGGACCAGTTCAACTTCCTGATCGGGCTGGCGGCCTTCATGATCGCCCAACTGTGCTACACCATGGCCTTTGCGCACAATGTGGCCGAGGTGCCGGGCGGTCCCTTCCCCTGGCCGTCCATCGTGCTCTCGGTGCTGATCGCGGCCTACGGCTACTTCTTCGCCGGACGCGTACTGCCCACGGTGGATGAGACCATCAGCGTGCCCATCATCATCTACGCCATCGCCATCAGCCTCATGGGCATCGCCGCGGCCTTCCGCTTCGGCCGCACCTTCCTGCGCAGCTTCATCGCGGTGCTGGTGGGGGCGCTGTTCTTCATCGCCAGCGACAGCCTGCTTGCGATCAACCGCTTTGTGCGGCCCTTCGACAACGCGGAGTGGACGGTGATGCTGACGTACGCCATCGCCCAGGCGCTGATCGCGTGGGGCTGCCTGGTGCATGTGCTGGACCCGGAGGAGATCCGCCGCCGCGCCGCGCTGAACACCTGATCCGCTCAGCTGATCCGGCCCCAGAGGGCCTGTCCCTTCAACTGTTCGTGGAGCGCGCGGGCGATGGGCGCATGCCGCGGCTCGGCGAGTCCCGGGTCGGTGTCCAGCAGACGCATGGCAGCCTGCCGCGCCTGTTGCAGCAGCGCGCTGTCCTCCACCAGGTCGGCGATGTGCAGCTGCGGCAGTCCGCTCTGCTGGGTGCCCATCAGGTCGCCGGGGCCGCGCAGGCGCAGGTCCGTTTCGGCGATCTCGAAGCCGTCGTTGGTGCGCACCATGGTCTCGATGCGGGCGCGGGCATCGTTGCCCAGCTTCTCGCCGGTCATGAGGATGCAGAAGCTCTGCTCGGCACCGCGGCCCACACGTCCGCGCAACTGGTGCAGCTGTGAAAGCCCGAAGCGCTCGGCGTTCTCGATCACCATCACACTGGCGTTCGGCACGTCCACGCCCACCTCGATCACCGTGGTGGCCACTAGGATGTTGGTCTCGCCTTTCTTGAAGCGCGCCATCTCGTAGTCCTTGGTGGCCTGGTCCATGCGGCCGTGCACGATGCTGACGGCGTACTTGGGCAGCGGGAAGCGGCGCACCATGCTCTCAAAGCCATCGTTCAGGTCCTTGAGGTCGCTCTTCTCGCTCTCCTCGATGAGCGGGTACACCACATAGACCTGACGCCCCTTGGCCATCTCCTCTTCCATGAATCCGAAAACGGCATTGCGCGCCGAATCGAAACGATGTACCGTGCGGATGGGCTTGCGGCCCGGTGGCAGCTCATCGATCACGCTGTTGTCGAGGTCGCCATACAACGTCATGGCCAATGTGCGTGGAATGGGCGTGGCGGTCATCACCAGCACATGCGGCGGCACGTCGCTCTTGGCCCAAAGGCGCGCGCGCTGTGCCACACCGAAGCGGTGCTGCTCATCGATGACCACCAGCCCCAACTGCCGGAACTGCACGCGGTCCTCCAACAGGGCATGCGTGCCCACCACGATGTGTACCTCGCCCGCCTGCAGCGCGGTGAGGATGCTGCGGCGTTCGGCCGTGCGCGTGCTGCCCGTGAGCAAACGCACCACCACGGGCATGCCCTCCAGCATGCGGCTGATGGAATGGAAGTGCTGTTGCGCGAGGATCTCGGTGGGCGCCATCAGCGCGGCCTGGAACCCATTGTCCAACGCGATGAGCATGCTGAGCAACGACACCACGGTCTTGCCACTGCCCACATCGCCCTGCACCAAGCGGTTCATCTGGCGTCCGGTGCCCATGTCCTTGCGGATCTCCTTCACCACGCGTTTCTGTGCACCGGTGAGCGCAAAGGGCAGGTGGTGGTGATAGAAGCGGTTGAAGTGCTCGCCCACCTGTGTGAACACGTTGCCGCGCAGGCTTTGCTGCAACAGCAGTTTCTGCTTGAGCAGTTGCAGCTGGA
>Ga0315900_10002388_pt1 | contig 28738 bp, 27 predicted proteins | sample LakEriMetagenome_FD_203521 | JGI IMG/M metagenome (GOLD analysis project Ga0315900, IMG submission 203521) | Freshwater fungal communities from buoy surface, Lake Erie, Ohio, United States - Buoy 12 MA114 | ecosystem: Environmental > Aquatic > Freshwater > Lake > Lake biofilm | place: USA: Lake...
GCCTACCTCAAGGGCATCCTGATGCAGCTCAGATGATGCGCAGAGCAAGGCTTGAACGCGACTATCGCGCTTCCTGCTATTACGCGGGCGAGGATATCGCGCGCATCGGTCAGCGTGCGCCAGCCTTTGATGCGCTGCTGCGCTGCTGGCGCGTGCCAGAGGGCGTTTTCATCGCCGCCGGCAATCCCTTCAGCCGGCGTATGCCATCAGGCTGGAATGCTCGGCGCCATGCGGCGTTGCGCGAACGCTTGCGGGGTTTACCCCTTGTTGAAGGCAAGGGCGGCGCCAAGTGCTGGTGGGAAGCGCATTATTTCATCGGCCTCTGTGCTGCGCGCGGCAAGCGCCTTGCGCGCATGTTTCGGCAAAACGCGATGGTCGCGCTGCGGCGCGGGGCGAAGGCGCGGCTGATATGGATTTTCTGAAGTCAGCTGCTGCGTTTTTGCTGGCGGTCTTCATCCTCCGCGCCGCCTTGGGCGCGATGTTCCAGGCGCCCGGCGCGGCTGGCCCCGCTTTGGTGGATGCCTTCGCACTGGATTGGGCAGGCTTTGGCACGCTGGTTGGTTTGTTCTGGTTGCCGGGGCTTTTCCTTGCCTATCCGCTCGGCCTAGTCGCGCGGCGCTTGGGCGATAGGCGCGGTGTGCTGCTTGGGATTTTGCTGCTGATCCTGGGGGCACTTGTTTCGACGCGTGCGGAAGAAGTAGCGCTGCTGGTAACGGGGCGGTTGCTCATGGGCCTTGGCACGCTGCTGGTGATCTTGCTGCTCACGAAAATGGTGCAGGACCGTTTCATTGGCCGAGACCTTTTCCCTGCCATGGCGGTTTATGTGCTGGGCTGGCCACTTGGCATCGCCGCGGCGCAGGCCGCCCTGCCCGGCTTTGTGCCTGATCATGGATGGCAATTTCCCTATCAGGTCGCGGCCTTTGCCGCCGGTATCGCCTTCATCGCGGTAGCTCTCGCCCGCGGGCCGGAACCGCGCGCTGTGCCAATTAGCGCCAGCACAGCCAGCGCGCTGACGCAGGCCGAGTTTCGCCGCATGTGCCTGGCCGGCGCCTGCTGGGCACTGGTGAATGGCGCCTATATGGTGCTGGTGAGCTTCGCGCCGCCCATGCTGATGGCGCGCGGGCTTGGCCTGACGGAGGCGAGCTTCGCAACCTCCCTGATTTCCTGGTCCAATTTGCTGGCCGTGCCGGCGGGCGCCTGGCTTGCGCGCCGTGCAGGGGTTGCAGGCCCAATGACAATCAGCGCAACACTATTTGCCATGCTGGCGGCGCTTGCCTTGCCGATAGCGGATATCGCCTGGGCGCCGTTTCTCGGCCTGCTGCATGGCTTCTGCTATGCGCTGCCCATCACCGTATTCTCGGCGTTGGCGGCCGAGGCCGTAGCGCCGGAACGCCGCGCGCGGGGATTGGGCGTTTATTTCGTTTGGTTCTATGCCGGCTGCACGGGATGCCCGGCCTTTGCCGGATGGCTGCGCGACGTCACGGGCAGCGCGACAGCGCCGGTTTTCTTTGCGGTCGCGGCGTTGGGCGTGGGGCTTGGGCTTTTTGTTTGGTTCAGGCGGGATTTGGCGCGGAGGTAGCGCGGCTAGGTTGCAAAGAGCGCGTAAATGTCAGCAAGCGTGACATTGCCGGCGAGGATCACATCATCGCCCGCGCCACCGTTGAAGGTATTGGCAAGCCCGTTGCCCATCAGAATGTCATTGCCAGCGCCGCCGGTGATGGTAACGCCGGAAACATTTGAGGCGATATGCATTGCCTCCACTTGGCCCGGCAGGGTCATGCTGACCGAGGTGATGATGGTATCCGTACCACCACCAGCGGTTTCGATAACGCTGTCGAGGGTGTCGGAGATAATGAAGAGGTCGTTGCCTGCGCCGCCATCCAGCGTGTCGGCGCCAGCGCCGCCATCCAGCGTGTCGGCGCCATCGCCGGCTTTCAGCATATCATTACCCCCCAGCCCGCTGAGATTGTCAGCGTTTTTTGATCCGTCAAGCCAATCGGCGAACTCCGTCACCGGCGGCGCGACAGCCAACATGGCCGGGATATTCAATCGACCGTCGGTTGCCACACGATCATTGAGCGACGCTGTAAAGGTGACGCTACTAAGCAATGCTGCCCTGATTTGTGCGCCCGTCGCGTTGGGGAAAAGCGAAGCATAAAGAGCAATTGCGCCTGTGACATGCGGCGTGGCCATGGAAGTGCCGTCAGAGGAACCGTATTGTCCATTTGGCAACGTTGACGAAATTTCACTTCCTGGTGCAGCAATATCCACAGAAGTCGCGCCAAAATTGGAAAAATCAGAAAGGCTTCCAGTGCTGGTAATGGAAGCAACCGAAATCACCGCCTCATAACCCGTGGTCGGAGCAGTCGAATAGCCGTCAGGGTAGCTTGGCGATGCGTCGTTATTGCTGGTGTCGTTTCCCGCTGCCCCTACAAACAAAATATCCTGCTGCGCTGCCGCCACAATGGCATCCAGCAACGTCTGTCCGTACGGACCGCCTCCCCAGGAATTATTCGTAGCAATGAAGTTTTCCGCACTGCCGGCAGCCCTTGCATTGATGGCCGCCCCCGTGAAGTAATTGATCGCGGCCACATCACCCGCTCCGTCACCATCAGCAGAGAAAATTTGAAGTGCGACCAACTGAACATTCCAATTGACACCAACAACACCAATGCCATTCCCACCCATGGCGCCGATGGTACCGGCCACATGCGTACCGTGCCCATCGCCGTCCATGGGGTCCATGGGGTCATTGTCATTATCAGCGAAATCCCAGCCAATCAGATCATCAAGATAACCATTGCCATCTTCATCAGCGCCGTTTTCCCAGCGGGTGTCATTCAGCAAGTCACCAGCTTCAATGCGGCCATTGCCGTTATAGTCCAAGACATAGGTCGTATTGGCGGACCCGTTCAGATCACGAAAGGTAATCAGTCCATCAGAATCAATATCGGAAAGCGATGCGCGCAGGCTTGTCGGGATTTCACGCTGGTTGAGCCAGATATTCAGGTAAAGGTCAGGGTGCGTGTAATCTATGCCGCCATCGATCACACCAATGACATTGGTCATGGAACCAGTATGGCCCTGCGCCCAGGCTTCCGCCGCCTGGCTGCCAAATTCATTGGCGGGGCTTGAGGCACCGCCATACATTCCCCACAGGCTGCCATCCATATAGAGCGCATCATTCGGGACGGCCTGAATGGTCATTGCAGGACCTTCAGCCCCTTGGGGCATAGGCGCTCCCGCATCCTGGCCTTGAGCGACCACGGCGGGCACAGCCCAGGAAGCGCCCATCAAGACATCCAGGGACGGGGCGACATACGTCCCGAAACCAGCCGCCACCATCGGCCAAGGCTGAAGCCCCAGGCCAGCGCCGTAAAAATCAAGGGCTGAAACCGCATCGTCCGGGGCCGCGACATAAAGGACGCCATCGGCAGATATACCAGCCTTCAGCTCTTGATCCCGAGAGCTGATTTCGTTGAGAGAACCCAAAAGTGTCCCGCGCCGCGCCATACCCTCACACCTGCGTTGTTAATCTTTTTTAATCTACCCAACAGGCCCGCTGGCTTCAATATCAAAAATGCCGGTTCAGGGGGCAATAATCGGACCAAAGGCCCCCTCAGGGCCATTCCCGCCCGCTCCTACTCCCTACCTCCGCACCAGCACAAACAACCGCCGAAACGGCAACAGCACCGCGCCATCCGGCCCCGGCGGATAGGCATCGCGCATCGCCGCTGCATAGGCTGCCAAAAACCCCTTGCTGCCTTCTGCTCCCAGCGCATCCAGAAAGGGCCGCAGGCTCGTACCCATGGCCCAACGCACCACCGGGTCTTCGCCGCGCAGCACATGGATGTATTCCGTCACCCACATCTCAAGTTTTGTGACACGCGGGCTCAGCAGCGCGTAATAGGCCTCAGGAGTCAAAATAGCCGGAGCGCTTTTTACGCGCTGCAATACCTCAGCCCAGGGCCCTTCCCGCGCAATCCGGTCCTGTTCAGCACGCAGGGGCGCCGCATGCATGGAAGGCATTTGCACGGCCAAAACGCCGCCCGGTGCCAGGCATTCCAGCAAGCGCGGAAACAGCGCCTCATGCCCATCCAACCATTGCAGCGCGGCATTGCTGAAAATCACATCGGCGGGCGCCTCAGGCTTCCAGGTGCTGATCTCCGTCTGCGCCGTCTCGAACCCCGCCGCGGCAGCCTTCACCAGCATCGCGGCACTGCCATCCACGCCCATCACCCGCGCGCCGGGAAAGCGCGCAGCGAGCACCGGCAGCGCATTGCCGGCACCGCAGCCCAAATCCACCACCAGCTTCGGCGCTTCATGCGGAATCCGTGCAATCAAATCCAGCGCCGGGCGCAGCCTTTCATCCTCAAACTGCAAATAGACCTTTGCGTCCCAGATATCCTTCGCCGTCACAGGAAACGTTCCCTGATATCCACGCTGCTTTCGCGGCCGAGCTTATCAAAATGATCGGTCAGCCATTTGTCTGCCGCATCGCGCCCGAATTGGCGCAGCATGCACAAAAACTCCCAATCGCCATTGAACTTCGTGGAAAGCTTGAAGGAACGGAGCCTATCCTCATCCTCGATCAAATGAATGAAAAGCCGCCGATAGCGCGGCTGTTCCAGCCGCCCCGCATCCAGCAGGCGCTGCACGAAATCAATCGCGCGCATTTCGGCCATCAGGCTGCCATTGAAGGTGATTTCATTCAGCCTATTAACAATGTCCGAAGCGCTTGTCGGCATTTCTTCGCGCACTTGCGGGTTCAACTGGATAAGCATGATATCCGGCGGACCGCCCTGTTCATAAAGCGGCCATAACGCGGGATTACCGAGGTAGCCGCCATCCCAATAGGATTCGCCATCAATCTCGACCGCCTTGAAAACCTGCGGCAGGCAGGCGGAAGCGAGCAGCACCTCCGCATCCAATTCCCGCCGCGTGAAAACGCGCGGCTTGCCGGTACGCACATTGGTTGCCGAAACAAACAAGCGCGGCGCCTTGGGGGCTTCGCGCAGCCGCTCAAAATCAATGCTCTGGTTCAAAGCATCGCGCAGCGGATTGTAATTGATCGGGAATGGATTGATCTGATAGGGCGACAAAACGCGTGACAGCGTATCAAAGGTGCGATAGGCGATGGACCAGGTCAGGTCATGCCCCCACATCGCCTTTTCCCAAGGCAGCGCCTGTAGGGGGCTCATCGCAAGATTGGCCGCCATGCTGCGCCAGAAACGATCCAGCGCCTTGATCGCGCCAGCAGGGCCACCTTCAATCAGCCCTTCCACCACCATGGCGCCATTGATCGCGCCCGCGGACGTACCGGAAAACCCATCAAAATCGATGCGCTCATCTTCTAAAAGCCGCTCCATCGCCCCCCAGGTGAAGGCGCCATGCGTGCCGCCACCTTGCAAGGCCAGGCTAAGCCGCTTTTTCGCCACCGGCTTGGCAACAGCGGGTGAAGACAAATCATCCGCCGGAATCCCGGCGCCCTTCCCTGCCGGGGTATTCGCGTCCATCACGCAGCGAGCCAGCCGCCATCAATGGAAAGTGCGGCGCCATTCACCGCGCCCGAACCGGGGCCACAGAGATAAAGCGCCATGCGCGCAATATCCTCAACCTCAATCCAACGCCGCGATGGCTGCTTTACCAGCAAATGATCGCGCAGCGCCGCTTCTTCAGAGATGCCGAATTTATCGGCGAGTGGCTTCACCTGCGCTTCTGCCAAGGGCGTCCTCACAAAGCCGGGGCAGATCGCATTGCAGGTAATCGGCGTCTCCGCGATTTCCAATGCCACCACCTTGGTCATGCCAACCACACCATGCTTCGCCGCAACATAAGCAACCTTATAGGGGCTCGCCACCAAGCCATGCGCGGAAGCAATATTGATGATCCGCCCCCAGCCGCGCTTTTTCATCCCGGGCAGTGCCGCGCGAATGGCGTGGAAATTGGACGACATGTTGATGGCGATGATCGCATCCCATTTTTCTTCCGGGAAATCTTCGACCGGGCTCACGAATTGGATGCCGGCATTATTCACCAGGATATCAACGCCACCCAGCGCCGCTTCCGCTTCCGCCACCATGGCGCGCACGCCGGCGGGCTTCGATAGATCCGCCGCCGAATAGGGTGCCTCACCGCCGCCCATCGCCGCCCCTACCTTGGCCCGCGCCGCGGCGATATCTTCTGCCTTGCCCAACCCATTCAGCATCACCTTGGCGCCGGATTCCGCCAGCAGCAGTGCTATGCCAAGCCCAATGCCTGAAGTGGACCCGGTGACGAGCGCCGAGCGCCCCGCAAGGATGCGTTCCATAAAACACCTGTGTCAGTTTAAGTTGACAGCAATTAGCCTGGAATCTCCCGCAGGGAAACCGTCTCAGGGCAGGTGCTTCAACAATCCCAAAAGCCTTTTGACCAGGGGGGAAGCCAGTTTCGGCGCATAAAAATCCCCAGCCGCACGTTTCGCAGCCTCCTGCACCGTCGGATAGGGTATAACCACCCCCGCCAAGGCCGAAAGCGGCAGTCGGCGCCCAATCATCAGCCCCAGCATCCCCGCCATATCCCCAGCCCGAGGCCCCACCACCGAAGCCCCCAAAAGCCGCCCGCGCGGCGTCGCGATCAGCTTGATCAACCCCTCCGCCCGATCCTCGGCGACCAAGCGATCATTCTCGCCGAGCCCGCGCCTGAGCACGCGAACCTCCCCATGCGCTGCCCGCGCCTCGGCCTCGGTCAGGCCAATCTGCGCCAATTCCGGGTCGGTATAGGTGACGCGCGGCAGCGCCGCATAATCCAGCCGCACCGGCAGGCGAAACAGCATCGACCTGGCAATAATCCCCGCATGCTGAGACGCCACATGGGTAAAGGCGCGCGGACCAAGCCCCTCCGGGTCCGCAATATCCCCTGCCACCCAAATGCGCCGATTGCCCTTTGCGCGCAGCGCCAGATTGGTCGCAACCCCGCGCGCCGAACCAACCAGCCCCGCCGCCTCCAAGCCAAGCCCCTCAACCCGCGCCGTACGCCCCACCGCCACCAGCAAATGGCTTGCCCGCAGCTCCGCACCATCAGCCAGCCGCGCCGTCAGGCCGCCAGGCGCCGGCGCAACCTCGGCCAGGCCAACACCCTCACGCAGTTCCACACCCTCAGCCAACAACGCGGCGCGCAGCACCGCCACACATTCCTCATCCTCCCGCGCCGCAATCCGCGCCTGCTCCACCACCGTCACCCGCGCCCCAAGCCGGCGAAACGCCAAAGCCATCTCCAACCCAATCGGGCCGCCACCCAAGACCAACAAATGTTCAGGGCAGGCCGGCAGATCAAAAATCGTCTCATGCGTCAGGAAAGGCACCTGCCCAAGCCCAGGCACCGCAGGCACCACCGCACGCGACCCAGCAGCAATCACCGCACGGCGAAACACCAAACGCTGGCCACCCACATCCAAACTATCCCGCCCGGTGAAATGCGCGCCCGCACGCAACACCTCCACCCCCATGGCACGGAAACGCTCCTCAGAATCATGCGGGGCAATCCTGCCAATCGCACGCTTCACCGCGGCCCGCACCAAAGCCCAATCAATCACAGGCGGCGGCACAACCACACCATAACGCGGGGCTCGCCTGGCCTCAGCCGCCAAATGCGCGACCGCCAGCAACGCCTTGGACGGCACACAACCCGTATTGAGGCAATCACCACCCATCTCACCACGCTCAATCAACGTCACCCGAAAGCCGAGTGCAGCCGAAATCGCAGCGACCGAAAGGCCGGCAGCACCGGCGCCGATGATGGCGATGTCTGTGTCTGGCACTACAAAAATCCTCAAAAAACGGGGGCGCTGCCCCCGAGCCCCCGCCGGGGTAATAGTATTACCCCGGACCCCGCCAGAATTAAATCAAAGCGATCTACGGCGGCGCCACCACGCGCCAAACAACGAAAGCAGCGCGAGGCCGAGCAACGGAAGCAAGACGCCCCAAGAAAAGATCACACCAAGGTCGGGCACACCGCCAGACAAAAAAACCTCATCAAGGCCCGCACCAATGCCCGCAAAAACCAAAGTGCCGGGGATGATGCCCAAGAAAGTCGCAGCCAGATAAGGCGCGAAACGCATCCCAAGCAAAGCCGGCGCCAAATTCAACAACCAAAACGGAAACACCGGCACCAGACGCAAACTTAACAAATAAAAGAACCCATCACGCGCCAAACCCGCCCGCAAAGATCCAAGCAACGCCTCCGCACGCCCCGCCACCAAAGGCGCAAAAGCCGACCGCGCCAATAGGAACAGCACAGACGCCCCAATGGTCGCACCCAGCACCGCCAAACACGCGCCAATAAAAGCGCCGAACAATAACCCACCGGCCAGGGTCATCACCGCACCACCCGGCAGGGAAAACGCAACCACGGCGATATAGGCCGCAACATACACCAAGGCCGCCAGCATCGGGCGGGCTGCCACCAAACCAGCCAAAACCTCACGCTGCGCGGCCAGCGCATCCAAACTCAAATGCCGATGCAAACCCAAGGCCCAAACCAGACCAAGCACCACAACCACCGCAAAAGGCGCCACAAACCGGCGCCATGTCGCAGCCGGCTTCAATGGCGTTCGTAGATCAATCGCGCGCGGATCGTGCCGGGCAATTCGCGCAATTCAGCCAGAATCTCCTCGGCCTCTTTCCGCGCCTCGGCGCTATCAATCACCAGATAGCCGATATTGCCCGCCGTCTGCAGATACTGCGCCGAGATGTTCAAGCTGCGCCGGCCGAAAATCTCATTGATGCGCGAAAGCATGCCAGGCGTGTCCCGATGCGCATGAGTCCAACGCGCGCCCGAGGGCCGTGCCGGCAATTGCACCTGCGGGAAATTCACCGCGCCAAAAGTCGCTGCCGTGTCGGAGAAATCAATCAACTTCCGCGCCACTTCCTGGCCGATGCGCGATTGCGCTTCCCCGGTGCTGCCGCCGATATGCGGTGTCAGAATTGCGGTTGGTATGCTCTGCAAGGGGGACACAAAGGCCTCCCCATTGCGGGATGGCTCAACCGGGAAAACATCCACCGCCGCGCCGAGCACATGCCCATCCTTCAAGGCAGCGGCAAGCGCTTCCAGATCCACCACCGTGCCGCGCGCATTATTCACGAAAACCGCACCCGGCTTCATGGCGCGGATCTCGGCCTCACCAATCATGCCCATGGTCTCTGCGGTTTCGGGCACATGCACCGTGACCGCATCGGATTCGGCCAACAATGCTTTCAGGCTTGGCATGGGCTGCGCATTGCCATGCGGCAGCTTGGTTGTGTGATCAAAATAGATCACGCGCATGCCAAAAGCTTCCGCCAGCACCGAAAGCTGCGCGCCGATATTGCCATAGCCGATAATGCCAAGCGTCTTGCCGCGCACTTCCCAACTATTGGCCGCCGATTTGTCCCATTCCCCGCGATGCGCCGCGTTGGATTTCGGGAAGATGCCGCGCATCATCATGATGATTTCGCCAAGCGTCAGTTCCGCGACCGACCGCGTATTGGAAAATGGCGCATTGAATACGGGAATGCCGCGCGAAGCCGCCGCTTCCAGCGCCACCTGATTGGTGCCGATGCAAAAGCAGCCAATGGTGATCAGCCGATCCGCCGCCGCCAGCACTTCTTCCGTCACCTGGGTGCGGGAACGGATGCCCAGCACATGCACGCCCTTCAGCGCGCGCGCCAGCACGGGGCCATCCAGCGCCTTGGTTTCGCGTTTGACGGAACGATAGCCAGCATCGGCCAGCAGCTCGACAGCGCTATCGGAAATGCCCTCAAGCAACAGGATCTTGATCTTGTCCTTGGGGAGGGAGAGGCGGGTAGGGCTCATGGGGGCCGGTTCCTGCGCCTCATTCGCCCCGGTTTCAAGGGGAAATCGGCCCCGCCCCGCTTTGCCCTTGCCGTCACCGCATCTTGCGACGCATTGTGGCGCTGCAACAGAAGCCCTTTTCCTGGGATTACCGATGGATTTCGCCGCCCTTTCCGAATGGGTCAATTTGGCCATACGCTGGCTGCACCTGATCACGGGCATCGCCTGGATCGGGGCGTCCTTCTATTTCATTTCATTGGACAATCAGCTTGACCCGCCGGCGGACAAGAACCCGCTGGTGCGCGGTGAGCAATGGGCCATCCATGGCGGGGGTTTCTACTACAAACGCAAATACATCCTGGCGCCGGAAAAGCTGCCGGAAAAGCTCCATTGGTTCAAATGGGAAGCCTATTGGACCTGGATCAGCGGCTTTGCGCTTTTTGTGCTGATCTATTGGGGCCAGACATCCAGCTATTTGATTGACCCCGCCGTGATGCCCATGACGCCTTGGCAGGCTATTGGCATCAGCGCCGCCATGCTGGCGGGCGGCTGGGTCGCTTATGATTTGGTGTGCCGATCCAAGCTTGGAGAAAATGAGGCGCTTTTGGGCGTGATCGGCGCCTTGGCTTTGGCGGTGGTGGCCTATGTTTCCTGTAAGATATTCTCGGGCCGCGGGGCGTTTTTGCAGGTGGGGGCCATGACCGGCACCATCATGGTCGCCAATGTCGCCATGGTGATCATCCCCGGCCAGCGCAAAATGGTCGCGGCCATGAGTGCCGGCGCCACGCCCGACCCGAAATATGGCCGCTGGGGCAAGCAGCGGAGCGTGCATAACACCTACCTGACACTGCCTGTGCTGTTCATCATGATCTCGCCCCATTACCCCATGACCTGGCAGCACCCGCTGAATTGGCTGATCCTGCTGGTGATTGGCCTGGCCGGCGCTTTGGTGCGGCAATTCTTCGTGCTGCGCCAAAAGGGACAAAACGCGCTTTGGCTGCCCGCCGGCGCGGTGGCGGCCATGGTCGCGGCGTTTTTCATCGTGCAATCCGGCAAGCAGGATTACGCAACCGTGGAAGCCCCGCCTTTCACCGAGGTTCAGGCCATTGTCGCCGCCCGCTGCGCCACCTGCCACGCCGCCCGCCCAAGCTTTGAAGGCATTGCCGCCGCGCCCAAGGGCGTGATCATGGAAACCCCGGCGCAAATCCGCCGCTGGGCGGCTTCCATGCGCCAGCAGGTGCAGACCGAAGCCATGCCCCCCGGCAATATGACGGAGATGACGGCGGAACAACGCGCCAAGCTGATCGCCTGGGTCGCCGCCGGCGCGCCCCTGGATTGAAGGAGAATCCCCCATGGCCCGCAGCGGACCCGGTTCCCTTTCAACGCATGTGCTGAACACGGCCGAGGGCATCCCGGCCGGGGGCATGGCGGTGGAGCTTTGGCGCATGGACCCCACGCCGGTTTTGGTCACCACGCGGCGCACCAATGCCGATGGCCGCACCGATGGCCCGCTGATGGCCCAGGCGGATTTCGTCCCTGGGCGCTATGAATTGCGCTTTGCGGTGGCGGAGTATTTCCGCGCCCGCGGCCAGGGGGCGGAGGTGCCTTATTTGGATGTGGTGACGCTCGCGGTCGGGCTGATGGCGGATCAGGGGCATTACCATGTGCCGCTGCTGTGTTCGCCTTGGAGTTACGCGACCTATCGGGGGTCTTGAGGGGACCGCGCGGACAGGCAGTTCAGCGTAGGGGGGGCCTACTCCCCCGGTCCATCAACCAAGCGCTGAACGTAGTCGCCCAATTCCACCAGTTGGTCAGGGTGGTTCCTGATAACCAACTTAAGAAGCAAAAAGGAATCACGTTTTTTGGTGAAGGTCAGGCGCGCCCCTGAAACATCCACACAGACCTGATTGATAAGATTGGCCGCATCAACACGGGCTAGCCATGCTTTGTCTTCAAGATCGTTCTTCCATTCGACAATCTTGAACTTTTTTGATTTTGCAACATTTTCCAATGCCACCTCAACCTCCTTTGCAGTTGGAACCGGTGCGTCTGAAGAGGTTTCTTTGTATCGTTGCGCGATAAACTCAGCGATACTTGCCGCATGAATGAGGTAACACTCGAATTGTCTTCGCGGGAGGAAATCTACACTACCGCGCGCGGCCCGAGCCAAATCTTTTTTTTGGTCCGGTGTCAGGGTCTCCGAATCAAAGCTGAATCTGGTGCCGTGAACTAAGGGAGCAGCTTTTTCGGCAAACGACCGATAGAGCTGAAACGTCGCCTCTTTATATTTGCCGCCAGTAAGGCGCCCCGTTTCAGGTACCGCAAGTATCTTACAACCAGCGGGGACAGGTTTTTTCGCCTTGAATTTGTAAATCTCCGGAAAACAAATTTCTTCTGTTGGCCCCTCAACCCAGACGATGCGATCCGCAGCAAAAACGTCGGTCATCGAAATTCCGAGTTCGCGCGTTACTTCACGAAGTTCTTCGACCTGATCTAATTTCAACGCCTTTACGATGGAGCGATACCCTTCGCGTTGAACCAAATGCAGCGTCGAAGGGTTACTAAAACTGATCACTTCCGGCGAGTGGGTGGAGATGATGTATTGGTGCTGGCTGTACTCGGTTTGAAAAAGTCGCAGCAGGGCCTTCACGGCGCCGGGATGGAGGAAACTATTGATTTCATCAATGATGATCACACTTTCCTTTGTAGTCATCACTACGCTTAGAATAGCCAAAACCTGCCCAAGACCCGTTCCACTCTCACTCAGCGGGAAGCTAAGTTCGGGGCGGTCCATTGCTTCAGTCGGCCAGATCGCAATCTCTATTTTGCCCGCATCATTCGGTCGAACACTAAAATTACCAACGATAGGAAAGATGGCGCGCAGATGTTCCTTCAAGCGCTCAATGATGCTGCCCTTCTCACCCATAAGCGTCAGGAGAAAAGCTGGAAGATTATCCGCATTATGGCTCAAGCGGCGCGCATTGACAAAATCGCTTGCTCCAACGTTCAAGCGCTCAGCGGAGAAGTTAAAAATATCCTCTCCGCAAATCAATGATAAAATCGCTGGAACGGAGTCATTCTGGTTGCCTCCTCCCCGTGCATCAAAATCCAACGCACCTTTTTTATTGGTAAGCCGAAAAAAACGACTCTCATTCGAATTATCATGCAGTTCAAAAAACTTATGAGCGGGATATCCAAAACCTCCAAAACTCCCAGGATCATGAAGCGGAACAGTAAATTCTTGACGCGCAGCCTTGAAAAGGCGATCCAAAAAGGCCTTCGCCTCTGGCTTTTCATAGGCCTCGTAGATAGGGGCAGGCACAGGGATGTCGACAGTACCGATATCCAACGCGGCCCTCTCCAGTCTCTGACCGGATGTTTCAATCCGAAGGGTCACGCTTGCCGGCGGCAATTCGCTGTCCCGAAAACGCTCCTCGCTGCGGTTCGCCTTGGCAGGCAGAGTGGGATTCAGCGCCTTGAGCAGTGCGCTCTTCCCGGAATTATTCACCCCAACAACAAGATTGATCCCCTCGCGAAACTCGATTGGCGGACAATCGCGAAAACTCAAATAATCGTGCAGTTCGGCGGACAGGATGCGCAAGGAAGTCCTCCCGATAAAATGTTTCGGTGATGTGCGATATATGGACCTTGTGAAACAGATTCAAAGCCCACCCGTCATGCGGCAAAAGCGCTGCCCCCCTCAAACTGCTCAGCTTCAGTCCTGGCCAAAGTCGCGCCCCCTCCCATTCGCAGAATGGCCCTGAGGATTGTTGCGCCCCCCTGCTGCGCCGCCCCTCACGTTTTCCTTTACCCCCGAAATACCCTAAAGCTGCGCCATGCGATCCCTTCCCCTGATTGGTGTAACCCTCGATTCCGAAGAGGCCGGCGGCTGGTCCAAGCTGCCCTGGTATGCGCTTCGGCGGAATTACTTCTCAGCCATTGTCGCGGCGGGGGGCTTGCCCGTGGCGCTGCCGCATCACCCCGAAATGGCGGAAGCCTACATGGCGGAGGTGGATGGGCTGGTGGTGACCGGCGGCGCCTTTGATGTGGACCCTGCCCTTTGGGGCGGCGGCGCGCCGCACCCGAAAGTCACGCTGAAGCCTGGGCGGACGGATTTCGAAATGGCCGCAACCCGCGCTGCCTTGGCGCGCGACAAGCCCGTACTTGGGATCTGCGGCGGGCAGCAATTACTGGCGGTGGCCCTCGGCGGGCGGCTGTTCCAGCACATCCCTGATGAGGTGCCGGGCGCTTTGGCGCATGAACAACCCAATCCGCGCACGGAACCGGGGCATGAGGTGACCATTGCTGAGGGCACCTTGCTGTCGCGCATCATCGGCAAGCCGCGCATGGCGGTGAATTCCGCGCATCACCAGGCGGTGGCGAGCATTGGCGATGGCGGCGTGGTCAATGCGCTGGCCCCCGATGGCATGATCGAGGGTATTGAACACCCGGGCTACCGCTTCGCCCTTGGCGTGCAATGGCACCCTGAATATGCCGTGGATCCTGATGATCCGGCGATATTCCGCGCCTTCATCGCGGCCTGCCGCGCATGAGCACTGAAGATGAAGCCGAAGCCGAAGGCCCGCGCGGCGAACGCATTGCGAAGTTTATGGCACGTGCGGGTGTGGCTTCCCGCCGTGATGCGGAAAAGCTGATCGCGGAAGGGTTGGTGCGGCTTGGCGGCAAGCTGGTGACCAGCCCGGCCACTTTTGTCTCGCCAGGTGATGCGATCAGCGTGAATGGCAAACCCATCGCCATGCCCGAACGCACGCGGCTGTTTCGCTATCACAAGCCAACCGGCTTTGTGACGACGCATCGCGATCCGGAAGGCCGGCCCACGGTTTTTGCCAATCTGCCGCAGGGCCTGCCGCGGCTGGTTTCGGTCGGGCGGCTTGATCTCACCAGCGAAGGCCTGCTGCTGCTGACCAATGATGGCGCGCTGGCGCGCAAGCTGGAATTGCCGGCCAATGGCTGGCTGCGCCGTTATCGCGTGCGCGTGCATGGCAAGGTGAATGAACGCGCCTTGGCCGCACTTGCGCGGGGCGTGACGGTGGATGGTGTGGCTTACGGTCCCATCGAAGCGGGGCTGGATGCGCGCATGGGCACCAATGCCTGGCTGACCGTGGCGCTGCGCGAAGGCAAGAATCGCGAAGTGCGCAAAGTGATGGCGCATCTTGAACTGGCGGTGACGCGCCTGATTCGCACTGCCTATGGTCCCTTCCAATTGGGCTCCCTGCCGCGCGGCGCGGCGGAAGAAGTGAACGCCAAGGTATTGCGCGAGCAATTGGGCCTGGATGCACCCAAGCGCGGGCGCGAAGCGACAGCCGAAGAAGCTGCTGCGCCCGAGGTTGCTGAAAGCAAACCGCAACGCACACCCCGCGCGCGCCATGCCGGGCCGCAGACGCCGCGCCGCGGCAAGGGCTGATGCGCATCATTGCCGGGCGCTGGAAGGGGCGCGCGCTTGTTGCGCCGCCAGGTCTTGCCACACGCCCGACCAGTGATCGCGCCCGGCAGGCGATATTCGACCAGCTTTGGCATGCACCCTGGGCCGGGCGCGCCGTGGTGGAAAACGCGACGGTGCTGGATGGCTTCGCGGGTACCGGTGCCATGGGGCTTGAGGCTTTGTCACGCGGCGCGGCGCGTGCCTTTTTCATGGAACAGGATCGCGCTGCCCTTGCCGCCTTGCGTGCAAATATCGCTGGTTGCAAGGCGGGAGATGCCTGCCGCGTGATCGCCGGTGATGTCACCGCGCCCCCCATCGCTGCCGCGCCCTGCACCCTGGTGTTTCTGGACCCGCCCTATGGCAAGGGGCTGGTGCCGCGCGCCCTTGCCGCCTTGCAGGCCAAGGGCTGGATCGCGCCCGGCGCGCTGATCATTGCGGAGACAGGGCGTGATGAGGAAAACGCAATATCGCCCGGTTTCGAGGTGCTTTCCACGCGTGATCATGGCGCTGCACGGCTTTCTGCCTTGCGTGCCCTGCCGGATTGCGGCGCGCCCGCATCCTGATACGCTCCCTCAAAACGGGAGGAATAAACATGCGTCATTTGCTGCTTGCTGGTCTTGCTGCCCTCACCCTTTCCGGCCCTGCCATGGCGCAGGACCGCACCGTGCGTGTCATCAGCGGCTTCGCCGCCGGCGGTGCTGGTGATTTGATGGCCCGCTTCATTGCCGAATACGCCGCGCCACATCTGCCCGCGCGTGGCGTTGTCGAAAACCGCACCGGTGCCAATGGGCTTATCGCTGCGGAATTGGTCGCGCGCAGCGCGCCGGATGGCGGCACCGTGCTGCAATGCCCGATGGGCACCATGACCATTACGCCCAATCTGCCCGGCGCCAGCCTGCCGGTTGATCCGCGCACGGAAATGACCGGCATCGCCAATGTGGCGCTGTCCACCTATGGCCTCGTGGTCGCGGCCAACGGGCCGCATAAGGATATGGCTGGCTTGCTCGCCGCCGCGCGCGCCAAGCCGGGCGGGTTATCTTACGCCTCTGCGGGCGTTGGTTCGGCGCAGCATCTTTCCGTGGAATTGCTGAAGTCCAAGACCGGGCTTGATATTGTGCATATCCCGTATCGTGGTGCGACGCCCGCGGTCGTAGATATTCTTGGCGGGCGTGCGGATTTCATGATCACGAATCTCGGCGATGTGATGCGCCAGATTCAGGGTGGCGAGCTACGCCTGCTGGCGCTGGGCGATAATGCGGGTTCGCCCCTGTTTCCGCAGGCGCGCCCGATTTCTGATTGGGTGCCGGGGCTTGAAATGGCCGGCTGGTTCGGGCTTTGCGGCCCGCGCGCCATCACCGCCGATGCAGCGCGCGCCTGGGTGGAGGCCATCCGTAAGGGCCTTGAAAATCCAACCTTCCGGCAAAGGCTGCTCGATTCCGGTCTAACGCCGAATTTTGAGGATATGGCGACATTCAACCGCCGCATCGCAAGTGATCTGCAATCCTGGGCCGAAGTCATTCGTGCCGCTGGCGTCAAGGCTGATTGAAGGGGCAAGCACCATGATCGAGCACATCATTGATATCCAAACCCGCGCCGGCGCGATGGAAAGTTTTATCTGTCATCCCGAACGCAACGGCCCTTTTCCTGCCGTGCTGATGCTGATGGATGCGCCCGGCATTCGTGAGGAACTGTATGACATGGCACGGCGGCTTGCGGCCACGGGCTATTACGTTGTGCTGCCCAATCTTTATTACCGCGCGGGCCGCGATTCCAAATTCGGTCCCGGTGTTTTGACTGTGGGCGACACCGAACGCGACCGTATGCGCGCCATTCGCACCAAAATGACCATTCCGCCGGTGATGGAAGATATCGCCGATATGCTTGGTTTCCTCGACCAGCAAAAATACGTACGCCCCGGCCCGGTTGGCGTGCATGGCTATTGCATGAGTGGGCCTTACGCCTTGGCAGCCGCTGCGCGCTATCCCGGGCGTATCGCCGCAGCCGCTTCCTATTACGGCACCTGGCTTGTCAGTGATGCGGTGGAAAGCCCGCATCTGACATTGGGGCAAGGCAGTGCGGAGCTTTATATCGCTTGTGCCGAGCATGATGAATTGGCGCCGCTGCCCATGGTGGATGAATTGCGCGCCTTGTTTGAAGCCTCAGGCGGCAAGGGAGAATTGGAAGTCTACCCGGCCGTGCATCACGGCTTCGCCTTTCCCGGCCGCTGGTGCTTCGACAAACCGGGCGCAGAGCGCCATTGGGAAAGGCTCATTGCGCTTTATCGGCGCTGTCTCGGCTGAGGAAGGGAAAGATCATGTCAGTGGTGACGCGTCGCGCCTTCCTTGTTGTTGCCAGCGCAAGCCTTACGGGGCCCGCTTTGGCGCAAGGCCAGGCTTGGCCCAATCGGCCAGTGCGGCTGATCAGCCCTTTCGCGCCTGGTGGGCCGCAGGATATTCCCGCGCGCTTCATGGTAGAGTTTCTGACACCGCGCCTGGGTCAGCCGGTGATATATGAACACCGCGCCGGCGCGGGTGGTTCGCTTGGCGCGCAATATGTCGCGCAAGCGACTGACAATCACAGTTTCCTGATTACGTCTTCTTTCATTGCAACCCTGCCCGCCATGCGGCGCGATCCGGGGCTTGATCCGCTGACGGATTTGCAACCGGTGACGCTGGTAACCGATGCGCCGCTGCTAATTTCGGGCCGACCCAATGGCCCGCCAGATTTGGCGGCCTATCTCGCTCGCGCCAAGGCCAATCCGGGCAAGCTTTCCTGGGGTAGTTCCGGCGTTGGGTCCGCGACACATCTGGCCGGCGCTTTGTTGATGCAGCGCGCCGGGATTGAATTGCTGCATGTGCCGTATCGGGGTGCGACACTTGCGATGAATGCGCTACTTGCGGGCGATATTGATAGCATCATCACTGATATCTCGATTCCGCTGGAGCATTTGCGCGCCGGCACACTGCGCCCGATTGGCGTCACAGGCACCGCACGCGCGCCATTGCTGGCCGATGTGCCGGCGATCATTGAACAAGTGCCACGCTACAGCGTGCCCTTCTGGTTCGCGCTGATGGCGCCAAAGGCCATGCCGCCCGAGCCCATTGCGCGGTTGTTGGCCGAATTGGCGCCCTTGGCCGCGCCCGATAGCGAGCTTTCGCGGCGCATGGCGGAACGCGGTTCGCAATTGCTGCTGAACGGACCAGCACCTTTGGCAGCGCGGCTGCGTCAGGAAATCCCGCAATGGCGTGAGGTTGTAGCCGCGGCTGGCATTCAGCCGGAATAGGCAGAAATCACTTACAGGATGGGAGATGGTGGAGCTGAGCGGGATCGAACCGCTGACCTCGTCATTGCGAACGACGCGCTCTCCCAACTGAGCTACAGCCCCTCACCAAGGCGGCGGGATGTGCCCCAGCTCGGCCGGGAAGTCAAGCCAGCGGCAGGGTCAGCACGGCAGCTGTGCGCTTCAGCGGCGCAGGCGCCAAGCGTGATCCTGAAGGCCGCATCACGCCAAGACTTGGCCCATATATGGGCCGCGCAGGCTCAGGCGTCGGCCTTATGCGCCACGCCCTTTTCCTTGAGCAGGCCGGAAAGCTCACCGGACTGGAACATCTCGGTAATGATATCGCAGCCGCCCACGAATTCACCACTGACATAAAGCTGCGGGATGGTCGGCCAATTCGTGAATTCCTTGATGCCTTCGCGGATTTCCATATCTTCAAGCACATTCACGCCCTTGAAGGGCACGCCCATGTGGGACAGGATTTGCACCACGCGGGCGGAAAAGCCGCATTGCGGGAAAACCGGTGTGCCCTTCATGAACAGCACAACGGGGTTCGCCTTGATATCGGCCTCGATACGTTCAAAAACCGGGTTGCTCATCTTTGTGGTTCCTATTCCGGGGCAGAGGTTTGCAAGGCCAGCGCATGAAGAACACCCCCCATGCGGCCCTGTAGCGCAGCATAGACAATCTGATGTTGGCGCACGCGGGGCAAGCCCTTGAAGGCCGAGGAAACGACCTTGGCGGCGTAATGATCGCCATCGCCGGCCAAATCCTCGATCGTCACTTCCGCATCCGGCAGCGCTGCCTTGATCAGCGCCTCAATTTCTGCGGCTTGCATGCCCATGGCTGCTATTTCTCCCCCATCAGTGCTGGCAGCGTCGCCTCATGGGCCGCCGCCAGCGATGAGACCGATATGGCAGCGCCATCGGGCAGAACCAAGTCCCCCCCGCCGGCTGTCCCGATCAGCCGGGCTGGTACCCCTGCGGCCTTGGCCTGCGCGATCAGCGCCGCGCCATCGGCCACGGCCAGCACATAGCGGCCCTGATCTTCACCGAACCAGAAGCCATGGGTGGGAATGCCCTCCGGCACTGGGCTGAGCCCGGCGCCGATACCACTGCCCATCGCCATTTCTGCCACGGCCACCAGCAGCCCGCCATCGGCGCAATCATGGCTGGCCAGAACCGCGCCCGCCAGGATGCGCGCGCGCACAAAATCCCCGTTCCGCCGTTCGGCCACCAGATCAACCGGCGGCGGCGCGCCCTCTTCCCGGCCCGCGATTTCGCGCAGCCACAGCGATTGCCCAAGCCAGCCCTGCGTTTCGCCAATCAGCACCAGATCGCCCTTGGCCGGCATGGCGAGCCCCACCGCCTGCGCGGCTTTTTCCAGCACGCCCACGCCGCCAATCGCGGGTGTCGGCAAAATCGCGCGGCCTTCGGTTTCATTATAGAGCGATACATTGCCCGAGACGACCGGGAAATCGAGCGCAAGACACGCCGCCGCCATGCCCCTGACGGCCGAAGCAAACTGCCCCATGATTTCCGGCTTTTCCGGATTGCCGAAATTCATATTGTCGGTGATCGCCAAGGGCAGCGCGCCAACGGCGGTGATATTCCGCCACGCCTCGGCAACCGCCTGCTTGCCGCCTTCTTCCGGGTCCGCCAGGCAATAGCGCGGCGTGCAATCCGTGGTCATGGCAAGCGCCCGGTCATGATCTTCAATCCTGACCACGGCGGCATCGGCACCGCCGGGGCGCTGCACCGTCTGGCCATTCACCAGGCTGTCATATTGGTCCCAAATCCAGCGGCGCGAACACAAATCCGGGCATGCGACAAGCGTCATCAAGGCCGGCGCAATCCCGACCGGATCAGGAATGGCAGACGCCGCCAGCACAGGCTGCTTCGGCGTTTCTGCCGTCGGGCGGCGATACAGCGGTGCCTCCGATTCCAAAGGCGCCAGGGGAATATCTGCTTCCAGCACGCCCTTATGGCGGATCACGATGCGGCCCGTATCGGTGAGCTTGCCGATCACCGCGAAATCCAATTCCCATTTGCGGAAAATCGCCTCAGCCTCGGCCTCACGGCCTGGCTTCAGGATCATCAGCATGCGTTCCTGGCTTTCGGAGAGCATCATCTCATAAGCCGACATGCCTTCTTCGCGCTGCGGCACCGCTTCCATTTCAAGTTCAATGCCCATGCCGCCCTTGCCGGCCATCTCCACGCTGGAACTGGTGAGGCCAGCCGCGCCCATGTCCTGAATGGCTACAATCGCATCCGTTGCCATCAATTCCATGCAGGCTTCGATCAGCAGTTTTTCGGCGAAGGGATCGCCGATCTGCACCGTCGGGCGCTTTTCTTCCGAATCGGCGCTGAATTCCGCACTCGCCATCGTGGCGCCATGGATGCCGTCGCGCCCGGTCTTGGAGCCCACATAAACCACGGAATTGCCAATACCCGTCGCCTTGGCGGTGAAAATGCGATCAGCGCGCGCAATGCCAACCGTCATGGCATTGACCAGGGGATTGCCATTGTAGCGCGGGTGGAAGTTCACCTCGCCACCCACTGTCGGCACGCCAACGCAATTGCCGTAACCACCAATACCGCGCACCACACCATCAATAATGCGCTTCATGCGCGGCGCATCCGGCGCGCCAAAACGCAGCGCATTCAAATTGGCAATTGGCCGCGCCCCCATGGTGAAGACATCGCGCAAAATCCCGCCAACACCGGTGGCCGCGCCATTGTAGGGTTCGATATAGGATGGGTGGTTGTGGCTTTCCATTTTGAAAACCGCGGCTAGACCCTCACCGATATCAATCACGCCGGCATTCTCGCCTGGGCCCTGGATCACCCAGGGCGCCTTGGTCGGCAATTCACGCAGCCAAACGCGCGATGATTTATAGGAACAATGCTCCGACCACATCACGCTGAACAGGCCAAGCTCCGCAAGCCGCGGCGCGCGGCCAAGAATAGCGAGCACCCTTTCATACTCATCGGGCTTCAGGCCGAATTCGGCAGCAAGCTGAGCAGCGCGTTCGGGGGGCAGCAGGGGGGCGGCAGCGGTCATGATGGGCAAGTGATGGCCCGGCCAGGGGCGCTTGTGAAGACGTAAAACAAGGGGGGCCGGGGGGGCCGTGCCACCCCGGACCCCGACGAGACTTTAGGTAATGCCCTCCATGCCGGCGATGGCAAGAATGGCAGCAAGGCTGGAACGCATGCCGCGCAGCGCTTCGGTGGGTTCCACATCCAGCCATTCATCAAGGGAATGCGCCCGGCCGCCGCGCCCACCCGCGCCAATCTTCAAGGCGGGAATGCCAAGCGACATCGGGATATTCGCATCCGTCGAAGACCATTCAAAGCTTGGGCGATACCCCTCCGCCGTCACCGCCGCCGCGGCCAAGTCCCGGATCGGGCTGCCCGCCGGGGTTTCGCCCGCCGGGCGATCACCGACCGGCTGGATATCCGCGGTAATCGCGCCATTGGCGGTGGAACGCGCAGCGTTTTCGGTTGCAACCGCCAGATCCACAATCTCCAGAAACGCTTTATCCAGCTTGGCAAGTTCGGCGGCCGAGGCGGAACGCAAATCAACCTCGATCACCACGCGATTGGCAATCGCATTGATGGAGGTGCCGCCCGAGACCACACTCACGCAATGCGTGGTGGGCGGGTTATCGGGCACCTTCACGGCAGCAAGGCCACGCGCGCATTCCGCCATGGCATACATCGGGTTCACCAGCCCGAAAGCGGCATAGGAATGCCCGCCCGGCCCCTGGAACGTGACGCGATAGCGCTTGGAACCGACACCGCCGCTGACAATGCCTTCCACCTGCGGGCTATCCACGGTCAGAAAACCACGAATGCGCGCGCGATGCCGCCCCTTGGTGAAAAGATGGCGAATGCCGCGCAAATCACCCAGGCCTTCTTCCCCGACATCACCCACAAAAAGCAGATCATGCCGCGTGCGAATCCCCGCCGCATCAAGCGCACGCAAAAAGCCGAGATTGACCGCAAGCGACCAGGTATCGTCACTCACCCCCGGTGCGAAAAGCTTGGTGCCTTCGCGCCTGACGCGCACATCCGTCCCGGCGGGAAAGACCGTGTCCAGATGCGCCGCCACCACCAGGATCTCGCCATTGCCGAAACCACGGCGGAGCCCCATCACATTGCCGATTTCATCCTGTTCCACCTCCTCAAGCCCATGATCGCGCAGCATGGCAAGATAGGCGGTAGCACGTTCTTCCTCGGCAAAAGGTGGGGCGGGGATTTGCGTGAGCGTGATGCAATCTTCCACCATGCGCGTGTGATCGGCGGCAAGTTTGGCGGAAGCGGCCGCAAAGCGCGCATCGGCGCGAATGGCTGCTATGGTCTCTTCTGGCGTCATCTCTAACTCCTCACGCGCGGCGCCAGCGCATCACACCAGCGGCATCCTGTTCCGCCACCGCTTCGCCCATCACCTGCAAGCGGCGCAAATGGGCCAGTGTCTCGCCAAGCCCGAAGCCAAGATTACGCAAATCGAGTGGCCTGCGAAACAGCACCGGCAGCAGATCATGCGCGCTGCTACCCCCCATCGCGTCCATCAGCAGCGAAAGCCGTTCCGCGTGATGCGCCGCCAGCCAATCAAGCCGCGCATGCAGGCCATAAAACGGTTCGCCGTGGGATGGCAGCACCAACACATCTTCGGGGAGTGTGCGGAAACGATCCAGGGATTTCAGGAAGGCGCCGAGCGGATCAGCGGCGGGCTCCCCTGCATGTAGGCCGATATAGGGTGAAATGCGCGGCAGGATCTGATCAGCCGCGATCAGCACGCGGTCTTCCGCATTGAACAGGCAGGCCATATCCGGCGCATGGCCTTGGCCGGTGATAACGCGCCAGGGGCGGCCACCAATGGTGATATCCTGCCCATCGGCAATGGCTTCAAATACGCGCGGCAAAGGCGCCACGGATTTCACATAAAGCGGCCCGCGGGCGCGGATGAAATCGGCATATTCAGGAGGCGCGCCAGCGGCTTCGGCAAAGCGCGTCTGATGTTCCACCATGTCTGCACCCGTGTCGAAGAACAGCGCGCGCGCTTGCAGCCATTCGATCTTGGTCATCAGCGGGACAAGCCTGTGGGCTTCGGTGAGCCAGCCCATCAGCCCGGCATGATCCGGGTGGAAATGCGTCACCAACAGCCGCCGTAAGGGCCGCCCACCAAAGGCATCGCCGGCCAATGCCTCGCGCCATAAATCGCGTGAGGCGTCATTGGCGATGGAACAATCAATCGCGAGCCAACCTGGCCCATCTTCCAAAAGCCAGACATTCACATGGCTCGGCGGAAAGGGCAGCGGAAAGCGGAGCCAACGCAAGCCGGGCCGAAGTGTCGCGGCCTGACCAGGCGCGGGAATATCAGGGATCATGCCGTCACCCTGACGCGGCTAGGGGCCGGATACAAGCAACGGAACCCTATTCGGCCATATCTCGCTGGTGTGAAAGCTACGCAACATATAACTTATGGTTGTATTTTGATGCGGAATGCGCCATTCATGCGGCCATGTCCATTGCCCGCATCGCCACCTTCGCCTTCGCTGGGATCGAAGCCCAGGCGGTCGAGGTGCAGGTGCAAATCGCCCCCGGCCTGCCGGCCTTTCTGGTGGTCGGCCTGCCCGATAAGGCGGTTGCGGAAAGCCGCGAAAGGGTGCGCGCGGCCTTACTTGGCCTTGGGCTTTCCATGCCGCCCAAGCGCGTGCTGGTGAACCTGGCACCCGCCGATATCGCCAAGGAAGGCAGCCATTTTGATCTGCCGATTGCGCTTGCGGTACTGGCCGCGATGGATGTGCTGCCGCGTGATGAATTGGCGGGCTTTGCCGCGCTCGGCGAATTGTCGCTTGATGGTGCGATCATGCCGGTGGCGGGCGTGCTGCCGGCCGCGCTTGGCGCCTCGGCGCGCGAATTGGGGCTGATTTGCCCCGCTGTTCAGGGTGGCGAGGCCGCCTGGGCCGGGCAGATTGAAGTGCTCGCCGCACCTGATCTTCCCGCGCTGCTTAATCACTTCAAGGGCGTGCAGATCTTGCACGCACCGGAAGCGCCGAAGCTGGATGCAGCACCGCCTACTGGCCCCTGCCTTTCCGATGTGAAGGGGCAGGAAACCGCAAAGCGCGCCTTGGAAATCGCTGCGGCGGGCGGGCACAATCTGCTCATGATCGGCCCTCCCGGTGGTGGCAAATCCATGCTGGCGGCGCGGCTGTCCGCGCTGCTGCCTGATCTTTCGCCGGCCGAAGCCTTGGAGGTGAGTCTCGTGCATTCCATCGCGGGCCTGCTGCAAGGCGGGCGGCTGGTGACGCGCCCTCCATTCCGGGAGCCGCATCATTCCGCTTCCATGCCCGCGCTGGTTGGAGGTGGGTCGCGCGCCAAGCCAGGCGAAATCAGCCTCGCGCATCGCGGCGTTTTGTTTCTGGATGAATGGCCGGAATTTCCGCGCCAGGCGTTGGAAGCGCTGCGTCAGCCGATGGAAACCGGGCGCACCACCATCAGCCGCGTGCATTCGCATGTCACCTATCCCGCGCGGTTTCAATGCATTGCGGCGATGAATCCCTGCCGCTGCGGGTATCTTGGTCAGCCGGGTCGCGAATGCGGCCGCGCGCCGCGCTGTGGTGAGGATTATCAGATGCGGCTTTCCGGCCCGCTGCTGGATCGCATGGATATCACCATTGAAGTGATGCCGATTGCCCCCGCTGAATTGGCCCGCGCCCCGGCTGGTGAAGCAAGCACCGCCGTGGCAGCGCGTGTGAAGGCCGCGCGTACGGCGCAGCGCGCGCGTTATGGCGCGGATGGCCCGCCGAATAATGCCGAGGCGAGCCTTGCCCAATTGCAGCAGGGCATTGAGGCTGAGGCCGCGCATTTGCTTGAAGTCGCCGCGACGCGGCTTGGCCTATCATCGCGCGGTCAGGTACGCAGCCTGCGTGTCGCGCGCACCATCGCTGATCTTGCCGGTAGCGCCATGATCCGGCGCGCGCATATCGCCGAGGCGCTTGCTTTCCGCCATCGCATGCCGGGGCGGGTTGCTGCTTAAAGCGAGGCCTCCGGCGATAGCCGCAGCACATAGGAACGCCAAGGCGCGCGCGTCGCGATGCGCTCATAAAGCGCAATGGCGGCCTGGTCTGTCTCCGGCACCATCCAGCGCAGGTGCGACCAGCCGCGTGTCTGGCCAAGTGCCGCAAGCCCTTCAATCAAGGCTTGCGCCACGCCCTGCCGGCGGGCGGACGGGCGCACGAAAAGATCATCCAGCGCGCCGCAGCGCCGGGCGAAGACAATTTCCGGCAGGTCGAAGAAATGCGCGAAGCCCAGCGCCTCATCGCCGCGGAAGGCCATCAGAATCTCTGCGCGCGGATCAGCGGTGATCAGCTTCAGCATCTCCGGCGCCGTAGCGGGCGCAGCGCCGGCAAGATGCGGCGCCATCTCCGCGCCATAGGCAGCGAGCAATGGCAACAGCATACGCTGGTCCTGCGGCGATAAAAGACGTGTCATAAAGGGCATCACGCTCGCCCCCTCCAGAAACACTTAGGGCGCCGCATGCTTGGCATGCGACGCCCAAGTGCCGGGATCCGGTAGCTGATTAGCTCGCCGGGGTTTCGGTAGGCGCCGGCGCAGGAGCAGCGACCTTGCGACGACGCGGAGCAGCCTTCTTCACGGCAGGCTTCTTCGCAGCGGCCTTCTTCGCAGCAGGCTTCTTGGCAGCAGCCTTCTTCGGAGCAGCCTTCTTCGGAGCAGCCTTCTTCGCAGCGGGCTTCTTCTTGGCAACGGCCTTCTTCGCAGCCGGCTTCTTGGCAGCAGCCTTCTTCGGAGCGGCCTTCTTCGCAGCAGGCTTCTTCGCAGCAGCCTTCTTCGCAGCAGGCTTCTTCTTGGCGGCAGCCTTTTTCACAGCAGGCTTCTTCTTCGCAGCGGCCTTCTTCGCGGCCGGCTTCTTGGCAGCGGCTTTCTTAGCAGCCGGCTTCTTCGCAGCAGGCTTACGCTTGGCCGGCGCCTTCTTCTTCGCCGCGGCCATGGCCATCGCCTGGGCGCGCGGGGTTTCTTCGGTTTCGGTAGTCTCGATGATATCAGTCATCAGAGGATGAATCTCCATGTGTTCCTGTTGAAGGCGTTCATGGGAAGGCAGCGCTTGGCGCGACAAATTCCCAATTCCAACCCGGGGTACAGCAGGTGGGGTCGGTGATGGCGGCGACGCGCGGATCCCGATGCGCGGACCGACAGGACTGAAAGTCTCCGCGAAGCGCAGCCGCCAGCAGCGGCACGGCGCGCGGCATTCCAGCGCGGCGTGTTCCCCCTGGCCTCTCTCCCGCCCCTTGCACACGCCGGATGGCGGCTTGGGGCGGTGTGGAACCCTGATCGCGTGAAGCGATGCGTTCCTTGAGTCTGCGGTCCATGGACCGTCCTTCCCTGCTGCGGCAATTCTGCCTTGCCGATTGCAGCACCTTCCCGCTTCACCGCGCCTTACTTCAGGTGATGCACCCGATGTGAGGAGCAATTTTTCGCAGCGCGGAGGCAGTGCGAATCGCGCAAAAGAATCGCGCGCAACGCACGCTATCTTCATCACCATGAGTCGTGTCAACAAAATCCGTCACATCTCGCAAAAAAAAATGCGCGCATCGCATCACGATGCGCTGAGTGTGACATGCATGCCGCGGTTTTGCACCTTGCGGCGCGCCTTCACCATCTCTAAAAAAATGATGAAGACATCAGCAAATTAACGCGCCGAGAGCGGCGGCACGGGACGCTGATCGGGACCCGTGTACCAGGAGAGCGGACGGATGAGCCGATTATCCGCACCCTGTTCAATCACATGCGCCGACCAGCCCGTGATGCGCGACGCGACGAAGATCGGCGTGAAAAGCGGGATTTCAAAACCCATCAGGTAATAGGCAGGGCCTGCCGGGAAATCGAGATTCGGGTGGATGTTCTTCTTCTCCAGCATCTCGGCGGCCAGGATGCGGCTGATCTCCATCCAGGTCTTATCGCCCACAACTTCGGCCATTTTCTCGGCATATTTGCGCATGGTGGGCACGCGGCTATCGCCGGTCTTGTAGACGCGATGGCCGAAGCCCATCACCAGCGCCTTGTGGTCAAAGCGGCTTTGGATCCACTCGCGGGCCAGCTTCGGGTCACCGATTTCCTTCAGCGTATGCATCACTGCCTCATTGGCGCCGCCATGCAGCGGCCCCTTGAGCGAGGCGATGCCCGCCGTAATCGCGCCATGCATATCAGCGCCGGAGGAGGTCACCAGCCGCGCCGTATAGGTGGAGGCGTTGAAGGTATGTTCCGCATACAGGATCATGGAAACATCAAAAGCCTTCAGCACTTCGGGCTGCGGCACCTTGCCCAGGATCAGGTTGAAGACATTCTCGGCAAAGCTATGCGCGGGGTTCGGCGCCACCACCGGCAGGCCGCGGGAAGCACGATAAGCCGCAGCAATCGCCGTTGGGATTTTGGCGAATAGCCGCTTCGCCTTGCGATATTGCGCGGGCTGGGAGACATCGGCCGTTTCCGCATCTTCCATCCCCATGAAGGATACGGCAGTGCGGATGGCATCCATCGGGTGCGCATCCTTGGGCATTTCGCGGATCACGCGATGCAGCGCGGGGCTGATCTCACGCTCGGCAGCAGTCTCCGCCTTAAAGGCAGCAAGCTGCTTGGCATTGGGCAATTCGCCTTCCCACAGCAGATAAGACACTTCCTCAAAGCTGCAATTCTCGGCCAAATCCTGCACCGCATAGCCGCGATAGGTCAGGCTATTCGTCTCCGGCATCACCTTCGATACAGCCGAGACATCGGCATAGACGCCGACCAGGCCCTTATAGATTTCGGGTTTCGTGGTTTCGTTCATCGGGTTTCTTCCCTTGCTATATTGGCTTTGGGCCGGCGCACGCGGCGCCGACCCTGCCTTCCTCAACCAAACTTCAGAAGATACCGGGCTTGCTGTCCAGCAGGCCGCCGGCCGGCAGCGCCACATTCAGCGCACTCAGCTCGCCCGCCTTAAGCTTCGTCAGATCCTGCACTACTTCCAGGAAGCGGTTGGACTCGCGGGCCGAGATGATGCCATCAGTGATGGTCTTGAACTTGCGGATGTAATCCGCCCGACCGAAGGGCTTGGCGCCATTCGGATGGGCATTGGCGACGCCAAGCTCATCCACCAGCTTCGACCCATCCTTGAACAGGATTTCAACGCGCCCGCCGAAG
>Ga0315900_10002395_pt1 | contig 28674 bp, 23 predicted proteins | sample LakEriMetagenome_FD_203521 | JGI IMG/M metagenome (GOLD analysis project Ga0315900, IMG submission 203521) | Freshwater fungal communities from buoy surface, Lake Erie, Ohio, United States - Buoy 12 MA114 | ecosystem: Environmental > Aquatic > Freshwater > Lake > Lake biofilm | place: USA: Lake...
GCCTACAATGGTCCAAAGCATGTTTACGACTGGAGCCCCGCTTGAATAACCCTTGGTTTTCCAAAGTTGCCGTCTGGATGGTGATTGCCATGGTGCTGTTCACTGTTTTCAAACAGTTCGACAGCCGTGGTGGCGCCAGCGCGGGCTACATGGGCTACTCCGATTTCCTGGAAGAAGTCCGTGCCAACCGCATCAAGAGTGCCACCATCCAGGAAGGGCAGGGCGGCACCGAAATCGTGGCCACCACCACCGACGAGCGCCGCGTGCGCACCACCGCCACTTACCTGGACCGGGGTCTGGTGGGTGACCTGATTGCCAATGGCGTGAAGTTCGATGTCAAGCCCCGCGAAGAAGGCTCCTTGCTCATGACGCTGCTGGTCAGCTGGGGGCCCATGCTGCTGCTGATTGGGGTGTGGGTGTATTTCATGCGCCAGATGCAAGGCGGCGGCAAGGGCGGGGCCTTCAGCTTTGGCAAATCCAAGGCCCGCATGCTCGACGAGAACAACAACCAGGTGACCTTTGCCGACGTGGCTGGCTGTGATGAAGCGAAAGAAGAAGTTAAGGAAGTGGTGGACTTCCTGAAAGACCCGCAGAAATTCCAGAAACTGGGTGGCCGCATCCCGCGTGGCCTGCTCCTGGTGGGTCCGCCGGGCACGGGCAAGACCCTGCTGGCCAAAGGCATTGCCGGCGAAGCCAAGGTGCCGTTTTTCAGCATTTCCGGCTCCGACTTCGTCGAAATGTTTGTCGGCGTGGGCGCAGCCCGTGTGCGCGACATGTTCGAGAACGCCAAGAAAAACGCGCCCTGCATCATCTTCATCGATGAAATCGACGCGGTCGGTCGCCAGCGTGGCGCCGGTCTGGGCGGGGGCAACGACGAACGCGAGCAGACCCTCAACCAGATGCTGGTCGAGATGGACGGTTTCGAGACCAACCTGGGCGTGATCGTGGTGGCCGCCACCAACCGGCCGGACATCCTGGATGCGGCCTTGCTGCGCCCTGGCCGCTTCGACCGCCAGGTCTACGTGACCCTGCCGGACATCCGTGGCCGCGAGCAGATCCTCAACGTGCACATGCGCAAGGTGCCGATCGGCCAGGATGTGAATGCCGCTGTCATCGCCCGTGGCACGCCCGGCATGAGCGGCGCCGATCTGGCCAACCTGTGCAACGAAGCGGCCCTGATGGCGGCCCGCCGCAACGCCCGGGTGGTGGAAATGCAGGACTTCGAGAAGGCCAAGGACAAAATCCTCATGGGCCCCGAGCGCAAGAGCATGGTCATGCCCGAGGAAGAGCGCCGCAACACGGCCTACCACGAGGCTGGGCATGCGCTGATTGGCAAATTGCTGCCCAAGTGCGATCCGGTGCACAAGGTCACCATCATCCCGCGCGGCCGGGCCCTGGGCGTGACCATGAGCCTGCCCGAGAAGGACCGCTATAGCTATGACCGCGAATACATGCTCAACCAGATCAGCATGCTGTTCGGTGGCCGCATTGCCGAAGAAGTGTTCATGAACCAGATGACCACCGGCGCTTCCAACGACTTTGAGCGTGCAACCCAGATCGCCAGAGACATGGTCATGCGCTATGGCATGACCGACGCGCTGGGGCCGATGGTCTATGCCGAAAACGAAGGCGAAGTCTTCCTCGGCCGTTCGGTGACCAAGACCACCCACATGAGCGAGCAGACCATGCAAAAGGTCGACTCCGAGGTGCGCCGCATCATCGACGAGCAGTACGGACTGGCGCGGCGCCTGATCGAGGAGCACAGCGACAAGATGCACGCCATGGCCAAGGCCTTGCTCGAGTGGGAAACCATCGAGATGGAGCAGCTCGACGACATCATGGCCGGTCGCGAGCCCCGTCCGCCCAAGGACTGGACCCCGCGCACACCCTCATCCGGCGGTGGCAGCGGCGGTGGCGGCGCTGCGGTCCCGACCCAGCCCGCGCCCACGGCGGCCTGAACGGCTTGCACCACACACACGGGGCTTCGGCCCCGTTTTCATTGGGAAGCGCCATCCGCATGATCTGGCAGACCAGCCGTTTCGACATCGATCTGGGCACGCCCCGTGTCATGGGCATAGTCAACCTCACGCCGGACTCGTTTTCGGATGGGGGGCTGTACGACTCCACGCAGGCCGGTTTGCGCCATGCCGAGCAGTTGCTGCGCGAGGGCGCCGACATGCTCGATGTGGGGGGGGAGTCGACCCGGCCAGGCTCGCCTGCCGTGCCGGCCGACGAGGAGTGGCGACGCATCGAGGGCTTTGTGCGCGAGGCGGTGCGCTGGAAGGTGCCGCTGTCGGTGGACACCTACAAGGCCGAGACCATGCGCAAGGCCCTGGACCTGGGGGTGGACATCGTCAACGACATCTGGGCCCTGCGGCAGCCGGGCGCAGAGGCGGTGGTGGCGCAACACCCCCGTTGCGGCATCTGCCTGATGCACATGCACCGCGACCCGCAGACCATGCAGAAAGCGCCCATGGAGGGCGATGTGGTGGGGGCGGTGGCGGCCTTTTTGCGCGATCGGGCCAGCGCCTTGTGCGCTTTGGGTGTGCAGCCGGCGCGCATCGTGCTCGACTACGGCATTGGCTTTGGCAAGACGGTGGCGCAGAACTTCAGCCTGCTGGCGCACCAGCAGGCCCTGTTGGCCCTGGGCTACCCCCTGTTGGCGGGCTGGTCGCGCAAATCGTCCCTGGGGGCGTTGCTGGCCCGCGACGGCCTGCCGCTGGAGCCCGCGCAGCGCCAGGCCGCCAGCGTGGCGGCCGCGCTGCTGGCGGTCGAGCGCGGCGCGCGCATTGTGCGGGTGCACGATGTGCGCGAAACGGCAGATGCCTTGCGCGTGCTGGGGCAGGTGCAGCAGATGGCGCAGCCCGGCGCTTGAAGTCGGCGGGCCGATAAAATCGGTTCCTAACAAAAAGCAGGAAGATTGCATGGCGCGACAGTATTTCGGTACAGACGGCATCCGTGGCCGCGTGGGCCAGAGTCCCATCACCCCCGATTTCGTCTTGCGCCTGGCCCATGCGGTCGGCCGCGTGCTCAAGGCGGGCGAGGCGCATCCCCTGGTCCTGATTGGCAAGGACACCCGCATTTCGGGCTACATGCTCGAAAGTGCGCTGGAGTCCGGCTTCAACTCTGCAGGCGTCGATGTGCTGCTGCTGGGCCCGGTGCCGACCCCGGCGGTGGCCTACCTCACCCGTGCCCAGCGGGCCAGCCTCGGGGTGGTGATCAGCGCCAGCCACAACCCTTTCGAGGACAACGGCATCAAATTTTTCAGTGCGCAGGGTACCAAGCTGCCCGACGACTGGGAAATCGCGGTCGAAGCCGCTTTGCAAGAGCCGCCTGTCTGGGTGGACTCTGCGGCCTTGGGCAAGACCCGGCGCCTGGACGATGCCGCAGGCCGCTACATCGAGTTCTGCAAAAGTACCTTTCCGACGCAGTTCTCCCTCAAGGGGATGCGCATTGTGGTCGATGCCGCCCATGGGGCGGCTTACCAGATCGCCCCCAAGGTCCTGCACGAACTCGGCGCCGACGTCTTCTCGATTGGCTGCAGCCCCGACGGTCTGAACATCAACCAGGGGGTGGGGGCCACCCACCCGCAGGCGCTGGTCGAGGCCGTCCAGCAGCACCGTGCGGATGTTGGCATCGCCCTGGACGGGGACGCCGACCGGCTGCAGATCGTGGACGCTTCAGGCCGCCTCTTCAATGGCGATGAACTCCTGTACCTGATGGTGACCGACCGCCTGGCGCGGCAACAAGCGGTGCCCGGGGCCGTGGGCACCCTGATGACCAATATGGCGGTTGAATTGGCCCTGCGCCGTCTGGGCGTGGAGTTTGTCCGGGCCCGGGTCGGGGACCGCTATGTGCTGGAGGTGTTGGCCGAGAAAGGCTGGCTGCTGGGAGGCGAAGGCTCGGGCCATTTGCTCGCGCTGGACAAGCACACCACCGGCGACGGCCTGGTCAGTGCCCTGCAGGTGCTGCAGGCCTGTGTGGCCAGTGGCAAGACGCTGGCCGAGCTGCTCGCCGATGTGCAGCTCTTCCCGCAAACCCTCATCAATGTGCGGCTCGAGCCGGGGTTCGATTGGAAAAACCACGCCCCGCTGCAGACCGCGACGCGCGAGGCCGAGACCGCTTTGGGCGAGTCGGGCCGGGTCTTGATCCGCGCCAGTGGGACCGAGCCGCTGGTGCGCGTCATGGTGGAAGCGCGCGATGCGGTGCTGGCGCAAACCACGGCAGAACGCATCGCAGCGACCTTGCGCAGCTGACGCTTCAGTAGATCAGACGCTCTGGCCGGATTTCTTGCAGGATGGTGGTGGCGATTTCTTCGATCGACTTGGTGGTCGTGGACAACCAGCGGATGCCCGAGCGCCGCATCATGGCCTCGGCTTCGGCCACCTCCATGCGGCAATTGTCGAGGCTGGCGTAGCGGGAGTTGGGCCGACGCTCGGAGCGGATTTCGGACAGGCGCTCGGGCTGGATGGTCAGACCAAAGATCTTCTTGCGGTAGGGCGCCAGGGCCGGCGGCAATTGGCGGCGTTCGAAGTCTTCCGGGATGAGCGGGTAATTGGCCGCCTTGAGCCCGTGCTGCATGGCCAGGTAGAGGCTGGTCGGTGTTTTGCCGCTGCGGCTGACCCCGACCAGGATCACGTCCGAACCTTCGAGGTCCTGGTGCGATTGCCCGTCGTCGTGGGCCAGCGAAAAATTGATCGCCTCGATGCGGTCGTGGTATTCCTTGCTCTTGCTGACGTCCGAGAAACGGCCCACGCGGTGGTGCGATTTGATGCCCAGTTCCTGTTCAAGCGGGTGCACGAACATGCCAAACATGTCCAGCAGCATGCCCTGGCAGTTTTCCTTGATGACGTGCAGGACCTCCATATTGACCAGGGTGGTGAACACGATCGGCTTGCTGCCCTCGATTTCGCCGGTGTGGTTGATCTGGCGCACCGCCTGGTGGGCCTTGTCGACCGTGTCGACAAAGGGCAGCCGCACATGCCGCGTCTTGAAATCGAACTGGGCCAGGATGGCATTGCCAAAGGTTTCGGCCGTGATGCCGGTGCCATCGGAGACGAAAAAAACGGTGCGTAAGGGCATGCGTGCAAAAAATATCAAGGCCGCGAGGAGAGGCCGACGCCTACAATCTTGATCATTATCCACCGCCCCGTGCGCTGCCCCATTCGAAAAAATCCAAAAGGTGCGCCGCTGGCCTGGAGCCCGGTTTTTTAACTTTGGAGTCTTTCATGTCCAACCTGTTTGAGCCGACCGCCCTGGTCGTGCCCTTTGAAAAATTGAGGATGACCGATGTCGAGAGCGTCGGTGGCAAGAACGCCAGCCTGGGGGAAATGATTTCCCAGCTGCCGGCCGGGGTCAAAGTCCCCACCGGTTTTGCCACCACGGCCCATGCCTTCCGCGAGTTCCTTAAATTTGACGGCCTGAGTGCGCGCATCAATGCCAAACTGGATGCGCTGGACACCGAAGACGTGCGCGCGCTGGCGGCGGTGGGCGCCGAAATCCGTGCCATGGTCGAGGCCCAGCCTTTTCCGGCCGATCTGGAGCAGGCCATCCGCGAAGCGTTCACCCGGCTGCAAGGCGGCCAGATGGACGCCTCTTTTGCCGTGCGCTCCTCGGCCACCGCCGAAGACCTGCCCGATGCGTCGTTCGCTGGGCAACAGGAAACTTTCCTCAATGTGGTGGGCATCGACGATGTTCTGCACAAGATGAAGGAGGTCTTCGCTTCCCTCTACAACGACCGCGCCATCAGCTACCGGGTGCACAAGGGTTTTGCCCATGCCGAGGTGGCCTTGTCGGCGGGCGTGCAGCGCATGGTGCGTTCGGACCTGGGTGCCGCGGGCGTGATGTTCACCATCGACACCGAATCGGGTTTTGAGGATGTGGTGTTCATCACCTCCAGCTACGGCCTGGGCGAGACGGTGGTGCAGGGCGCGGTGAACCCCGATGAGTTCTATGTGCACAAGCCCATGCTGGCGGCGGGCAAGCGCGCGGTGATTCGCCGCAATCTGGGCTCCAAGCTGATCCAGATGGTCTTCTCCAGCCCCGAAGAAAAGGCCGCCAGTGGCAAACTGGTCAAAACCGTGGATGTGCCCACCGAACTGCGCAACCGCTACAGCCTGAGCGATGCCGACGTCGAGCAGCTGGCCCACTATGCGCTGGTGATCGAGCGCCACTACGGCCGACCGATGGACATCGAATGGGGCAAAGATGGCCTCGATGGCCAGCTCTACATCCTGCAGGCCCGCCCCGAGACGGTCAAAAGCCAATCTAAGGGCACGGCCGAGCTGCGTTACAAGCTCAAGGGGCATTCCACGGTCCTGGCCGAGGGCCGTGCGATCGGTCAGAAGATCGGCACTGGTCCGGTGCGCCTGGTGCACAGCATCAGCGAGATGGACAAGGTCCAGCCTGGCGATGTGCTGGTGACCGACATGACCGACCCGAACTGGGAGCCGGTGATGAAGCGCGCCAGCGCCATCGTCACCAACCGCGGCGGGCGCACTTGTCACGCGGCCATCATCGCCCGTGAATTGGGCATTCCGGCTGTGGTCGGTTGTGGCCACGCCACCGACCGGCTGGCCGATGGCACGCTGGTGACGGTCAGCTGCGCCGAGGGCGACACGGGCCGCATCTACGATGGCCTGCTTGAAACCGAAGTGACCGAGGTGCAACGCGGCACCATGCCCGAGATCGCCACCAAGATCATGATGAACGTGGGCAACCCCCAGCTGGCCTTCGACTTTGCCCAGCTGCCCAATGCGGGTGTGGGCCTGGCCCGACTGGAATTCATCATCAACAACAACATCGGCGTCCATCCCAAGGCCATCCTGGACTACCCGGCCATCGACGCCGATCTGAAAAAAGCGGTTGAGTCTGTGGCCCGCGGCCATGCTTCGCCGCGCGCGTTTTATGTCGACAAGGTGGCCGAAGGCGTGGCTTCCATCGCCGCCGCGTTTTGGCCCAAGCCGGTCATCGTGCGTTTGTCGGACTTCAAAAGCAACGAATACCGCAAGCTGATTGGCGGCAGCCGCTACGAGCCCGAAGAGGAAAACCCGATGCTCGGTTTCCGTGGCGCCACGCGCTACATCAGCGAAGACTTCCGCGAGGCGTTTGCCATGGAGTGCGAGGCCCTCAAGCGCGTGCGTGGCGAGATGGGCCTGACCAATGTGCAGGTGATGGTGCCCTTTGTGCGCACCCTCAAGCAGGCCGAGCGCGTGACGCAGCTGCTGGCCAGCCACGGACTGGTGCGCGGCGAGCATGAGCTCAAGCTGATCATGATGTGCGAGGTGCCGACCAACGCCATCCTGGCCGAGCGCTTCCTGGCGTTCTTTGACGGTTTCTCGATCGGCTCGAACGACCTGACCCAGCTCACCCTGGGCCTGGACCGCGACTCCGGCATGGAACTGCTGGCGGCCGACTTCGACGAGCGCGACCCGGCGGTGACCACCCTGATCGCCCAGGCCATTGCGGCCTGCCGGGCCCAGGGCAAGTACATCGGCATCTGTGGGCAGGGCCCCAGCGACCACCCGGACTTTGCGCAATGGCTGATGGCGCAGGGCATCAGCTCGATTTCGCTCAACCCTGACACCGTGGTCGAAACCTGGACCGCGCTGGGTCAGGGCCAAGGCTGAGCGGCCAGCGGGCATGGCACATCGGGATCCCGTCGGCATACCCGCCAGCTACCGCTGGCGCTTGCACCGCAACGTCCTGCTTTTTGTGCTGTTGCTGCTGGCCTTGCTGGCCGCCATGGCCTGGGCCGAGCAGGCCGGTCTCTCGCGCAACCTGATCGGGCCGATCTTCCTGTTCAGCACGGTGATGATCTATGCCCTGATCGGGATTGCCGGGCGCACCACCGATGCCGAGGAATACTACGTGGCCGGACGGCGCGTGCCGGCCATGTACAACGGCATGGCGACCGCGGCCGACTGGATGAGCGCGGCGTCTTTCATCAGCCTGGCCGGCGCGCTTTACCTGCAGGGCTTTTCCGGGTCCGAGCACCAGCCGGGCGGCCTGGCCTATGTCATGGGCTGGACGGGCGGCTTCTGTCTGGTGGCCTTGCTGATTGCCCCCCAATTGCGGGCCATGCAGCTCTACACCCTGCCGGATTATTTCCGCGTCCGCTACGGTGGCCGCTGGCCCCAAATCCTGGCCGCCCTGGCGGCGGTGGTCTGCTCCTTCACTTATGTGGTGGCGCAAATTTATGGCATTGGCTTGATCGCCTCGCGCCTGACCGGTGTGCAGTTTGAAATCGGCATCCTGCTGGGGCTGGGCGGGGTCTTGCTGTGCTCTTTCCTGGGCGGCATGCGGGCCATCACCTGGACACAGGTGGCCCAGTACATCGTGCTCTTGCTGGCTTTTCTGATCCCGGTCTCCTGGCTGGCCTACAAACAGCTGGGCACGCCCGTGGCCCCTCTGGCCTACGGCCACCAACTGGCCGGCATTGCGGCGATGGAAAAGCGGCTCATGCAAGACCCGGCCGAATTGCAGGTGCGGGAAGAGTTCGCACGCCGGGCCCGCCTTTACGAGACGCGGCTGCAGGACGTGGAAGGCGCCATGGCCAACCTGAGGACCGAGCTGGAGGAAAAAATCCGCACCCTGAAGTCCCAGGGGGCCGACTTTGCGGCGATTGCCCAGGCACGCAGGGAACTGCTGGCCTTGCCCCGCGATCCGGCGGCGGCGCGCGAGCAATGGAGCCGCGCCCTGCGCGAGAACCAGGAGCGCGCCCGCCCCCTGGGCGGCATGCCGCCCCATGCCCAGGCCTTCGGGGACGCCCCGGCCGCAGAGGCCGACGAGGGGGCGGTGCAGACGGCACGCATCAACTTCCTGGCGCTGGTGTTCTGCCTGATGCTGGGCACGGCGGGCCTGCCCCATCTGCTGACCCGCTTCTATACCCTCCCGAGCCCCGCCGAGGCGCGCAGCTCGGTGGCCTGGTCGCTGTTTTTCATCGCCCTGATCTACCTCTGTGCGCCCGCCCTGGCCGTGCTGGTCAAGTTCGAGATCCTGCACCACCTGGTGGGCAGCAGTTTCGAGAACCTGCCCGGCTGGATGGCCCAGTGGGCACGGCTGGACCCCGGACTGATCGAGGTCTCCGACGTCAATGGCGATCGCATCCTGCAGTTCGGTGAAATCCGTCTGGGGGCCGATCTGGTCATGCTGGCCACCCCCGAGCTGGGCGGCATGCCGTTTGTCGTTTCGGGCCTGGTGGCCGCGGGCGGTCTGGCGGCGGCCCTGTCTACCGCCGATGGCCTGCTGCTGACCATCAGCAATGCCTTGGTCCATGACCTGGGGGTGCAGCGCCAGTACACGCCTCGCTCGGCCGAAGGCCGGGTGATCCTGTCCAAGTTCGCCTTGTTGGCTGTGGCCATGCTTGCCGCCTTCGTGGCGGCGCTCAAACCTGCTGAAATCCTCGCGCTGGTGTCGGCTTCTTTTTCGCTGGCCGCCTCTGCCTTTTTTCCGGCCATGGTCAGTGGCCTGCTGAGCTCCCGGGTGGATCGCCGCGCGGCTGTGCTGGGCATGCTCACGGGCCTGGCGGTCACCATCGGCTACCTGGTCGTCAATGCGGCCGGTTTCCGGAGTTTCTGGGGGTGGGACCCGCAAGGGGCGCTCTGGTGGGGGGTGCACCCGGTGTCTGCCGGCATTTTCGGGGTCCCGGCCGGGTTCGCCGCCATCGCCCTGGCGACGCTGGTCAGCACCTTGTGGCGCCGCTGGCAGGCGCAGCCACCCCAGTCCGGTCCTGGTTTATAATCCCAAGTTCCCTTGCCGCACCCCGAACCGACGCCGGGGGCGGCTTCCATCATCCACAAGGAGTTTCAATGCGTCATTACGAAATCATTTTGCTGATCCATCCGGATCAAAGCGAACAGGTTCCGGCCATGCTGGAGCGTTACAAGGGCATGATCACCACCGGCGGCGGCAAGATCCACCGCGTGGAAGACTGGGGCCGCCGTCAGCTGGCTTACCAGATCAACAAGCTGGCCAAGGCGCACTACCTGTGCATCAACATCGAAGCCGACCAGGCGGTGATGGCCGAACTCGAGCACGCTTTCAAGTTCAACGATGCCGTGCTGCGTCACCTGACGGTTCAGAAGAAGAAAGCCGAAACCGCGCCTTCTTCCATGATGAAAACCGTCGAGCGTGAAGAGGCCCGCAAGGCCCAGCAAGCCGAATTTGCAGCCTGACCCTGCCTGAACAAGGGGAGTGAACCACACCGATCTGTCTGCCTGTATCGCCGAGCTGTCCGCTTTGCGCTACACGCCCGCCGGCTTGCCTGCCCTGGACCTGATGCTTGAGCACAGTTCACAGCAGACCGAAGCGGGGCACCCCAGACAGGTGAGTCTCAAGATCCGGGCGCTGGCGCTGGGCGTCAATGCCGAAAGGCTCTCGAGACAGGCGGTGGGCAGCCAATGGCGGTTCCAGGGTTTCCTGGCCACCCCCCGACAGGGCAGGAGCGTCGTGCTCCACATTCAAGAGTTCCAGCAAGATTAATTTCAGGAGGCCCCCATGGCCACGTTCAAAAAATTCGACAAGAACAAGCGCCCCAAGCGCAACACCCAGTCCCTGCTGTTCAAGCGCAAGCGCTTTTGCCGCTTCACTGTGGCTGGCGTGGAAGAAATCGACTACAAAGACGTCGATACCCTGCGTGACTTCATTGCCGAGAACGGCAAGATCATTCCCGCACGCCTGACCGGCACCCGCGCCATCTACCAGCGCCAGCTCAACACCGCCATCAAGCGCGCCCGCTTCCTGGCCCTGTTGCCCTACAGCGACCAGCACAAAGTCTAAGGAGAACAACCATGCAAGTCATCCTGCTCGAAAAGGTTGTGAACCTGGGGAACTTGGGCGATGTCGTCAAGGTCAAAGACGGCTACGCCCGCAACTTCCTGATCCCGTCCGGCCGTGCCCGTCGCGCCACCGAAGCCAACAAGGCCGAGTTCGAAGCCCGCCGTGCCGAACTGGAAAAAGCCGCTGCTGCCAAGCTGGCCCAAGCGCAGGCGCTGGGCGAGAAGCTGGCCGGCCTGACCGTCAAGCTGACCCAGAAGGCCGGTGTCGATGGCCGTCTGTTCGGTTCCGTCACCAACCATGACATCGCCGAAGAACTGAGCAAGCAGGGCTTCGCGGTCGCCAAGGCCCAGGTGCGCATGCCCAACGGCCCGATCAAGACCGTCAGCGACTCCACCGTCTCTGTGGCCCTGCACACCGATGTGGTGGTCGACGTGAACGTGACCGTGTACGGCGAAACCGCCTGATCCGCACTGGCGTCTGCAAGCCGCCGCCCGCGAGGGTTGGCGGCTTTTTCTTTGCACGTCCGAACTTACCCACCGGATTCCACCGCGTTCCCACTGTTTATCCACAGCCTTGTCCCATGACGACCTGTCGGCGCAAGGGTAGGATGCAGTTTTGATCTGATTGCCATGTCTGCCGTCTATTCCGACCACTTGAACGAACTGCCCATCGACTTTTCGGCTGACCAGCAGGTGGCCCAGCTGCGCGTGCCCCCCCATTCGATCGAGGCCGAGTCCAGCGTGCTCGGCGGTCTCTTGCTCGACAACGGCGCCTGGGACCGCGTGGGGGACTTGCTGGTCGATGGCGACTTCTATCGCCATGAGCACCAGTTGGTCTATTCGGCGATCGGTGCGCTGGTCAATGCCTCCAAACCGGCCGATGTGATCACGGTGTTCGAGCACCTGCAAAACCAGGGACACGCCGAATCGGTCGGTGGGCTGGGCTACCTCAATTCGCTGGCGCAGTATGTGCCCAGCGCCAGCAACATCCGCCGCTACGCCGAAATCGTGCGAGAGCGCGCCATCTTGCGCAAGCTGGTGTCCGCCAGCGACGAAATCGCCACCCAGGCGTTCAACCCCAAGGGCAAGCCGGTCGACAAGATCCTGGACGAGGCCGAACAGAAGATCTTCAACATTGGCGAGGAAGGCTCGCGCATGAAGCAGGGTTTCCAGTCCATGGATTCTCTGGTGGTGCAGCTGCTCGACCGGGTGCAGGAGATGGCCGACAACCCCAACGACATCACCGGGGTGCCGACGGGTTTTCATGACCTCGATCGCATGACTTCGGGCCTGCAGCCCGGAGATCTGGTGGTGTTGGCGGCGCGGCCTTCCATGGGCAAGACGGCGTTTGCCATCAACATTGCCGAGCATGTGGCCCTCAATGAAGGCTTGCCGGTGGCGGTTTTCTCGATGGAAATGGGCGCTTCGCAGCTGGCGGTGCGTATCGTCGGTTCGATCGGGCGCGTGGACCAGGGGCACCTGCGCACCGGCAAGCTCACCGACGAGGAATGGCCGAGGCTGACCGAAGCCATCGAGCGCCTGCGCACCGTCTCGCTGCACATCGACGAGACCCCCGGCCTGACGCCCAGTGAGTTGCGCGCCAACTCGCGCCGGCTGGCCCGCCAGTGCGGCAAGCTGGGCCTGATCGTGGTCGACTACCTCCAGCTCATGAGCGGCTCCAGCGGCTCGGATGGCGACAACCGGGCCACCGAGCTCGGGGAAATTTCACGGGGCCTGAAGATGCTGGCCAAGGAACTGCAGTGCCCGGTGATTGCCCTGTCGCAGCTCAACCGGGGCGTCGAACAGCGCACCGACAAGCGGCCCATGATGAGCGACCTGCGCGAATCGGGCGCGATCGAGCAGGACGCGGACATCATCATGTTCATCTACCGCGACGATTACTACAACAAGGATTCCAAGGACCCCGGGGTTGCCGAAATCATCATCGGCAAGCAGCGCAACGGCCCCACCGGCACGGTGCGCTTGGCCTTCCTCAAGCCGCTGACCCGCTTTGAGAGCCTCGCCACCGGTTTTGGGAGTGGCAGCGGCGATTACTGATCAGAGCACTTCGCTGGCAAAGTCGGCCAGACGCGAGCGTTCGCCGCGCGCCAGCGTGATGTGCCCGCCATGCGCCCAGCCCTTGAAGCGGTCGACCGCATAGGTCAGGCCCGATGAACCTTCCGTGAGGTAGGGGGTGTCGATCTGGGCCAGGTTGCCCATGCACACGATCTTGGTGCCAGGGCCGGCGCGCGTGATCAGGGTCTTCATCTGCTTGGGCGTGAGGTTTTGCGCCTCGTCGATGATCACGTACTTGTTCATGAAGGTTCGCCCGCGCATGAAGTTCATGCTCTTGATCTTGATGCGGCTCTTGATCAGCTCGTTGGTCGCAGCGCGCCCCCATTCGCCGGCGCCACCGCCATCGCCCTTGGCCAGGAACTCCAGGTTGTCGTCCAGGGCGCCCATCCAGGGTCCCATTTTTTCTTCCTCGGTGCCCGGAAGAAAGCCGATGTCCTCGCCGACGCTCACGGTGGCCCGGGTCATGATGATCTCGGTGTAGCGGCGGTCATCGAGCACCTGGGTCAGGCCAGCGGCCAGGGCCATCAGGGTCTTGCCGGTGCCTGCGGTGCCGGCCAGGGTCACAAAGTCGATGTCGGGGTCGGTCAGCAGGTTCATGGCGAAGTTCTGCTCCCGGTTGCGGGTGGTGACGCCCCAAATGGCGTTTTTCTGGTGGTTGAAGTCCTTGAGGGTCCGCAACACCGCGGTTTTGCCGCGGATTTCGGTCACGCGGGCGTACAGCGCAGGTTCGCCCGCAGCCTCGAAATAGACGAACTGGTTGATCAGCAACTGCGGCACGATCGGCCCGCTGATGCGGTAGAAGGTGTGGCTGCCTTGCTGCCAGCTCTCTACCGTCTTGCCGTTCTTGCTCCAGAAGTCGGCCGGCAGGGCCAGCGCGCCCGAGTAGAGCAGGTCACCGTCTTCGAGCGCCTTGTCGTTCTGGTAGTCCTCGGCCTGCAGACCCAGGGCGCGCGCCTTGACGCGCATGTTGATGTCTTTGGACACCAGCACCACCTCGCGCGGGGCGTGCAGTTCGACCAGGGCCCGCACGACCCCCAGGATCTGGTTGTCGGCCTTGCCCTGGGGCAGGGCCAGCGGCAGGGACAGGTCCAGCGGCTGGGTCTGGAAGAACAGGTTGCCTGTGGCTTCCACAAAGCCGGTGGCGCTCAGGGGCAGGCCTTGGCCCATGTCGGTGCCTTGCATCGCCGCCAGGGCATCCAGCGAGCGGCTGGCCTGGCGGGCGTTGCGGGCCACTTCGGTCATGCCCTTTTTGTGGCCATCGAGCTCCTCCAGCACGATCATGGGCAGGAACACATCGTGTTCCTCGAAGCGGAACAGGCTCATCGGGTCGTGCATCAGGACGTTGGTGTCCAACACAAACAGTTTGCGGGGACCGCCCGCCTTGCGGCTCTTTCGGCCTGGGCGCGTGGCCGCCACGGGCGCAGGCGCAGCCAGGGGCTGCGCGGGGGCGGCGGCTGGGGCCGCGATGGCGGAGGGCTTGTGGGTGCTCTTGCGCGGGGCGGGGCGTGCGGGCTCAGCCGATGGCCAAGCCTCTGGGCTGGGGGCGGAGGCCTCGGGCAGGGACGCGGTCTCCAGCCCTTCGATGGTTTTGGCGGCGAGTCGGCCGGCGCGTTGGGTCGGGGCGGGGGGCAGGGGCATGGAACAAGGCCTCTTGGTGAACAGGAACGGATGCAGTCGGGAAAAGAAAAAGCCGCCAGGAGGCCATGGCGGCTTGGTTTTTTTCTGACGGGCAGAAACTCGACTGCATGGGGCCATTATGCACGAGTGGTGTGTCACGCCCCGTGCCGGGCCTCAGGGCTAACCCTGCAGGGCTTCAGCCGGCTTTTTTGAGGGCCTTGACGGCCTTGAGCACCTCTTCGACGTGGCCCGGAACCTTCAGGCCGCGCCATTCCTGCTTGAGGGTGCCATCGGCGCCGATCAGGAAAGTGCTGCGCTCGATGCCCTTGACCTTCTTGCCGTACATGATCTTGTTTTTCACCACACCGAACATGTGGCACATCTTTTCTTCGGTGTCGGCGATCAGCTCGAAAGGCAGCTCGAGTTTGGTCTTGAAATCGTCGTGGGACTTCATGTTGTCGCGCGAGACGCCGAACACCGTGGCGCCGGCCTTGACGAAATCCTTGTACTTGTCGCGGAACTGCATGGCTTCGGTGGTGCAGCCCGGGGTGTTGTCCTTGGGGTAGAAGTACAGCACCAGGATCTTGCCCATGTGGGAGGTGTTGGAGACCTTCAGACCACCGGTGGCGTTCGCTTCAAATTCGGGAAGGGGTTTGTTGAGAACGATCGCCATGGATTTGTTTATTGGTGAGCTAGGAACGGCGTGCCGCATCAACAACAGACTGCCGGGCCATGGCAGCGGGTGCGTGCACTTCGGAAACGGCTATTTTAGCGCGAAACGCACCCCGCCGGCGAGCGCTGCCCACCGGTCGCTCTGGCGATCAGTGCGGCTCCAGCAACAGGGCCGCCAGCACCTTCCGGCCTTCGCTGGCCAGGATGTTGTAGGTTCGGCAGGCGGCGGCCGTGTCCATGCTTTCCAGTCCGACGCGCCGTTCGGCAAAGGGGGCCAGCCAGGCCGCGGGGGGAAAGCGCAGCCGCCGGCCGGTGCCCAGGATGACGAGTTCGGCGCCACTGCAGGCGAGCTCATGGAGTTGGGTGTCCAGCAGTTCTTCAAAGCGGCCAGGCGCCCAGGCGCGCGGAGGGTGCTCGGCCATGCTGCTGAGGATCACGGAGCTGGAGAAACGCTGGTCATCGATTTGCAACCAGTCCGGATGGTGGGCGCGGACCAGGGGGGCGCTGGATTTGTCAGGCTGGAGTTTCATGGTCCGTGTCTTGGCCGAGAAAACGGCTCGTTCTGTGGTCAAATTATAGGTTTTCCCTGATTGCCCATGCTCGGAGGGACTTTGAGACCCGTTCAGAAATCCGCCAAACTCGCCAACGTCTGCTACGACATCCGCGGACCGATCATGGACCGCGCGCGCCAGATGGAAGAAGATGGTCACAAGATCATCAAGCTCAACATCGGCAATCTGGCGGTTTTTGGCTTCGATGCGCCTGAAGAAATCCAGCAGGACATGATCCGCAACCTGCCCAATTCGGCGGGGTATTCGGACAGCAAAGGCATTTTTGCAGCCCGCAAGGCGGTCATGCACGAGACCCAGAAGCAGGGCATCAAGGGGGTCGCGCTCGAGGACATCTACCTGGGCAATGGGGCCAGCGAACTGATCGTGATGGCCACCAACGCCTTGCTCGACAACGGCGACGAACTGCTGCTGCCGGCCCCGGACTACCCGCTGTGGACCGCGGCGGCCAGCCTCTCGGGCGGCACACCGGTGCATTACATGTGCCAAGAGTCCAACGGCTGGATGCCGGACCTCGCGGACATCCGGGCCCGCATCACGCCCCGAACCAAGGGCATCGTGGTCATCAACCCCAACAACCCCACCGGGGCCCTGTACTCGCGCGCCTTGCTCGAAGGGATTGTGGCGATCGCCCGTGAGCATGGCCTGGTGATCTTTGCCGATGAGGTGTATGACAAGGTGCTCTACGACGGCGTGCAGCACACCCCGATCGCCAGCCTGTCCGAGGATGTGCTGACGCTGACCTTCAACTCCCTGTCCAAGAGCTACCGCTCCTGCGGCTACCGCGCGGGCTGGATGGTGGTGTCGGGCGACAAGAGGTGCGCGCAAGACTACATCGAGGGCCTGAACATGCTCTCGAACATGCGCCTGTGTGCCAACGTGCCGGGCCAGTGGGCCGTGCAGACCGCGCTGGGGGGCTACCAGAGCATCAACGAACTGGTGGGCGAGGGCGGCCGCCTGCGCAAGCAGCGCGATCTTGCCCATGCCCTGATCACCGCCATTCCGGGGGTCAGTTGTGTCAAGCCGCAGGCCGCGCTGTACATGTTCCCCCGCCTGGACCCCAAGATCTACCCCATCCAGGACGATCAGAAATTCTTCCTGGATTTGCTGGAAGAAACCAAGGTCATGCTGGTGCAGGGCACCGGTTTCAACTGGCCCGCCCCCGACCATTTCCGCATCGTCTTTCTCCCGCATGAAGACGACCTGCGCGAGGCGATCCAGCGCGTGGCGCGTTTTCTGGAGGGGGCCCGCAAGCGTTTTGGAACCGACACGCTGGCCGCCTGACTTTTCCTTTGTTTCCCAGGGCCCTCACGAGGGGCCCGTTTCCATCTCAGCAACTCACCATGAAACCCATCCAAGTCGGCCTTCTGGGCATCGGTACCGTCGGCAGCGGCACCTTCACCGTCCTTCAACGCAACGCGCAGGAGATCGAACGCCGAGCCGGCCGTGGCATCGAGATCAAGATGGTGGCCGACCTCGATGTGGCCCGTGCCCAGGCCGTGGTGGGGCAGGGCGTGCAGGTGGTGGATGACGCCCGCAAGGTGATCGCCAACCCCGACATTGACATCGTGGTCGAGCTGATCGGGGGCTATGGCATCGCCAAAGCCCTGGTGCTCGAAGCGATTGCGGCCGGAAAGCATGTGGTCACCGCCAACAAGGCCTTGCTGGCGGTGCACGGCACCGAAATCTTTGCCGCTGCCCATGCCAAAGGCGTGATGGTCGCCTTCGAAGCCGCTGTGGCCGGCGGCATCCCGATCATCAAGGCCCTGCGCGAGGGCCTGACCGCCAACCAGATCCAGTGGGTGGCCGGCATCATCAACGGCACCACCAATTTCATCCTGTCCGAGATGCGCGACAAGGGTTTGGACTTTGGCGTGGTGCTCCAGGAGGCTCAGCGTCTGGGCTATGCCGAGGCCGATCCGACGTTCGACATCGAGGGCGTGGACGCCGCGCACAAGGCCACGCTGATGAGCGCGCTGGCCTTTGGCATTCCGGTGCAGTTCGACAAGGCGTATGTGGAAGGGATCACCCAGCTGGGGGCGGCCGACATCAAATACGCCGAGCAACTGGGCTACCGCATCAAGCTTTTGGGCATCACCAAGCGCGCGGCCCAAGGCATCGAGCTGCGTGTGCACCCCAGCCTGGTGCCGACCCAGCGGCTGATTGCCAATGTGGAAGGGGCCATGAACGCCGTGATGGTGCAAGGCGATGCGGTCGGCACCACCCTCTACTACGGCAAGGGGGCGGGCGCCGAGCCCACCGCCAGCGCCGTCGTCGCCGATCTGGTCGACATCACCCGCTTGCACACCGCCGACCCGCAAAACCGCGTGCCTCACCTGGCGTTCCAGCCCGACGCCATGGCCAATCTGCCGGTGCTGCCCATGGACGAGGTGGTGACCAGCTACTACCTGCGTCTGCGCGTGGCCGACGAGGCCGGTGTGCTGGCCAAGTTGACCGGTCTGCTGGCCGGCGCGGGCATCAGCATTGACGCCATCCTGCAGCGCGAGGCCGACCAGGTCAGCGGTGCCAACCAGACCGATGTGATCATCCTCACCCACGACACCCGTGAAGGCACCATGAACGGTGTGCTGGCCCAGATGCAGGCCCTGCCCACCGTGCTGGCGCCGATCGTGCGCATCCGCAAGGAAGAGCTGGCCTGATGCTGTACCTCTCGACCCGCGGCCATCCGGACCGCAAGCACTTCTGCGAAATCCTGCTCGAAGGCCTGGCCCCCGACGGCGGGCTCTACCTGCCCGAGCATTACCCGCAACTCGCCGAAGCCGACCTGACGCGCCTGCGCCAGGTCTGGCAGCAGCAAGGCTATGCGGCGCTCGCGTTCGAGATCCTGTCGCTTTACGTCGACGACATTCCGCCCGCCGACCTCCAAGCGCTCTGCGCAAAGACCTACACGGCCGCCGTCTACGGCACCGAGGCCATCGTGCCGCTCAAGCCCTTGCAGGCCGCTGGCGACAAGGAACCCGAGCTGTACCTGCAAGCCCTCTCCAATGGCCCGACGCTGGCCTTCAAGGACATGGCCATGCAGCTGCTGGGGCACCTGTTCGAATACGAATTGGGGCGGCGCGGCGAAGAGCTCAACATCCTGGGGGCCACTTCGGGCGACACCGGCAGTGCGGCCGAATACGCCATGCGGGGCAAAAAGGGCGTGCGGGTCTTCATGACCAGCCCGCACGGCCGCATGAGCCCCTTCCAGCAGGCCCAGATGTTCAGTCTGATGGACCACAACATCCACAACCTCGCCATCGAAGGCGTGTTCGACGACTGCCAGGACATCGTCAAGGCGGTGTCCAACGATCTGGACTTCAAGCGCAAGTACAAGATCGGCACGGTCAATTCGATCAACTGGGCGCGGCTGCTGGCGCAGGTGGTGTACTACTTTGCCGGCTACTTCCAGGCCACCACCGCCAACACCCAGCGGGTCAGCTTCACCGTCCCCAGCGGGAACTTCGGCAACGTCTGTGCGGGCCATGTGGCCCGCATGATGGGCCTGCCCATCGACCAGTTGGTGGTGGCCACCAACGAAAACGATGTGCTCGACGAGTTCTTCCGCACCGGCCAGTACCGGGTGCGCGGCACGGCCGATACGCACGAGACCTCCAGCCCCTCCATGGACATCTCCAAGGCCAGCAATTTCGAGCGCTTCGTGTTCGATCTGCTGGGCCGGGATGCCGCGCAGACCCAAGCCCTGTTCGGTGATGCGCTGAACCGGCAAGGGCGTTTCGACCTGTCGGCCGACCCGCGTTTTGCCCAGGCGGCCAGCCGCTACGGTTTTGTCAGCGGCCGCAGCACCCATGCCGACCGTCTGAACACCATCCGCCAGGTCTTTGAGCGCTATGGCGTGATGATCGATACCCACACCGCCGATGGCGTGAAAGTCGGACGCGAACACCTTCGGGCGGGCGTGCCCATGCTGGTGCTGGAGACCGCCTTGCCCATCAAGTTTGCGGGGACGATCGTCGAGGCGCTGGGCCGCCAGCCCGAGCGTCCGGCCCCGTTCGAAGGCATCGAGGACCTGCCCAAGCGCGTCAAAGTCATGCCGGCCGATGTGGCGCAGGTCAAGGCCTACATCGCGGCCCATTGCGATTGACATCGGCTCTCCCATGAACGCCCCGACCCGTGCCCCGCTGATGCCCCTGGACGACGCCCGGCAAAGGCTGCTCGCCCAGGTCCAGACCTTGCCTGGCACCGAGCAGGTGGCGACGTTCGATGCCGACGGACGCGTGCTGGCCCACGACCTGGTGTCCGAGCTGCAGGTGCCGGCCTTCGACAACTCGTCCATGGACGGCTATGCGGTCCGTTTGGCGGATCTGACCCCCCCGGACACGGTGCTGCGCGTGACCCAGCGCATCGCGGCGGGCCACAGCGGCCAGGCTTTGCAGCCGGGCGAGGCGGCGCGCATCTTCACCGGCGCGCCGCTGCCGCCCGGTGCCGATGCGGTGGTCATGCAGGAAGAGGCCGAGCTGCTGGGCGAGGAGGGCGGTGTGCCGCAGCTGCGCTTGAACCGTCCGCTTGCCTTGGGCCAATGGATTCGCCGCAGCGGCGAGGATGTGCAACGCGGCGCCACGGTGCTGCCGGCAGGCACCCGTCTGGGCCCCGCTGAACTTGGCCTGGCGGCCAGCCTGGGCCAGGCCCGCTTGACGGTCGCCGTGCGCCCCCGTGTGGCCCTGTTTTCCACGGGCGACGAGTTGGTCATGCCCGGTGATGTGCCGCCGCAGGCTCTGCCACCCGGCGCGATCTACAACTCCAACCGGTTTTTCCTCAAGGCCCTGCTGCACCGCATGGGTTGCCAGGTCAGCGACCTGGGCATCGTGCCTGACCGGCGCGAGGCCACTGTGGCCGCGCTGCAGGCGGCGGCCGAGCACCACGACCTGATCCTGACCAGCGGCGGTGTGTCGGTGGGCGAGGAAGACCACGTCAAGCCGGCGGTGCAGGCCCTGGGCCAGCTGGACCTCTGGCAGATTTCGATGAAGCCGGGCAAGCCCTTTGCGTTTGGCCACGTGCGCCGCCGCAGCACCGATGGACAGGCGCATTTTGTGGGCCTGCCGGGCAACCCGGTGTCGAGCTACATCACCTTTCTTTTGATGGTGCGCCCCATGCTGCTGCAACTGCAGGGCGCACGCCATCAGGATGCGATGCCCTTGCAGCTGCCCGCGCACTTTGAGCTGCCCAAGGGCGACAAGCGCCGCGAGTTCCTGCGGGTGCGCCGCAATGCGGAGGGTGGGCTGGACCTGTTTCCCAACCAGAGTTCGGGGGTGCTGACCTCGGTGTCCTGGGGCGAGGGCGTGGTGGACAACCCGGCTGGGCAGGCGATTGCCTACGGCGATCGGGTGAGCTTCCTGCCCTTTGCCTACTGGCTGGCGTAAAGTGATGCTGAGGCTGCTTGCATGAAGATCCAACTGCGCTATTTCGCTTCCATCCGTGAAGACCTGGGGCTGCCCGGCGAGGTCTGGGAAACCCAGGCCGCCGATGCCGAGGGGCTGCTGTGCGAGCTGCGCGCGCGCGGCGGTGCCTACGCCACCGCCCTGGCCGCCGGCCGCCCGGTGCGCGTGGCCATTGACCAGGTCATGGCGCGCGGCAATGCGCCGCTGCGCGACGGCGCCGAAGTGGGCTTGTTTCCGCCGGTCACCGGGGGCTAAAACCATGGCCCGTGTGCGCATCCAGACCGAAGACTTTGACGTGGGCGCCGAACTGGCCCGCCTGCGCGCGGGCGACCTGCGCGTGGGCGCGGTCTGCAGTTTTATCGGCACGGTGCGCGACACCCGGGCCATCAGTGGCGCAGCGGATGACGAAATCCGGTCGATGGAACTCGAGCACTATCCCGGCATGACGGAGAAGGCCATCGAGGCCATGATCGACGAGGCCCATCGCCGCTTTGATTTTTACCAAGCCCGGGTGATCCACCGGATTGGCCTGCTGATGCCTGCCGACCAAATCGTGTTCGTGGCCGTGACCTCGGCCCACCGGGGTCAGAGTTTTCAGGCCTGCGAATTCCTGATGGACTACCTCAAGACCCAGGCTCCCTTTTGGAAGAAGGAAGAGACCCCGCAGGGCGCCCGCTGGGTCGATGCCCGCGTCAGCGACGATGCGGCGCTGGCGCGCTGGGGCATCGACTCGCCCAACGCCTGACGCCGCAAAACCGGGCTCAGTGCCGGTAAACGTGCGCAGGTGGCACCACCGGCGTTTCCAGTGCCGTGTCTTTGTCCAGGGGGGATTGCCATTCGGCCGCGTTGGCTGCCCTTTCGATCAGGTGGATCAGTCCGTGCAGCAGCGCTGCTGGCAGGTGCATCTGGCAGCCCTTGGCCTGTCCGGCACCGGCGCCCTGGTCCTGCAGCGTCACCAGCAGCCCGTTGCCCTGCAGTTGCAGTTGCACATCCGTCACCAGCAAGGGTTCTTCTCCCAGAGGCAATTCAGAGGCCTGCTCGGCATAAGGCGTCTCGAAGTCCGCCGTGTTCAGAAATTCAGCGCGTTGGATTTCGGTCAGAATGCTGCGGGAGGTGGGGTCGGGTGCCAGCATTTGGGCCTGGCTCGATTCCAACTGGCCCAGGGTCTGGCGCAGGGCGGGCAGCAGCCTGGCCGTCATGCGACGCGTCAGCCAGAAGCGAAACTCCTGCCCGACCTGTGTGTTCAGGCGCATAGCAGTCGGTCATGTCGGTCGCTGTGACCGACGTTGAGCTGGTGGATGTGCATGCCTTGATTTTAGGCAAGGTCTGGCAGCGCGCCAGCCCTTGAAATCGGTCGGTCCAGCCCAAGGTGTCGGACAAGGAGATAGGCCATGCGCATCGACAAACTCACCACCAAATTCCAGGAAGCCCTCGCCGATGCCCAGAGCTTGGCGCTGGGCAATGACCATGCCTACATCGAGCCGGTGCATGTGCTGGCGGCCATGCTGCGCCAGAGCGAGGGGCCGGGGGCCCTGCTGGGGCGCGCTGGCGTCCAGGTGCCGGCGCTGTCGCAGGCGGTGGAGGCGGCGGTCAAGCGCCTGCCCCAGGTCAGCGGGCAGGAGCAGGTGCAGGTCGGCCCCGAACTGGTCAAGCTGCTGCAGGCGGCCGAGAAAGAGTCCCTCAAGCGCGGCGACGCATTCATCGCTAGCGAGCTTTTTTTGCTGGCCCTGGCCGACAGCAAGAACGAGGCGGGTCGCATCGCCCGGGAACAGGGCCTGGTCCGCAGGAACCTGGAGGCGGCCATCGAGGCCGTGCGCGGCGGCGCCAGCGTCCACAGCGCCGAAGCCGAAGGCCAGCGCGAAGCGCTCAAGAAATACACCCTGGACCTGACCGAGCGCGCCCGCATGGGCAAGCTCGACCCGGTGATTGGCCGCGACGATGAAATCCGGCGTGCCATTCAGGTGCTGCAGCGCCGCTCCAAGAACAACCCGGTGCTGATTGGCGAGCCGGGCGTGGGCAAGACCGCCATTGTCGAAGGCCTGGCCCAGCGCATCGTTGCCGGTGAGGTGCCCGACTCGCTCAAGGGCAAGCGGGTGCTCAGCCTGGACATGGCGGCGTTGCTGGCGGGCGCCAAGTTCCGCGGCGAATTCGAGGAGCGCCTCAAATCCGTGCTCAACGAGCTGGCCAAGGACGAGGGCCAGACCATCGTCTTCATTGACGAACTGCACACCATGGTGGGCGCCGGCAAGGCCGAGGGGGCGATGGACGCGGGCAATATGCTCAAACCGGCACTCGCGCGCGGCGAGCTGCACTGTGTGGGCGCCACCACGCTCGACGAATACCGCAAGTACATCGAAAAAGACGCCGCGCTCGAGCGCCGCTTCCAGAAAATCCTGGTGGAAGAGCCCAGCGTGGAGGCGACCATCGCCATCCTGCGCGGCTTGCAGGAAAAGTACGAGGTGCACCACGGCGTGGACATCACCGACCCGGCCATCGTGGCCGCCGCCGAATTGAGCCACCGCTACATCACCGACCGCTTCCTGCCGGACAAGGCGATCGACCTGATCGACGAGGCGGCCGCCAAGATCAAGATCGAGATCGATTCCAAGCCCGAGGTCATGGACAAGCTCGACCGCCGCCTGATCCAGCTGCAGATCGAGCGCGAGGCTGTGCGCAAGGAAACCGACGAGGCTTCGCAAAAGCGCTTTGCCCTGATCGAGGAGGAAATCGTCAAGCTGAAAAAGGAAGCGGCCGACCTCGAAGAGGTCTGGCACGCCGAAAAAGCCCAGGCGCTTGGCAGCCAGCAGGTGCGCGAACAGATTGACCAACTGCGCCAGCAAATCGAAGAGCTCACGCGCAAGGGCGACTTCAACAAGGTGGCCGAACTGCAGTATGGCAAGCTGCCCGAGCTGGAAAAACGCCTTAAGGAAGCACAGGCCAAGGAGTCCAGCAGCGCTGCCCAGGCACCGCGCCTCTTGCGCACCCAGGTGGGCGCCGAAGAGATCGCCGAGGTGGTCTCGCGCGCCACCGGCATCCCGGTCGCCAAGATGATGCAGGGCGAGCGCGAGAAGCTGCTGCAGATGGAAGGCAAGCTGCACGAGCGGGTGGTCGGCCAGGACGAGGCCATCTCGGCCGTGGCCAATGCGATCCGCCGTTCGCGCTCGGGTCTGTCCGATCCGAACCGCCCGACCGGCTCTTTCCTTTTTCTTGGCCCCACCGGGGTGGGCAAGACCGAGCTGTGCAAGGCGCTGGCCAACTTCCTGTTCGATTCGCCCGATCACCTGGTGCGCATCGACATGAGCGAATTCATGGAAAAGCACTCGGTGGCCCGACTGATCGGCGCGCCTCCAGGCTATGTGGGCTACGAGGAGGGCGGTTACCTGACCGAGGCCGTGCGCCGCAAGCCCTACAGCGTGCTTTTGCTTGACGAGGTGGAAAAAGCCCACCCGGACGTGTTCAACATCCTGCTGCAGGTGCTCGACGACGGCCGCCTGACCGACGGCCAGGGCCGCACGGTGGACTTCAAAAACACCGTGATCGTGATGACCTCCAACATCGGTTCGCACCTGATCCAGTCCATGGTCGGGCAACCCTACGACGACATCAAGGACGCGGTCTGGGACGAGCTCAAGGCCCATTTCCGCCCCGAGTTCCTCAACCGCATCGACGAGACGGTGGTCTTTCACGGGCTGGATGCGCAGCACATTGCCGCCATCGCCAAGATTCAGCTGCAGGCCCTGCGCGAGCGGCTGGCGCGGCTGGACCTGGAACTCGCGGTCAGCGGGCCGGCTCTGGACGAGCTGGCCAAGGTGGGTTTCGATCCGGTGTTCGGGGCCCGACCGCTCAAGCGGGCGATCCAGCAGCGGCTGGAAAACCCGCTCTCCAAACTGCTGCTCGAGGGCCGCTTTGCGCCCAAAACGCGCATCAAGGTGTCGGTCGATCCGGTGCGTCACCCGGGCGTGTTCGAGTTCCAGGGCGAGCCCTTGCCTGCCTGAGCGCTGGCCTGTCGCTTGCAGGCGCACACACGCGAGCCGGGATCGTATGATGCCGGCTCGCGGTCCTTTGGCGGACCGCCCGAGGACCGCCCATGACCACCGCCACGCTCGAACCCCACTCCGTCCCCTTGCGCCAAGACGCGGCCGTGATGGGGCTGGTGGGGCTGGCGCATGCGTGTTCGCATTTCTCGCACCTGCTGCTGCCGGTGATGTTCCCAGTGTTCATGAAAGAGTTCGGCTGGTCCTTCTCTGAGCTGGGTCTGCTGTCCACCGTGTTTTTTGTGGTCTCGGGCCTGGGCCAGGCCTCGGCGGGTTTCATCGTGGACCGCTTTGGCGCGCGTCCTGTGATGTGGGGCTCGGTGGCCTTGTTCGTGCTGGCCTGTCTGGCTGCCGCCAGCGCCAACAGCTACCCGGGCATGTTACTGGCCGCCGTGTTGGCGGGCTTGGGCAATTGCGCCTTCCACCCGGTGGACTTCACCATCCTCAACCAGCGCGTCTCGACGCCGCGTCTGGGTTATGCCTTCAGCGTGCATGGCCTGACCGGCAATCTGGGCTGGGCCGCGGCGCCGGTCTTCATGATGGGCATTGCCGCCTTGGCAGGCTGGCGCACCGCCTACCTGGCGGCGGCCTTGCTTTACGCGGGCATCCTGGTGCTGCTGGTGCTGCGCCGCGATTTGCTGCTGACCGCGCCCCGGCCGCAGGCGACGCCTGGCCAGGCCTCCGAGTCCGATCTGGCCTTCATGCGCTTGCCCGTGGTCTGGTGGTGTTTTGCCTTTTTCCTGCTCTCGACCATGACCTTGGCGGTGGTCCAGAACTTCTCGGTGCCCATCCTCAAGGCCCTGCAGGACGTGAGCCTGGAAAAGGCGTCGATGACACTCACGGCCTACATGTTGTGTGGTGCGGTCGGGATGCTGGCCGGGGGTTTCGTGGCCGCGCGTTATCCGGGCTGGAGTGACCGGGTGGTGGCCTTGTGCATGACGGTGGCGGCCCTGTTCATGGCGCTGTGCGCCAGCGGCCTGTTCGGCGCCAGCGGCACGCTGGTGGTGTTGGCGGCCACCGGCTTTGCGGTTGGTGTGGGCGGGCCCAGCCGCGACCTGATGATCAAGAAAGCCACGCCCAAGGGCGCCACCGGGCGGGTGTATGGCTTGGTCTATTCGGGGCTGGACGTGGGTTTTGCCATTTCCCCCCTGATCTTCGGTGTCTTCATGGACCGGGGCTGGTACGCCGCCACCTTGCTGGGGGCCGCCTTGGTGTTGCTGCTGAGCGTGGGCGCCGCGCTGGGCGTGGGTCGGCGCACGCAGAAGGCCTGATCTGGCGGCATCGCCGCACCCGTCGGCTCCACACGGGCGACAGCCGGGTGTTGGCGGGCATTGCACAATGCCGCCATGACTGCTCCACTTGCTGGCCACCTGATTGTCGAATGCCTTCTGGCCCAGGGCGTGACCCATGCGTTTGGCGTGCCGGGTGAAAGTTACCTGGCGGTGCTGGACGGCTTTCACCTGCACCGCGACCGCATCCGCTTCATCACCTGTCGGCAAGAGGGCGGGGCGGCCTTCATGGCCGATGCGCAGGGCCGCCTGACGGGGCGCCCCGGCGTGTGCTTTGTGACGCGCGGGCCGGGCGCCACCAATGCCTCGATTGGCGTGCACACTGCCTTCCAGGATTCGACGCCCATGGTGCTGTTCGTTGGCGATGTGGCCAGCGACACCCGTGACCGCGAAGCCTTTCAGGAGTTGGATTACACGCATTTCTTTGGCCCATCGACCAAGGGCATGGCCAAACGCGTGGAACGCATCGACGACCCCGAACGGATTCCCGAATACATCGCCCGGGCCTTTGCCACCGCCATGAATGGCCGCCCGGGCCCGGTGGTGCTGGTGTTGCCCGAGGACATGCTGACCCGGCCCATCCGGCACGCGCGGCCCCTGCCCAAGGTGGAGCCGGTGCAGGCCTGGAGCGATCCGGGCGCGCTGCGCGAGTTGCGTGAATTGCTGCTGCAAAGCGAGCGCCCGCTCGTGATCGCGGGGGGCGGGGGCTGGACGCCGCAGGCCGCGCAGGCCTTGCAGCGCTTTGCAGAGAACTGGCAGTTGCCGGTGACCAATGCCTTCCGTTTCCAGGACACGTTTGACAATGGCCATCCGCTGTATGCCGGTGATGTGGGCATTGGCATCAACCCCAAGCTGGCGCAGCGCATCCAAGAGGCCGATCTGGTCCTGGCCATCGGTCCGCGCCTGGGAGAGATGACCACCAGCGGGTACACCCTGCTGCAGGTGCCGCGGCCTGCGCAGAAGCTCGTGCACCTGCACGCCAGCGCCGAGGAGCTCAACCGGGTGTACCAGGCGGATCTGGCGATCTGCACCACCATGAACGCCGCCGCCCGCAGCCTGGAGGTGTTGACGGCCCCTGCGCAGCTGCCCTGGGCCGAGTGGACACGCCAGGCCCATGAGGACTACCTGGCCAACCTGCAACCGCAGGCCCTGCCGGGCGCCATCGACATGCCGGCCATCGTGCAGTGCCTGCAAAAGCACTTGCCGCCAGACGCCGTGCTCACCAATGGCGCAGGCAACTTTGCCAGCTGGGTGCACCGCTTTTTCCAGCACCCCGGACTTGCCAGGGGCCACAAGGTGCAGCTGGCCCCCACGGCTGGCTCGATGGGCTACGGGGTGCCCGCAGGCGTGGCGGCCAACCTGCTCACGGGGCGTGTGGCCTTCACCATCGCGGGGGACGGAGACTTTCTGATGACCGGGCAGGAACTGGCCACCGCCGTGCAGCACGGCGGCAAAAGCATCATCGTGCTGCTCAACAACGGCATGTACGGGACGATCCGCATGCACCAGGAGCGCGAATACCCGACGCATGTGTCGGGCTCGGGCCTGACCAATCCCGACTTTGCAGCGCTGGCCCAGGCCTATGGCTATGCGGGTGTGCGCATCACGTCCACGGCCGAGTTTGAGCCGGCGCTGCTGCAGGCCCTGCAAAGCCCGCGTGGCACCCTGATCGAAGTGATGCTGGACCCCGAGGTCATCACCACGCGAACCACCCTGGAGGCGATTCGGCAGTCGGCGCTGAACAAACGCTGAGCCGGTCTGGACTGGCAGGCAAGAAAAAACCCGCCGAGGCGGGTTTTTTCTTGCGTGGTCAAGGCCTCACTTGAGGTGCTTGCCGATCAGGCCAGCCATTTCGAACATGGTGACCTGGGCCTTGTTGAAGATGGCCTTGAGCTTGTCGTCGGCGTTGATGGCGCGCTTGTTGACTTTGTCTTGCAGGCCATTCTTCTTGATGTAAGCCCACATCTTGCTGACCACCTCGGTGCGGGGCAGCGGCGATGAACCGACCACGGCAGCCAGAGCGGCGCTGGGGGTCAGGGCCTTCATGAAGGCGGCGTTGGGGGTGCGCTTCTTGGCGGGGGCCTTCTTGGCTGCAGGCTTCTTGGCCGGAGCGGCTTTCTTGGCGGGGGCTGCCTTTTTGGCAGGGGCCTTGGCCGCTACTTTTTTGGCGGGAGCAGCTTTCTTGGCTGCGGGCTTCTTGGCGGGTGCTGCCTTCTTGGCGGGAGCAGCTTTCTTGGCCG
>Ga0315900_10002397_pt1 | contig 28668 bp, 21 predicted proteins | sample LakEriMetagenome_FD_203521 | JGI IMG/M metagenome (GOLD analysis project Ga0315900, IMG submission 203521) | Freshwater fungal communities from buoy surface, Lake Erie, Ohio, United States - Buoy 12 MA114 | ecosystem: Environmental > Aquatic > Freshwater > Lake > Lake biofilm | place: USA: Lake...
GCGAACCCTCCGCCCCACTGGCCGGTTTTCAGGCGCCCCTCACTGGCCGGTTTTGGGTGCCCGCTGACACGCCGAGCGGACCAGGCCGGTGAGCCCATCAAAGCTCTTGCGGAGATCGGTCGGCGGCAGGTGCACGTAGATCTTCAGGTGGGGGGCGAGGGCCAGCATCACCGCTCCTCCCCAGCAGAGCCCGTCTGCCTCAGCACCGCCTCCACTACCAGCCGCAGCACCTCGGGATCCCGCCCGGGGACCTCCAGCCGGGTGCCGTTGGGCAGCACGATCCGCAAAGCGGTCTCTGTCACTGGTACCGGCCGGATCCGGACAGCGGCGAAGGGGGTGGCCTTGCTGGTCACTCGGGCGGACACCTTGGCCCGCGAGCCGGGCACCCGCCCCGGGACAGTCCCCGCCAGCCGCTGCCGCCAGCGATAGAGCATGGCCAGGGACACACCCTCCGCCCGGCAGAACTCTTCGACGTTCCCGGACCGCTTCTGAAACCGCCTGAGCCGGTCGATCCACTCCGCCCGCAACTGCTCCCGCCGACGTCCCGCCATCACACGCACCCTCCCGATCTGGAACCTGGGGCCACGCCCCGGAAACCGGTCAGGGTACGCGGGCGGTCAAGAGTGGTGGGGGATGGCGCTTACGTGCATGATCCATTTTTCTGCGAGTTTGCGTACAGCGTCCCTCCCAACAGCCAGAACCCGGTCACAATCACGGTGCTGATCGAACGTAACGAAGAAGCAGGCGAAGTGCGGGCGTACGTGCCGATCTACTCACTGTCGCTGGTGATTATCGAGCCGGACGGCGCGCCTGCCGTTTCCGCGGAATCAACGTCGTCCCGTTGAACGTTAGCGAATTGTTGCAACGTCGAAGCATATTTGGGCGTGGACTGTCGACATCGTTCGACAGTCCACGCCCATGGTCATGCCTGCTACGCGGTCGATACCGAATCGCTTAGAGCGGCTGCCTTCCACTCCGAGGGCTTCCCCGTCATTCCCCAGTCCCAGTTTAAGGCGAGTCTCCTGCAGACCGGCCATGCCTGTCTGGATCCCAAGTCGTTCGACAGCTTACACGGCAAGATGCGGGTGTAGGTCTCGTCATACGCGGTACGGTCGTCAGCAAGTCGCCGTTATAATCGTGAGATTCGACAAAGTGCTGCCACCTTGCACCCAGAGTCATCCCAGACTTCCCGGTTGACTGATTCGACCAAAGCTTTGCAATCGGAAGAGTCGAGATCAATCACGGTCAAACGGTTCTCGGGCGATCGGCCTCAGGATCAAGACCATGTCGTCTGGCAGACCAGGTCCGGGCGGCGTTTGCTTGGACCTGATCACGATCCAGCCTCTCGACTCTCAGGTTGTGGTGCTCATGAATCCCTTCGCTTCTGCCAATCGTTTTTGGACCACCCCATTGGTTTTGCTCGGACTGACAGGCGGCGTTTCGGTCGAACCGGCGGCGCACCGCGAACGCCTCTCTTCGAGTTCTTCTGTGATTCCAGTGGCATCTCTACCGCCGTTACCTGATGCCCCCACCCATGCGGGAGATCTCGCCCCAGTTCCATCTCCGGTTGAGACTGGCTCGCAGCCAACGCTCAGCGGTCGTAGCCTTGGCCACCTAGTACAAATTCCGCACCCAGGGGTTATCACAACAGTTTCCGAGAGTGCACCGCCGTTTTACACAGTTTCTGGCGAATCCGATGGGTCATTCCTCGATTCCGATTTTGCCGATTCGAACAATGGCACTCACTGCCTGTCCGAGACGATAGAGGACCCCCACCTCGCACTCCCGGAGGAAAGACGGTCCGTCTCGCACAATCAACTTGAAGAATCGTTTTCACCGCACGCCAACTTTGAAACCGTACCTGACTCTGACATCCTCTCGACGACTTTCCCACCAGACCTCGGAGTGTCTTCAGTTGCTTCCGAATCCTGGCGTGGTTCCGCATCCCGGTCTGCGCATCAGGCGGGGATCCCCTGCGTTGAAATCGAGCTCTGGTGCCCCACCGATGTGAGCGTGAAGATCAATCACCGGCGGACTTTTCAGGGAGGGACGCATCGCCGGTTCTGCTCACCAATCGGTGCATCGATCGGCGACCAAGGTCCCGACACGCAATATCGCTACACCATCGAAGTGAAGCGGAACCTTCGTCGCCGGGGTTCGGTCGAACTCTGCGAACGGGTCGATCTGCAATTGGCCGAGGGTTGGTGGGCCGAACTCTTCGTCGAGGAACCGTGCGGTCTGGCACAACACCGCTTCCAATTCGAAGTCCGGGTGTTCGATGCCCTAGGTCACGAGGTGCCGGAACAGTCCGAAGAGGGGCGGCCCGGCTGGCGATTTCTTCCCAATCCGGTGTCATCTCGGTCATGCCCAACCCGCGACGGCTCGGTGCATGACGCGCAGGAATGCCTGCCGGGGGAATGCCTGATGCCGTACGAAGAGCAAGGCTGCCCCGACTCCACGACCCCCTGTCTCACTGGAGACGGGTCATCAAAGGCTCGTCCCAGTCGACAGTCAGCGTCCCGGACCACTGGCCTACAGACTCGCACACAACCCGGCATCCCGGCTAACAGACCGTCCAAATCCGCGGCCGTCAAACCCTCTCAGGAGGAGCCGATGACGTCTGCGAAGATCGTGGCGAAAGGCCGCGCTCGCCTCCCCAGTTCCCGCTGATTTGCCGGGTTCGCTTGTCTTCTCGGGACTCGCTTCGATCCAAGAGGCCCTCAGCGTTGCCGAGAGCACCTGATGGCCCTTCGACTCCGCTGGCACCAGTCTGCGGCAGAGACTTCGAGAGAAGTTATTTCTTGAACCATTGGCTCCACGCTTTGGGTTTGGCCGCCGGTGTCACTTCCTCCGCATGGGAGTTTTCCACGGCTGCTGATCGGACGGTTGTCGGCCGCGATGTCGCCATCCGCGACTTGCCGGGGCGTGCTGGTGGAGAAACCTCCTCAGGCTTTTTCAGCCGACGCGGGGGGGGTTCGGCCTCTTCCGTGGCCGCCGCAAGTTGGATGTCGGAACGCCGCTGGCGTGCGGCCCCCGATCGATTGGGTGGGGCCAACTGCGGCCGGCCCGCGGCAGACGGTTCATCTAGGTCAGACCCAGGTTCCCGTGGGTTGGGAACGCGGCCCGTCGCCCGAGGTGTCGTGGACCGAACGGGCAGACCCGGGCTGATCGATTCCCGCTGCGCAGTCCGCGCGGGACGGCTTCGTGCGGCGCTTTGACTGCCCATATCGTCACCCATTCCCCCGCGCGACCGCGTCGCGGGGACCCGCGGACCGTTGGGCAACATTTCCTGTTCCAGTTCCGGTTCGCGATAGTCGCTGGGAAGCTCGGCGGGCAGCTCAAAATCGGCCCCAATGTCTTCCCGCACCGCGTTCCGCGCTTTGCGCAACAGCACACTCCGATACCGGTTGCTGATCTCCCGCTCGCGGGGCTTGCTCTTGGCCAGCCGCTCGGAGTGCAGATCCTCGGCATACGGCGACCATCGCAGCCCCATCAGATCGAACAGGGTGGGGTAGATGGTGCTGGTGCCATAGATGATGTTTTGCTGCAGGCTCGACTCCTGGTTGGGTAACGGACGGAACAGGGCTCCCACGCCGGGAACATCTTCGAGCAGCGGCACCCCACGGGCGGTGCGGGACGCCTTGAGAGCCACGTTGTACCGGCTGACCTCCCGCATCTCGTAGCTGCTGGTCTGCACGTCGGTATGCACGAAGTGACGTTTGACCCGGCCCAGGTGCTTCTCGTCGGCCCGCACCGGCTCCCGCACGTTCGTGGTGTACATGTAGTCGAAGGTGTAGACAATCGAGTGTCCGTCAGGCTGAATGACCGGGCGGATCTCATAGCCGGTCCCCGTTTCGAATTTGTAGACGGCGGGATCGGGAATCAGTCCTTCCAGAGCGGCACCAAACTCGGGGCGGGGGTTGCCGTAGGCTCCGTCAATCGGGTCCTGAATTCCCTGCAGGAACGACTGCCGCGAGTTGAGTCCCAACGGGGGCCGCCCCGCGGAAATCGATGCCGCCGCCAAGAAGGTGGGATCCTTCAAGAGATTGCCGTATTCGGTTGCCAGTGCCTTGCCGCCGCGGACCGCCTCGGTGATGAGGATCTGCCGACTCGGCAGATCAAGTTCCATCGTGGCGGTGGGGCTGACCTTGGCAAAGCTGCGATTGTTGGTGAGGACTGTGGTATTCTCGACCTGGCTGAGGGTGACATCCCAGTACCGCGACGCCCGGCGCACATCCATCATGGCCGGGTTGTAGAACTGGGCCATCACGTCATCTTCCAGAGCCACGGCCAACCGTTTGAGGTAGTTGTCGACATTGGAGACATGTGCGCGGTACGCCTCCAACAGTTCGACGGCCTTGAGTTCGGTCTCGTCGATCGCCTCGTCGAGGACCCGGCCAGACAGGACCTTGTCCTTGACAGACTCAATGTCTTGTTCGAGCGAATTGATCCTTGACTGTATTCCTCGACTTCTCTCTCCCGCATCGTACAGTGTTTCAGCTTGGGCCTTTAAACCAGCGATATCACGAATCTTGTCCTCGAGTCGTTTTCGGGTTTCCTCATATAGCTCTTTCCACACCTCCTCGACTAATGCATTCCTCTTTTGATCGATTCCCTTGAGCGACTGAATCCCCCTCAAAACAACTGGGGACTGGTACACCCCAGGTTTCATCCCCAAATGTAATGACTCAAACACTGATCTAAGACTGTTTGACGCAAAAATCGCTGGATCTTGGCCAGCCGCATCGCAAGATTCAAACAAAGTTACGACTGCCTCGGATGCAATGCGCTGATTTGCCGGAGATTGCAGTTTGGTGAGCAAGTCATCAAAGTACTGAATCTGAATCTCAATACATTTTTTCTTGATTACCGTCTTCTCCTCGACTGACTCTCTAATGTTTTTGAGGTCACCTAGTTTATCATCCTCCAGGTCCTTGACCTGATCTTGTGTCATCCCCGCAGTCTTAAGCAATTCGAGATTCTCTCTCATTTTCTTCTTGCCATCCTGCGTCAGCGATTGATCGCTTTTTCCACCTCTAGAGGACTTTTGTTGCGTACATGGAGCAGCTTCATCAATAACGGCATTGGCCCGCGTTTTGATTGACTCAGCAGCGTCTTCACGCTTGCTTTTCTCCTCTTGGCTTGCCTGAGTTTGCGCCAGTTCACGAATCGCGTCCAGCACGATTCCAACCGCGGTCGAAATCGTATTCCGAATTCGGCTTTCTTGTCCGCGTACATTCTCTTCTGCCAACTCAGCCTGTCTGGACAGACTCTCTAGCTGCTCCAGCCGCCGAGTTGATTCACCCTCTTTCCGTTCGAGAAGTGATTTTTCCAACACAAGGTTCTTGAATTCTAGCTCCGCGACGAGCTGTGCCTTCAACGCTTGAGCCATTCGAATTGTGGAGTGCTGCACATTGTTCAGAGTGTCCTCACCAGCCAACTGCATGTCGAAGAAACCGACAAAATTCGAAAATTGGTAGGTGCGCAGAGCCTTCTCCCAGATACGCTGCGCATCCTTCAGGTCATATTTCTGACCAAAATGCTCAAGAAGAATGTGATTCACGCAGGGGTCGGCGTGCCGAATGCGAGTCAGGGCGCGGTAATAGTCGACTTCCTTGCGAGGCAGTTCGGATTGAACGAAACCCATAAACCGGTCCAGAATCAACATCCGGACCGAGTGCTTGGCCACGGCGGTCACATACAGAGCCCCCGCGAGACTGATTGTATCCATCGAGTGCAATGACAACAGCTTGTTGTCGTGCTTGAGCAGTTCCGAGTCCATCTCCCGCAACTCGCGGATGAAATCGCCCCCGAAAAACGCGTTGACATACCGCCAATGTCGTAGATTGGCACCGGTCAGCCGGGCGCAATCCGAACTCCATTCATCCATATCCTCCGGAATGAACCCCTCATCGATCTGCTGAGCCATTTCACTCGCGACTTCCTGCACGGCCCGCCGAAAGAGCTGCAGCGATTCACTCGTGAGGAAGCGGGCCTGGGCAATGTGTTTGTCGATCCGCTCGTAGACGTACTCCATCCGATCGCCGTGCTCGCCGTTGATCTGCACCGTCTGAATGCCGACCTTCACCTGGCCGACAGGCGTATCGATCTGATGAATCAGCCGGGCGATCTTGTTAATGCCTTTTGACGGTCCCCGGAGTTGTATCACCCCTTCACCAATCACCGAGAGGCTGACTTGCTGAACGGGGTCCACCGACTTAACATCGCCCGGCGCGTAGGTATCCCGGTCGGTCGTACCAGCAATCACCTCTTGACGGAACTGCCTGGCCCGAGCGCGGTCCTCTCGATCCTGGCTGGTGAGCACCTTCAGTGTGTTTTGGCTTTCCTCGACCTGGGCCCGGGAGAGTTCGGCATTGGCATTCGAGATGGCCACTTGGGCACTCTTAATGGTCTGGTCGACGATGTCGAGTTGTTCGTTGATCGAGTCTTGTTTGGCGAGGAGATCGGCCCTGTATTGGCCTTCCTCAAATGCTCCTTGTTTTTTGATCGATTCGATCTCATTCTGGTTGAGTTGCTTCTGACTTTTGAGATCGTCAATCATTCGAGCGTTTGCGGCGCGCAGCGCGGAGTCGGTGATCTGCGAATTTTCCGCAGTCAGTTGTTCAATGTTTGCCTGTATCCGCAAGTTTTCGGCTTCTAGGATTTGCTGTCGCTTCAGATTCTCGGTCGGAGCGGGCGGCAGCGCACCGGTCGTTTGATTGAGAGCGGCGTCCAGTTCCTTCTGGTCTTTCTTGAGCCGCGCCTTGGCCGCCCGATTCCTCGTGATGATCGCCTCTTGTTTGTCGATCTCACGGCGGGCGTTGCGGGCCTGCTGGACCACTTGGATTGCCTGCTGTTCATTATACCGACGGTCAGCCGTCGCATCGTCGGCTTTCTCCCTTGCATCAATCGCGAGTCCGGACTCGTAGTTCACCCGGCTGAGGTTCAGTTGCTGGACATCACGATTGATGATCTGCACGACCCGATTCGCATCCCGGAAGTAGTACAACCGGATGACCCGGCTGTCGACCTTTTCGTGGGGATTGAAATAGGTCGTCGGACGCCCCTCGGGCCCCACGTATTCGGGGTAGTCGATCCGCTTGCCACGCCGGGCGGGCTCGGGTCCGGTGGAAATCAGAAATGGCAGTTTGTTGTAAGTGACAAAGGTATCATCAAGTTTGGCCGACGTGGTGGGGGACTGTGTAGCATTTCCCAGTTGATCCTTAAGTAGACCATGACAGACCTCATAATTACCGGCGCCCTTACCCTGAAAGTTGAGCTCAAGCCGGCTGGCTGCTTCGAAGAAGTAGGGATCGCCAATCATCGTCAGCGGTGTTGTCGTGCCGGCTACCACGACCCGAAAATTGGACGGAACAAGGCAATTCCGATCAACGTCCTCGTCGATGGGAATCTGAACCTGGATGGATGTACCAACTCCTAAACCCGCCTCTGGCGCTCCAAAGACGGGGGCTTTGTTGTCAACAATCAGCCGAACAGAGTTTTCAGGGTTGAGTGTCTGGTCTACATTTTTCTGATCCTTGATAACCGTAATCTGCAATTCGGCGGACAGATCGATCACATCGCCGTCCTTGACATCCGCAATCACGAATTTCTGAGTCACGCGCTGCGAATATTTGCCGTTGTTGGCTATGAGATCAATTGGGTTGGAATCGGCCCGCCCCGTGGCTCTCAGAGTCACCGACTTCAGCTTCGGTTCGTAAGCATCAGGTATTTGTGGCAACAAAAGGATGCCTTCAAACTCCAGCTTTAATGAGGTACCACTGGAGACCGGGCGCACTCGATACTGACTGCGTTCCCCCGAAGTTCCAATCACACTGTTGCTTTTCTCTTGAATCAGCAGTCGAACCTGACCCTGAGCCACCCCGACCATCCCCAGTGTCAGCCACAGTCCCAGCAGCCATTGTGTTGTCCGCATGCTCCGTGCCATGTCACCCTCCTTGGCAACCCGCGTGGTCGGTTTCGGCCCGAGTCAATCACCCGGACTGGAAGATCGGAGAGCCCAGAGCCTCCCCGGCCGCATCTGTGTTGGTTCACCTGACCTGGGGCGGCCTCCTGCCAACCCCGCCGTCTCAGCCTGTCAGCGAACCGTCTCCCGGTACCGGTCGAACTCACGAAGCCGTTCATCGGAGATCCGGCGCGTCTCCTCCTCGGCACACCGCTCGGGGGCCTGCTCTCCCAAGCTCTGCAGCAATTGCACGCCCGGAATCAGCCGCACCACCTTCGTGGTTGTTTCCACCGCAGCCGTGGCCGCTCCGCCTGCAATTGCCACTACCCCCAGCGCCGCCTTCCCGGTTTCCCGGGCCAATTCCTGGCTCGCCCCGACCAAACGCGACTGTCGGTACGCCCTGTGGGTGGCATCTGCCACAAACTCACCTTTGTCGTGCAGAGACCGGGCAATTCCCTGCCCTGACAAATATTTCACAACCGCCTTGTCATGGATCAGCGGATCGAAACAGATCGCCACCCGCCGGTTCGGATACACATAGGTGATCGCGTGCTTGTCGTAGGCAATCACCGGTGCTCCCCCCGGTAGCATTACATCAATGTACATCCGCTTCCCTGTGTGCGGATTGTTCGCGACGACCACCGTCGGCCCCCCGTCGATGATCGGCCCCTGGTACTCCTTGTTCCCGGAGTAGTAATTCCGGTGCACGTGCACGATCGGGGGAATGTCAATTTCCACACCGTCAGGACCGAGGCGGGTCTCCACTGGGGGCAGGCCCAGATCATTCCCCCCGGGGTCGAGAATCACCAATTCCGATAACCCGGGCTCCCGCGGCTCGCCCCCCCAAACCGCCGGTCCGGTCAATCCGGCCCCCAGAGGCATCGCCGCACAGGCAGCCCACAACAGCACCTTGCCCATTCTGCGCATCTTACCCCTCCTGGGTGAAACAAAACAGAGTGTTCCCTTCAATCACAACCGGATCGCGCTGTGATGTTGAAAGGAACTGTCAGTTTCGGTTCTATCGGATGGTGGGGCTTTCGAGATTGACCTCAAGCCGGTTGATTTCATCGAAGTGGGCACGAATCGCCGCGCTCTCAAGGTTTGGGAGCCTCAGCCTCTCAGGTTTTCCCCTAGGGACCCAGCGTTCCGATGTCGATTCCCAGAACAACGGACCATCCGCCGGCCCCACCTCGTACGCCTCGGTCGCCCCCATCGCCCGAATCGTAATCTTCACCAGGCTTCCCTGGCGGCTGGCGTACGGGCCCCCGTCGTGCCAGAGCACTCCATTGAAGGCCGCCTCACCCGTTTCATAAATCGTCAGCAAATGCTGCTCAAGGCGGATCCCGTTCGGCAGCCGCACATCAGGCCCGCCACGAAACGTTTTCGACCGAATCGACCGGCGGATCCCGGTCTCGGCTGGAATGACGGCCGGCGCCCCGGAGATGGCCGGTGCGGGGGGAACTGTGGCGGCAAATGGACTGCCGGCCTTGCCCCCCAAGCCGCGCAGCACATCGATTTGCCGTTCGGCCTGGCGAATAGCCTCAATCCGTTGAGCCTCGCGAAGCAGTGCCTCGGTGGAGGGAGCAATTTGGGTCCCCTGAACCACGGATGCCGGGTTCGGCACCCCGCGCGGAAACAGACTCTGGGGATTGGGAACAGATACGGCGGGGGCTTTCCCCGACACGATGGTCGGCAATTTGCCGAGTTGATCGGCTAGCTGCTGGGCGTCGAGTTCATCGAGGGGAACGAGCGCCGACTTGGAGGCGGGCAGAACCTGATCGACCGAAATCGTTGCGGTCAGGGGCGAGGTGACCGTGGCCCCTATCACCGGTTCCCGGGTGGTGTAATTGCGGGCAGGCAGGGCGCAGCGCGATTTCTTGCACTGAACATGCAATTCCGCCCCAGCCGCCAAGGGCCAGCCCAGACATACCACCCACGCCAGCCCGACCGGGGTCTTCCACCGGGAATGTTCGCAGCCCATGCCTGGCAATCTCCCTTCAAGTCCCGCGTGAACGCCGTCCCCTCCCATCGCCATGGAGGCAATCAGATCGTGCAAAACGGCACCTCGGGAACAAGATCAGCATCGACCTGCCGGTGGAGTCGGTTCGAACCGTCCTCAACCCGCCAGTGCGCCGGGAACGACCGGTCACCCGGTCACGACCGTCCCACGTCCACTTTTTGGCAAACTCACAGGTCTGTCGCTGGGCGTGGACGATCAAGACCGCCCCGCCCCAACGGTTCGCCCTATTCCGGACAGCGAGTGAGTGGATCGCGGCGATTCCCGGGTCCCGAAGACACCTTTTACCTGCGTCACCCCCCCCCAGAGAACCGGAACATCGACCCGAAGACCGTGGACCAGGAAAACAACATTCGACCCAGCGCGGGATTCGCGACCGTGAAGACGGCGATGATGGGAATTGCCACATATTGCAATAGGGGCAGGAAAAGTGTGCGGTCAAACGTCAATTCATTGGGCTTTGTTCTCGACAGGATGCTCAGCGTCTCATTGCGGTTCAATTCCAGAATCGTCTTGAACATCACATACACGGCCCACACAAACAAAACCCCCCACGTCGTCTGCAGCATCCCCGAAGTTTGGAAAGGGTAACTCGAGATGGCAAGGTACACCACGATCAACACAAACAGGATTGTGGTGGCGAGATTGCGGATATGCCACGACGCCTCTCGGATCCGGATGGTCAGGAGTGCGGTCAAAACCGCAGTCTTCTGCTCCCGCTCCAGTTGGTGGATTTGTTTCCCATCGACAACGACTCTTCCAGCGATCAAATCCGGCAGCCACTCGCTCACGTTGGAAAGTCGGCTGGGGACAACCACGTATTCGGCATGGTCGAGCATCGTTCTCACGACACCTTCATCCTCCGGATCGGGCCGTCGGCAGAGAATCGGATCGACAGACTGGTTGCGCAGTCGAGCAGGAATCAGATCGACACACTGGATGAGCCCGGGGATTCGCGAAATCGCCCGCAAATCACGCAGCACATGTTTGCTGATGCATGCGAGGTTTCGGATGCCAAACCAGAGAAGAACGACAAGGAAACCGAACGCCGCTCCAAAACAGATGTCAAACCAGAAACCCTCTACGGTGCGGCGCCAATTCCACCAGCAGCGTATGCCCCCCAGGATCAATAGCAACAGAATCAGGCCACTTCCGGTCCCTAATTCGGACAGGAGACCCTGGATGACCTTGTTTGGTCTCAATTTCGCCCCCAGCACATGCGGTTTCAAATCCTTTCGCTGCAGCATGATGTCCACCTGCTGCAAATCCCGGATGTTGCCAGAACTCAGGCTGGGATTGTTTGACCATTGCGGCTTGGATTGCTCATTCTGTTGCACACCAGCGGAAGTCACGTTCAGAGGGGCGAGGCTGGTCACCCACATCGGATAGCGAACGCTGTTGTCAATGTTAGTTCGCTCCTTGGGAGCGGATGAGGTCCATTCGAAGATCTGCAGCAACACCTGGCTTCGCTTCCAACCTGCCCCAAACACGTACATCGCGGTACCCAACAATCCGATCGACAGCGCCGAGTTGATCTGATTGAGTGCGTCGGCACAACGAAAAGCCCACAGCGACTGCGGATTCTGGACAGACGCCAGATACCACGATGCGATCGCAGTCGCTGCCGCGAATGTGCCCAGGATGCGCAACACAATTGCTCGACTGTTGCGGGGCATCTTCAACGGGATGACCGAAAACAGTACAATTCCCGTCAAAATCACTGCCGACAGACTGTGGCCTTGCACCAGCCATTGGGCGAGGACGGAATTGTGAATCCCAGGGCATGCAAGGAAGACCATCCCACTGACCACGATGACTGCCAACAGACCGAGCCACTGCAACGACGCTATCCCCCAAAGCTTTGCCCGCGACCGCAACAGCCGTCGCCCACCCCACCGCGGCGGCCGCAGCAGGGCCAGCAGCGGAACACCAATTAGCAGGACCAGTCCGGACAATGCCGGCAGCCAGACAGCTTCGTGGCTCGACCAGGGCTCGAGGACGACCTTCCTGCTGGTTTTCCCTCCGTTACCGACGTGGTGATCGGCCGAATCCGCCGTTTGCGATGCATCCACAATGGGTTGTGTGTCCTCCTGGATTCGCTTCAATGGCCACAGTCGATTATTGCCAACAACACAGAGCCACCCGACCGGGCCGGGTTGTGGATCGGACCTCTTTGGGTCCTGGTCGAATCTTGACGACACGAGATTCCGAGTGGCGTTGCAAGTTCCCTCCGCAGTATCGCTGCTGAATTGCCGAAGTCGCCTCAGCTCGTCGCGCGGCGATCGCTTGGCTTCCTTAGCCGTTGCGCCGTTCTCCGAAACGCCTTGGGCACCCTGTTCCATATCACTAAGACGGACATCCGGATTGAGGTGATAACTGCAACCGATCACCATCCCACGCAACATCCGGGCATTGTCGGTGTGCGTATACAGCAGGTTGCTTTCCGTTGTGAACAGCAACACATCGGGAATTGCCTCGCGCAGTTTGCGGGCGAGAAACAGTTTGTCATGAATGTCGGTTCCCAGCAGCCCCACCGCTCGAATACCGCGTTCGCGAATCGCCGTAATGAGAGATTCCACCGCGAGATCGCCAACCGCCAGCGAGGCCTCGGAATAGGTGGGCAGCAAATCGATGGCTTCCCGTGACACCTCCTCCTTGACAGCCAGACTCCTTTGGCGACCAGTCGAGAGATCGGACAGCTGCGCAGACTGCTGCTCCCCATCCCGTTCACTTTCGACCCGAATGCGGCTGATGGAAAGCGGATACACCAGCTGAAAGCAATCTTTGAATGGTGGATCTGTGTGGTCTGCACTGTGGGGTTGCGACTTGTCGTCTGGTCTCTGTTCAGCAACTTGCTGTGTTGGTTGATCTGCCTTGCCTCCCTTGGCGTCTTGCTTTTTTGCGTCGTCGACTGTTTTCCCTCGTACAACTGATTGCCCATACACAGACGTGTTCTCCGTCAACAGCGCAATCTCCTCCGCCCTCAATCCTCGTTCCTTTTGCAGATAGGTTTGCAACTGTGACAATACGACTGTGTCGTCTAGGATTTCGGCATCATACGTAATCGATACGTTCTCGCTTTTTGAGGAAAAATATCTGTTGTTGTCAGGGGAGCTCGCACTCCCGGTGACAATATGCAAGTGGAAGTGTGGATTCTCAACCGTGGCACCACTTTGGCACTGCGTTGCGGACCAATCATGAATCAGATCTGCCAGTCCAGGCACCGATCCCGAAAATGTTGGCCCCAGAAGCGAGATGGAATGTTCCCGCTCTGCGCAGGCTGCCTCCATTCTCCAGTGATGGCAAAGCTCGAGCGAGGCTTCCAACTGTTCGCGGTGAATTCCCCCGATGGGCGACTCGCCCACCACCAGCACAATCAGATAGTCTGTTCTCGGTGGCTTGTTGGCGTCTCCCGCTGAATCAGAGTTGGTGTCTTCCTGCGGCAGCTTGTCCCGGCGAAACAGAATCGCTCCGGGCTGGTCCTCGAGGTCACCCGATAGCTTCCGGCCATCACGCCGCTTCCAAGGCAGCGAGAAGTGGACCATGGTGAATTGACATTCCTGTAGCCCGCGCACCATCGCCTCGATCACTTCGTCGCAACTGAGACGATAGTGCGAATGAATCGGATCAGGCACCGTGGCGATGAGCCACTCCAGGCGTGCATGCTCGCAATCGAGGTGATTGGGCAAGTCACCGAACATGGAGCAGCGGCGATTCTTTGGGTTCGAATCGACACGCAGTTGTGTTTCCCCCATCTTGTTGCCAAACACTCGCCCCAACACGACTCCGACCGGACAATCGGGAATCACCGCCTCTCCGGTGAATTGGGGCGGCACCTCCCGCTTTGCGGCCGGTACCGGGGTTTGGTTAGGTTGACCGACCGGAAAACCAAACACACCCAACACCGCCGCGAACACCGCCAGCAGCCACGCGGTTGAAGGAAGTGAGGTTGTCGGACTGTTGTTCGATTCGTCGGAATTTGCCATGGCGATCAAAGTGTGAACACAAACTGTGGAGACGAGGCGTGATCCGGCGACGGACATGCCGACCCACCAATGTCCTCAGGATCGACGACGCGGAGTCAATGACGAATCTTTGGATACACGATGACTGGCTTTCTCGCAACCACGCGTCGGTCGACGAAACGACTCCAATGATCGGCTTGCTCACGGCCGACTCGCCCTGGATCGACGCGGCCCACACTAAACCCGTGGGTACACAGACCAACTCGGGCGAAGCCGAAATGGGAGAGCCCTCCAACGAACCTCTTGGACAGCCACGTCGCCACCACCGGCGAACGCCGGCCGATATCGCTCCACAAGTCAACACCCTGGGGCGATATCGGGTCGACGCTGCCAACACGGGCAGAATCTCTTTAGAGAGTGATGCCGTACGATTCGGGGTAAAACAGGTCGGTGATGTACTTGGGACTGGCGAAACAGAATCCCCCATCACCCCAGTCCTTTCCCCAGCTGTTCCGGATGATGAACCGGCCGTCTTTGCGATAACCCACAATGCAGACGGCGTGTCCGCCCGCAATCGCGCCGACCTTCTTGTCGAGCTTCCCGCCGGTCGCCGTTGCGTTAAAGAACGCCTGATCCACATTCAGACCGGCGAGAATGGGACCATGGTTGGCCAACCATTCCTTCCAATGGTCCAAATTCCGCCTGAGATTGATGTAGTTGGTGATTCGATTCAGCGACGCAGCGTAGTAGAAATCGTCCTCGCTTCCCACAAACATTTGTGTTGCCAGGTGGAACGGCAAAACGGCGTCGTGGACACAACCATACTTTCGCTGCACGTCCACCGCTGCCTTCAATTGTGTCCCCGCCTCTTCGATAAACGTCTCCGGACGATTGTTGAAGATGTCAGTCTCCTTCGACGCCATCCAGACGAATCGTATGGAGAGCAATGTTTTCGGTGCCAGCCGATTGGCCTTGACCAAGTGATAGCGTAGCACCCCATCGGTCGAAGCCCAACCCACACACGATCCGGTATTGCCCTGATCATTGATTTCCCACCATGACTCCCGCAGGTCGACCTGGTCAGGAATGGCCGCCGCCTTCGCCGCGGCCTCCATCCGAGTTACGCCAATGTCCCAGTCCCTTTTGGTGTCAACCGAGGGGATCAAGTTGCAAATGCGGTCGCGAAAATCTTCTCCCTCTGACGCCTCCGGTTTGCCACGCACTGACTTCGCCATAATTTGCTGCTCCTCAATTGTGAACCCTGAAGACCTGGACGTTTCTGTCCAGAACCACAAAACCAGAACTGAGTGCATCTTATCGCTTCGGCCGCTGTCGGATTGCCAGGACAATCACGGATTCCGGATTGAGCAGAAACCCTGATACATCTTGAAGTGGGCCAGAGAGATGCCCGGTGCCAAACAGAAGCCCCATCCCCAGCGAACGGCACATCCCACCCGCCACCCACTGATTCACGACCGCCTGACTTTCTCGGGCGTGCGGAAACCGACTGACCGAACCCGCCGATCTTTTGGGCGGGTCAAGGATGGATTCGTTTCTAGGGCTGTCCTGCGGGGCATCGCCGACAACTGCACCACCCGGTGGTCATTTCTCGTGGCCGGTCGCTCGAACACGACTAAGCCCCATCCGCCCCCTCATACCGGGAACCGAGCAGTGAAGTGCGTCCCGCCGCTGTGGGTGTCTACCAGTCGTTTACGCCCTCTGGGGGAAGGAAAGATCACGATGCGCTGATTGCCCGCGCACGAGAGACCCGACCGTACAAAATCGTCGGCCCCCAAGCATCGAAGCCCCAGGCTTGGAACTTCCATGTGGCCAATTCGTACGTTCTCTTACTGCCATCCAGTCACCACCTGGTTTCCGACGGAAATCAGCTTTCGAACAAGGTATGGCTCGGACAACAGGAATCTTTTGACTCCTGGTCGAACAACCCGCCTGCGTGTGTTGGCAACGCGAAGCCAAATCCTCGGGCTTCTTGCCGGATCGATATCTGGCACTGGGGCAAAACATTCGATCCCATGCCACGCTCAGACCTGGGTGTTGACAGACTCGCGTTGGAGAGGAGTGTATGACGAGCAGCAGCCCCAAGGCATGCTGCTGTTTGACGCGATTCCCACCGCATCTCTCACCCCACCTCCGCCGACTCACCGCCCCAGCGCATGCCCCGGCCCAAAACTTGCCCTGCCCCTCCGAGTCGGCCCGGCACCCGTCGCGGGGCGGATCGCCGGGCGCGTCGGCGAACTGGCTGACGGCGACGGGCGGGTGGAAGGGGAGGACGATTCATGGCCGGCGGGACGGACGGCACTGGGGGACCGGCGGGTCTGAGTGGTCGTCGGAGCGGCCGTGGTCTCCTCGGCGACCCGCTCGGCCTGCTCTTCCTCCGACTGCTGCGCGGGAGCTTCGAGTTCCTGAAACAGCCGCTGCACGGTTTGGGCCTTCGAGCTACGGCGAGCCGCCCCGCCGGGGATCGCCGTGGCGCCTGCCGAGGTGGCCCGCACCGCGTTCGCACCGCCCGCGGTCGCATCGACTCCCGCAGCGGCCAACAACTTGGTCACCTCGGCCAATTGTCGTTGCGCGGCCGCCAACTCGGCCCGGGCGTTCTGCAATTCATCCGACCCACGGCTCGGAGCCCGCGAGGCACCGGGGGCTGGAGGCATAAAGGACGGCTCCACCGGTTGAGCCATCGCATCGGCTGCCGGTGCCTTCGGGATCGGATCATACACCTCGCCGGAGTGCCGATGGGCTCGCACGTGTCCCTCTGCGCGGGAGGCCGGCCCGCCTTCCGCTTCGTAATCCGGCGCACAGTCTTCCGCCGGCACCTCCTGGATGACCTCCCACTCCTCTTCGTCGGACCAGAAACGCTGCTTCGTCGGCCCCACGCGGCGAACGCGGGTCTTGGGACGGCATCCCGCTGTTGCCGCCGCACTGCGGGCTGGGGCGGCGGTAGCCGGCGCGGCCGCTGGGGCAGTGGCGGGTGCGGCGCTGGCTGGGGCCGTCGTCGCCGGAGCGTATCCATAAGGACTGCCGTAGCCATAGGGCCCGGCGGCATACGCCTGGGGGGCGTAACCCGCGGGAGCGGCCGCCGGCAGGGCCGAGGCGGGGGCGATCATCGGAGCCGAGGCGGAATCGATGTGCATGTGCGGCTCGCGGCGGAACTTCACCAGGCTGGGCAACTGCAGGGTGGGAAGCGCGAATCGCAGCTCGGGGAAGTGGATCTCCAACCCCCGCAGCCCGACCGAATTGGACGCCCCGGCGATCTGCCCGCTGGGAGCGGGGGCCTGGAACTGAGCGGGGGCGGCAGTGGTACCTGGCCCGGCATTGGCTGTGGCCGCCTGGGCCTGTTGCTGGGCGACGGCCTCGGCGACAGCGGCCGAGATGGCGGCACTGAGTTCTTCCGAGAAGGCCTGCGCCTCGATCTCTTCCCGCGTCGGTTCGCGGCGGATTTTTTTGCAAGGGGCGCACCCCAGCGGCGCGAGCCATGCCGCACGTTTGCGAACGAGACCGTCGGGAGGGGGGGCACATTCCTGCCCCGCAAGCTGCGCCACCGAACCGAGCAAGACCCCGGCAACGGTCCCGTGGATCCAGAAACGGCGTGATTTCAGCAGCCGTGAGAAAGTATGGATCGGCATGGCCTTCCCCTCCTTGGGAAGTGGACGACGGGAACATCAACGGCCCATTCCACCATGAACAGGCCTGTCAATCGGTGAGGGAGGGAACACCAAGACGGCTACCCACTCCCTGATGGCGGTCTACTTGGCTCCACGTTCGTCGACGAGCTTTTCGACGTAGCCGGTCAGGCGGTTGGTCACCCGGATGAGGTCATCGACATCCCGGCGAAGTTGTTGAATCTCGCCCGCCGACTCCGAGCAGTTTTTGTACTGACTGACAGCGGAAGCGGGGGCACAGGTCGAGGGAGCAGCCGCAGGTGCCGCAGCCGGCTTGGTGGAGGCAACGTTAGCCGACTTCAGCGCTTCCAGAAAGCTCCGGACGAGCTGTTCATCGAGGCTGGAACCGGTTGGGGCAGCGGCGGGGGCAGAAGCCACCGGGGCCTGAGCGGCCATGGGCTGATAGTAGGACGGGGCCGACATCATCGGAGACGCCATCATGGTGAACATCGGCATCTGCATTGGCATCGGCATCGGCATCGCCATGGCCTGGGGGGCATAGGCGGGAGACGGCGCCGCGGCTGGTGCGGAAGGCAGGGCATATCCAGTCGGCGCAGACGGTGCCAGGGGAGACATGAGGAATTTGGGGCGCCGGACGACCACTTTGACGCGGATGGGGCGTTGTCCGAACCAACCCGGAGAACTTCCTGCACAGTCTTGTTCGATGTACTCGTAGTCGCCCGAACAATCCTGAGCGATCAGCGGGGACACTGAGAAAGAGCCAAACAGGGCCGCCACGGCGGTTGCGGAGAGGAATCTTCGGAGACGCATGGCAGTTCCTGAAGGGGAGAGAAGGAGAATTCCAAGTTCGAGGTTGCATCGGCGATTCCACGGCAGTGGCTGCAGAAGAGCATCTGCCCCACCGCAGACTCGCCGCAGATCTGACTTTCCAAACGTCATTCCTGCCGCAGATTCCCATCAGAAAATCCCCTCCGGCCACATTATTCAGGACAGGCAAGATGGGAGATCAACAACCAGAGGGGCCGGATTCTGTTCCAGGCCACTTCGCCGTGCAGGTCGACTGACAGCAGCAATGTCGGGGAAAACCTGAAAACCGGAACCCGGATTCCCCTCCCCATTCCTGGATTCAATCTCTGGTGTTGTGCTGTGGTTGGGGGAAGAGCGGATTTCAGGCCATTCTGCCTGCCGTTCGCGGGCTTGCCGAACAACCGCTGGTTTTCCCATGCCTGGCTCCTTTCCGCGCCCGTTCCGAGGAGCGGCATCGCCCGCGTGATCGACCAAGGTCCGGCAAGTCGAGACCGTTCCGGGTTTTCTGGAAGAGTGGTCCCTCCTCGCAGACTCTCGGGTCCGGCGACTTGCACCGCCTGGAGGGTTTGGATAATTTGCCGGAAGTTTGCGGCCTGGGGTTTGACGACCCTGTGTGCGGCGAACTAGGAGAGGGATTTCCGCGGCCGCCGCGGGCATCGACAAGTCGACTTTTCGTTCCAGAAAGGGTCGTTACCCAATGAAATCTGCGTGTCGATCTCTGTGTTTGGCCCCTGTCTTAGGTGTCCTGTGCTCGACGATTTTTGGAGTTTCACCGCTCCATGCCAATGAATCGCGACCGCGGGTCTTTGCGTTGCTGATTGGCGATACTGACGATCCCCGTGTCGGGGAGTCAGTGAAAGTGGATTTGAAGCGAGTTCGTCGCACCCTCGAGAAGGCGCTGCCACCCGAGTCCTTGGTTGTCGAGGAGATCTCGGGAGATCAACTCAGCCGCGGCCAAATTGACTGGTCGATACAGCACCTCCGAGAACAAGCCACAGCCGACGACACCGTGTTTTGTTATGTCGCGACACGGAGCGAATTTACGCTGGAACCTCTGCTTGTTTGCTCGCCCACTGGCGAACGCATGTCTCGTGGACTCCTGCGACAGCGTCTCGAGTTACTGAACCCAAAACCGCGGCTGATTGTCTTGCTGACCGATTTCCGGAACAGTCACCAACCATTCCAACGGCATTGGCTGGATTATGAAAGAGCGGACAGCAACCACGAAGCGGGGCGCAGCTTGTTTCAGCTTCCCGGTGGAGTTATTGATTGGACATCGGATACCAAAGGACAGGGGCGGGCGACAGAAGCGGGGGGAGGGGAACTGACAAGAGCCTGGTGTCTGGCCGTTGGCGGATGTCCAAATGCGTCGACCACCTGGGATTCCATCAGGGAACGGACTGAGCGTTTGAACAAGCGTCTCGATCCTAAGACGGACGGCAACCCAAGACCTACTGTATTAACTGACAACTCTCCTGATGGGTTGCAGAAAGGCTCCGCGACTCTCGCTCGACTCGGATTGACCCCACGCGAGATTCAGCAAGATAGCAAGACGTACCTCGTAGTTCAGAAGGTTGTCAGCGGGAGTCCTGTGACAAATCTGTTTCTTAATTCGAAACGCTATACACTCGTTGAAAACATCCATGTGATCACGAAATTCGATGACAAGCCAGTGCATTCCATCGCTGATTTGGATAACGCGGTCAAGGCGGCCGGTGCCACGGCGACCATCGGCGTCTCTCGTGTTGAGATTCCAGACCGCCCACAGCCCTACCACTACCAAGTCGAGCTCGACGGCAATTCCCACTCCAGTACAGACGACCGCGCCGGAACACTTTGGGGATTGAGACTCAAACCGGTGGATGTGTCCAGTGGGCATCCCTGGATGGTGGTTGAGTGCGTTGCGCCTGGTTCGCCAGCGGACAACCTCGAGAGTCCAATTCCGACTTTGGTGCCCGGTGACCGGCTGCGATTGAATGACGGTGCCGACCAAGATTTGTCGGCACGCTGGAACGATAGCACAAAGAATGAACTTCCTGTCCAGGTTCTGGGACCAGACAACAAGGGCCAGACAATCACCTTAAAACGGAAAAAAGCTTAGCACCGTTGACAGCTTCCCTGAGAATACGTCTCAGCCCTCAACTCGACAAGCGGTGTCGATGGCCTCAGGGAAAGTGGAACCGGCAACATCATTTTGTGCCGTCGTCTGAGGGGCTGTCGTGAATCGGGGCCGATTCCGCCGGGCCATCCAGTTGAATGGTGATCCGCAGCGGCACCCGGAATTCCCAGCGCAGTCCCTCCGGCGTTTGGACCACCAACGGGAGCGCCGGTGAAGTCGGTTCAACTCGGGAGAGATCCTGAGGAGCTGTTCCGGGGGTGGACGTGGGGGGGGCTTCCGGGGGCCCCGACGGAACGGAATCGATGGTGCCTGGCGACTCGACCGATCGCCAGGCCGCCATCCAGTCAGCCCCGCGTGCGACCTGTCCAGCAAACTGAACACCCAGTCCCGTCACGTGGGGATCCCGAGCCAATTCCCATGTCGGGACTGCGTAGTTGCCAACCATGTACTGTCCTGCAAAGTGAAGCCCGACCACATGACCGGTCTTGACGTCGATCACCGCCGATCCCGAATTCCCTCCCAGTGTGGAACTGTCATGCGTCAGCACATGAACCCGGTTCCGGTAGAAATCGGTCTGTAGCGCTCTCGCACGCAGCTTGCCTGGTTGCAGTCGCTTGACGTCGTACACTCCTCCAAAAATCTGATGCTGCAGCGTGCCGTCATTCCGCGGGTCGAATGCCGGATACCCGATGACCGCGATGTCTCTCCCCAACAACTGCTCAGGATTCTCAGTCGACAGTTTGAGGGGTTCGTGTGTGGACGCCACCCCGGGAGCCCGCAGCAGCGCCATGTCCCAATGCGGATGGATCATCAACACCCGATCGACCAGCACAGGATCGGTTCGGGGATTGGCATGTTCCTGCCGGAACTCACAGCGCACCCTCTGACCGCCATTCATCCGACACCGTCGACCAAGACCACTGGCGAACTGCTCGGCGACGTGCCGGTTGGTCATCACCAGATCGGGTCCCACCACAAACCCAGTCCCGCCATGGGGGCCTCTGGGATGTCCCGGCATTTGAATCATGGCGACCGACGGAATGACTCCCTGCAACTGCTGACGGATGTCTCGTCGGCCGAAGTGCCCCCAAGGATCGGGAGGAGTTTGGTAGCTGTTATTTTGAATCAAGACGGCCGGCCGCTCGGTCCGCAAGACGATCGCCTCGATCGCCAACAACTGTTCATCACTCAGACCACTCCCCTCCCGTCGGTCCTGCAGTTGTCGCAGACCAGTGCGGGCAAGTTCGAGTCCGCTCGATTCCACCGCCGATTCGCGCCCCTCGGCCACCACAAACGACTTCCGCGTCAGCAGTTCGGAGAGATCCCCCTCGGGGGCGATGCCATTCAGATAGGAACCCAGTCGACGGAGCTTCTCGTCGCGAGTGATGGGCATGGAACAACCGTCTGGGGAAGAGTGAAGAAGCGGGTTCTCAAACGTGAGTCACTGATCCATCGCCGTGGGCAGTGACCGGGGACCGGGTCGTTGGGGCCAGGCCACATCCCGGATGGTGGTAACATCGAGCGGCCGGGATGGGCCCCTGTCGTCCGCCCCGGCCTGCCGCCATCCGCCTCCAAGCTGCCAACCGGTCAATTCGCGCCAGTGCGACAGCGAAATTTGTTGGATCACTCCGCTCTGTGGAGCCTGCCGGGGCGACCAATTCCAAATGAGGCACACCGTGTGGAGCCGCCCCGACTCCGGCCAGGCGAACACCTTCCAGCATCCTCGTGCCGAATGACCAGAGACGGAATCCCGGGAAGTCTTCTGTCGCGCGGCCCGAGGCCAGAGCCCCGCCCAGACGGTGACCGGAGAAAGATCGGCCCTCAATCGCTCGACGACCTGATTCGCCAATTGGACCCACCGCTCCCCGTCTCGCGAGTCCCGATTCGAGTCGGGGAGTCGGTTGAGCGTCAGCCAGACATCCGCATCGATACCGAGTCGATGTTCCGCCAAGGTCTCTTGGGGGCGCAAGAGCAGGCACTCCTCCGATGGCGGTTCCCATTCCCCCTTGACGGTCACCGTCTGCCACTCCCCGGGGAGCCTTCGATCGATTCGCCATGCGACGGGCGACTCCCCCGGAGTGGGATCCCCACTCAGGTGACCGGCCGCCAACATCGTCTGTCGAATCCCGGCATGGTATCCCAGACTGAAACCATCACAGGGCACTTCCCACCAGCCCTGGGTTCCGAGAGCCCCAAGTTCACCCAAATCATCCGGCAGTGTCGAGATCCCCTCGGGGAGCGGCAGATACAGCGGTCCGTTTCCCAAGTGATGGGCGTTGTAACCCTTTCCCCAAGCTTCGGAGACCATCCGGTTTCCCTCCGCAGCGCCAATCGTCAAGGGACTCTGCGGTTTCCTGGCAGAATCGTGACTTTCGACAGATGTCATCCCTGCCGTTCTCTCGATCTTTGCGGGGGGAGCGTCGCCGGTCAGGATGCCAGCCAACAGGGGATTGGTCTTGGGCAGCGAGTCCAGCCAGCGCCAGATCCGGCTGATGCGGATCCCCTCGTTCGCGATCCAGACAATCTGGCTCTCATCATGGCGGCCAAGTTCCCCTTCCGGGACAGCGGTCTTGTCGCGCAGCAGCACGCGCCCCTTCGCATCACGCTCCGGAACCCCGGAATGATGCAAGGCCACCACTTGCCAGAACGGATTGAACACGGGTGAACCCGACGACCCGGCCACCGTATCGGCCTGGTACCACAGCGTGTCGTCTCCGTACCTCAACAGTTTGTTTTCGCGGACGCAGACCTGTTTGCGCTCGCCCCCCGGATGCTGGATGATCGACAGAAACTCCCCCACAATCGCCTTCCCCTCCCGGTTGGAGAGCGGCAACCACCCGAAGTGGGCCAGGCTGTGCGTTCCAAATTCAGGTTGGGGATTCACCGCGACCACCGTGCAATCCAATTGTTCGTTCGTCTCAAACAGCTGGTCGGGAGCGAGACGATGCTGTTGAGGAAACAATTCCTGGCCGTTGAGATCCAGTTCGTAATCGAGGTCCAGACGGGTCTGCCGGGCCGTCTGGACATCAGGCAGGACATGGTGATTGGTCATCAGGACATTCGGACCCACCAGGAATCCAGTCCCGAACTGCCGACGAAAATCGGGCAGAGTCGACTGCATGCGTCCCACCGCCCGACTCGCCTTCACTCCCATGTGCAGAAAGGCGACTGGAGTCAGGTCATTTCCGTCGAGGATCTTCTCGAGCAGAATATCGGCCCGGGCCTGATTGGGAAGCATTCGAGCCAGCTGCTCCCGGCGTGACTGCAACTGAGACGGCGACGGGCGATTGGCCCTCCGATCCATGAACCGCACATCCCGGGTCAGCTGCTTCGCGAACCGCGCACTCACCCGGGCTTCCGAAGCCTGAAGAAGATCGAGACGTACAACGGCCATGGTCAACACCTCGAACTAAGCAAATCGCCTGCCGAAGATCCATGGGGGCTCACAGACCGCGTTCCGCCTCTGCGATCCAAGTTTGGATGTTCTTCCACATATCCTGGTTGAGACGCAACCCCCAATTCGAAACTTCACCACCGGTCGTGTGGATCCCCACGACCTCGTGGACCTGATCCTGCGAGCGGAAGATCGGGCCGCCAGACTGACCCGCGGTGGTGTCCGCTTCATAGGTCAAAGACCAGGGACTCAGCCCCTCCAGGGTCCGCACATCGAAATACAATCCCCCCACGAGCCCTTGATCGGCCGGGTAGCCCGCGACAGTCACCGGCGAACGCCGCAGCTCGTCATTGGTTGCCAACCGCAGCCCCAAAAAGCCCGGAGATCTCCCCCGCAAGTCGGTGGGATGGACGGCGATCGCACCGTAGTCAAACTCTGATCTGCCGTCCTGGACCCATCCCTTGGTGGAAAAAACCCTACGGTGACTCAGCGACCCGAAAGGAGCCGAGGCTCCATTGCGACCCGGGAAGATTTGGATCGATTCCGCCCAACCCAAAGTCTCTCCCTGGTTACGGCCGAACACGCAATGCCCTGCTGTCAACAGGAGGCATGGCGAAACAAAAAAACCGGTCGCCGACCAAGTGACTCCTCCCGGACCAATGACCTGCAGAGAGGCGATCGCGGACCAAGGGTATCGCTCGGTTCGCTCCTGCTGGATCCGCTCGTCCGCTCCGAGGATTGTCTCCTGGGCCGAACCGCCCGTCGGCTGGTAGTTGACTTCCCAGGCCGACCGCCACCGGACGCGCAAGGCATTGGGAATCGGGGGAGAACCGCCGACCGACTCTCTGCTGGACTTGGCGTGCAACGGGGAATAGAAATCCGAGGAACAATCCCCAGACTGACCGGATCTCGACTCCGGGATTGTAGGGATCAACTCGGCCGATGTGGCGTATGGGCAGGAAACCGACTCACTCAACGGATCGACCGTTGAGATTCCACGGCCGACACCCTTGGGCGCAGACTCACTGGCCCCACCCATCCGATCCTGTTGGTTCCGTTTTGCCACCTCACACCTCCCGACGACGGTCGATTGCAGTGAACCTCGAACAACCAAGAAATTACAGATGCCTCATCCGCGTCCATGCCGGACCGCCGCAGCCGCCCCACCGCCGGCATTGCGAACAGCCTTGGCTGTGCACTGGCCCGCCAGTGAACCGGGGCCGAAGGACCAGACCATCCACCATCACGCAGGAGGATTCGCCAGGGGCTCCGCGAGCGGATTGTACTTGGGTGCGGCCTTCATCGGGCCTTCGACCGCCGCACCAGGACCTGCATCCTCCTTCGGCCCCAGGGGTGCGTCAGCTGCACCGAAAGAGGCCTTCTGCAACTGCTCGATGGACGACTTGAATCCCTTCACATAACCCACCCTCCACACGCCATCTTTTTTCCAACGGAGAAATGTCACCACGTCGGGACTCTCTCCCACGGTCGCGATCAAAGTCACGGACGTGTCCCTAGGAATCGTTACCTGCCGGGGCTCAGCCCGCGCATCGGAAATCAACCACACCTCTTCCAGATTGGACCCGATCTCGGTCGTCTTGTCGGAGGGAACGGTCAGCAATAGAGCCAGGGTTTCACGCTGAGTCCCTTGAATCGCCCGAGCGTTGTTCTTAATGGCCTCCAGGGAGTCACTTGTCGTCTGCTCCAGGACCGTTACCCGCTGTTCCAGCTTTTGCTCAATTCGATCCAGCCGCTCCTCAATCCGAGTCAATCGGCTGTTCGATGCCGGGTCGACCGTCGGAGGATTGCCACCCCCTCCATCGAATGACCCCAAAACCCTGTCAATCACCTTTTTAAACAACTCAGTCGCGAACCCGGCCGCCAGGGGGCCCAGCAGACTCTCCTGAGTCGCCGAGTTGCTCGGGGCCGAAACAACGTAGTAATTCGGTGTGAACACCGGGGCATATGCCATGGGAGCCTGAGGAATGGCCTGCGAAATGGGAATCCCGTGAGCGAGCGGCGCCAGGCCAAGTGACATCCGGTGCTGGCACCGCGCACAGGCTGCCGCCTGCGAGACCATCCCCAAACCGATCACCCACCAAATACTCCCCACCACCATCATTCGGCCGAAGGTCATCGAGACGGTCCTTTCGATCGGGCAACTAAAACTTCACAAGGAACAGACACCCTCAATCTAAATCGAGCGATTCAAAAATCGTTCACCATTCACCGAATTTGGTTGCGTGCTTTGGAGAAACTGGGTAAAATTTACCTTTGTAGCGATTTTACGGAGAGGAAGGGTGTCGTCGATCTCGCAGGATCACTCCCTTCCCATCGGCAATGGATGCCTTCCACACATGATGAAGGAGGTTGAGAAATGTTCCCGAGCGATGCTTTGTGGTCGGATGCAAGCTGCTTCAACCGTCGTGATGTGTTCGGACTGGCGATAGGGTTGGCAGCGGGGGGCTTGGCTTCACGCCCCTGTGCTGCGGCGACGCCCAAAGCCGCAATCCCCTGTGTGGAACTGAGAAGCTGGTATGCTGCACAAAAGAGTGGCGGCGACCAAGCGGCGCGTCAATTTGTGCAAGAGAGTCTCGCAAACGTAGCCCGCGAAAGAGGCACCTCCATCCGATCGGCGGCAAATGGTGCGGAGGTGGCGGCCGCACTTGGAAAGTCGAGCGAAAGCGGAAAACTGGAGACAGCCATCCAGAATTCAATCCGTGGAGACTTCACTCCTCAAAACGAGGCCCTGATCAATACCCTAAAAACATGGCGTCGGGGGTCAACAATCTCTTACAAGTATGTCGGTCGTGTGGATGAAAGGTGTCGAGTCAGAATGAAGGCGGCATTTGCCACCTGGAGTGAATACTGCTGTCTTGATTTCCAACCGGTTCGGAACCCGAGGAACCGGGCCGATTTGCGAATCTCATTCATTCCCTCCCGAGGTCACTATTCAAACATCGGAATAGATTCCAAGATGAAAGAAGCATCCTCAAACAATTCAGGATACTACGAGTCGATGAATATCGATCCGACAGAGAAGGATGACGAGTATCTCTCGGGAGTCTGTCTGCACGAATTAGGCCATGCGATCGGCCTTCAGCACGAGCATCAGAATCCAATTGGCGGGGGCGTTGTCTGGAACAGACCTATTGTGATTGCTCGCTTGCGCCGGGACATGGGCTGGAGCGATCAGAAGATCATTGACAACGTGTTGGGCGTGCTCGAAGGAAATCAGTATCGAGGTACGGAGGTGGACAAGGACTCCATTATGATGTACTGGTTCGGACCCAACGAGGTGATTTCCAAAGGAAAGGTTCCGGAGACACCAAACACGAGACTCTCGAAGACTGACATTGATTTTGTCCGTTCGATGTACGGTTGCACCGACAGCAAGCCGCAGCCACGGCAAGAAAATCCCGATCCGGTGGACAACAAGTTTGCCGAGAAGATCGACGAAATCCGACAGATTCAGAAGCGGATTCAGCGTCCTTGATGTCGGTCCGATGACCATTCAATTGATTGTTCTGAAGTCGGGGGTAGCGATCAGCCAGCCGCATTGGAGGCATGTTTTCCCGCACGACGGCGGATGCTCACGTACTCTCTCATCGATTCCATGATTTCGTCCATCGATCCCAGCAGGCTCGGTGGCGGGTGACATTGTCGTGGAAGGCCTCTCCTGCGCTCGATTGACTCGCGTCGGGGCAGTCGGGTGGTAGGAACCGACTCTGCACGAGTTGAGCCCATCAACCGGTCACCGCTGGGACGGCCTTGCTGCCGATCATAATCGGCGGGGCGCTGTGCCCACTTGTCCCCGAACCCAACGCAGTCGATCAGCCCCATGATCCAGTGTACCGGCCAAGTACCACTTGTCATTCTCGCCCGGTATCGGAACCCGGCCCGTTGCCGTTTCAGCATCACTTGTTGGCCGATCTTCGGATTCAAGTGGAATTCCACGGCATCCAGTGGAGCAGGAGAGATTCGGCGGCAGCCGCGCCTCCAGACTCCTGGTTTTATCGACATGGCCTGGTCCAACGCGATAGCATAGAGCGAATTGGGTCCTTCCGGCGCTGGCCTCTCCCCGCTCACGTGGCTGGTTGACTCCACCACGGGTGTGGTCCTCTCGGAATCCGTAGAGACCAAATCTCGGGCCCCATCCGAACGCGGAACTACCCTTCGCGCAGCGAATCTCATCGTACAGCCATTACACGGCTGGGTTGGGTGCTCGAATGCTCCCATCGACACGACATCAACCCAAGGGCGGGCTGGGGGGGCCCCTGCTCGGATTCTGATCGGCACCAACAAACACCCAGGTTCTCGATGACCCGACCAAGATGACCCGACAAAACAGATACGATCCTCCTCAACCCCACGTTTCCTGGCGCGAGACCTATGGGGACGAACTGGCATCGATCCAGGCCAGGAGACGATCGGTCTTTCCCCACGATCCCTCGCACTCGGCCCAATCCCCCCGACCCGAGCACTTGGCCGACCTCGTTGGCCTGGCCCTTTCCGGGGGGGGAATTCGCAGTGCCACGTTCTGCCTGGGGGTGCTGCAGGGACTGGCCGAGAGGGGAATCCTGAAACATGTCGACTATCTCTCGACCGTCTCGGGAGGGGGCTACATCGGGGCCTGGTTTCTGGCCCTGGTCAGTCGGGTGCCCGGGATTGACGCGGCGATCGAAATGATCACTCCCGCCTCCGAAAGCCGAATGAAACATTCGCGCGCAGACTCGTCGGCCTCGCCCGACACGGACGG
>Ga0315900_10002398_pt1 | contig 28641 bp, 25 predicted proteins | sample LakEriMetagenome_FD_203521 | JGI IMG/M metagenome (GOLD analysis project Ga0315900, IMG submission 203521) | Freshwater fungal communities from buoy surface, Lake Erie, Ohio, United States - Buoy 12 MA114 | ecosystem: Environmental > Aquatic > Freshwater > Lake > Lake biofilm | place: USA: Lake...
AGCTCGACCGCATGAAGCGCGAGTACGAGTGGATGGCCAAGCACACGCTGGGGGCGGCGGCGCGCACGGCGATGTAACCGGCCACCGCGGTCACGGCGGAAACCGCTCAGTTCCGGGTTTCGGGTTACGGGTCATGGGTTGCGGGTCGGTACTTGAAACCCGCAACCCGAAACCCGAAACCCGAAACCCGGAACCGTTTTCTGTGCGTTCGAATGAGCCAAGGCCACGTTTTCGGATGACACACGATCGGCATGGCGCGCCTACTGTTGCCCCATGCTTGCCGCCGCGCCTTCCGCCGCCGTACTGGGAATCGACGCCCTCGATGTGCTCGTCGAGGTGCATGTAGCCAACGGGCTGCCGCAGTGGACGCTCGTCGGATTGGCGGCGACGGCAGTGAAGGAGAGCCGCGACCGCGTGCATGCGGCGCTGGCCAACAGCGGGTTCACCGTGCCGCCGCGGCGGGTCACGGTGAATCTGCAGCCTGGTGACCTGCCCAAAACGGGCACCGCGTTCGACCTGCCCATTGCGCTGGCGCTGCTGGCGGCGAGTGGCCAGCTCCCTGCCGAGTGTTTGCTCCAGACATGCGCCGTGGGGGAGTTGGGGCTCGATGGGCAATTGCGGGCGGTGCGTGGGGTGTTGGCCGTGGCGCGGCATGTGGCGGCGACCGGCAACGCCCTGCTCATCGTGCCGCCGGACAACCTGGCCGAAGCGCTGCGCGTGCCCAACGCGCGCGCCATGGCGCCGCGCACGTTGGCGGAGCTGGTGGCGGCGTTGCGGAGCGGCTCGGCGGCGCCCAGTCGGCCTCAGGCGCCTCGTGGTGGCAGTACGGACGACGTGCCCGATCTGGCCGATGTGGTGGGGCAGGAGTTTGCCGTGCGGGCGCTGGAGATTGCGGCGGCGGGCGCGCACAATCTGTTGCTCGTTGGTCCGCCGGGCGCCGGCAAGACCATGTTGGCGCGGCGTTTGCCGGGCATTCTGCCGCCGCTCGACGAGCAGGAAGCGCTGGAGGTGCTGGCCATTCACTCGGTGGCCGGGCTGCTGGGGCCGGCCGACCAGCAGCTGCTGAGTCGCGCGCGCCCTTTTCGCGCGCCGCATCACTCCATTTCCACGGCGGGGCTCATTGGTGGCGGCGGATGGCCGCGCCCCGGTGAAGTGAGCCTGTCGCATCACGGTGTGCTCTTTCTCGACGAGCTGTCGCTCTTCCCGCGTCACACGCTCGAGGCGCTGCGGCAGCCGTTGGAGGATGGCAGTGTGATGGTCTCGCGCGCCGCGCGGTCGCTGCGTTTTCCCTCGCGGTTCACCTTCGTGGCGGCGAGCAATCCGTGCCCCTGCGGCTACGCCGGCTGCGACGACCGCCCCTGCCGCTGTTCGGTGGCCGATCTCGAGCGGCACCGGCAACGGCTCTCGGGCCCGCTCGCCGACCGCATTGACCTGCACGTGCACGTGCAGCGCGTACCGCCGCGCGCGCTCGCGCAGCACGGCAGTTCGGCGCCCACCGAGCGCAGTGCCGCCGTGCGCGACCGCGTGCTGCGCGCGCGGGCGCGTCAGCGCGAGCGCTACGCCCATACGGCGCACGGCGCGCCATCGGCGGTGCCCGCATCAGCGTCCGTGGCCGGCGCCCCGGTGCTCACCAACGCCGCCGTGCCGGTGCGCCTCGTGGGGCCGGCGGCGCGGCTCGATCCGGCCGCTCGCGCCCTCCTCGTGCGCGCGGCCGACAAGCTGCAGCTCTCCGCGCGCTCGTATCACCGCGTGCTGCGTGTAGCCCGCACCATTGCCGACCTCGACGACATGGAGGCCGTCATGTCGGCCCATATCGGGGAGGCGCTGCGCTTTCGCCCGGTGGATGATGCGGGCGGGGAGGGTGGGGCGGTGCTCGCGACGCCTGGCGATCCGTGAGGAAACCGCACGGGCGCGCGGCGCCCGCCAGACTGCCGTTGCGGAGCTGGCAGACGTAGCTTCTGCGCACGCTGCCCGTTGCTTCCTTCCCTCCTGCACAACGCCTGTGGGCTGTCTCACACGAATCGGATGTGCCGTGGTGCTCGTGGTTGGCGGCGCCGTGGGCTACTGGCTCTACGGCGACCGGCTGCCGTCGGTCCTCTCCCGCGCGGCCTCCGGTGCCGCCGACAAGGTCACCGATGCCGCCGTGCGCACCAGCGAACGCCTCGACAGCGAGGAAGGCGCCCGTATTGCTGCCGAACAGGAGGCGCGGCGCCGCGCGGCACGCGAACGCCGCGACCGCGAGCTGGGGTGGGTGACCGTGAACGCCGACGCCCCCGTGGCGCCCACGACCAACCCGCTGGCGCCGCTCCGCCGCCGCAACGGCCCGGCGTACGTGTCGCTGGCTGCCGACCAGGTGGCCGGGCTGCTCGCGCCGCTCTTGGCGCAGCTCCCGCCATCGGCCATCACCGCCCAGGTGGCGCTCGACGGCGACTTGCTGCTGCTGCGCACCGCCGTGTCGCTGAGCGACTTCACCGGGCAGTCGGCCATTGGGGCCGTGCTGGGCAAGGCGCTCGTGGGTGAGGACACGCTGTTTCTGGCCGGGCCGCTCGAACCGGTGCGGCCGGGGCTGGCGCAGTTCCGCGTGCAGGAGCTGCGGCTCAAGGGCATCGATGTGCCCACCCGCCTCATCCCCGGGCTGGTGGGGAGCCTGCGCGGGGCGGCGCAACGCCCCGGTGCGGAACGCCCGGACGCCGGGGCGGTAGATAGCGGATCGGGCGCCGGTGCTCTGGCCGCCGATGCGCTGCCGGTGCCGCTGCCCACGTCGGTCAGCGATGTCCGCGTGGTCAACGGCACGCTCACGCTGTACCGCGCCTCCACCTCCACTGCCCGCACCCCGTGATCCACTCATGAGCCGTCGCGTCCTCGTCATCGACGACGAACCCGGCATTCGCCAGGCCCTGGGCCAGCTGCTGGAATACGAAGGGTTCGAGGTGAAAACGGCGAGTGGCGGCGCCGAGGGGATCACGCTGTACGATGCCTTCCGTCCGCAGCTCGTCTTTCTCGATGTCAAGATGGCGGGGCTGGACGGCCTCGAGGTGCTCAAGCGACTGCGGCAGGCCGACCCCACCGCCACGGTGGTGATGATCAGTGGGCACGCCACCATCCAGACGGCGGTGGAAGCCACGCAGCTGGGCGCGTACGACATTCTCGAGAAGCCGCTCGACACCGATCGCGTGCTGGTGCTGCTGCGCAACGCCTTCGAGAACCGGCAGCTCAGCGAGGAGAATGCGCGGCTGCGCGAAACGATCGAAAGCCGCTACGAAATCGTGGGGCGGTCGTTCGGCATTCGCGCCCTGCTCGATCGCATCGAGAAGGTGGCGGCCACGCCGGCGCGCGTGCTCATCACGGGGGAGAACGGCACCGGCAAGGAGCTGGTGGCGCGCGCCATCCACCGGGGGTCGCCGCGCGCCAAGAAGCCGTTCGTGGAGGTGAACTGCGCGGCGATTCCCAGTGAGCTCATCGAAAGCGAGCTGTTCGGGCACATGAAGGGCTCCTTCACCGGTGCGGTCAGCGATCGGGCGGGGAAGTTCGAGCAGGCCGACGGCGGCACGCTGTTCCTCGACGAAATCGGCGACATGAGTGCCACCGCGCAGGCCAAGGTGTTGCGCGTGCTGCAGGACGGCGTGGTCACGCGCCTTGGCGGCAACAGGGCGGTGCAGGTGGACGTGCGGGTGCTGGCGGCCACCAACAAGCAGCTCGAGGAGGAGATCGCCGCGGGGCGCTTCCGCGAGGATCTCTTCTATCGGCTCAACGTGGTGCCCATCACGGTGCCGGCGCTCCGTGAGCGGCGGGAGGACATCCCGCTGCTGGTCGTGCACTTTCTGCAGCAGTTGGCGGCCCGCGACGGCCTGCCGGCGCGGGGGATCACCGACGAAGCCCTGCGCCGCCTGCAGGAGCTCGAGTGGCAGGGCAACGTGCGCGAGCTGCGCAATACGGTGGAGCGGCTGGTCATTCTGGCCAGTCACGCCACCATCGGCGCCCCCGATGTGGAGCGCCTGGTGGGGCGCCGGGCCACCGAATCGCCGGGGCTGGGGGGGCTGCTCGACATTGCCACCTTCGAGGAGTTCAAGCAGGCGGCCGAGCGGGCGTATCTGCTGGCCAAGCTGCGCCAGTTCGACTGGAACGTCTCGGAAACGGCGCGCGCGCTGGACATGCCGCGCTCCAACCTGTACAAGAAGATCGAGCGCTACGCCCTGCAGCGCGAAACCGCCGAGTAGGGCGCCCACGTACGCCTCGTCATGACCGACTGGGACAAGGAACTCGCCAAGATCGACAAGCAACTCGCGTCCATCTCCGACGACGAGTTGCTCAAGAGCGCCCAGCCGGTGGCGCCGGCCAAGGGCGCTCCCGCGCGGGCGCTGCCGGCGGGGGCGCCCAAGGCGCCCGCCCTCCCCGCGGCCACGGTGCCCGGGGCGGGGAAGCCGTGGCTGTCGTGGGCCAAGGTGCTGGTGGCGGTCGGCGCGGCGGCCGGTCTCATGTTCTGGCCGTGGCCGGCGCGCTGCGGGGCGCCGCTCATTGGCTTCACCGCGGCCACCGGCGGCGTGGCGCTGCTGGGGCTCTGGAGTGCGCTGGGTACGTGGCGGCATCGGCTGGGGCTGGCGCATGTGGCGTCGCTGCTGGTGACCGCGTGGGGGCTGGCGCTGGGCGCGCGCGAGGTGCTGCCGCGCGTGGGCTACGCCGTGCCCACGGCCGAACGCCCGGGGCAGTGGAGCTGCGATGGCCTGCCGGCGATGCCGGGCAACCCCGGTGTGACCCCGGGCGCCGACGGTTCGACATCGCCGGGACCGGCGTCACCGGCCCCGGCCGGATTGCTCCCGCCGGGGCGGGGTGGCACCACGCTCTAGTCCGGTGGGTCGGCTACATTTGCAGGCATGACCATCACCTACCGGAATTTCATTGGCGGCCAGTGGGTTGCCCCCTCCACCGGCGCGTACTTCGAGAATCGCAATCCTGCCGATCAGCAGGATCTGATCGGGCACTTCCCCGCCTCCGGCGCCTCGGACATCGATGCGGCGGTGGCCAGTGCGCGCCGCGGCTTCGAGCAGTGGAAGCGCACGCCGGCGCCGGCGCGTGGCGACGTGTTGCGGCGCGTGGGCGACCTGCTGGCGGCGCGCAAGGAAGAACTGGCCGATCTCATGACGCGCGAGATGGGCAAACCGCTCGCGGAAACGCTCGGTGATGTGCAGGAAGGCATCGACACCGCCTACTACGCCGCCACCGAAGGGCGTCGCCTGTTCGGACATACGGTGCCCAGCGAGCTCGCCAACAAGTGGGCCATGAGCATGCGCCGCCCCATTGGCGTGTGCGGGCTCATCACCCCGTTCAACTTCCCGCTGGCCATTCCCACCTGGAAGGCCTTCCCGGCGCTGCTGTGCGGCAACGCGGTCATCCTCAAGCCCGCCGAAGACGTGCCGCACACGAGCACGGTGCTGGTGGAAGTGCTGCTCGAGGCCGGCCTGCCCCCCGAGGTCATCCAGCTGGTGCACGGGATGGGGGAGGTGGTGGGCAAGGCGCTGGTGGAGCACCCGCAGGTGCCGGTCATCTCGTTCACCGGCAGCACCGAGACGGGGCGGTTCGTGGGGGAAACCTGCGGCCGCATGCACAAGCGGCTGAGCCTCGAAATGGGTGGCAAGAACGCGCAGATCGTGCTCGACGACGCCGATCTCGATCTGGCGCTCGACGGCGTGCTCTGGGGCGCCTTCGGCACCACCGGACAGCGGTGCACCGCGACCAGCCGTCTGGTGTTGCAGGAGGGCATTCACGATGCCTTCGTGACGCGCCTCGCCGAGCGGGCGCAGGCGCTGCGTCTGGGTGACGGGCGCCGTGCGGGAACCGACGTGGGGCCGCTGGTGAATGACGCGGCGCGCGAGAAGGTGGAGCGCTACATCGAGATCGGCCGCCAGCAGGGTGCCACGCTGGTGTGCGGCGGGGCCCGCGCCACCGGAGGCGATCTCGACCGCGGGTTCTTCTTCCAGCCCACCATCTTCACGGGGGTCACCGCGGGGTCGCGCCTCGACCAGGAGGAGATCTTCGGCCCGGTGTTGAGCGTGATCAAGGTGAAGGACGCCGCCGAGGCGTTCGACGTGAACAACGGGGTGCGGTACGGGCTGTCCAGCTCGGTGTATACGCGCAACGTGAACGTGGCCTTCCGGGCGCTGCAGGAGCTCGACAACGGCATCACGTACGTGAACGCCCCCACCATTGGCGCCGAGGCGCACCTCCCCTTTGGCGGCGTGAAGGAAACGGGCAACGGGCACCGCGAAGGGGGCTGGGAAGTGTACGAGTTCTACTCGGAAACCAAGGTGGGCTACGTGGATTACTCGGGCGCATTGCAGCGTGCGCAGATCGACAATTACTGAGGCCCGCGCATGACGCGCCGGACCGGGTGGTGACCGCGGGGCGGGGCTACCGTGCCCGTGGTGCATGCGCCCGGTGAATCGGGACCGGCGCGACGAGGCGCTGCGCGCGGCCAACCGGCCGCGCCGCGGCGTGCGGCTCCTGTCGTGGGGCTCACGCGCCACGAGCAGTCGGGCGGGCGGCGGGCGCAGCGGGGCGGGGCGCGCCGCCGGCTGGCTCGGAATCCTGCCGTTGGCGCTGCTGCTCTACCTGTTCCTGCGCACCTTCGTGGTGGCGGCCTTCCGCATCCCGTCGTCGAGCATGGAGCGCACGCTCCAGGTGGGCGACTTCCTGCTCGTGAACAAGTGGGTGTACGGCGCGGAAATTCCGCTGCTGCGCCGCCGCCTGCCGGCGCTCCGTGCGCCGCGGCATGCCGATGTGATCGTGTTCGACTGGCCCGTCGATCATGACAAGGCGTTTGTGAAGCGTCTGGTGGGGCTGCCCGGTGACACGCTGCAGATGGCGCGGGGCGTGCTGCAGCGCAACGGCGTGACGGTGGCCGAGCCCTATCTCACGCGCGCCTCCGTGGCGCGCGAGCCCGTGGCGGGCGGAGCGAACAGCGCCAACGTGGTGGAGCCCGACGTGCAGGTAGGGGCACCGCGCGACAGCTGGGGGCCGCTGGTGGTGCCGCCGCGCCACTTCTTCGTGCTCGGTGACAATCGCGCCAATTCGCTCGACAGCCGCTACTGGGGGTTCGTGCCCGATTCGCTGCTGCGTGGCGCGCCGTGGTTCGTGTACTTCAGCTTCACCCCCGACCCCGCGCAGGTGGCTCCGTGGCTCACGCGCATTCGCTGGGCGCGACTCGGAACGACGGTCCGATGATTGCCGGCCCGTTCCGGTTCCCGATTTCACGCGCGGAGTCGTTGACGAACGCCGTCGGCCCGGTCAGCCTTATATCAGCACGCCGGCGGTACGCCGCTGGCCGCCGCACCACGACGGACACCGCGTTTCCCTCCTGCGCGGTGAATACCATGAGCCACTCAGCACCCGAGCCGGTCGAACATGGCGGTTACTCCCCCGAAAAAGAAGGCGTCGTACGAGGAAGGCTCCCTCGATCAGTACCTGCGTGACATCAGCGCATACCCGCTCATTTCCCGAGAGGAAGAAGCCGAGCTGGCACGACGCATTCGCGCCGGGGATCAGGACGCACTCGACAAGCTGGTCCGCTCCAACCTGCGCTTCGTCGTCAGCGTCTCCAAGAAGTACCAGAATCAGGGCGTGTCGCTCTCCGACCTGATCAACGAAGGCAACCTCGGCCTCATTCGGGCGGCCCACAAGTTCGACGAGACCAAGGGGATCAAGTTCATCTCCTACGCGGTGTGGTGGATTCGGCAGGCCATCCTGCAGGCGCTCGCCGAGCAGTCGCGCATCGTGCGGGTCCCGCTCAACCGCGCCGGCACGTTGCACCGCATCGGCAAGCGCGCCAACGCGCTGCTGCAGGAGTTGGGGCGTGAGGCCACACACGCGGAGATCGCCGACGGGATGGACATCACCGAGGAGGAAGTGGCCAAGACCATGTCCATCTCGCAGGTGCACCTGTCGCTCGATGCGCCGCTCACGCCGGGGGAGGACAACCGGCTGCTGGATTACCTCCCCGATACCCAGAACGCCAACCCCGAAGACCAGACCTTCGAGAAGGCGCTCGTGGAAGCCATCGAGGAGTCGCTGGGCAGCCTCAAGGAGCGCGAGGCGAAGATTCTGCGCCTGTACTTCGGCATTGACGAGACCGAACCCATGACGCTCGAGGAGATCGGCTCGCAGCTGGGGATCACGCGCGAGCGGGTGCGGCAGATCAAGGAGAAGGCGCTGTCCCGTCTGCGCCACGTGAGTCGCGCCAAATCGCTCGAAAGCTTCCTCGGCTGACCCCACCATGGCTTCCACATACTCGTTCGATGTCACCACCGGCTGCGACCTGCAGGAGGTGGACAATGCGGTCAATCAGGCGCTGAAGGAGGTCACGCAGCGCTTCGACTTCAAGGGCTCGCAGGTCCTCATCGAATTCAAGCGCGCCGACAACCTCATCAAGCTCGAAGCCGAAGGCGAAATGCGGCACACGGCCCTCGTGGACGTGCTGCGCGGCAAGCTGGTGAAGCGCGGGGTGAGCGTGAAGAACCTGGAGTTTACCGATCCCAAGCCGGGAAGCCACGAGATCCTCCGCAGTGAGGTCAAGCTCAAGATGGCGCTCGATGCGGAGACGGCGAAGAAGGTCACGGCGGCCATCAAGGACGCGAAGCTCAAGAAGATCACGGCGAGCATCCAGGGTGAGCAGGTGCGCGTGTCGAGTCCCGACAAGGACATGCTGCAGGAGTGCATCGCGCTGCTGCGGCAGGGCGAATTCGGCGTGGAGCTGCAGTACGGCAACTTTCGCTGAGCGACGCGCCCCGACGACTTCCGCGTCGACACGCCCCGGCCGCTTCGCTGCTCTCTTCGGGGGTGGCCGTGCGCTCCGCTTCGTCGCTCCGCTCCTTCGCTTCGCGCCGGCGTCACCCCCTCAGGGATCCGCTCACGGGGCGGCGGAGCCGCCGGGGCTGCATCACTCTTGTGGCGGCATCACGCGAGGACCGCACGCGCACGGCTCGCGACGCACCTCTCCGCGCCCCGCACTGCAGGCGGTGAAGGGGGCGGGCACCGCATTGCTCGCGCGCCCGTGGCACGCCACGATGCAGCCACGGGAGCCCGCCGCCCTGCGAGCGGCTCTCTGAGGGGGTGACGCCGGCGCGCGAGGAGCGCAGCGACGACGACGCGCACGGCCACCCCCGAAGCAAGCCGCGAGTGGGGTGAGTGGGACTCCTGTGGCGTCTCGCGCGCGAAACAACCGGAGCCACCCTGGGCGTGTCGCCACGAGCCCGCTCCCACCTCCGACCTACCCCCGAACCCGCTATCATTCCCGGATGCTCAAGTTCGGCCTGGTCACCCTCGGGTGCGACAAGAATACGGTAGACTCCGAGCGGTACCTCGCCGACCTCGTGGCGCATGGCGCCGAGCCGGTGCAGAACCTTGGCGACGCCGAGGTGATCGTGGTGAACACCTGCGGCTTCATCGATGCGGCCAAGGCCGAAAGCATCGAGGCCATCGTGGACGCCGCGCGCCTGAAGGAAGACGGACAGGTGAAGGCGGTGTTCGCCATTGGCTGCATGGTGGAGCGCCACAAGAGCGAGCTGCTCGACGCGCTCCCCGAGGTCGACGTGTTCCTCGGCAACTCCGAAACCGATCGCCTGGTGCCGGAGCTGGTGGAGCGCGGGCTGCTGGGTGGTTCGCTGGTGGAGCACCCCGGCGTGCGCCTCTTTGGCGGCGACCTGCCCCACGTGCGCTACCTCAAGATTTCGGAAGGGTGCGACCACGGCTGCGCCTTCTGTGCCATTCCCCTCATGCGCGGCAAGCACCGCAGCTTCGCCTTGCCCGACCTCGTGCGCGAGGCGCAGCTGCTGGAGGCGCAGGGGGCGCGGGAAATCAACCTCGTGGCGCAGGATCTCGCCCACTACGGGCGCGACCGCCGCGACGGCACGGCGCTTCCCGAGCTGCTCGAAGCACTCGTGCGGGAGACCAGCATTCCGTGGCTGCGCAACATGTATCTCTACAGCACCGGCATCACGCCGCGGCTGCTCGAGGTCATTGCGGCCAACGACCGCATCGTGCGCTGGCTCGATACCCCCATGCAGCACGGCAGCGACGCGGTGCTGGCGCGCATGCGGCGCCCCGAGCGGCAGAAGACCATTCGTGAGCGCCTGGCGAGCTATCGGGCCATCGTGCCCGATCTGGCGGTGCGTACCAGCGTCATCGTGGGATTCCCGGGGGAAACGGAGAGCGACTTTCTCACGCTCTGCGACTTCCTCGAGGAAATGCAGTTCGACCGGGTGGGGGTGTTCACCTACTCCCCGCAGGAGGGCACGCGCGCGTTCGGCATGGACGACGACGTGGCCGAGAGCATCAAGCAGGAGCGCAAGGAACGCATCGAGGAGTTGCAGCGCGGCATCACCGCGTCGCGCTACGAGCGGTTCCTCGGGCGCGAGGCCCGCGTGCTGGTGGAACGCGCCGGTGACGCACCCGATCTGTGGGTGTGCCGGGCGCCGTGGCAGGCCGACGACATTGACGGCCTCATGCACGTGACCGTACCGTCCACCCTGCTGGCGAATGGCGTACGCCCGGTCCCCGGCGCTTTCGTGGACGTGCAGGTCGAGCAGGTTGTTGACGATTACGATTTCACCGCCTCGCTGCGGCGCGTTGCCGATGCGCCGGCGGTGGCCCCTCAGGTCCGCTCCACCCGCGCCTTGCCGCTGGTGGGCATCGACCCCTCTTCCGCCGGGAGTTTTGGCCGATGACGATCCCCTCGCCGCTGCTCACCACCAACGCGCGCTCCGCCGACATCATGGCGCGGGCGCGCGGTCGTTTTCCCGGCGGGGTCAACTCGCCCGTGCGCGCCTTCCGCGGTGTGGGAGGCGAGCCATTCGTGGCCGCACGCGGCAAGGGCGCGCGCGTGTGGGACGCCGACGGCAACGAGTACATCGACTACGTGCTCAGCTGGGGGCCGCTGGTCCTCGGCCATGCCCCCGATGTCGTCCTCGACGAAGTGGCGCGCGTGATGCAGCTGGGCACGAGCTTCGGCATGCCCACCGAGCGCGAGGTGGAGCTGGCCGACATGATCGCCGCGCGCATGCCACACATGGAAATGGTGCGCTTCACCAGCAGCGGGACCGAAGCGGCCATGAGTATTGCGCGGCTGGCCCGCGCCGTCACGAAACGGGAGTACATCCTCAAGTTCGAAGGGTGCTACCATGGCCACGCCGACGCCTTCCTGGTGAAGGCGGGGAGCGGGGTGGCCACGCTGGGGCTCCCCGACAGCCCGGGGGTGCCCGAGGCGCTGGCCAAGCTCACCCTCACCTGTGCGTACAACGACCTCGAGGCGGTGGAGCGCATTGCGCGTGAGGTGCCGTTGGCGGCGATCATGCTGGAGCCCGTGGTGGGCAACGGGGGCTACATCGAGCCCACGGCACCGTTCATTCCCGGGCTGCGACGGATTGCTGACGAAACGGGGGCCCTGCTCGTCTTCGATGAGGTTATGACCGGCTTCCGCATTGCCTACGGTGGCGCCGCTGAGCGCTTCGGCGTGACCCCCGACCTCACCGCCCTGGGCAAGGTGATCGGGGGCGGATTGCCGGTGGCCGCCTACGGCGGCTCGCGCGCCTTCATGGAGCACATCGCCCCCACGGGTCCCGTGTACCAGGCCGGTACCCTCTCAGGCAATCCGCTGGCCATGGCCGGTGGCCTGGCCACGCTGCGCGCGCTCACGCGCGAGGTGCACGACGGCATCACCGCCCAGACGGCGGCGCTGGTGCAGGGGATGCGCGACCTGGCGGCGCGTCACGGCGTGCCCTTCACCGCGAGCCACAGCGGCTCCATGTGGGGCTTCTTCTTCCATGCGGGGCCGGTGCGCACCTTCGAGGAGGCCAAGCAGTGCGATGTGGCCCTCTTCCGCCGCTTCTTCCATGCGGCACGCCGTCGCGGCGTGAGCCTCGCCCCCAGCGCCTTCGAAGCGGCCTTCATGTCGGCGGCGCACGGCCCGGCGGAAATCGCCGAAACGCTCACGCGGCTCGACGACGCCCTCGGCGCCGCGCTGGCCGAGCGGGACTGACGCCATGCCGCCGGTGTCATGACCATGGACATGCGCAGCGGGCTGCGCCTGCTCGTCCCCGTACTCTTTGGCGGGGTGGTCATGACCTCGGCGGCCATGGTGGCGTGCGCGCCCACCGGGACGGCACCGGGGGCGCCCACGCCCGCCGCCGGGCCCCCGGTCGCGCGGGCCGAAGCGCCCGGGCGGTTGGCAAACGACCGCGTGGCGCTCATCGCGCTCAGCGCGCGGTCGCGGGAGGCGCCGGTGAGTGCCACCGGGCGCTGGCGCATCGACGAGCAGGGCGGGCGTGTGCAGCTGGTGCGCGGACGCGGTGAGGAACCGTGGCGCATTGAACAGAAGAATGGCCTGCTGCGTGTCGCCGGTGATGGCGGTGATGCCACCCCCTGGCGGGAAGGCCCGTTCGTGGCGCGTCCGCTCGACAATGCGCTGCTGCGCTACGGGACGCGCCGCTATCGCGGCGAACTCGTGTTCACGGCCACCGACAGCGGGGTGATGGTGGTGAACCGCCTGCCGGTGGAGGACTACCTGCGCGGGGTGGTGCCACTCGAACTACCGGTACGCAATCCGGCCGAGCGGGCGGCGCTGGAGGCGCAGGCCATCGCGGCGCGCAGCTACACGTACATGCGGGTGCCGGGGGGCATGGTGGAGGCGCCGGTCACCGGCTTCAATCTCGTCTCCACGGTGCAGAACCAGGTGTACGGCGGCGCGGACGCGGAGCATCCGGTGGTGAACGAGGCCATCGACCGCACGGCCGGGCTGGTGCTCCGCTACAACGGCCTCATTGTCGATGCGCCCTATTCGTCGAGCTGCGGGGGGCGGAGTGCCACCCCCAGCGAGGCGTGGAAGGGGGCGCGCGATGAGCCCTATCTGCAGAACGTCGACGATATCGACCCGCGCACCGGCACGCCGTACTGCGACATTTCGCCGCGCCACCACTGGCACGCCGAGTTCGACGAGGGGCAGCTGCAAGAGATCGTGCGCCGGGCCCTGCAGGCGGGCGGAGCGGCCGCGCCCCGGCCGGCGGCGGTGCGCTCCTTCACGGTGCCGGGCCGCAGCCGCTCCGGACGGGCGGCGAGCGTGGTGCTGCGTACCGAACGGGGCGACGTCACCATCGAGGCGCGCGACATCCGGGCCGTGATGCGCGACGCGCGTGGCGCGATCCTGTCCAGCACGTATTTTTCGGTCGAGCGCGAGTCGCGCGGCGGGGGGCGCCTGCGGGGGCTGTCGCTGCGTGGCACCGGCCACGGCCACGGAGTCGGGATGTGTCAGTGGGGGGCAATCGGCCGGGCACGGGCCGGGGCCGATGCCCGCGAGATCCTGCGTCATTACTATCCGGGGACCGTCGTCGGCTTCGCCGACTGATCTGTTTCTCCCCGGAGGCGTGAATGAAGGACGGCGTACGCATCGCCGTCGTCGGCACGGGTGCCATTGCCCAGCTGACGCACATCCCTGTTCTCTCCAAGCTGCGCGGTGCCCAGCTCGTTGCCCTGTGCGACAACGATGCCGCCAAGGCGCGCGCGCTGGCCGACCGGTTCGGGGTACCCGACGTCTTCACCGACTTCGAGGAGCTGCTCGACAGCGATGAGCTCGACGCGGTCGTCATTGCCACCCCCAATCACCTGCACGAGCCGCACGTGCTGAGTGCGCTGCGCAAGAAGCTGCACGTACTCTGTGAGCGGCCGCTGGCGCTGTCGTCGCGTGGCATCGAGCGGTGCCTCGCGGCCGCGCAGAAGGCCGACGTGCGGCTGGTGGTGGGGCACAATCACCGCTTCCGCAGCGACACGCAGGCGCTCGACCAGTTCATCCGCAACGGTGAGCTGGGGCAGGTCACCAGCATTCGCTGCGGGTCACTGCAGGTGAAGAAGAACGCCGACGGCTGGCGCAACCGGCGAGCCGAGTCGGGGGGCGGCGTATTCCTGGAGCACGGCTTCCCGCTGCTCGACCTCGCCCTCTGGCTGGCCGACGGCCCGGCCCCCGTGCGCGTGTCGTCGAGCATGCGGCGTGGCCGCGGCGCCGGGGCCGTGGAAGACGCCATGCAGCTCTTCCTCGAGTGCGCCAATGGCCTCGTGGTCAATATCGACGTGTCGTGGTCGTACGTGGGTGACGAAGACCGCTGGTGGTTCGAAGTGCACGCCACCCGCGGCTCCGCGCGGCTCGCGCCGCTGCGGGTGACCAAGGAGCTCAACGGCCGCGCGGTCGACGTGTCGCCCAGCGGGGCCGGGGTGCGCGAGAGCCCGTTCCTGCAGAGCTATCGCGCCGAAATCGCGCACTTCCTGGCGGTCATTCGCGGCGAAACGCCGTACGAGCCGCCCACCGATCAGGTGGCGGTACAGAAGATCGTCGAAGCCATCTACAAGGCCGCCGACGACGGCAAGGAAGTCCGGTTCTGACCCCCGGGCGCATGCTGCGGCAGGCGTGGACGCGCCGTGTTGTCATCGCCCTTGGCGTGACGGCCGGCGCGCTCTCCGTTGCGATGGGCGCGCCCTCGCCACTGCTGGCACAGGTGGCCGGGGCGCCGCTCCCCGACAATGTCCCGCAAACGCCACCACCGCCGGCCCCCGGAACCGACGCCGCACTCGACAGCGCACGGGCGCTGCGCGGCGCGGCGTTGCAGTTCACCCTCTACACCTACGGTCCCGGCGACGAGGTGTTCGAACGCTTCGGGCACATTGCGCTGGCGGTCTCCGACGCGAATACCGGCGAAGACACCGCCTTCAACTGGGGTATGTTCGACTTCGACCAGCCGAACTTCCTGGGGCGCTTCCTCACCGGCGATACGCGCTATTGGATGGCCGGCTACCGCACCGTGGAATTCAATGCGCTGTACCAGTCGCAGAACCGCACCATTCGCCGGCAGCAGTTGAACCTCACCGCCACGCAGCGCGGCGCGCTCTACGATTTTCTGGCGTGGAAGGCGCAGGAAGCCAATCGCTACTACCGCTACGACTACTACAACGACAACTGCAGTACCCGCGTGCGCGATGCGCTCGACTGGGTGCTGAACGGGGCGCTGCGCCCCGCGCTCGATACGGTGGTGGGGTATCACACCTGGCGCGGCGAAACGGCGCGCATCACGGCCGACAATCTGCCGGTGTACACCGGCATTCAGATCGCGCTGGGGCGCAACGCCGACCGACCCCTCACCCGGTGGCAGCAGGCGTTCCTCCCCGACTACTTCGCGCAGCACCTCGCCGCCGTTCCGGTGGCCGGCGTGCGCCTGGTGGCGCACGACACCGTGCTGTTCACGGCACAACGCGAGTCCATGGCCGCCGCGGCGCCGCAGCGCATCATGCCGGCGCTGGCGGCGGGGCTGGGGCTGGGGGTGCTGGTCTTTGCCCTTGCGCGGCTGCTCCCGGTGGGCCTGAGCCTCTTCGGCGTCCTCTGGTACGGGGTGAGCGGCGTCCTGGGCACGGCGCTGCTGCTCGCCGGGACCGTCACCAAGCATGTGCCGTACATGGGGAGCAATCTCAACCTCACCATCCTGTCGCCGCTGCTGCTGCTGGCGGCCGCGCTCTGGTGGTGGCGGGCGCGCCCCAGCAGAACCGGACGCGGGGCGCGGGCGCTTGCGGCACTCGTGGCCGGCATGGCCCTCGTGGGGCTCGTGCTCATGCACCTCCCGGGCTTCACGCAGGGGAGCATGCTGCTGTTCATGACCATGGTGCCGGTGCACGTGGCCCTCGCGATCGTGGCCAACGGCCGTCGCTCGCCGGGGCAGCCAACGGCATGACGGCGTCCTCGGGGGTGGCGGCAGGACAGCGCGTCGCGGTGGGGATCGATGTGGGCGGTACCTTCACCGATCTCGCGGCACTGCATGCCGACGGCACGGTGCACACCACCAAGGTGCTCAGCGTGCCTGTTGACCGCGCGCAGGGCGTGCTCGATGCCCTCGCCGCCGCCGAGCTGCCCCCCGACCGGCTGGTCTACATCGCCCACGGGACCACCGTGGTCACCAATCTGCTGCTCGAACGGCGTGGCTCCCCGGTGGTGGCCTGTGCGACGCGCGGCTTCACCGATCTGCTCGAACTGCGCCGGCAAGAACGGGCGGCGCTCTACGACCTGTCGCGCCAGCATGTGGCACCGCTGGTGTCTCGTGAACACATCGTGGCCGTGCCGGAACGGGTGGCGCCCGGCGAGGTCGTGGAGCCGCTCACGGAGGCCGGTGCCGCGCAGGTGGTGGACGAGGCGCTCGCCATGGCCGCGGCGTCCGGCGCGCACACCATTGCCGTGACCTTGCTGCATGCCTACGGCGATGCCACGCATGAGCAGCGCCTGGGCGCCGCCCTGCGCGAGGCCATTGCCGCGCGCGCCCTGTCGATCGACGTGGTGACAAGTCACGAGGTGCTCCCGGAGATCCGCGAGTACGAGCGCATGGCCACCACGGTGGCCGAGGCGTACGCGCGGCCGTCGGTGCGTCGCTATCTCGCGGGGCTCTCCTCACGCCTGGGCGAGCGCGGCTACCCCGCGCCGCGGGTCATGACCTCCGCCGGTGGCACGCTCGAGGCGCATGACGCCGTGCAGCACGCGGCCGCGCTGGCGCTCAGCGGTCCGGCCGGCGGCGTCACGGGAGCCGCGGCCATTACTCGCGCGTTGGGCATGGCCCGCGCCCTCACCATCGACATTGGCGGGACCAGCGCCGACGTGGGGCTCGTGGACGACGGCGAGCCGCTGGTGGAGCGCGGCGGCGGCGTGGCCGGCATTCCCATTGCGCTGCCACGCGTGCTGGTGGAAGCGGTGGCCGCCGGTGGTGGCAGCATCGCGTGGCTCGACGATGGCGGCGCCCTGCGCGCCGGCCCGGAGAGCGCCGGCGCGGCGCCAGGGCCGGCGGCCTACGACCGCGGTGGCGAGCGCCCCACCGTGACCGACGCGCACGTGGTGCTGGGCACCATCGCCGCGGGTGAATGGAGCGGCGGCGTGCACATCAGCCGTGATCGCGCGGTGGCGGCCGTGGCACGCATCGCCGAGCCGCTCAAGGTGTCGGTGGAGCGCGCCGCCGAGGCCATCATTGCCACCGCCGACGCGACCATGGCGCGGGCGCTGCGCCGGGTGTCGGTGGAGCGCGGTATCGACCCGCGCGGCATCCCGCTCATCGCCTTCGGCGGTGGCGGGCCCCTGCACGCGTGCGGCCTCGCCGAACGCCTCGGCATGCGGCAGGTCATCGTACCACCGCACGCCGGCGTCCTCAGCGCCGTGGGACTCGCGCTCGCCCCCGAACGTCGCGAGCAGCTCACCGGCTGCGTCGTGCACGCCGATGCGCTGGGCGACGACGCATTGGCCGCCCTGCTCACCGACAGTGCCACGCGTCTCGGTGGCGACTCGGCCCAGCTGGCCACGCGCTGGTGGCTGCGCAGTCGCTTCGTGGGCCAGGGCTATGAACTGGATATCCCGGTCCAGCCGGGCGACCGCGTGACGGAGGTGACCGCGCGCTTCGCGGCGCGACATGACGCGCGCGTGGGGTTCACCCTCGACCGACCGGTGGAGTTCATCAGCGTGCGGACCACCCGCAGCAGTGCTCCCTGGCCGGTGCAGTTTGCGCGCCAGCCCGGCCACGGCGCCCTGCCGCACGACAGGGATGACGGACGCGCCATGGAGCGGACGTTGCGCGGGGCCGCCGTGGTGCGACTCCCCGATGCCACCATGCGCGTGGCGCCGGGTTGGACGGCGCGCGCACTCGACGTGGGTGGATGGCTGCTGGAGCTCACATGATCGGGACATACGCCACACACGAGGGGCGAGCATGAGCGCGCAGCGGGTCAACACCGGCCGCATACTGGGGACTCCCGTGCCCATGCTGCTTCCGCCGGAGGGCGCCGTGCATGTGCTCATCGTGGGGGAAGCGCCGGGGCCGCGCGGCGCCGACAAGAGCGGTGTGCCCTTCTTCGGTGACGCCGCCGGCAAGCATCTCTACGGCGCGCTGCAGCGACTGGGGGCGGTGGTCCTGCCCCCTGAGGTCGACACGCTGCCGTGGGACGGCGCCGCATTCACCGCGGCCGGCCTCGCGCCCATCGCGCACGGCGTGGCGCTCGGCAACGCCTACGACCGCTGCCCCACCAATGATGGCGCGTCGTTCCGGGCACCGCTTCGCGCCGAACTGGAGAGCCCGCGCAACCTGGCGCGGCTCAACCGCGACCTCGATCAGCTGGTGACGCACGGGCTCAAGGGCATCGTCACGCTGGGGCGCGTGGCCACGCGCACCGTGGACGTGCTGCTCGCGCAGAAGCCGCGCCCCACGCTGGCGCGACAGGCGTTGCCGCACCCCTCGGCGCAGGGGCTGCTCTCCATGGCGCCCGACCGCGGCAAGGGTGCGAAGATGGCGGCGTTGCAGGAGGTGTGGATGGTAGGCTGCCAGCGTGCCATCATGCGGGCCGGCTATCCCGCTCCCCCGGAGGCATTGTCGTGAACACCTCCACCACGGCAGCGGGCCCCTTCGATGCGCTCGAGCTTACGGTCTTCTCGCAGGGCGTGGCCATGCTGGCCGAGGAGATGGGCGGGCTGCTCGAGCGCAGCAGCATTTCGCCCAACATCCGCGAACGGCGCGATGCCTCCTGCGCGCTCTTCGACGACGCGGGGCGCATGGTGGCGCAGGCGGCGCACATTCCCGTGCACCTGGGCGCCATGCCCGAGTCGGTGGCGGCGGTGCGCGCCGCCGGGGCGCGCGCCGGCGACCTGTTCCTGCTCAATGACCCGTCGCACGGTGGGTCGCATCTCCCCGATCTCACCATGGTCGAGGCCATCGCGCATCCGCACGATGCCGAGCGCATCATCGGCTACGCGGCCGTGCGGGCGCACCATGCCGACGTGGGAGGCATGAGTCCCGGCAGCATGCCGTTCGGTGCCACCGAGCTCTATCAGGAAGGCCTCATCGTGCCGCCGGTGCGACTCGAGACGGGGGGCGTGGTGCAGCGTGATCTGCTGGCGCTGCTGCTGGCCAATGTGCGTACCCCGGCCGAGCGTGAGGGCGACCTGCGTGCGCAGCGGGCGGCGTGTGCCGCCGGACGTGCCGGGTGGCAGGCGCTGTTCCTGCGGCTTGGCGAGCAGACACTCACGGCCGCCGTGGACGCGCTGCTCGATTACACCGAGCGACGCGTGCGCGCACGGCTCGCACTTCTCGACGGTGCGGAGGGGCATGCCGCTGACGCGCTCGAAGGCGATGGCGTGAGCGACGAGGCGATTCCCGTGGTGGTGCACGCGCGCGTGGAGCATGGCACGCTGCACCTCGACCTCACGGGCACGTCGCCTGCCGTGCGCGGCAACGTGAACGCGCCGCCCGCCGTGGCGCGGGCGGCGGCGGTGTTCGTGCTGCGGGTGCTTTGCGACGACGACGTGCCGGTGAACGACGGCGTGGCGCGCGCACTCGCGCTCACGATTCCCGATGACTGCGTGGCGAACGCGAAGCGGCCGAGTGCCGTGGCGGCGGGCAACGTGGAGCTGTCGCAGCGCCTCACGGATGTGTGCTTCGCGGCCCTCGCGCAGGCGGCGGCGCGCATTGGCGTGCACGATCTCGTGATCCCCGCCTGCGGTCAGGGGACGATGAACAACGTCACGCTGGGCGCGCCTGGCTGGAGTTTCTACGAAACGCTGGGGGGCGGGCAGGGGGCCACCTGGCGCGGCCCCGGCCCCGACGCCGTGCACGTGGGGATGAGCAATACGCGCAACACGCCGGTGGAGAGCCTCGAGCGCGCCTATCCCCTGCGTGTGGTGGAGTATGCGGTGCGCCGCGGCAGTGGTGGAGCCGGCACGCACCGCGGTGGTGATGGCGTGGTGCGCCGGTACCAGGCGCTGGTGCCGTGCACCGCCACGCTGCTCACCGAGCGCCGGCGCGTGGCCCCGCCGGGGGCGAACGGTGGCGCGGCCGGTGCCACGGGGCGCAACCTGCTCAACGACCAGTTGCTTCCCGCCAAGACGCGGGTGGCCATGCACGCCCGCGATGTGCTCACCATCGAAACCCCGGGTGGCGGCGGCTGGGGCCCAGCCCTACACCGCTAGCGCCAACCCTTCCCACGCCGCCAGGACGCGCAGCGGCGCGCCTTCTTGGCTCACCACCGTGCGGCACTCGTCGAGCATGCGTTCCACGCTGTCGTCGTCGCGGTCGGGATGATGATGGAACAGCACCAGCGTACGGGCGCCGCATTCGAGGGCCAGCCGGGCCGCCTCGAGATGCGACGAGTGCCCCCAGCCGATGTGGCGCGGCAGTTCCTCGTCGCGATAGGTCGCGTCGTGCACCAGCACGGGCACGTCGGCCAGAAAGTCGCCCAGCGCCCGTCGCCATGCGCGCACGGCGTCGGTCCCGTCGTGATACGACAGCTCATTGTCGGGGGCGTAGGCCACGAGCGGGCCGGTGTCATCATCGAGACGGAAGATGGCCGCCTCCCCCGGATGCCGCGCCGTAAAGCGACGGATGGCCAGTGAGCCCACGAGCGGATCGCGGCAGACGTCCCATTCCATGAGGTCCAGCCGCGTGCTCATGCCGTCGACATATGGAAACAGCGGGGGCGTGAGCATGCTCCGGGTGAACGCGGCCAGCGATTCCGCTTCGCCGTCGCCGCAGCAGACGCGAATGCGCTGCGTGCGATCGAAGAGCGGGGCGAAGTGGGCCAGTCCCAGCACGTGATCGCTGTGGCGATGCGTGAGGAAGAGGTGAATGGGCGCCGTATGCCCGCTCTCCACGAGATGCACCCCCAGGGCGCGAATCCCCGTCCCCGCATCGAGGATGATGAGGGCCTCGTCGGCGCCCCGCACTTCGATGCACGGCGTGTTGCCCCCATACCGGACGGTACGGGGGCCAGGGGAGGGGCAGGTGCCACGCGTGCCCCAGAATCGGATGCGGGCGCGTGGAGGGACGCTGGCCGCCATGGTGGAACGACGCGCTCGCGCTCAGAGGCGCGGGCGCGCCCTGGCTTCCAGCGCCGTCCGGTCGGTGATCGTCACGATGCGGCGCTGCACCGAAATGATCCCCTTCTCCTGGAACTCCGCCATGGCCCGCGATACCGTCTCCCGGCTCGCGCCGATCATCTGCGCGATGACCTGATGGGTGAGCTGCTTGACCAGCGTGGCCGGCTCGCCCGGCGTGGCGTGTTCGAGCAGCACCTTGGCCACGCGGCCGGGCACGTCGAGCAGCACGAGGCTGCCAATGGTACCATCCGCCTGCCGCAGTCGCCGGGAGAGTTCCACCATGAGCCCCCACGCCACCTGCGGACTCTGCTCCACCTGCCGGCGGAAATCGGCCCGGCTCAACGTGAGCAGGCTGCTCGCCTGCGTGGCGATCACGTGCGCGGAACGTGGCCGCCCGTCAATGAGCGCCAGTTCGCCGAAGTGATCTCCCACATTCAGCACGTTCAGGATGACGTCGCGTCCGTCTTCCCCGGCCAGAACGACCTTCACCTCGCCCGAGCGCACCACGAACAGGGCATCGCCCGGGTCACCTTCGGCCACGATCATGGCCCCCTTGCTGAACTTGCGTTCCCGGGTGTACTCGGCGAATCCGCGCACGGCGGCGCGGTCGAGCTCCCGGAACAGGGGCACGGTGCTCAGGAAGTCGGTGATCCGGTCGAGCGAAACGCTCATGGTGGACGGCGCGTAGCGCATCGGCGGCATTCTGAAAGTGACCATGATTCCTCCACCTCGCCTGATGTATCTTTGGGGCTTCCGTACGGTAGCGTAACCACGCACGGCAACCAGCCGCTGTGACTGATATCACGCAACTCGTCCCATCGCAATTCGTATGCTGAATCACCTCCGCGACCGTATGGCCGATGCGCTTCGTCGCGCCACCGAAGTGGAGCAGCTGCTCGCCGATCCCGAAACCACCAGGGACGCGCCGCGGCTGGCCGAGCTGGGGCGCGAGCACCATCGTCTCGCCGAGGTGGTGGTGAAGGCCACCCGCCTGACCAAAGCCGAGCAGGAGCTGGCCGAGGCGCGCGAGCTGGCCGATGGCGACGACCCCGAGTTCGCGGCCGAGGCCCGCGCGGAGGTGGCGCGACTCGATGCCGAGGTGGACGCGCTGCAGAAGGCGCTGCTGCCGCTGCTCATTCCCCGCGACCCGCTCGACGATCGCCCCGCCATCGTGGAAATCCGCGCCGGGACCGGCGGTGACGAAGCGGCCCTGTTTGCCGGCGATCTGTTGCGCCTGTACACCCGCTTCATCGAGCGGCGGGGCTGGCGCATCGAGCACATCTCGTACTCCGACGGCGCCATGGGCGGCGTGAAGGAGGCGGTGTTCAAGGTCATCGGGGACGGCGCCTTCGGCGTGCTGCGCTGGGAAAGCGGCGTGCACCGGGTGCAGCGGGTTCCGGCCACCGAATCGCAGGGGCGCATTCACACGTCGGCGGCCACGGTGGCGGTGCTCCCCGAGGCGGAAGAGGTCGACGTGCGCATCGAGGACAAGGATCTGCGCATCGATGTCTTCCGCTCCTCGGGGCCCGGTGGACAGAGCGTGAATACCACCGATTCGGCGGTGCGCATCACGCACATTCCCACGGGCATCGTGGTGTCGCAGCAGGATCAGAAGTCGCAGCTGCAGAACAAGGCCAAGGGCATGGAAGTGCTGCGCGCGCGCCTGCTCGACCTGCGGTTGTCCGAGCAGGAGGCCGAACGGTCACGCCTGCGGAAGTCACAGGTGAGCACCGGTGACCGGTCGGCCAAGATTCGCACCTACAACTTTCCGCAGGGGCGCGTGACCGATCACCGGGTGGGGGTCACACTGTACGATATCGACGGGGTGATGAACGGCGACATTGGCGGGTTCATCGACGCCATCCAGTTGGCGAACGCCGAGGAGAGCCTCGCCGGGTGACGCTGCGTGAAGTGGTCCAGCGCGTGGTCACCCTCGTTGGCGAATGCCTGGCGCTCGAGCCGGAGGTGCGGGCCGACGCGGCGCGCGAAGGGCGGGTGCTCGTAGCCGGTGTGTTGCACCTCTCCACCGGCGGCCTCGCCCAGCGGATGCTCGTGGAGCCCGGCCTGCGTCCGGGAGAGGCCGACGCCATCGAGCAGGCGCTGCACCGGCGACTGCGCGGCGAACCGCTTGCGTATGCGGTGGGGCACGCCGCCTTCCGCGAACTCGTGCTGCAGGTCGATCAGCGCGTGCTCATTCCCCGCCCGGAGACAGAGCTGGTGGTGGAGGCGGCGCTGCGCGTCACGGCCGGCCGGCCGGGTGGGGTGGCGGTGGATATCGGCACCGGCTCCGGCGCCATCGCCCTGGCCCTGGCCACCGAGGGGCGTTTCGACCAGGTCCTGGCAACCGACGTGTCGGCCGACGCGCTGGCCGTGGCCCGGGCCAATGCCGAACGGCTGTTGCGGTCGTCTCACCCGCCGGTCGAGCTCCGTCATGGGGCGGATCTGGCGCCCCTCGGCACCGTCAAGGCCCGTGTGATTGTCTCGAATCCCCCGTACATTGCGTACGACGAAGCGGCAGCCCTGCCGGCTTCCGTGCGCGACTGGGAGCCCCCCGTGGCCCTCTTTGCGGCGCAGGGCGGGTTGGCGCGGTACGAGGTGCTCGTGCACGGGGCACGGAGGCATCTCGAAGGTGGTGGGTGGCTGGTGCTCGAACTCGACGCCAACCGCGCCGCCCCGGTGGTGGCCATGGCTGCTGCCGCGGGGTACGAGCAGGTGCAGGTGGCACAGGATCTCGCAGGACGTGACCGGGTGCTGCTGGCACAATCGCCGGTAGCGTAGTGGCCGCAGTGCGGGGCCGGGCGCGCATTCACGCAGCTCTACACGGCCGGGAGGCCGGCACCATGCTTGAAGACAAGGCGAAGGACCTTGGCCGATCGATTGGCCAGAGCAACGAATACAAGGCCGTCAAGCGCTCGAGCGAAGCGCTCAACAACGACCGCGAGGCCACGACGATCCTGCGGCAGATGGAGAAGATCCGCACCGACGCGCAGGCCATGATCGACCGTGGCGAGGAGCCCACCGGCGAGATGGAGCAGCAGCTCGACGCGCTCCTGCAGCAGGTGCAGGGCAACCCGGCGTATCAGGCGGCCATCTCGGCGCAGGACAACTTCGACAAGCTCATGCTGCGTGTGAACCAATGGATCGCCGACGGCATTCGCACCGGCGCCACCAGCCAGATCATCCTTGGCTGAGCCGGTGAACGTGCCGGGCGATGGGGCTGGCGAGCACTCGCGCGGTCTCTTTCTGGTGCTCGAGGGGGGCGAAGGGGTGGGCAAGACCACGCAGTGGACGCGTCTTGCCGACACGCTGCGCGCCGTGGGCCACGATGTGGTGGCGGTGCGGGAGCCCGGCGGCACGGCGGCCGGCGACGCCATACGCGCCATGCTGCTCGACCCTGCCAGTGAACTGGCCCCCGAAAGCGAGGCGCTGCTTTTCGCCGCGTCGCGCGCGCAGCTGGTACGCGACGTGGTGATTCCGGCCCTCTCCCGCGGGGCCGTGGTGCTGGTCGATCGCTTCCTGCTCAGCACCTACGCGTATCAGGGGGCGGGGCGGGGCATCGCCGAATCGTTGCTGCGCGCGGTGAACGCGGTCGCCACGCAGGGGGTGGCGCCTGATCTCACGCTGCTGCTGTCGGTGCCCGCCGAGGTGGCGCAGGCGCGCCTCGAGGTGCGCGGGCCGGCCGATCGCATGGAGCAGGAGGACGCCCCCTTCCACCAGCGGGTGCGGGACGCCTTCGACGCCGCGCTTGCCGCCGACTGGCAGGCAGCCCATCCGGAAATCGGACCGGTCATCGCCATCGACGCCAACCGGCCGGTGGATGTGGTCACGGTACGGTGCCTCGAGGCGCTGGTGGCCCAGTGGCCGGTCCGTTTTGCTTCGGCCGCCACGGCGGCACTTGCCGCCCTCTGAGTCCGTAGAGAGATCATGCCTGACATGCTTCCCGACGCACCTCCCGCCCCGCGCCGTCCCGTGCGCGCGCTCGTCGCCGCCGTGGGCTTTGGCGGTGTGCTGGCGGTAGGCGGCTGGTGGGCCGGCCGTGACCTCACCTCGGCTACGCAACCGGTGCGCGCGCCCCTGGGCGGGGCCCGGCTGTTCGATCAGGTCGCCGCCGCCGTGGCGCAGAAGTACGTCGACTCCCTTCCCGCCGACACGATCTTCGCGAAGTCGGTGGCGGGAATGCTGAACGAGCTCGATGACCCGTTCACTTCCTTCCTCCCCGAGGAGCGCCTGCGCCGGCTCAACGAGCAGATGAACGGGACCTTCTCGGGCGTCGGCATGCAGGTGGACATCCGCGACGGCTGGCCGGTGGTCATCGAGCCGCTGGTGGGCGGCCCGTCGGAGCGGGCGGGCGTCCTGGCCGGCGATCGCATCGTGCTGATTGGCAAGGAAAGCACCAGGGACCTCGATCGCGACGAAGTGTTCAAGCGACTGCGCGGGCCCTCCGGCACGCCGGTCACCTTCACCGTGGAGCGTGAGAGCCAGCGGCAGACGTTCACCCTCGTGCGCGACAAGGTGCACCTGCGCGCGGTGCAGCGCGTGGCGCTGCTGCCGAACGGCGTGGGGTACGTGGACGTGAACGTCTTCAATGCCTTCACGGCCACCGAGCTGTCGGCCGCGGTGGATTCGCTGGTGAAGATGGGCGCGCGGTCGATGGTACTCGACCTGCGCGGCAATCCGGGCGGCCTGCTGGAGCAGGGCGTGGCCGTGGCGGAGCTGTTCCTCGACCGTGGACAGAGCATCGTGCAACTGCGCGGCCGAGCCGGATCACCGCCGCAAACGTTCACTGATTCGCAGCCGCAGCGGTGGCCCACGCTGCCGCTGGCCGTGCTGCTCGATCGCGCGAGCGCGAGTGCCTCGGAAATCGTGGCGGGGGCGCTGCAGGATCACGATCGCGCCGTGGTGCTGGGCGTGACCAGTTTTGGCAAGGGGAGCGCACAGAACGTGTATCCCCTCTCCAACGGCGGGGCGCTGCGCCTCACGATTGCCCGCTGGTACACGCCGGTGGGCCGCAGCATCAATCGTCCGCCCGAACGCCGGGCCGACGACCTCGATGCCAGTGACACCGGCGATGTCACCCTCCCCGATACCATCAAACCGCGCTTCCGCACCGATGCGGGGCGTACCGTATTCGGCGGGGGGGGCATCACGCCGGATGTGGTCGTGGGCGACACGCTCACGCCGCCGCCGGTGCAGGCGCTGGCGCGCGCGATGGGGAAGAACCTCGGTGCCTATCGCGATGCCCTCAGCAAGCTGGCCCAGCAGCGCAAGCGCACGATGCAGTCGGCCGGGGACATCGTCACACGCGCGGAGCTCGACGCGCTCTACGACGATCTCGTGCGCCGCAACGTGGCGCCGCCGCGTGCCATCTTCGACGCGGCAGGCCCGTGGATTGCCCGCTCGCTGGGCTACGAAATGGCGCGCGTGGCCTTTGGCAGTGACGCGGAGTTTCTGCGTCGCACCCAGGACGATGCCACGCTGCAACGGGCGGCCCAGCTGCTCCAGAGTGCGCGTTCGCCGCGGGACGTGTTCGGCAACCTCGAGCGTCCGCGCACGGCCACCGTGCCCTGAGCGCGCGGCTACATGGGCAGCTTCGTGGCCACCTTCACCCCTTTCGGCACGCTGAACCGGAACGCATCGCGCGGCAGCGTGGCGCCCGGGGTCCACGACGTGAGCGTGATCAGGCGATCGACCCCCTGACCGTCGATCACCTGCACGCGCACCGGACGCGGGGACTGTTCGTCGAGCCACAGCGTGGCCTTCTGAAATGGCACGGCGTCGGGGTTACGCGGCAGCAGTTGCACCCGGCGCGTGGCACGGCCGTCAATCGTGACCGCGTCGCCCCCCGAAATGATGAAGGCGCGTTTCGGTGTCTCGAGGAGCTGGCCCAGCAGGTCGGCCACGACCGCGCCGTCGGCGTCGCCCGGCAGCTTGAGCACCTGTCCGGGCGCACTGCTGGGCAGATACACCCACAGGGTCTTGCCGTCACCCACGATGCGGTCGCCTGCCGGCTGCGTGAAGGTGATGGACACCTTCCCGGGTCGCTCCTGCAGGAACACGCCCTTCGAGGTCACCGAACGGCCGAGCAGCGGGTTGGTGATCTTCTGGTCGAAGTTCGCCTCGAGCGTGCGCGTGTCCTTCCAGGCCTTGGCGATGCGGTCATAGGCCGTCTCGGCGCCGTTCTGGGCCGTGAGCGGCGCCGAGACAACGAACGTGAGCGCCATCACCGCGGCGGCGTGCGTGAGTTTCGTCATGTGCTCGTATACCCGGTGCGCCAACGCGAGTGCCCTTGGGGAAACTGCTCGTCGGAGCCACGGAGGCACGGAGTCACGGAGCACCACCACGCAAAGGCGCTGTGCTCCGCATCTCCCCGGCTCCGAGCCTCCGACGGGCTGTTTCCCATCCCTTATGCCATCTCAGTTACGGAGCGCCCAATCGCCGCCGCGATGGTGCGCAGCTGCTTCACCAGCTCGCCGAACTGGTCAGGATAGAGTGACTGGGCCCCATCGCTCAGCGCCCTGTCGGGGGTGGGGTGCATCTCCACGAGAATGCCGTCGGCGCCCGCCGCCACGGCGGCACGCGCCATGGGGGTGACCTTGTCGCGCAGGCCGGTGCCATGGCTGGGATCGGCCACGATGGGCAGGTGCGACAGCTTCTGCACCACCGGCACTGCCGTGAGATCGAACAGGTTGCGCGTCGCGCTGTCGAAGGTGCGCACGCCGCGCTCGCAGAGAATCACGTTCGGATTCCCCTCGGCCAGGATGTACTCGGCACTGAGCAGCAGATCGTTGATGGTGGCCGCCATGCCGCGCTTGAGCAGCACCGGCTTCCTGAGTGTGCCCACATGTCGCAGCAGCGAGTAGTTCTGCATGTTGCGGGCGCCGATCTGGATGCAGTCGGCGTACTCGGCGACCATGTCGGCGCCACGTTCGTCCATGGCCTCCGTCACGATGGCCAACCCCGTTTCGGCGCGCGCGAGCGCGAGCAGTTCCAACCCCTGCCTGCCGAGCCCCTGGAAGGCGTATGGCGACGAGCGCGGCTTGAAGGCGCCACCGCGCAGCGCCGACCCGCCGGCCGCCTTCACCTGACGCGCCGCCGCGAGAATCTGCTGCTCGCTTTCCACCGAGCACGGGCCGGCCACCACCGGCACGTCCGTGCCGCCGAAACGCACGCCCGGCGCGATCTCCACGATGGTGGTTTCCGGCTTCCATTCGCGCGACGCCTGACGGAACGGCTTCTGCACGATGAGCACGCTCGACACACCCGGCAGCCCCTCGATGTACGACCAATCCACCTTGGCGTCGTCGCCAAGAAGACCGATCGCCGTGCGCACTTCGCCCGGCAAGGGAAGGGGCTTGAAGCCCTGACGCGTGATCTCTTCGCAGACCCGATCGATATCGGCGGAAGAAGCGTTGGGCTGCATCACGACCAGCATGTCACATCCTCGGGAAAGACTCTAGAAGTCGACGGACCACCCGTCGGTGGCACACACCACCGGGCCCGCGTACTGCTCCGCGACCTCGGCCAGAATGTCGACGGCTTCGACCGGCGGATAGAAATGCGTGAGCACCAGTTGGCGTGCTCTGGCCTGAGCGGCCAACGCACCGGCCTGCCGCGGCGTGAGATGTTCGCGGATGGCCATGGTGTCGGGCAGGGAACACTCGGCCAGCAGCAGGTCGCAGTCCTGCGCCCACCGCCCCAGCGCCTCGCTCACCCCGGTGTCCCCAGTG
>Ga0315900_10002401_pt1 | contig 28628 bp, 20 predicted proteins | sample LakEriMetagenome_FD_203521 | JGI IMG/M metagenome (GOLD analysis project Ga0315900, IMG submission 203521) | Freshwater fungal communities from buoy surface, Lake Erie, Ohio, United States - Buoy 12 MA114 | ecosystem: Environmental > Aquatic > Freshwater > Lake > Lake biofilm | place: USA: Lake...
CACTTCTTAGTATAGATTGTAAGGGTTGCTTAGAGGTACAACCGAATTCACATAAGGCAACATCTTCCTCCACTAATTCGTGAATGCCAAGATTTTCCATTTTTTCAACATCATTTACCACAATAGCTTTGAACAATTGTTGTGGTAAAATATCCATAGGAAGTAATCTGTCATATTCACCAGTAACGACAAATGCTCTTTTTTCTCCTCTGTTATTTGTGTTAGCCGCTGAAGCAACGCCACCCAATAAAGTACCTGGGAAAGTTTTTGAAACGGACGGTCTCATATCTAAAGGTAATAACCAACCAAAAAGCTCATAATTTTTGCCCTCCGCCACAACCGTAACCTGATCGTCATAAAAACCAACGAAACCTTCTTTTGAAACCTGTGTACCAGAAAGAACGTCGCCAGAAATAATTCTATGATCATCTGTAACTTCTTCTGAACTAAGAAGATCGCTAATTGATGCTCCAAAAGGAACTTTAGCATACCCGGTGTTCTTTAACTCAGCACCAGTAATCGCCAATGTTCTTGATTGATCAACTATGCCTTCTAACATAAATTTACCGATGATAGCAACATCCTGAACATTTATAGTCCATACTTTATCTTCAGGTGAAATAGGCTTGATATGGTGTATTTGAACGCCTACATTACCAATAGGGTGTTTTCCTCTGAAATAATATTTTTCAACCCCAGTAACACCTGTGAAAATAGATGCTGCATCAGAATCACCATTTCCGTCTAAACCTAAATATACTTTACCAGATGTTAACTTACTTAATGTTTCGCAACCTGCTTGAAAAGCAATCTCCTGCCCCTTTAATGCATAACCCAAATCAGGTGCCAGAGGTGCTGTGTCAAAAGTAGAAATAAAAATATCTCTTGGAACAATATCTAAGTCAGGTAAAATATTGAATGGTCTTTGCAAAAACAAGGTCATTAAACCCGAAGATGCCAGACTTTTCACTAATTCTTCTCTTGAAACCGTTGCAATATTAGGTTTCTCAAATGTTTTAAACTGCTGGGTTTTATCTGCTAAAATTACTATTTCATTAATAGCTCTTTTCTCCCCTCTTTTAATCTCTACTATTTCACCACTCACCGGAGAACTAAATATGAAATCTGGCTGGGATTTGTCATAAAAAATAGGATCTCCCGCCTTAACGCTATCTCCAATTTCAACTACCAACTTAGGAATAGGAGAGATACCCTTGAAATTGGCAGGATTAACTGCAAACCTATGAACTGAAACTTTTAAGTTCTCAGCTTTAGCTTTACCCTCTAAAGGAATGTCAAACCCCTTCTTTGAAATAATTACCTTCTCATTTTTCAAATAGGCAGGTAACTTTGTCCCGACCAATTCATAAAATCTTGGCATTAAACCAAAATGATTGCCGTCTTTGTCCGCACCAATTCTTTTTGCCTCAATAGCCATCAAGTTGTCTGAAACCTGTATAACTATAGCAAAAAATACTAATGCAGCTATCACAAAAAGGCTGTTTAATAAAAATTGAGATCCTTCACCATTTGTCTGCGCAGCAACTTCCGTTAAACTACTCAATAACAAAGAAAGGGACAAGAATAAAAATTTTCCACGATTCATACGTATAGTGCCTTTATTGAACTAATTTAAAGGCGCAAATATAAATACCTTTCTATCCAAATGGAGATTATAGCAACAAATTTAACCCACATTATTTAATTTAGAAAAAATCTAAATTAGTAAAAAAGGTTGAACCGTTTTTTACACGTGTTCAACCTTTTCTTTTAGTCTGTATGAGAAATTATTTCTTTGGGATTACCCTATTTTATGTCAAATTTATATTTTAACTTTTCAATAATGGGGCGTTCAGTTCCTGGCTCAGTATTTTTCAAAAAGATATCAATAACAATGGTTTCGCCCTGTACCTTATCTTTACTATCAAAAATCACTTTAATGGTTCCTTTACCACCTGGTGGAATCGACTGGGCATTATACTCAGTAGTGGTGCATTCGCAAGCAGAGATAAGATCAATTTCCGCTTTTGTATCTCCAATATTTTGAAACACATAAGTAAATTCTCTTTTTTCACCTCTTGTAACGGTTCCAAAATTTGTTTCCCTTATCGTAAAATCAAGTATTGGTACTCCCTTGTATATTTTTTTACCCGCCAAGGTTGAAAATGGGTGTATGGTAGGTATAGAATCACCGCGCGGCTTCACAGCTCCTGTAGATTTGTCAGCCGCTGTGGTAGCCTCTCTTTTCAATAACCTTGTACTTTTAACGGTAATAACTTTTGGGCCACCAATGATTTTAAATTCTGTACGCCTGTTAAGAGCATGCGCGAGTTCTTTATCTTCTTCAGTTTCCAGCTTATTAATATATTCAGCTGAAAAAATATCACCTGGTAAAAATTCAGGATGTTTGTTAGCCAACCTGTCATCCACAACTTTAGGTACACTCTCACCGTTTCCAACCGCTTTGATTCTGCTTTGATTTATACCCTTTTGAAGCAACCATTGTCTTGCCGACTCTGCTCTTCTTTGAGATAATGCCTTATTAAATTCATCATTTCCTCTGTTGTCCGTATGTGAACTCAGCTCAATAATTAAATCGGGGTATTGATTCATAATTTCGAGGAGGAAGTTTAAATCTGGCTCTGCGGTTGGTAAAATTTTATCATCGCCATACTCATACAATATGTTTTCCATTACGATAGCCTTCTCTGAAAGAATAGTATCATATTCAGGCACAGGAATAGGGATAGGCTTAAGATATAATCGCTGGGTAAAGGATTTATTTGCTTTTAGATTTAGCGTATTTATAACGGCCGTATCAGGAAAATGATTAGGGTGAGTAGCAATTATTTTATAGGATTTCTCCAATTCCAGTTTAAAATCAAATTTATTTCCCTTATCATTCTGAATGGTTTGGGGATCTCCGCCAGGCTTTGGAATAATCATCACTGTTACCCCTTTAAGCGCCTGCCTACCGCTATTAAAGGTTCCAACAACTAAGTCCGCCTTGATTTTTTCTATGGTAAAAGAGTAAATATCTTCACAACAGGTTTTTGCTCTTACTGATTTGCCAGCGGGCCTGTTAGAGGTAAGAAGACCATTATAACCGTCGGCATCCAGTCTAAAATATTGATCATCCTGCGGAGAATTAAACCCTTTAGACATGTTCAGCGGATCACTCCAATTCTGTCCATTCCAAAAGGAATAAAATATATCATAGCCACCTAATCCTGGATGCATATTTGAACTAAAATAAAGGGTACCATTATAATAATAAGGAGTAACCTCATCACCTAAGGTGTTAATTTTAGGTCCCAGATTCACTGGATCTCCATAAACACCCTCTGATTTTTGAGGAGCGTAATATAAATCTGCGCCACCGAAACCTCCAGGAATATCAGAAGAAAAGAAAAGCACTTCCCTTCCAAAAAGCTCTCCTGGGAAAGGGTGTCTTGCTCTATATTCCGGGTCAATACCAACAATTTCCTTTGCTCCTTTCCATGCACCGTCTCCACCAACACTATAAAATAACTGACTTTCTACCACTTCATTTCCCTGCAATACTTGCCTGTTGAAATAAAGTTTATTACCATCAGGAGAAATACTTACATTGACATTATGAATTTCAGGTCTGTTTATGTTTGCTTTCAACGCTTCCGGTTTTCCCCAAACCCCTGTTTCCTCATTTTTCTTAGCATAATAAATTTTAGCATGGAAATCTTTAGCCGATGAGTCCAAAACTATCACATCTTTAGCCATAAAACTAGAAATGTATAAATTCCCTTCTCTACTAAAAGCAGGTGAATAATCTGAAAAAGGCGTATTAATAACGGCAGAAAGTCTGGTTAATTCAATAACATCTTCTTTATCAGCAAGTTCTTTTCCAAATTCTGCCCCAGTTATTTCATTTTCAGCAAATTTTTTGAGGGTATCACTAGAAACGACGGCTAGGAATTTTTGAAACTCGACAATAGCCTCTTCGTAATTACCTGACATTTTTAATGCTTTTGCGTAATTATAACGAAGGTGATCCCATTTTTTCTCTTTATCTTTTTTAAGGATTTTAGCATACGTTTTGGACGCTGAAGAGTAATCGCGAATTTGCAAATAAAGCTCGGCCATATCAGGCAGAAGGCTTTCATCTTTTTTAGCTTCAAAAGCCATTTCAAAATGATCCAGCGCATTTACATAATCTTGTTCTGCCCATTTTTCTCGGGCTACCTGTAGTGTCCTGTCATAAGATGCTCCTCTTATTGGTTGGGAAAATGAAGGATTCACAGCTACGATAACGAGCAGAATTACGCCCAAAAAAATAAGGCTTTTGGTTGGGATAGATTGCATGAATCTTTTTAATTTTTTGTACATAACATTATAAATGAGGACATAAAATTCTGGTAGGCACTTCTTTTTTGGAATAAATCTTAATGATATAATAACCCCCTATTTCAAAACCTCCCTGATATTTTGAGGCACTCCTTAAGGAAGAAACATTTATATCGTAGCTAATTCCCGCTCTAAACTGATCATAATCTAAGCCCAGAAATAATTGACCGGCATCGCCAAGTCTATACCCTGGACCAAACCGTAGTTTTATGTTTTCTTTGATAGGCATGCCAAAAAGCAATTGCAAGGCCAATTCTGTGGCCCCTCCTGTACTTTGCATCATAAAAGATGGCTCTACAAATAAACTTTCTGACAAATTTCGCAGGTATGTTCCGTGTAAAGTTAATCTCATTGGTCTTTTTGTATTCGTATTCTTAACCTTACCTCCTGGTTTTGGGGGCTCAACAACATCCTTTGTATTTTGAATAAGTCCATATCTGCCTCCAATAACATGATAAGCCGAGAAACCCAAATCCAGGGAATTTCCCTCCGCTAGTTTCGTTCTATATAAAAGACCAATACCAGAGTCAAAAAAGTTTACCTCATCCTGAATATCTCTATTTGCTCCGGCACCAATACCCAGGCCACCACCACCAATTTCTTTAGGTAACTCATCGGCAAAGCGTAATTCCTGACTATTCATATTGACACTTCGCTGAAACCTACCCCCCTGAAATCCAATGGTTAACATTTTATTTCTTTTATCATCCAATGCAAGGTGATAGGCAGCTGAGAGATAAGATCCTCCTGTTTTTAATTCCGTAATACCAGCTTCATCACTAACCACTGTCATACCTACCCCTACCCAATCTTTTGAACGAAGGCCTTTGATAATAGGCGCATCTATATAAAAAGAAGGCGTTTTATAGGGATTAGCTAATACGGTTCTCCATTGGTCACGATATATACCACCAATTCTTGCCGTCCCTTCATAAGCACCTGTTAACGCAGGATTAAGCGTTAATGGCGAAAAATTAAATTGGGAAAAATGTATATCCTGACTATTTAAAGAATTGACGAACAAACAACTAAGTAAAAAAAAGGATCGAATAAGATACTTAATTTTAACAAAAATCAGGTGGTCATTTGGCAAAATTTGTACATTGGAGTTATTCATAATCAGTATATTTGACTAATCAGCTTTTAAAGATTGTCTGCAATTTAATAGACTTTAAGCAAAAAGAACAGATTAGTTCATCAAAAATTAAAGAATATACCTAAATAGGCATTAACTATAATTATGTTTAAGTAATATTTGTCCTTGTTCATAAACGGAACTGGCGGAAATTTCGTTCATACAACGAAAATGTTTTTTGGGACATTCCGATCTACCAAAACGGCTACAAGGCCTGCAAGAAAGATTTTCCACCTGAATAGTCTTGTTTCTATTCATTCCTTCAGGATAAAAAGGAAGCCAACCAAACTCAGGAATGGTTCCGCCCCAAATACTGACCACTGGCTTTCTCAAGGCGGCGGCAATATGCATCATTCCCGTATCCCCGGTTATTACCAGTTCTGCATTTTTTATTAGCAAGGCAGATGCCAGTACATCTGTTTCTCCGCATCTGTTAATCACCCTATTTTCAAAGGATCCTTCCAATGCTTTACCCAGGTTTACATCGTCTTTTCCGCCAATTAATACCAAAGAATGGGAATGAAAAGAGGAGATAATCTGCTTCCATTTTTCAAAAGGTATTCTTTTTGTAAAATGAGCAGCACCTAATACCAAAACTATATAAGGTTTCTGTTGAAGCATAGCTCCTTTTTCTGAAACAAAAAAATCTACTCCTTTACCATCATAACTTATTGAAAATGAACGTAATGTTTCTAAGTACCTGGTAACAATATGTTTTTGGAGTACTGGTTTGAACCCCGTTTGAACATAAAACCAACGAAGAAAAGATCCTTTGTTACAACTATAAAATGGAATTCCCCACAGATAAAAACGCAAACTTAAAGTACGCAAATTGGAATGTAAATCTATAACAGCATCGAATTTTTCTTTTTTCAATGCTGCTATGACCTCATTTAAATCTTTATCAATGGTCCAAATTTTTGAAAGGTATGGATTCTCCCTCAATAAATCAGCAAAAATATTTTTTGTAAGAAAATGTACCTCAGCGTTTAACTGCATTTTTAATAATCTGACCACAGGCGAAGTCAGAACAATATCGCCCATTGCTGAAAAGCGAACAACGAGTATTTTAAAGTCACTCATTCTGAAAGAATTTCCTTCTTCCATTTTTCATTTCCTAGAGCGTCAAATATTTTTATGGATAATTTTCGTTCCAGTCTTTTACCACTAAAAGTCAATAATCCAAAATTGTGTTCTGTTACCTCGGTGCCTGGTACTCTAAGAATATTAATTTCAGGATTTGTATTCACCCCGCTGGTTAGTGGCGAAACCGTTAGGTCGTAGATATATTTTCCATTGGAGAGCTTCAACTCCGTTAACTCAGTAAAATGCCTGTCACCTGTAAGGAAAATGACATTTTTGAGGCCTTCTTCTTCAATGCGTTTAATTAAATAAGCTCTTTCTTCCGGATAAAATCTAATATGATTTTCGGCAGTAGGTGCGGCACTTAGAAACTGTCCACCAGTAGCTACCATTCTAAATGGCGATTTACTTGTTTTTAGTGCGTCTATCAGCCATTCAAGTTGTGCTTTTCCAAATTGTGTTCTCTCCCCTGTTTTCCTTTCATCTGGTGCACGCGAAAACCTGTTATCTAATAAAAAGAAATCGATATCTGCCCATTGAAACTGTGAGGTAATTCCCTCCTGTTCAGGTAACCCGGAGGTCGGATTGGCCCAGAACAAACGAAAGGCCTCCAACGTAGCTTCTTTCTGAATAAAGCCTCTATCACTATTATCTGGTCCGAAATCATGGTCATCCCAAATAGCATAATGATGGACACTACCTAATAAACCTTGTAATTCCGGGGTGGCACGAGTATGGGTATAACGATAAAAAATGCCTGATTTACTATTCCAGTCTGCTTCCCTAAGGTAAGTATTATCACCTAACCAAAGCATTGCGTCTGGCTTTTTGGATAAGATAGATTCGAAAATCTGATAATTTGACCCATAAGGTTTCCCCGGTCTGTCATAAGGAGTATCGTTAATGTAGGCACAACTTCCCAAAGCGATGGAAAAAGCAGGAGGATCTGTTCTCCATTGCCATAATGATTGGGTTTGAAATTCGAGGGGATAGGGAAATAGTAATGATTTATCATTTAATACAACCTGATAGCCATATTTATTTCCAGGCTCAAGTAATGAAAGAACAATTTTAGTGGTGAAAGCGGCAGAAGCATCCGTTTCCACAATGTTAGACTTAAAAACTTTATTTGGTGCCTCCAGATTCCAATAATTAAGCTGAACCTTCCCCTTTGAGGTTGTCTGTAACCAGACGACCACTTCCCTCATTTCTGAATAACCAAGCATTGGGCCTGATTTAAGTTCAGCATTCTGAGCAAAACCTTGAAGAATGAAGGTAAAAAAAACAGGGAGAAGAAGCTTCATTTTGGAAGTCATACATAAGATTTTAGGAGGTGAGCAGACTTTGGACGTTAATATTTTTTTCGTGGACATATAAGAAAAAATCATATACCCAAAGCAGGTTGTTTTCCATATAATCTGTCGCTGGATTCAACCTTTTAAGGTGAATTTCCCACAAGTTGGGTTCTTTTTGCATCCAGACATTAACCATATTTACCACTTTTACAAATCGGTCTGGATCATTCCCTTCTGGAATATCCCGAGCCTTTGTTTCCTCCAGAAAATACTTAAAAGACTCTGGGTGGTAGAAACTATATTTTTCAGGATAACGGAAGGCGAGGTATAAAAAGGCCATTTCAAAATTATCTGTATGAAAATGACTTTGTAAGCGGGAACCTGCATGGCTATCGAGGTAATCACTAAACAATTCGTTACATCCATAGACAAAACGATGCAATCTACCTGTTAAATCGCGTTCTTCATTCAGTAAATCTGAAAACAACATTCTTCCATAATCAGGTTGATGCCCTAATATTTCAGCCATTACTTTTCTTGGTTCAAAGTTTTCTCTGTTCCATAATCTTCTGGACCGGGAATTATCCAGGCTCGCCAGGTACATAGCCTTCATATCTACAGCATTAATGTCCCATCTTTGAACAAAAACCTGTTGAGATTCCCAAATATAGGCTCTTTTATATCGCTCCTCATTTTCTATATACTGGCGATAAATTTTCAGGAGTAAAATGATAGATTTTAACTGCATGTAAGAAATTTAAACTAGGGTGCCGGATCTGGCATTGATTTGTGAATAAGTTCAATTCTCTCCAATAAATCACTTGGAAGTTTTAAATGGATGCTATCGATATTTTCTTTCAGCTGAGAAATATTGGTAGCACCTACGATATTACTGGTTAGGAATGGCCGGGAATTGACAAATGATAGCGCCATCAAACCTGGAGGAAGATTTGCTTCCTTTGCCAGTTCAACGTATTTTTTAATCGCACCCTGGCTAAAATCGCTGTTGTAACGAACCAATCTTGGGCTACTCGCGTATTTTACTAATCGAGAGGAGCTATCTGCGGTACCATCGAGATATTTACCGGAAAGAGTGCCGAAAGCCAGTGGTGAGTAAGCAAGTAAACCTGCCTTCTCTCTTATAGAAATTTCTGCTAATCCTACTTCAAATAGTCTGTTCACCAGATTATAAGGATTTTGGATACTCACACAGATGGGTAAATGATGCATCTCTGCGAGGTGAATAAAACGCTGTAAACCCCAGGGAGTCTCGTTAGATACACCAAAAAACCTGATTTTTCCCGACGAAATGAGAGATTGCATGGTTCCAAGAATGTCCAGCATATTATCTTCCCAGGGATCAGAACCATCATCAGGATAACCACGAACACCGAAATTATTCGTTTTTCTCTCTGGCCAATGGAGCTGAAATAGGTCAATGTAGTCCGTTTTCAATCTTTTGAGGCTATTCTCCAGGGCTATTTTAATGCTTTCTGATGAAAAATTCAAATTTGGCCTGATATAATTGAAAGGACCCGGGCCAATTATTTTAGATGCGATAACCAATTTGTCTCTGTTCCCTCTATCCTTCAACCATGAACCCACCATTTCCTCTGTTCTGCCATAAGTATCTTTACTGGCAGGAATAGGGTACATTTCCGCAGTATCTATAAAATTAACACCTTCATTTACGGCGAAATCTAATTGCAAATGTGCCTCAGCTTCTGTATTCTGTTCTCCAAAAGTCATCGTACCAAGACAAATCTTGCTAACACGTTGTTCAGACCTACCTAATAAACTGTATTCCATTCAACCGAATTTAAAAGACAAATAAAAGTTATTTCTACCAAAATAAAGAAAACATAATCCAAAAGTCGCTAAAAATGTTTAATAATTTATAAAGCAACTAACTTTATAAGTAGAAACTGATTTTTAACGTAAATTGAGACAAAATTCATATTTTATGGGACTATTAGATAATTTGAAGGAAAAAATATTTGGACAAAAAGCAAAGACACCTCCGCCCATCGAAAGAAAACAGGAAAGTACTCTGGACTTCAATAAATTTGAGCAAGAAGCTTTTCAAACTCAGGTACCTGATACTACTTCCCAAAATGAACCAAAGGGAAATACTGTGAAGGACATTTTACAGGAAAAAACGGAAAAATTAGGTGAACAAGTCATTGAAAAAGGACGGGAATGGAAGGAAAAAGCCATAGCATTGGGTGATATTCTCGGAGAAAAAGCAGAGGCACTCATGCAGAAAGCAGAGGCAGAAGCAGCAAAGGAAAAGAAATCTGAAAAAGAGAGTTTCTTTGAAAAAGCACATCGAAAGGGTAAAGAATATGATGAGAAGGTTAATGATTCCCAGCGTACTTTTCAGGACAGTCTCAGAGAGGCAAAAAAGAGTACTTTGACGGATGACTTTTTCACCAAAGCGGCTAAATATGCCAATAGTGAATATGGCACAAAATCAACAAAACCAACTATTTTAACAGGCGACACACAAAAGAAACAATCGTCAAAAAATGACCGAAATGATTCAGATGATCTCATTGAAGATGCTATCATTGAGAAATAAACCATTGTTAATGAATTATTAATCATCTTTGCAAATAAATTTTTAAAATTATACTTTGAAATTCACTGATTTTAATCTTCATCCTTCGTTAATGGACGGGCTAAATGCCATGTCTTTTAAAGAACCGACACCTATTCAAACGCAAACAATTCCGCTCATCATGGACGGACACGATGTTTTGGGTTGCGCACAAACAGGAACGGGTAAAACGGCTGCTTTTCTTCTACCCATTTTACATAGCTTAACGGTAAATCCTTCAGAAAAAATAGCCACTTTAATCATTGTTCCAACCAGAGAATTAGCCGTTCAAATTGATCAGCAATTGGAAGGCTTCTCCTACTTTACCCCTATCAGTGCCATTGCTGTGTATGGTGGTAGAGACGGGCAATCGCTCGACCTGGAAAAGAAAGCGTTAAAAGGAGGCGCCCCCATTGTTGTAGCTACACCAGGCCGACTTATCGCCCATATTGACATGGGCTACGTAAATTTTGATAGCCTTAGATATTTAGTGCTTGATGAGGCAGATAGAATGTTAGATATGGGTTTTGCCCCTGACATCATGAAAATAGTAAATATGCTTCCCAAAAAAAGGCAAACCTTGTTATTTTCCGCTACTATGCCTGCGCCGATAAGAAAATTCTCCCAACAACTTTTAAATAAGCCCAAAGAGGTAAGTATCTCCATTTCAAAGCCAGCTGAAAAAATTATTCAGTCTATGTACGGCGTTGAAGATGAACAAAAACCGGCCTTAGCTGAACAAATTCTTTCCGGTTTCAAAGAAATGGAAAAAATACTCATTTTTGCAGGGACTAAAATAAAAGTTAGACAGGTTTCTGATCGTCTGCTCAAAGCTGGCTTTGATGTCGCTGCCATTCATTCCGATTTAGATCAATCGGAAAGGGAAGACAGATTATCAGCCTTTAGAAACGGAAAATTAAAAATTGTGGTCGCCACAGACGTTCTTTCCAGAGGTATTGATATAAAAGGGATTGATTTGGTTATTAATTATGATGTCCCGGGCGATCCCGAAGATTATGTTCATAGAATCGGAAGAACGGGCAGAGCGGAAGCAGAGGGTATGGCTATTACTTTTGTAAATTATAAAGATAGACCCAAAATATATGCTATAGAAAAAATGATGGGAAGAGAAATTCCTATTGCAAATAAAGGGGCTTCTTCAGCCAATCAATCTTCTGAAAATAGGCCCGAAAGATCAGATCAACGCAAAAAATCTTATCCTACAAGACATAAACCGCTAAACGGAAAAAAGAAAAAAATAGAATAGTCTGTCTTTTCCTAAAAATAAGAGATAATTAATCATCTATTTAGGCGGACTTAATTAAATTTGTGAGAATGATAAAAAAATTATCTCTCAAATAAGCTCCTACGTATGAATTTTCCCAAGATGCCCTTGGTTATCGAAAATATTGTTTCCTCCTTGATAAAGCCGCTACAACCCATTAAAGTGCGTTGGAAGAAATATGAAAATGACCATCCCAAAAATGCGTCATTCATTAAAACGTGGGGAAAGCGCTTTTCATACCTGATTTTAGCCTATTTCTTGCTTTGGATTGTATTCCTAAGGCCCATACCAACCGTTTCTGTTATAAAAGATCTGGAAACCCGAAATGCAACGGAGATTTATTCCGATGATAATATTTTAATGGGAAGGTATTTTATCCAGGCCAGAACGTCTATACCCGCTGATTCCATCCCTGGATTTGTTTTTCACGCGCTCGTCGCCATAGAAGATAAACGTTTTTTTTCACATCAAGGCGTTGATTTAAAAAGCTGGGGGCGGGTTTTAGTTAGAACTGTCATTGGAGGCGATGAATCAGGTGGCGGTGGAAGCACCTTAAGTCAGCAATTAGCAAAAAATCTATTCCCCAGAGAAAAGTTTTTGTTCCTTTCCCTCATAAGGAATAAATTAAAAGAAATTGTCATTGCTAGCCGATTAGAAAGGGTTTACACCAAAATGGAGTTATTAACGCTATATTTGAATACCGTGCCATTTAGCGAGAATGTATATGGTATTGAAGTAGCCAGTAAAAGATTTTTCAGTAAATCTCCTATTGATTTAACGATACAAGAGGCGGCCGCTTTGATGGGTACGCTGAAGGCAAATACTTCATATAACCCAAGAAAAGCAACGGAAAAGGTTAGAATACGGAGGAACTTAGTTTTGCAACAAATGGTTGAAAACAAACAGATAAAAGAAGAAATTATCAGGTTAAGTCCGGTACACAAAAAGAATATAGGAAATGTATCTACAACAAATCTTTCCGCGCTTCTTCAATCTCCTCTTATCATCCGCTACAATCCAATCATTAAAAATGAAGGCATTGCTCCTTATTTCCAAATACATGTCAAAAAAGAACTGGATGCCATTTTAGGTAAACTAAAAAAGGATAATGGTCAACCATATAACATTGATATTGACGGATTAAAAGTTTACACCACGTTGGATACCCGTTTACAGCGTCACGCTGAGGAAGCTATGCTGGAACATCTGTCGTATTTGCAAAAAAATTATACGAGTCAATGGAAAAATCAACCCATTCAAGGAGAAGATGAGGCTATTGAATTAATGAAAACGCAATCTCTTCGATACAAACAATTAAAGTTAAAAGGATATTCAGAAAATGCAATAAATAAGGATTTTGATACGCCTATTCCTATGGTTTTATTCAACTATGATGGCGAAGAAGATGAGGTACTGATGTCTCCCTTAGACTCACTTCGCTATTATTTCCGTATTTTACAGGTTGGCTTTGTCGCTTTAGACCCTTCCAATGGAAATATAAAATCGTGGATTGGGGGCGTTGATTTCACCCATTTTAAATATGATCATGTCCTGTCAAGGAGGCAAACGGGATCTGTTTTCAAACCCTTAGTTTATACTGCTGCGCTACTAAATGGACGCGATCCCTGCGAACAAATTCCCAATCAATTGCAGATGTATCATGAATATAAAAAACATGAGTGGGATAAAAAGCAATATGGAAGAGTAGATCCCGAACCTCATATATTGCCGAACGGGAAAGATGAGGATGATTGGCTACCCCAAAATGCCGATGGAAAATATGGCGGTTCTTATTCTATGGCAGGCGCCTTAACAAATAGTATAAATTCCATTACGGTAAAATTAGTTTTTGAGGTAGGTGTTAAAGCGGTTATTCAACTGGCAAAGAAATTAGGCATTACCAGTGACATACCCAATGAACCCTCTATTGGACTCGGTGCCGCTGAAATTTCACTATTAGAAATGGTTTCTGCGTTCTCTGTTTATCCAAATTTAGGTGCCAGACATGCTCCTCGGGGTATTAAAAAAATAGTTGATGGAAAGGGAAAAATTATTTATCAGGCGCAAACAAGCCTGGGAAACAGGGTTATTCCATCTGATACAGCACTAATAGTACTCAATATGCTACAATCTGTAGCTACTTTTGGTACTGCCAGTCGTTTGAGATGGCAGTACGGACTGGAGAATAAACCCATTGCTGGAAAAACGGGTACTTCCCAATTTCATGCCGACGGATGGTTCATTGGCTTCAATCCGAAACTTATTGCTGGAGCCTGGGTAGGCGGAGACTCCAGACTCGTTAGGTTCAGGAATTTTGAATGGGGGCAAGGAGCAGCCACCGCCCTACCCGTTTGGGGTAAATTTATGCAACGGATTTACGCTGACTCTACCTTAACAGAATATAATTTGGGGCAATTTCCCCTTCTCGATCCCTCCATTGCCTCAGCCTTGGATTGTCCCTTACGCATTAAATCAGCAGAAGAAATATACGCTGATTCACTGGCGCAGGATAGCCTATTCCGCTTGGAACTTCTTAGATTCGATTCGTTAAATATTAATACTCCCACAAATGAAGAAATTATTAACCAACGTCCAAACATTGGACAACAGCCAGATCTGGTTTATCGAAAAAAGTGAACCCGGACCTGACCTTAAATTATTTGAAGCTCGTTTCGATTTTATAAAAAATCCAAGAAACGGAATAACCGAAAAAAAGATCATTCTTAGCGGAGGAAACGCCGTTAATGTTATTGCTTTGACATCGGCTAATGAAATTGTCCTGGTACAACAATATCGATTTGGTACTGCTTCTTATACGCTGGAATTACCCGGTGGTCTTGTCGATCCAGATGAAAGCCTTGTCAAAGCTGCTGAAAGAGAATTGGAAGAGGAAACTGGTTATACTTGTGGTGAAAAACTGATTCCCTTAGGCAAAATAGGCCAAAATCCTGTCTTTATGGATAGTTATGTTCACCATTTTCTCGCTCTGGACGTAAAATTAACTAAACAACAAACCTTGGATGCCGGTGAAAATATTGAAGTTATTCTAATGCCCATCGAGGAACTAAAATTCAGGTGGCAAAAAGGTGAAATTGAGCACCCCCACTCTGTGAATGCTCTTTTGAGATATTTTAATTCCCCAAATTATGGGAAATAGATAATATTTATTTATTTTCAGGCAGCATTTCATTTTATTAATGGCTCATATTGTTTATGCGCTATTTAAATATTGCCAGTCCTGTGGAAGACAATGAACTAATCCAGGGATGCTTGCGACAAGACCGAAAGTATCAGGAAGCCGTTTTTCGACGTTACGCCGGAAAACTAATGGTAGTTTCTTTGCGATATGCAAGACATCGAATGGAAGCCGAAGATATCCTTCAAGATGCCTTTATCAGGATTTTTGATCATTTTGACCAATTTCAAGGTAAAGGTTCTCTAGAGGGCTGGATGCGTCGTATTGTCGTAAATACGGCATTAAAAAATATAGATAAAAAAAGTTTTTCCAACGAAATTATAGGATTAGAAACGACGGCTGAGGACACTTCCGGCGCTTTACCATCGGTGTTTTCACAGCTTCACGAAGAGGAACTTTTACAGCTTATTCAACAGTTACCCGATGGTTACCGCATTGTTTTCAACATGTATGCTATTGAAGGTTATAGTCACGCTGAAATTTCAGCGCTTTTAGGTATTCAGGAAAGTACGTCTCGCTCTCAATTAGTTAAAGCAAGAAAGATGTTGCAATCCCAGATTTTAGAGAGTCAAAAAGTTGCCGTATGAACCCAAAATCACCCTTAGATGAACTTTTTCGGAGAAAACTCTCCCATTATGAGGTTCCTCCCTCTGACGACTTATGGGACAATATTCAGTTGGTAAGGGCAAAAAAACCATCACCGCGCATTCCTTTTTGGGCTCCCTGGCTCTTTACATCCCTCTGCCTGGCAACACTAATCTACTTTTCTCAAGATTTTCTATTCCTGGAGCAGGCTGAATCAACTTCCTTGGAAGAAAACCCTCTTCAAGCACATTTTACGCCTAAAGCGGGCAGCGAAATACCCACAATACCTATTACTTCAGGAAAAACACGTGCTCATTCTAAAAAAGTAGCCCCTATTTTTAATAATTCATTACCTCCGCAGCCTGCTATTATTCCCCAAAATGATGACATTGAACAAGGTACAAATACAGCGAATATAACAAATCAAACGGAGCAAGCGTTGGAAAGTACCTTCACATCATTTCCAAATATTGTTACCCTTGACGCTACCCTACCCCATGAATTATCCATGTATTCCGAATTATTACCCGTTCCTTTTAAAAAGAAACTATGGTTTGCAAAAATTGATTTCCTCCTTTCTCAAGACTTTGTACATAGTTCCTTAACAGCTAAAACTCCCCTTTTTGATGCTTACTCAACATTGAGAAATAATCAGGAAGATTTAAAAGTTTCAAATAGCTTCGCTGTAAGAATGGGTATTTCTACCTTAAAAGGTTGGGGCTTAAGAAGTGGTATTCAATACAGCAGAATGAGTCAAACCTTAACCCTAATCATTCCCGACGCTTCTCAACGGACGACTAGTAAAAATACTTTTGAAACTATCGATATTCCCTTGATTTTAACCAAAGAACAATCTTTTGGTAAACTAAGGGCTGGCCTTTCGTTAGGAACTTATTTGAACATGGCCTTTAACCAAAAAGGTAGTTTTTATAGTCCAGGTGGTGCCCTCATTGAATTTACATCTTCTAAACCAGGGGCTTACCCCGCTTTCAAAAATAGATTGGGCGCCAGTTTATATTCAGGCATTTCCCTTTCTATCCCTATCGGAAATAGCCTTGAATTCATGGCTGAACCTTATGTAAGATCCAGAATACCCTCTATTTCCGCAGAAGATTATGTTTTGGAACAAAAAATATGGTACGGCGGATTATTTATTGGTTTTAGAAAACAGATTGGAAAAGGATTTTATTTACCCTGATTTTTTACAGGCAGGCAGCGAAATCATGATGTCTTGCCTCTTTACTTTATATGACCGTTTTGAGTATTTTATAAAGAGGCTATCCAAAAAAATAGCCTCTTTTTTTATAGACATGTGACACCTCTGGGGTCAGGTGTCAAACTTGCCTACATACTAAAAATTTTGTCCATTAACCTCCATTTTTCACCTGGTTTGGACGACGGTAGGGCTTGCTGATAATTCCACATCAGTTTTTCCCATTCCTGCACCTTAGGATTACTGGTATCCGATAAAGATTTTGCTTCAAATGAAAAGGAGGCATCCGTTTCCATAATCATAAACAATCTATTTTCAACCCGGTATATTTCCATAGTTTGAATACCAGACGATGTTATGCTGTCAATAATTTCAGGCCAAACCTCCTTATGATAGGCCTCATAAGCAGCTATTTTTTCTTCTTCATTCACCAGATCGAGTGCCAAACAATATCTCATATTTTTATATATTTAAATGATAAAACCGTTGGGTATTCCATCCCATTACCTTATTAATATCTGATGGATTGAAGGTACTAAAATAGGTTTTGACAATATCCCATTGCAGGGAATAATTTCCAGCGAGATTGCAAACAGGCCAATCTGAACCATAACATAACCGTTCTAACCCAAAAGAAAGAACCAATTCATCTAAATAGGGATAAAAATCCTCTTTTTTCCAATGATGCCAATCAGCCTCTGTAATCATTCCCGACACTTTAATCATTACCTTTGGGAAAGCCGCTATTTTCCGCATATCGGCCTGCCATGATGTGAATCCACTCTGTTTTATGTCGGGTTTTGCCAAATGGTCTATGATAAATGGAGTGTCTGGAAAATGATTCAAAAAGGCTAACACCTGAGGAAGTTGCCTGGCATATACTAAAATATCATAACAATATCCGTATTTGATTAGCTGATCTATTCCTTGCAAAAAAGCGGGATGAAGCATAAATTCAGGATCCTTTTCGTCTTGAACCACATGTCTGAATCCTTTCAATATTGGAAAATTTCGATAATAAGAAAGCCTTTCCTCCACCTTTTCAGACCTCAGGTCTATCCAGCCAACTACCCCTTTTATAAATGGATTTACTTTCGCATGATCCAATAAAAACTCATTTTCTTTTTCCGATTGCCTGGCTTGAACACTGATCGCTCCGGATATTTTTTCCTTATTTAATAGCTGAAGTAATTCTTCAGGTGAAAAATCTCTTTTCAAAGGAGCAAGTTGATCTGAAATCCAGGCGTATTCCTGCGCATCGTATTTCCAAAAATGCTGATGTGCATCTATAATTAGAGGTTCCTCATTCACCGTGTATAATTTTAATAAAAGAATATGATAACAAAACTTACCTTTATAAAAATACTAAAATCAGGTATCTTTAAGAAGGAGAATGTATAAAATCAACCCGTACTCATGAAAAAATTAATTTACCTTGGCATTACCATAACATCCTTCATTTCTCCTAAAACCTTTGCACAATCACAGGAATTACGGGGTGCCTGGATTGCCACGGTAATTAATCTGGACTGGCCAAGCAGGGGTTCAACCACAGAAAAGCAACAAAAAGAACTCTTATTTATTTTTGACCGTCTTCAAATAAGCGGCATAAATACGATATTTTTTCAAATACGATGTGAAGCTGATGCGTTTTATCAGAGTGATTACGAACCCTGGTCCTATTATTTGACTGGAAAACAAGGTCAGGCGCCCGAACCCTTTTGGGATCCAATCATTTTTGCGAAACAAGAAGCGCACAAAAGAGGCATGGAATTGCACTTATGGTTGAACCCTTACCGTGTTATAAGAAGTATTTCCAGCACTTATCCAAAAGATAGTACGCATTTATCCGTCAGGCATCCCGCTTGGATGATGCCCGTGAAGAATACTTTATTATTAAATCCGGGAATACCCGACGCCCGCTCTTATTTTACCCAATTAATAGCTCAACTGGCTCTTAAATATCAACCTGACGGTATTCATCTGGATGATTATTTTTATCCGTATGAGGGCATGACGAACGAGGATGCTGCCACTTTTGAAAAATATGGAGCGGGAAAAACGATACATGAATGGAGGGAAGATAACATCAATCAGATGGTTAGAGACGTCAGTTATCTACTAAGTACCGAATTTCCAACGATAAAATGGGGAATAAGTCCCTTTGGTATTTGGAAAAGTGGCACGCCTGCAGGTATTGTAGGTTTATCAGGTGCCAGCGTAACTTATGGAAATGCCCTAAAATGGCTTTCTGAAAAATGGGTCGATTATATTGCACCGCAATTATATTGGGCCATTGGTGGAAGCCAGGATTTCAAATCTTTAAGTAATTGGTGGTCTTTACAGTTGAATGGCAGACATTTATATCCAGGCATTGCCGCTTATAAAGCAGAACCCTCCATGACTTCCCTGGCATCTCTTTATAAAGCAGACGAAATACCAAAGCAAATTGAGCATCTTCGCGACAGGCAAATTCCAGGATGGATCTTGTTCCGTGCGGCAAATATCAGCCAGACAGCCACGCAAGGTTTACCCGGCATATTGGCAAATGATTTGAATAAATATCTTTCTCTTACGCCAAGCATGCACTGGAAAAGCCAACAAAAACCAAGTGCTGTTTCCTCAGGAAATATTGTCCTGCAACAAAATGGTTATTTGGTAAAATGGCAAAAATCTCTGGCCACGTCAGAAAATGAAGTACTCTCCAGGTTCTATGGACTTTACGAAATTCCAAAAGATAGCTTGTTGCAAAATGAAAAACCCAAATTGACGAATGACAAATTGATTAGGATTACCTCCGACACCTTCACTCACCTTCCATTGAAGATGGATAGAGATAAAAGTGAATTTTTTATTACCGCCATAAGTCCAAATTCCATACAAAGCGAACCTTTTCAATTGCCCCGTCAGGTAACTTCTATTAGAGAATTAAATAATATGACCCTAACGATGGAAGACCCATTTCCGAATCCGTCCAATGGGGAATTAAATGTATCATATAATATAATTAAAGATCAAGAGGTTAGCATAAATATATACTCCTTAACAGGCCATCATTTAGCGACCTTGTTGAACAGAAAAAAATATGAGAAAGGGGAATACTCCTTATGTTTTAATTTAAATTCCTTGCCAAAACCAGGTATGTATCTAATTATTTTAGAGGGAAAATGGGATAGAATCATTAAAAAATGGGTATCTTATTGATTATTTTTAAAAGCACCTGAAAATGAAAAGAAGAAATGCAATCCTCACCTTAGGATCTATAGGAGCGGCGTCTGCCATACCTAATACCCTTCAGGCAAATGTGTCGGTTAAAAAAAAGGCAACCTTCACCTTTTGTTTGAATACAAGTACCATTAGTGGTCAAAAACCGGGTATTTTAAAATATATTGATATTGCCGCAAAAGCGGGTTATGATGGCATAGAATTATGGACCAATGACATTAAGGAATATCTGAAAAATGGAAATAAACTCAATGATTTAGCTAAAATTATTGATTCATCTGGTCTGAAGGTTGAAAATGCCATTGGTTTTGCTCCCTGGATGGTTTCAGATAATGAAAAACGCAGACTTGGATTGATTCAGTTGGAGGAGGAGATGAACTGGTTGGCTGCTTTAGGGGGAAAACGCATTGCTGCACCACCTGCCGGCGTTGGTAGAGATGAACCTATCGACTGGTTGGTAGCGGGCCTTCGGTATAAGGCGGCTTTAGATCTTGGCAGAAAAACAGGCGTAATGCCTCAACTTGAATTTTGGGGCGCCTCAGGAACTATGTTTCATTTAAGTCAGGCTGTGGCAGTGGCCGCCGCTGCCAATGATGCTGACGCCAGAATATTACCTGATGTATATCATTTATTTCGCGGAGGTTCGGGTTTTGATGCTTTAACAATGCTATCAGGTCCTACCATTGAAATATTTCATTTCAATGATTATGTTGCCAATATTCCACAAGAAAAACAGACAGATAATGATCGGGTTTACCCCGGTGATGGCATAGCACCCTGGTCAAAAATTATGCAAATACTGAAGGAAATGGGAACTCCAAAAGTACTTTCCCTGGAACTTTTTAATAAAGAATACTGGAAACAAGATCCGCTGGAGGTGGCAAAAACGGGATTGATGAAAATGAAGAAACTGGTGGAAAATGAAGATTAATTAGCTGGCTATCATACTAAAAGTGCTTGATCCCGAAATTTTTCAAGTGCGTCTAAATAGGCATGTGAAATAATTTCCTTTAGTTTTTTCCCTGAGATAACTTTAGTGCCTTTATACCTGGAAATTTAATCCCCATTTTTAAAAAGGTCCAAAATTTTTGATATAATGATCTCTCTCGTAATATTTCCATCCAGATATCTTACTAGATATTACTCAAAAAGACTCAACTGAACAGACTCAAAATATAAATTGGTCACTACTTTTTGTTTCAAATATATGGCTTGGGCCGTTACATATTCCCAAACTTTGGGAGTGTCCATTTGATGGTAATTTATAGGTATAAAATCAGCTCTAGTGTCTATTTTTCTTTTTAAAAATAGATCCATCATATTTACTTTTGTTTTTGCATCAAGTTCTAAAATATTATTTTCAGATAACCTATTTGCTGATAAGGATATCAGGTTATGTAAAGATAGATATCCATTATTTTTACTAAATACTTCAAAAATAGCTTTAAGCATTGGATTTTTGGTTGAAATGGTATCTTCCGGATCATTATTTAGAAAAAAAAATACCGTTTGGTTTAGTTCCTCTTTAGAAATCTCCTCCTCAGGGGATCTAACCAGATTCATTTAAAAATAATAATTCACTAACTTGTACAGGGGATTTTCCTATGAATGAGTCGATGATTATGACACAGAATGGTTTGTCGAAATGCTCAGTTTGTTATAAAATCGAGATATTATTCCATGCGTACCACATCTTCAATATCTCCCAATTTTTCACTAATTATTTTAGAATAATTATGAATATACATTTAAGTAATTTCAGTATTAACGACATACTGTAACCCAACTTTGGTAGCTTCCTCAATAAAAGCAGAAAAATAAAAAGCCTTGCTATAGGTTTGTAAAAAATCATGCGCTATGCTATAATCAGGTTTATCAGTGAGCAATTCATAAGTTTCGAACTTTAGCTTTGCCTGAGCACTATCAGATTCTTTGACGGCTTTTTTTTACAAAATCAAACAATATTCTGATTTGATTTAATTTTTCTGGTATATTCTAAAAATTATTACTGTGAAAATGGGCCAATTCTCTTATAGTTGCCGATTTATTAATCACTGGCAAAGTATTATAACTAATATAGGCTAATCCATTTTCATTTAAATTTTCCTTATAAGTAGCTAATATTTTATTTCGAACATCGTTAGAAACAAGGGAAAAAACATCATGAACAATAATATAATCAAAGATACCAAAGGAAAGTATCCACATCCAGGAATTCGCATCAAATCAAATCGATATTAGTCAGATTAAGGGAAAATTTCAAATCATTACCTTTAGAAACAAGTTCGCTTGAAAAATCAATTCCAATGGTATGCGAATCAGGAAATTTCAGCGCAAACGGCAAAATATTCCCCCATAAGCACAGCCAAGATCCAATATTTTTGTTGATGCTAATGGAGCAGCATCAATGCCAACGAGACGAGAGAGCGTCCTCAAATAAAATGGATTAGCACAAAAATTTAAATAGCTTACAGAAGGTAAAGCAAATTTGTCGGAATGAACATGGTTAAAATCCGTCATTGGCATCATTATTAAAGCCTATTAAGTTTAGGCATCAATAAGTTTTTTGTCAACTTTAGCTCTTATCGATTTTAAGGCCAGTTGAATCTGGTTTTTTAATGTTTGAACTTCTTTGGTTCTGCTTGAAGACCCTTTTGTCGTTTTAATATAATTTTCTACTTGGGTTTCTAATGTTTTCAAAGCAAGAAATTTTATATCAGCAGGAAACTTTTCACCCCTTACCTTATCAAAGTGACCGAGTGCTCTATCAACCACCAAAATCCGATTTCTACTACCTTTTAAGAAACCTGAGGAAACGTCAACAAATTTTGCCATAGTCCAAATACTTTCCTCCACAAAATTCAGATTAACTTTCAGGTTATCTTTTATTGAAGATTCAATATCTTCATTAGTTTGTAAGGGCGTTGAAGGAGTAATCCATTTAAAATTCTCTTCATTAGAAACTTCAAAACCTCCAAAACTTCTTTTTGTTAATTCTTTTTTAAATGATTTAGAAAAGAAATAAAAAGCGGAGGTTTTTAATTCAAGAAAAGCAGCCAACGAAAGATCACCTGCCAGGCTATAACTTGTTTCCATGGTGTTCTTATTAAGAGATAAGGCATTTTCATCTTTCTCCATTGAAATTTCCTTAGACGCATTGAAATTAAGCCTGACAAATATCCCCCCCTCTGCACCAAGACTAACGGACACCGATGCTATGAGTGGAATACCCGTTCCTGCCCCTACACTAAGAAAAACTTTCACTTCTCCTAAAGCAGGTTTACCTTCCTGTGTACCTGCTGAAATGAGATATACCTGATCACCCTTTTTATTTACACTTAACTGTAAGCCAGGCACAGTCACTTTACCCTCCATTCCAGCTGAAACTACGACATTTAGCCCGGGCAAAACCGGTATTTCCGCACTTCCCCCTATTTTACCTGGGAAAAGGGAGCCTGGAAATTCTACATCTGGTAAGGTTGCAGAAACGCCAATCAACTCCTTTTTTGTTTTACCATCTCCAAAATTATGCGATAAAGCACCTGAACCTTCAATTTTAGGAATTTTATGTCCAAAAAAATCAGTGCCTCCCGCTGCTAATCCACCCTCTCCTGAAATAATCCAGTTATCACTTGTTTTTTCAAGAGCTAATTTGGATAAATTTCCTTTAATAATGCCAAAATCCACTTCAAGTTGGGTTTCCAACTCAGATTTAGACATAGAATAACCATCTTTATTTATACTAAGATCATTCACCGTAATTTGAAGATTCTTTTTTAGGAAAGGAGGAGCTATTTTGGCCACCGCTTTCTCCGCATCAAATTCTCCATCCTTATAATTTATATTATTTATTTCCAGACTTTGACCAAAAATGACTAAAGTAACATTGGCATTTGTAAATGAAAGACTTGTACCTTTTTCACCTTCTTTTGAAATTCCTACATTACCATCTGCTGAAGCTGAGGCTCCATTTATTTCTCCGCTCAGATTAAAATCTGAGGAACCGTCATAATTGTATTTAGCCCCATCTTTGACGACATTAACTACAATATTGGACATTTTGGCCTTATCTGTAAAAGCTAACTCAGGAATGGTTGCTGTGGCACTGGCGAAACCAAAACCATTGTTTTTGGTAAAGCTGGGATTTTGGATGACAATATTCAGGTCAACACCCATTATGTTTACATCCAGTTCACCTTCTTCAATAGAAAAAATATTCGTTGCAGAATCATAACTTACCCCATTGACACTTGCTTTTTGACCGACCATTTCTGCATTAAATGAACCATCTTCAAGTGTATATTGGGTTGTTTTATCTTCTACTCCCTTTTTTATAGTAACATTGCCCTGTCCACCTCCTAAACCAGGTAAGGTAACGTTAAAACTACCTGATCCATTAAAGCCCCCTTCAGCATTCACATTTCCTTCTATATCTGAAAATTCTGCAATATCCATGACATTGATGGAAGCAATATTTACGGTTATATCCTGGTATGAAAATCCATTTTCCGTTAACTTAGCGTCGGTTAAGGTAGCATCTAAAGCATCCACTTTCAACACATTTCCAGCCGAGAAATTCAACTTCAAATTACTGGAAGCTGCTGATATTTCATGAGGATTCAATGAATCGTAAGTAACGCCATTGATAGACGCTTCCTGACCCAAAATAGTCGCATTAAAAGCACCATTCTCAAGATTATATTGGGTTGTTAAGTCTGCAGGCCCTTTTTTCACAGATACTTTTCCGGAGGCGTTACCCATGCCAGATGCGGTGACTAAAAAATCACCTCCTGCGTTAAATCCTTCTTTTGGACTTACATTTCCAGAAATATTGCTAAATTCAGCTATACCGTCAAATAAATTAACGGTAGCAATATTCACAGCAATATTTTCATAAGTAAATCCTTTATCTTTAGATAGCTCAGCATTAGAAACCGTTGCGTCAAACTCATCAACCTTAAGGACATCTCCTAATGAAAAATTCAGTTTTAAACTACTGGAAGCGGCTGCAATTTCATTTGGATTTACGGAATCATAATTGACCCCTTTAAAGGAAACTTCCTGCCCCATGATGGTCGCATTAAATTCGCCATCCTGAAGATTATATTTAGCGACTTTATCATCAGGTCCCTTATTTACAGAAACTTTACCTTTTGCACCTGCCAGACCTTCAGCGGTTACATCAAAATTACCTTCTGCTGATAAGCCGGTTTTTTGTCCAATACTTCCATTAATATCACTAAAATTGGCTAACCCAAAAAGATTAACAGAGGCAATACTTAGCGAAATATCCCCATGTGTGAGGATATTATTGGATATTGCGAGGTCTTTAACTACGGAGACTACATTTTCCACCTTAATAGCTTCTCCAACAGAAAGATTCAAATTCAGGCCGACCTCAGAGAAATCGGCAGAAGTTACCTTTTTTTCATTTATGTTAAAATCCAGTTGGTTCCAGTTGGCTAATACTTCCTGTCCCATGATTTGAAAAGAGGCATTTCCCCCCTTACTAATTATAGACGGATCGGCAGCATCTGCCTGATGTTTGACCGAAGAGCCAAAATTCAGTTTAAAGCCAGCATTTTCACCTTCCAGATTTAATTCAGGAGGATTTTCAATAACCGATCCCATATATTCTGCAGAATAATCCCCTTGAGTATTAACTTTAAAAGTAACACTGAAAACCCATTTATCTTTGGCTACTTTTCCAGTAATATAACTGCCTTGAGTGGTTGTTTTTGAAGCCTCTTTATCTAGTCCGAATGACAATCCTTTTAATATTTCTACTTTATCCAGGGCATTTTTCTGAATAATCTCAGCCCCTTTATTAATCAGGTCTAAGGCACCACCCACAGCATCATTGGCCGCTCCCTGTTCTGTTTTGGAATTATTTACGTCAAACTCAGCTACTTTCCCTAACAGAGAGTCATTCACTTCAGCACCCAGATTATTATCTTTTCCCGTCTGCGCAGTACCCGCAGCGTTTAAATCCAACTCACTTTTAATCAATTTTTTAGAATCAATAGCATGAGAAAGTTCTGGTTTTTTCTCCAAATCCATTTCCGGCTTCACCGCCTCCTTATGAATATAGGTAGATTTTTCATTATCAACCTTCTGAACAGGAGGCATAGAAACGCCCTTCTTTGCCTTATGCTGTTCAACGTTTACAGGAATTTGCCCTTTCTTTTGAGCGGCATTCAATGCGGCCGTTGCTTGAATATTCCTTAATTTTTCGGTTTGCGGACTTTTATCAGCCATTTGCTGTAATGCCTTTAATTGCTTTACCCGAGGGCTATTTTCATAAGCATCCTGATTTTTTCTTTGAGTAAGTTTATCTTTTGATAATATTAAGTTCTGTTCTGTTGGTTCAGAAATATTATGATGTTGAATTAGACTTTTAGGTGAATCTTGGTTATTTCTACTTTCAAGTTTTTCAGCATTTACACCCATAATTAAAAATTAAGCTAAGATACAAGAGTTTAAAACACACGTTATTAGTAAATTTATAACTTTTTTTTTATTTGAGCGTAAAATAAGCTTAATTAGGGTGCCTACTTAGTAAAAAGGCAAAAAAAATGTTTTAGATGTTTCAAATTAAAGGGTACATTGCCAGTAAAGGAATAATAACAAAAAATGAGCTACATAAAATTATTTGTAAGAAAAAAAGTAAAGAGATAATGGAATGCTGAAGAGGAAACCTGGTATTTTTCTGTAATAGATGTAATTGAGATTTTAACAGATAGCACCATTCCAAAACGATATTAGAGTGAATTAAAAAAAAAGCTAATCAAATAAGGAAGTCAGTTGTACGAAAAAATCGTATAACTGAATTTTGAAATTATAGATAATAAAAAGCGAGAAAAAGATGTAACAGATACCAAAACCTTTATTTATCCCCAATGAACTTCTTTAACACCTAATTTATTTAATATGGTTTCCCAATAGTGTTTCAGATTTTTCATATTAGCTGGCGTACTAATGCCTACATCGGGCGTTCTAACGTAAACGATAATCCCTTGCAGGTAAGTTCTATCTAAATTTAAATAATTAGCTCTTACTAATTTCAAATCTTTATCTGCCCTAAGGACAACATTCGCAAGGGTCAATTGGCCAATGTTTTTAAGATTTATGAAATTAGATGTTTGGATCATATCAGAGAAAATATATACGTGTAAATCTGGATTGATTTTTCCATTGGCATTTGCTCTGAGCATCATTTTCCTTTGATTACAAGCCGTTTCTATGGCTCCAAAAATATCGGTACTGTTTTTTGTTTGCGTACTTGCCTCCAGTTGAAGGGTTTTAACCAGGGAATCGAGTACATTTCTCCTGAAATAATTCAGTTGTTTTTGATAATTATTGTCACAAACCTGTTTTTTCAGAGAGGGCAATGTAGGATCGCATTTAGGTGGCGGCACTTTATAAGATTGACTGGCCTTGGATGCTGAGGTATAACCATGTATAAAATAGACCTTTAACCCATCGTATCCTTTATAAAATCGCTGAACGATCAGTTCCTCCATTTCCGATTTTGCCTGGACTAAAATAGCCCCCGTATATTTTACGCTCTCCGTTTTGTCTATAAAAATCAGCGTTTCACGGGGATTTTCCTCAACGAAATATAGATTGAATACTAAAAATAAATAAATGAGCATGGTTTTAATTTTATTGTTGTGAAATATTGTTTCTAAGAAGAATATAAGGTCTTGGCGAAGCCTTTTGATTGATGTAATGAAGTCCCTGTTTTTTCAGATTTGATTCAGAGAGTTCAGCGGCCATCTGATGTCCATAATCGTGGATTTTACGCTGGAAATGCTTCAGTTTCTCTGTTCTTACTTTTTTAAACTCTGCTAAATCAGTTTCCGTTTTTTCCATTTCCTCCATGAGTATTTTCCATTTTTCGTCTAAACTCATGCCCTGACAATGTTTGGCTTCATCTCTGTCGTAAAATGCCTTTAATTCAAGCAGCTTTTCTATTTTCTTGTCGGCCAAACGAATTCGTCGATGGTTTATTTTCAATACTATCTTCAACCAGGCTCGTTTCACTCTTTTCCTTAATTCAGGCAGACCGATACCTAATAAAATAGCACCCCCCAAAGCAAAAAGAACACCAGAAACAACAACTACAAAAGCAATGAAATATTCAGGTTTTTCAGAACTGGGAGTACCTGGCGGTTCTGGTGGTTCGGGCAGAATCTCAAGACGCAATCCGCCACCAAACACACTTGTATTTGCTTGTTCAATTTTTTTCAAATCATCAAAATCCTTCAATCTCACAAAACCTGTGTTGATCAACAAACCTAAAGCGGTTAAAGCTACCAGGATAATAAGGACGTTAAAATAGTTTTTATTCTTATTTAATTTATAGGGTTGCTCGACGAGTCTGTCATAAGCAGGCTTTAATAAAAATGGAATAGCGGCGAGCGCCAAGGAAAAAATGAGGGGACTTGGATTAAATCCTAATATTTTTCTATCACCAAAAATTTCACCATCTAAATATAACTGTGTAGAAACAACTGTATAGGAAATAATAAAATCGGCTGAAATGAAAGCAAGAGCAGCGACGAGCATTAAGACTAAGGCAAGGAGAGAATTTTCGAGAATAATATCCTTGATTTTTAGCTTTAAA
>Ga0315900_10002402_pt1 | contig 28627 bp, 23 predicted proteins | sample LakEriMetagenome_FD_203521 | JGI IMG/M metagenome (GOLD analysis project Ga0315900, IMG submission 203521) | Freshwater fungal communities from buoy surface, Lake Erie, Ohio, United States - Buoy 12 MA114 | ecosystem: Environmental > Aquatic > Freshwater > Lake > Lake biofilm | place: USA: Lake...
GAACGCATCATATCGATCTGCCTCACTAGTGGAGAGGTCAAAGCGGTCACGTGAGCGGCGGAGGTACCAGGTGGAGAGCTCGTCGATCCCCGCCTCGAGGCGTGCGACGGCCGACTGTGCGTCGTAGTCACGGAGCCCCTTCTCCACAGTTGAGACGAGATCGGCGGTGCGGCTCAGGATCCAGCGATCCATGGCGCCCCTCTCGGCCACCTGGCTTGCTCCGGCACCAGGGCGCCAGCCAGCGCTGTTCGCGTAGCCAATGTGGAAGGCGTAAACGTTCCAGAGCACGAGTAGCTTGCGGCGCGCCTCATCCGCGCCGTTCCAGCCGAAATGCACGTTCTCTTCTGGGCGCGAACCGGCGAAGAGCCAGCGCATCACGTCGGCACCCATGCGGTCAGCCGCCTCATCGAATTCGATGGAGTTTCCCCAACTCTTATGCATTTGCCGGCCATCTTCTGCAAAGACAAGGCCGTAGCCGAACACCGTCTTCGTTGGCTCGCTCCCAACCATGACGGTTGACATGGCGAGCAGCGAGTAGAACCAGTTGCGGAACTGACCAGGGAAGCTCTCCGTAATCAGGTCTGCAGGGAACCAGCGCTTCCAGTACTCAGGGTCGCTGCGGTAGCGCAGCGTGGAGAGCGAGACGATACCCGCGTCAAGCCATGGATTCCCAACGTCGGGGACGCGCTGCACCTGGCCGCCGCACTTTGCGCAGGCGATGCGTACCTCGTCGATGTACGGCCGATGAGGGCTACGCCCAGCGAGAGCGTCTAGCCCTGCAACGGCGCGCTCCTCGAGCTCTGCTCGCGATCCAAGCACATCAACGGCACCGCACCCTTCGCACTCGTAAATTGGCAGCGCAAGACCCCAATAGCGCTTCTTGGAAATCATCCAGTCGCTCATGTTGCGCAGCCAATCAAGCTCGCGATCGTGCCCAAACGATGGGAGCCACGAGATGTTGTCGACGACATCCATGATTTGATACCGAAGGCTCCCCGCCTTCTCGGCGGCAGTCAGCTGCTCACGTGGCTTCTCATAGGTTGCACCCATGCTGATGAACCACTCATCAACGAGACGGAAGGCGAGCGGCGTCGCGCAACGCCAGCAGTGCGGATATCGGTGCGTGATCTTCTCTCGGCGCAGCAAGCTGCCGCTCTGTTCAAGCGCAGCAAAGACAAGATCGGCGACGGCGAGCCAGTCCTTACCGCTGAGGTCGTTGAATCCGGGAAGGTAGGTGCCACTCTCATCAATTGGCGCAATCATCGGGAGGCCTTCGGTGATGCAGAGGGCATGGTCTTCGCTGCCGCATGCTGGGGCGATGTGCACGATGCTCGTCCCCTCCTCGGCGCCAACATCACTCCACGAGATCACGCGATGCGCGGCGCCATCTGCGCCGAGTGCCTCGGTTACGGCTGGTGCAGCATCAAACGTTGCGCGATAGCGCCACCCAATCAACTCGCTCCCCTGCTTGGTATCAAGCACCTTGGCGCGAGGGGCACCGCCACCGATTGCGGCGACGCGGCGCGTTGCGCCGATCCACATCTTTCGCCCATCAAATTCCACAAGTTCATACGCGAGCGTCGGGTTTACCGCGGCGGCAACGTTGGCAGGAATCGTCCACGGCGTCGTCGTCCAGGCTAGGAGCTCTTCACCAGGCCGATCCACGAGAGGGAATCCGAAGTAGGCGGAGGGGTCGTCGCGATCGGCATACCCTTCCGTCATCTCGTGCTGGCTGATGCCAGTGCCGCAGCGCGTGCACCACGGCATGCTGTCGCTCCCCTTATAGAGCCAGCCCCGCTTGTTGCATTCCGCAAGGAAGCTCCAGATCAGATCGTTGTTCTCATCTGAGAAGGTGAAGTACGAGCCACCAATCTCTGGTGAGCCGAGTTGTCCGATGAGCGCCTCTGGGGCTCCACGCACCGCGCCAGCGGCGCCAGTAATCTCCATCTCACGCTCTGGTGCGTCGCTCAGAGCGTCGCGCAGGCGCAGGAGATCAGCCGGGTCGTTCCAATCCATCCACATGCCGAGTCGGATTGACTGCTCGGTCTGTCGAGCGGCGTAGGTGAGCACGCGCTGCTTGCAGAGTCGGATGAACTCCGCCAGCCCACGCTCTTCGATCTGGCGCTTTGAGGTAAGTCCGAGCTCTTTCTCAACATTCACCTCGACCCAGAGGCCCTGGCAGTCGAACCCCTGCTGCCAGCGCAGCTCGTGTCCGAGCGACGCGCGGAAGCGCTGGAAGAGGTCCTTATAGGTACGACCCCAAGCGTGATGAACGCCCATCGGATTGTTCGCGGTGATTGGGCCATCGAGGAAGGACCAGGGTTCGCCGCCAGCCGTCTGCGCACGGAGGCGCTCAAATGTCCCGTCGGCACGCCAACGCGCCAGCATCTGGTGCTCCAGGCTGATCAGGTCGGGCTTCGAATCAACAGGGTTGAACATTGGGAGGAGCGTGCCACGCCACCCCTGACATGGCAAACGGGGGGCACCCCCCTTCTCCGCAAGGCGGTATGGTTCCCGTTATGAGCCAACCGACTGAGACTCCACGACGCTCAGCCTTCGCGGCAGCCGTCTTTTCGCTCCTCGTCCCCGGGTTCGGACACCTCTATGAGCGGCGCTGGAGAGCGGCACTCCTCTTCCTCGCTCCCCCCATCCTCATCCTGGCGCTCGTCAGCGGAATCGTCGTGGCCGATGGGCTGCCCGGCCTCGTCGGCCTCCTGATCACGCCCTTTGGGCTGAGCGCAGCCGGCATCATCAACATTCTTCTTGCCGTCTGGCGTGGTGTTGCGGCGGCCGATGCCTGGCGCTGGGCTGTGCGTCGCGAGAGTGGGGCTCGCGCCATCGGCACCTCGCTTGCTGGCCTGAGCATCTCGCTGATTGCCGCGCTTTCGCTGCATCTGGTCCTGGGCAGCTATGTCAGCACCGCGTCGGAACTCGTTGGCGGAATCTTCTCCTCGGGCACCGTGACACCCGGTGCAACTCCTGCACCGCGATGGGATGGGAAGGAGCGCCTCAATGTGCTCCTCGTCGGCATTGACCAACGTGGCGACAGCACCTCCTTCAACACCGACACCCTGATCGTCGCGAGCGTTGACCCAGTGAACGGAACGGTCACTATGTTCAGCATTCCGCGCGACACCGTTGATTTCCCTGTCCCCGCGAGCGCCCAGCGACTCTATGGGGCCACGTACGGCAACAAGATCAATTCGTACTACGCATCAGCGAGTCGCAATCCCAACGTATTCCCTGACGGCCCAATGCCCGCCCTCCGCGAGATGCTGGGCAACTTCTACGGCATGAAGATCGATTACTCACTGATGGTGAACTTCACCGGCTTCCAAGAGATTGTGGATGCCCTTGATGGCGTTCGCATCACCGCAAGAAACCCAGTATCCGATGACTCGTACCCGATTGGTGGTGGCAAATACGAGCGCATTCATGTTCTGGCTGGTGTGCACGCCATGGATGGCGCAGAGGCGCTGATCTTTGCTCGCTCACGACATGGCAGCTCCGACTTTGATCGCGCCGCTCGCCAGCAGCAAGTGATTTCGGCAATTCGGGCACAGAGCGATATGGCGGCGATCACGCGAAACCTCCCTTCGCTTGCAGCGGCACTCAAGGATTCACTCAAGAGCGACTTCCCCCAGCAGGATCTCCCGCTCCTCTTAGACCTCATCGCCCGAATTGATGCTGGGAGCATTCGCAGCCTCGTCTTCACGCCGCCGACCTACCAAACGGTCGGATCTGATAGTCGCGGGTACATCATCACTCCTGATGTCGCGAAGATTCGTGCCGCGGTGCAGCAAGCCTTTACGGCTCAGCCAACCAAAGAGGAGCGTGAGGCTGACGCAATCGCCAGGGAGGCGGTGCGCATCTGGGTGCTGAACGGTACTGGAAGAAAGGGTGAGGCCGGGGTTCTTGCGACGGCGCTCAGCCGCGCCGGTCTTGATGCTTCAGCACCAACCACCATCACACCAGGTGAGATCGGTCTCCTTAAGACGCGATTCATCGTCTTCAACGGGGCCGAGCAGCGGATGCCAGTCTCCCTCGCCTTGCTTGAGCGTCTCCTCGGTATGAAGGCAACACTCATCGATGACGCGTCCGTCACGGTCGATGTTGAGATCATTACTGGCGCCGACGTACCGACCGTCACCCCCTAGGGGCGGATCAGAGTTAGTAGATCGGCGTGAGCCAGTGCTTGTAGGCGGGCACCTTGCCGCGCACAGCATCGAAGTAGCGGCTCTGGATTCGCTTCGTTAGCTCGCCAATCTTCCCCGTGCCAACGGAACGGTGATCAACCTCTATGACTGGCGACACCTGTGCGCCCGTCCCGACGAGGAAGATCTCATCAGCGATGTAGAGCTCGCTGCGGTCGATCTGTCGCTCCGCGACAGGGATTCCGAGCTCTGCCGCAATCTCAATGATGCCCGCTCGGGTGATCCCCTCAAGGATGTCGTCGTTCACGCCAGGGGTAATGAGCTTTCCACCACGCACCATGAAGAGATTCTCTGCGGAACCCTCGGAGACCTTCCCCGCCTCGGTGAGCACGATTGCTTCGTCAAAGCCGTTCAGTCCCGCCTCACTCTTGGAGAAGGCGCTGTTCACGTAGTTACCGGCAACCTTGGCTCGCGCCGGAATGGCTAGGTCAGAAGTGCGGCGCGTGGCCACGGTCGCGCAACGGATCCCTGTTGCGGTGTCGATGTAATCGCCAAATGGGACAGAGATGACGTAGAGATCGTTCTCGAGACCGTGCAGCTTTACCCCAATCGCCTTGGTGCTCTTGTAGACGCTTGGCCGAACGTACACGTCCTCTTTAAAGGCGTTCCGCTTCAGCAGCTCGACCACGATCCCTTTGACCGCCTCCACCTCTGGGAGCGGGTCCATGAGCATAATCTTGCAGGAGGAGCGCAGGCGCTCCAGGTGCTCGGTGACCTTCAGCGCATAGAGCTGCTGCTCGTCCGCGTTCCAGTAGGCACGAATCCCTTCAAAGGTTGCGGTGCCGTACAGGAACGCGTGCGTCATCACGCTTACCTTCGCGTCGGCCAACGGTCGGAAGTCGCCCTCCAAATAGGCGGTGATCCCGTCGTACTCGTTGCCCGTGCCCTTCGCCATGGTGCGCGCCTCTACCGGACCTAGCCCTGGTGCTGCGGTGCGTATGGCAAGAGCGCCATCTGCCGAGCGCGCTTGAGCGCTGCGGTCACTTCACGCTGATGCTGCGCGCAGGTGCCAGTCTTTCGGCGTGGCTCGATCTTGGCGCGGTCCGAGAGGTAACGGCGGAGACGGTTGATCTCCTTATAGTCGATGTAGCCCTGCTTGTCGCTGCAGAACGAGCAGACGCGGCGACGTCGCCCTGCGCCAAACTTGTCATCACGCTTCTTGAATCGCTTTGGTGCCTCAGGCATGGTGTGCTCCTCTCAATTCGATGTTGTTAGGATTAGAACGGTAGATCGTCAAGATCGCTCGGCGCCGACTGGGAGCTTTCTTCTGGAGTGCCCTGGCTCGGTGCAGACGATCGAGGCGCCCGTGGCGCGTTCGGATCGGCGTCTGGATTTCGATCGACGATCACGACTTCGCTTGCGAGGATGTCGAGCGCAACGCGCTTCTCTCCCTCTTTGGAGTCGTACAGGTCAACCTGCAGCCGGCCTTCGGCGTAGACCTTGCGACCCTTGCGGAGCCACTCGGCCAACTTCACCGATCGCTCACCAAACATGATGACGCGATACCAGGTCGTCTTATCTTCCCAATCGCCGCCAGCAGCCTTGCGGCGCTCGTTGGTAGCTACGCGCATCTCGAGGCGCGGCTTCCCATCGGCGGTGTACTTCAACTCTGGGTCGGCACCAAGGTTCCCGATGATGCTGATCTTTGCGAACGACATCGACTACTCCCCGTCGGCTGCAGCGGCTGCTGCAGCGGCGGCGGCGATTTCGCCTTCGGTGTCATCGGCGTCAAGCTCGAGTCGCGCCGGCGTACCACCATCAAGATTGAAGTCGCGAAGTGCGGCGGCGCCCTTGCGCTCGTCGCGGATCACCAGGTGCCGAAGCACCTCTTCGGTGATCAGGAGCACGCGCTCAATCTCGGCGATTGCCGATGCGGCAACCTCGAACACGTAGATCTGATAGACGCCGTCCTTGGCGTGATCGATCTCGTAGGCCATGCGGCGGCGGCCCCAGGCCACGTCCTTAAGGATTGTTCCGCCCTGCTCGGTAATGGAGCGGGTGGTGCGCTCGAAGATCGCCTTCGTGCGCTCTTCCGTCACGTCGGGACGGAGAATTAGCATGAGCTCATAGCGGCGCATTGGCCACTCCTTCCTATGGATTCGCCCCGGTGCGCCCTACGCAACTTGCGTAGTGGGCCGGAGCCGAAAGGCAGCCGTGAGTGTAGCAGGGGGTGCGGGGGGCTTCAACGGTAGGAGTGTGGAGGCGACGGCCGGATTCGAACCGGCGAATAGGGGTTTTGCAGACCCCCCCCTTAGACCACTTGGGTACGTCGCCCTGTTGCGTGTTGGCTGCCCCTCGAGGATTCGAACCTCGGTTCACGGATCCAAAGTCCGCTGTCCTACCACTAGACGAAGGGGCAACGACCCCTCGAGTCCCCAAAGGAGGGAGTGGAGCGGAAGACGGGACTCGAACCCGCGACCTTCACATTGGCAATGTGATGCTCTACCAACTGAGCCACTTCCGCACCGGTCAACCTGTAGTGGTGCCGAGAGCCAGATTCGAACTGGCGACACCGCGCTCTTCAGGCGCGTGCTCTACCAACTGAGCTATCTCGGCCCGACGCCCGCAGCCACGCGAGCGTACGCACCAACGGCGGCAAGGATACCCTCCCCCGCCGAGCGGCGCAACGAGGCGCCCGTGGGGAGGCAAAAGGGGTGCTGGTGGGCGGTGAGGGGCTCGAACCCCCGACCCCCTCGGTGTAAACGAGGTGCTCTACCAACTGAGCTAACCGCCCGGGTGTGGCTGCGGCCCGTGGCCGTCAGCAGAAGAGATGTGGTGCCCAGACCGGGACTTGAACCCGGATGACTTGCGTCATACGCCCCTCAAACGTACGCGTATACCAATTCCGCCACCTGGGCACAGGTGCTGGTATCGAGGAAGGGACTTGAACCCATACGTCCTTGCGGACACTGGCTCCTGAAGCCAGCGCGTCTGCCAATTCCGCCACCTCGACCCGTTCGAACCCCCTAATCGCTTAGGGGGTCGCGAGGCGGAAGGATAGCACAGCCCGCAGGTAGCTCTCTGGCTCATCCACGAGCATTGGGACTACCTCAGTGACGCGGCTTGAGGTCAAGAGCTCAGCCGCGCGGAAGCGGATCGGCAAGATGTAGTTCGTCTCCGCGAGCCACTTCTGCAGGGCCACCAAGGCGGCCGTGCGTGTCGCTCGATCGCCTGGCTGACGGGCGCGATTGAGTAACAGGTCAAGATCCTTGAGCTGAATTCCAGCAAAGTTGCCTCCGGTCAGGACTGCCCCCGAGCCGAGGAGTGGATAGAGATCAACATCGATCCCAACATCAACGTTCAGAACGGCTAGTTGGAAGGAACCTGAGGCAAGTCGAGTCGTCAGATCAATGGGCGAGAGCTCCGTGACGCGTGTAGGGATACCAAAGGCCGTCCATGCCGCCGCCGCCTGTGTTGCGACCGCAGCATCAACAGGATGCGCCAACGCAGGCAAGGTGAGAATCTCCAGGCTTGCCGCTGCACCACTCGGGAGCGACCACCCATCCGCTCCCTGCTTCCACTTGACGGCCTTGAATAGGCCCGTCGCATAGTCGACCCCGCTCTTTGCGTCAGGGAGCGCGGTCCAGCCCCACGAGAGCGGCGACACCGGTGTCCGTGCCAAAGAGCCGCCGAACACTGTGGTGATGGCAGCAGGGTCGAGAAGTGCGGCTAAGCCTGCTCGGAGTCGAGGATCACGCAGCACGCTCCCGGGTCGCAAGTTCGTGGCGATACCCGAGAACACGGTGGTCCCAAGTTCTATCGTGCTGCCGCGGGCTGCGCTGCCACGGCGAGCGTCGGCGATGTCCAGTCCCACAAGCTGATCAAGGGAGGTGGCGCTCCACCCACTCAGCGCGGAGGCGGCATCAGGGAAGAAATAGAGCGCAATTTTCTCTGCTGTAGTGCCAGCAGCAGTGAGTGATGCCGCGTCAGCGGCGAGGAGGTCGGTACGCCGGACCAGGCCGGCTCCTCCAGAAGAGATGCTAGTGATGCGATATGGGCCAGTCCCCTGCGGGACCTTCGCCGCGTCAGAGTCTGGGATCTGTGCCGCGCTCAGTCCGGCGAACTGTGTCGCGGAGAGGAGTGGCAACGAGCCAAGCATGGTTGGCAGATTCGCGAGCGCCCGCGAGGCACTCAGCCGGACGGTACCCGCAGCATCACCCTCTTCTGCAGTGATGGACTGCCAATAGCCGCCCGCGGTACCGAGCTCCGATGCAATGGCGACCGTCGTCAGCACATCGGCCGCGGTCACGGTGGATCCGTCTTGCCACCGTGCAGCTGGGTCTAGGCTAAAGGTCCACGAGAGGCCGTCGGCGGCAACGCCCCACGTCGACGCGATGTCGGGCCCTGGCCACCCGCTCGCATCGAGGCGCGTCAGGCTCCGATACGTCAGCGCAACAACGGCACGATCCGCAGCGGTTTCAGCGAAGAGTGGGAGTGGCGTTGACGCGATCCCAACAACACCGACGGTCAATACGCCTTCACCAGAGGGCAGTTCGCCACCTGGAACACCGGTCCCAGAAATCTGGGGGCTCACAAGGCCGAGTTGCGCGGCGCCAGCAAAGAGTGCCGCTGCGGCGAAGAGCGCCGCGATGACCTTACGGGTTACTCCCTGCTGAGCGCCGTATTGCCTGCGCACCAGGGCGGTCCGACTTAGTTCGTCTGCAGGTAGCCGAGCACCGAGAAGCCGACGAAGAGAAGGATCAGCGCGACCGTGAAGCGGAGCAGTTGACGCTCAACCCCGCGGCGGGAGCGATAGACGCTGGAATCTCCACCGAACGCCGAGCTGAGGCCAATCCCGCGGGACTGCATCAGAATGGCGATGATCAGGAAGATGCTGACGACGATCTGCCCGAGGGCAAGTAGTGGATTCATTGGTCCTCCTCATTTGGCCTATCTGTTCTTGGTCTGATTCTACCACCCGACCCGCTCGGGATGCGCCTGTGGGCTAAGGCCGCAGAAGCGACTCACCCGTCATGGCGGGGTCTGGGTGAAGGCCCAAAAGGGCACAGGCGGTCGGGGCGATATCTCTCAGATCCCCCTCAGCCAAGGCTGGCCCTCGGCCATCGCCGTACGCGACTAGCAGTGGCACACGCTGCAGGGTGTGGCTGGTGAGCGGCGAACCATCAGTGCTGCACATCTCCTCGGCATTGCCATGGTCACCCGTAATCAGCAGGGTGGCGCCAGCCGCCGCCGCTGCTGCTGCAATGTCGCCAATGGCCCGGTCTGTGGCTTCACATGCGCGCACTGTGGCGGCAAAGTCACCCGTGTGCCCGACCATATCTGGGTTCGCGATGTTGGCAACAATGAAGCTCTCGTCGCCATGCTCAAGTGCGGCGACCACCGCCGCCGCGATCGCCTCCGCCTGCATGTCAGGTGCTGCGTCGTAGGTGGCAATACGGTCACTGGGAATCAGGGTACGCCGCTCACCCGGGAAGGCCTCTTCGATTCCACCGTTCAAGAAGTAGGTGACGTGTGCGTATTTCTCTGTCTCCGCAACGTGCAGCTGACGTAGGCCTGCAGCGGCAACGATTCCAGCAAGTGATGGCACAACAGAAGGCCCGAAGATTGGCTGCACCAACGCAAGCCCCTCACCCTCTCCGTAGGAGGTCATCCCCCAACAACGCACAGGGAGTGTGCCTGGGCGGGTAAGTTCAACCATCTCTGGCGCGGCAAGGGCACGGATGAGCTGCCGAGCTCGATCGGCGCGGAAGTTTGCATGGATCACAACATCGGTTTGGGCAAATCGCACCGTAGCGGCGTCGCGCAGCGCCACTCTCGTTGGCAGAACGAACTCATCGCTCTCCCCACGCGCATACGCCTCTTCCAGGGCCACCTCTGGGCTGCTCATATAACGATCGCTGGCGAGGACGATGCTCTCAAGCGCGGCCGCGGTGCGCTCCCAACGGGCGTCGCGGTCCATGCCGTAGTAGCGACCACCGATCGTCGCGATTTGTGCAGACGGCGCCGCCTCGCTCATGCGCTGCTGGAACGAGGCAAGGGCTGCCGCCGCCGATCGGGGCGGCGTATCACGGCCATCGAGAAGCAGGTGCACAAGAATTCGCGGAACACCGGCCTTTTGAGCCGCACGCAGCACCTCAATCGCATGGCGATCGTTAGCGTGCACCCCACCGCTCCCAAGCAGCGTCAATAGGTGGAGGCCACTCTCCCGCGCTGCAGCGAGTGCGCTGCGCAGGCCGCTCATCTCTTCAAACGAGCCGTCGGTAATCGCCGCATCAATACGTGGCAAATCTTGTGGCACGCGCTGCCCGCTCCCAATGTTGAGGTGACCAACCTCGCTATTTCCCATCTGGCCAGCCGGAAGCCCGACCGCTTCGCCGCTTGCCCCGAGTGTCGTGTGAGGGTGCTGGGCAGAGAGCGCACGCCAGTTGGGCATAGAGGCAGCAGCAATCGCGTCACAGGGGCCTCCGCTGCTGACGCCAAATCCGTCGACGATGATCAACGCCAGTCGAGGTCTTGCACCCGCCATCACGTAGGCTCCGTCACGGCCAGCGCGGCGCGCACGATGGCCACGAAGCCATCTGCGTGGAGTGAGGCGCCACCGACAAGGAGCCCATCGAGGCCGGTGCGCGCCGAAGGTGTGCCGAACCACGTTGCGGCAGAAGCGGCGTCAACGGAGCCGCCGTAGAGCACGGGGAGCCCTTCACGAATGAGTGCACTCCGAAGGCCGCTGGCAATCGCCTCGGCAATTTCTAGCGAAGCCGGATTTCCGGTGCCAATCGCCCAGACAGGTTCATAGGCGATCACGAGTCCTGCGGCGTAGAGCTGCGTTGCGCTGCACCCGGCGCGCTCCGCGGCGGTGAAGGCCGCCGCACATTGGGCTTGCACGAAGTCAACACGCGCCGCGATGTCCGCGTTTGGAAGGTTATCGCCAAGACAGAGCACAGGTGCCAAACCGGCTGCCACAACGCGCGCCAACTTCACGCCGACAGCTTCATCGCTCTCGCCCCGATCGCGCCGGCGTTCCGAGTGGCCCACGATAATCGCAGGGGCAATTCCAACGAAATGCGCAGCAGGGATCTCACCCGTGAATGCTCCCACGCTGCTGAGTGAGACATCTTGTGCGGCAACGTCGATTCCGGCCTCGGGGTACTCGCGACGGAGGAGCGAGGCGACGGGGACGAGACCGAGCGCGCTCGGCGCAAGAAGAAGGCGAAGGCTCGAGGGGCTTCCCTTGGCCTTCAGGGCGCTCCCCAGCCCTTCGGCTATTGCCTTGGCGAGCGCAACCTCTTCGCTTGGCGGAAGGTTTGCCTTCCAGTTCGCAATAACCGTAATCTGCCGACTGCTCATGCGTGAATCATCGCAGAGGTTGCCCCGCTGAGTGGTCGCCTACCCGTGCCGCGCTGACGCGGCGCTCAACCTCGGCGAGTGCCCGCTGCACCGTGGAGCGCGCCAGATCAAGATCCGCGGCAAGCTCAGAAAGGGTTGCATCGGGGGCTTCGGCTCGAGCGCGGGCGACCCGTGCGTGCAGTCCGTCTGTCTGCAGAAGGTCCTCCGCCAGCGCCAAGGTGCAGGCTCGAGCCTGTCGCATCCCAGCATGCACCGCACGGGTGAGGTTCGCTGTCTCGGCATTCACACTGCGATTCAGCGCCCCACGCACCTCTCGCCCGATGCCACGAGCCTCCATCTCGGCCACCGCGGCAGATGCTCCGAGTCGTCGCAACAGAATAATCAGAAGGTCACGGCCCTTCCACACGAGTAGCCCTTTGCCACGCCGCTCGCGACGTTGCCCGCCGAGTTGATCTCGCGCAGTTAGCTGTGCCAGATGGGTAGCTTCAACGGAGGAGACGTTGATCTCTAAGTGCACGCTCCCTGAGGCGAGCGACAGAGAACCTCTGGCAAGGATGCGGCCGCGAAGGAGTGCAAGTCGACAGTGCTGCGCTGAGCGCGCACCACCCAAGTCGGCGGCGCAACTCTCTGCTTGGCTCCTTGGTGATCCTGTCCAGGCTCGTGCGGCCCCGCGTTGCGCGAGCTCCGTGCTCAACTCATGCACTGCGCGTGCAAGGGAGACGTCAGCACGACGACCGGAATCCCCAAGCGCAGCGAGCTCCGCCTGTATGCAACAGGTGCGCGCCGGTCGGATTGCCGCCAATTCATGACGGATTGAGGCGACGAGGTCCGCCTCTCCCCGACTCATCGTGCCCGTCGCGGCTCGCGCAGCGGGAGACGTAAGAGCGCACGCGAGAGGAGATTTGGCTCATGTAGATGCGGGGTTCTTCGAGAGGCGATGTCCCGAACGAAGAGTGGCGGACGCTTTCGGCCCTCCGCATCGGTAGCGTGGTGAAGCGTTGGCGCAATCGGTACACCACCGACCGCCCCAACACGACGCGAGCTTGCCGAGGTGGCAAGGATGCCGTCGATGATTCCCGACGCTCCGTGCGCCTCAAGCGCAGCGAGATGGGCGTCGAGATCCATCCCTTCTGTCTCCCCCTCTTGCTCATCAACGTTCGCCACCCACACCAGCGGTGCGCGTCGCGCCTGGAGTGCGGCAAGAATTTCGGGGACGAGCAGATGCGGGATCACGCTCGTGTAGAGCGAACCTGGGCCGAGCACGATCAGGTCAGCCTGCTGGATCGCCTTTATCGCCGACGGAGTCGCCCGCGCTCCCTCAGGTGCGATGCGCATGCGATCGATATGTCGGGTGCGTGCTAGTTGCGCCTGACCTCGGACCGTCGCCCCCTCCGCTGTTGTGCCGATCAGTTCCAGCGCGACCGTCGTTCCTGGTATCACCTCTCCACGAACATTCAAGATACGGTGCACGCGCGCAACGCCACGCTCAAGGTCTCCACCCTCTTGGTGGATGGCGGCTGCGAGCAGAAGGTTGCCGATAGCGTGCCCACGTGGTGCGCTGGGTTCAGCGGGGAGGCGAAAGCGCAGTAGATCGGCGGCGGTGGACTCCGAATCCGAGAGGGCCACCAGGCAGTTCCGCAGGTCACCCACCGGCGGGATCCCGAGCTGCTCGCGCAGCACTCCTGACGAGCCGCCGTCATCCCCCATCGAAACTATTGCGGTGAGATGTGCCGTCTCAAGCTTTAGTCCGCGAAGCGCAGTTCCAAGCCCAGTGCCGCCACCCAACACAACAACGCGGCGCCCACGAGCCAACCGACGGCGACGCTCGAGCAGCTCAAGGAGCGACACGCCGGGTCGATCGGTGCGGTACGGGAGGATGGCCGCTCGCGCCAATCCGATGAGGCCAGCTCCCACAAGAACGAGACCGACGGCCGCAGCGGCGGCGGCGCGAACCATCGGATTAAGGTCGCGCAGGGCCACCGCCTCGGCGATCTGTACCAGCGGATCTGGGAGCTGCGCCCCTGCCGCAAGCGCGCGGACGCCACTTAGGGCACCGAGTGCAATGGCTCCCGCACCCAAGAGCGTCAAGAGCAGCCAGCGCTTAACTCCGAGACCAGGCTTTAGCCAACCGACTCGATTCACCGCTTAGGTGCGCTCCACATCTCGGTGATGCACGTGCACGGTGTGTGAGCCAGCCTGCGCTCTGAGCTTCAGGGCCAACGACTCGCTAATCGCCACCGAACGGTGACGGCCGCCCGTGCAGCCGATTGCGATGCTGAGGCGACCACGACCGTCGCTGAGGTAGGTGTCAAGGGTGGTGGAGACGAACGCCACAATTGCCGCCTCAATGGACGCCCCGACGGGATCGCCCAGCACGTAGGTGGCGACCGCTCGATCGCGGCCATCCTTCGGTCGCAGCTCCGGTACCCAGTGTGGGTTCGCCACCGACCGCACGTCGAAGAGGAGATCCGAATCGAGAGGAATCCCATGCTTGTATCCGAAACTGGTGAGATGCACTGAGATCGAAGCATCCCCGCCCAACGCTTCCTGCACCAAACGATCACGCAGTTCCCGAGCGGCGAGATCGCTCGTATCAATCACCGCATCAGCAATCTCGCGTGACGCGCTGAGCAGGGCGCGTTCGGCACGAATGGCTCCTACAACATCGCTCGGCGCATCGATCGGCCCACCGAGCGGATGTCGGTGCCGCGTCTCGCTGAATCGCCGAATCAGGACATCGTCGCGTGAGTCAAGGTAGATCACACGGCTCTCGGTCCCTACCGCCGAACTTGCAGCCCGAACCGCGTCAATCGCAGCGCGCGGATCCCCATCCCGCGCATCAATCACTAGGCAGAGGCGCGCGAACCGGTCCGGCTGAAGTTGAATCTTTTCGAGAAGCGCGGGAATCAAATCGTTCGGCAAGTTATCGATGGTGCGGAAGCCAATGTCTTCCAGCGACTTCGTTGCGGTGCTCTTCCCCGCGCCCGAAAGCCCTGTCAGCAACACAATCTTGTGCTGTGTCACTGGCTCAACCATCAGCGGCCCCCGATACGAACTAGCCAGATGGAAAGCTCATAGAGGAGATACAGCACCACTCCGAGAACGATCGGGCTGACGAGATCTGTTCCCGGTGTGGCGAAGGCGCCCACCACCACGGCGAGGACGAGCGCGTTGCGTCGCCAGCGTTGGAGCTTTGCCGAGGTGACAATCCCTACACGCGAAAGGAAGACCAGGAGGATCGGGTACTCCGTCGCCAAGCCAAAGACGAGCATGAGTGAGCCCACAAATCCAAAGTAGCGATCGGCGGCAATCAGTGGGGTCAGGTCGTCAGTGGCAAAGGAGAGGAGGAAGCTGACTGCGAATGGAAGCACCACCCAGGCGACCCCAACACCAATGATGAAGAGAAGGAGCGCGAGCGGGATCCAAGGCCGCGCCGCACGTCGTTCTGAGTCGGTGAGGCCTGGTCGAATAAACGCCCAGGCCTGCCAGAGCCAGATCGGCATCGCCAGCGCCACGCCGCCGATGAAACTGAGCTGCAGTCGAATGCCAAACGCGTCCCCAACACCTACGAAGAAGAGCGGGGTGTCGTTGAGCGGGGTGCGCAGCAGCGCGATGAGGGTGTCGGCCCACGCGAAGGTGATCGTGGCTCCGACGATAACTGCCGCAAGGGCAATAGCAACTCGCCGACGCAGCTCCTTAAGGTGCTGGAGAAGCGGCGCTGGTGCGTCGCTGCTCTCCTTCGCTCGAGACATGATCAGCTCGAACCGACGTTACGCCTTTCGCTTTGTCCGCGAGGCTGTGGCGCGCTTTGCCGTCTTCTTGGCACGCGGCTTGGCTGGAGCAGTTGAGGTGCCTGAGGTTGCATCTTTAAACTCGCGGAAGGAGTTCCCCACGGCCTTACCAATTTCTGGGAGCTTCCCTGGCCCGAAGACCAAGAGCACAACCGCAAGGATCAGAATCAGTTCGAATGGTCCGACATTTGGCATTGAAAACCTCCTCGTAGTGGGCTGGCGCCCTTAGGGGGCGAGTATAGCGAGGCGACGCCCCCACTCTGCTGCTGCAGCGCCCAGCGCATCTTCCACCCGCTCGTCTGCCGCGCCCGCATCGCTGATCCCGCGCCCGACGTTCACGAGCAGCCCCCTCCCCGCGCCAGCGTTGCCAGGAGCGGTCCTAGCGCCGCCATCAGCGATGACCGCGTGCACCTCGCCCCCCTGCGCACCGACGCCAGGAACCAGAAGCGGGAGCCCAGGGGCCGCCGCTCGCACCTGGCGAAGTGCCGCCGCGTCGGTCGCACCCACGACCAGTCCAATACGACCGGCTACCCCCTCCGCGCGACGCGCAGCGAGTCGCGCAACTCGCTCTGCCAGCGTCTCCTCCGGGTCGGTATCGCTGGCGCCGACTCGAAGGCTCTGCAGTTCACCCGACTCGGGATTTGATGTGCGGCAGAGGAGGTAGGTGAACTTGTCTTTTCGATCAAGAAAAGGGGCCAGCGCACCGATCCCGAGATACGGATTGGCCGTCACCGCGTCAGCGCCCAGAACATCGAAGAGGGCGACCCCCTGGGCCGCAACCGTTGCGCCAATGTCACCGCGCTTTGCATCAACAATGAGTGGGATCTCTGACGGAATCTGCCGCCGCACGTGCTCGGCTAGTCGCATCCCCTCGCTGCCAAGCGCCTCAAAGTAGGCAAGGTTCATTTTGAACGCAGCCGCGTGCGGAGTAGTTGCTGCGATCAGCGTATCAATCCACCGCTCAATACCGGCATGCGATTCACGGAAGGTCACAGGGAGTGCTGATGGGACCGGATCAATGCCAACACAGAGGGCTGAGCCCGCTCGCGTAGTAGATGCGCCAAGAAGGTTGAGGTATTGGCTCATGGCGCTGGGCTCTCTGTAGCTGGTGCCGTATTCAAACTCCCCCATGCTGGTCGAACATTTGGATCAACAGGATCACGGAGCGGGCTCACGATCACCGGCGGGTTCGGCAGGCCCGATGGCGCAACGCTAAATGAGGCGAGGTTAAGACTCGCCTGACTACCATTCGCAGAGAGGTACGCCAGCTGCGCCCCGTTGGGCGACCAGGCTGGAGCCCACGACTTGCCAGTTCTGGTGATCTCCAGCATGACTTCACCGGTCGTCGAGTTCATGATCACCACATCAGTGCCGCGCGCCGACATGCGTGTGGCGGCGATCCAGCGGCCATCTGGACTGATGGCTGGCTGCACCAGCCCCTTCTCGCCGATTCGCGTGGTGCTCTTCTTGGCGATGTTATAGCGAATGATGCGTGATGACGATGAGCCCTCAGAGAGGCCGTTCTGGACGTAGTAGATCGCTGTGCCGTCGGGACTCCAAACAGGATCCTGGTGGCCGAACGGTGCAATGTGCGGGAGAGGTGGCGTTGAGATTGAGGAGCCATCGCTGCTCAGAATACGAACGACGACATCCGTGCCAACGCCACGGCCACGGTAGTCCGTTGCGACCGCGATACGTCCATCGCTCGCAAGGGCTGGTCCATACATGAAGCCAGACCAGTTCAACGCTGGTCGAGAGCCCAGGATCAGACCGTCAAAGATCACCTCTTCGCTGCCGCCATATGCCGAGAGGCGCATGAGTGTTGGCACGTTCATCTGATATCGCTGCACGCTTCCGTTCGCAAGGAGACGACCGCCTGTTTCGGTGCGGTGCCGAATGGCATACAGCCAGACCCCATCGGTACTCCAGGCAAGATCGGAATCGGTGGTTGCAGTCGTCATCTGGCGCAGGCCGCCTCCACTGACGCTCCAAATTGAGCCACCACGCCCGAAGGCAATCGTTCCGTCGACAGTGATCCCCGCCGTTACCTCTGGTCCGCCATCTGGATTTTCTGAGGAGGTCGGGGTGCTGAGCGACAGGCTAACGAGGCTACCCGCGGCCAGCAGTACAAGCAGAAGAGCGGCGATGATCGGGGCGGGGCTGAAGGATCGACGCCTACCGCCATCCCTGCTCATTAAGTCACGATTTGTTGGTGGCTTCGCGCCATGGAAGGGTTGCGGTGCAGCTCTGCGTGAGCGCTGCAGTGGTCGAAGTGACCGCTTCTCACTCATACGCTCTCCCCCATCGCAGCCGGTCGCAGATCAACAACGTGGACCTCAATCCGTGCAGTTCCACGATAGGTCCGTTGGGCGGTTCGCACGACAAGATCAACGGCGCTCCCCGCCAGCTGCTCCGCATCTGGCCGACCGAAGGCCATCGCCTCAACCGCCGCGCCGTCCAACGAGAGAGTCAGGCGTGCATGGCGGCCATCCCCTACGAGGCGCACCGCCGTGAGCGGAACCTCACGCAGAAGGAAGGTGGGCTCGGGGTTCCCCATCCCAGTCGGTGCGAGGTGATCCGCGAGCGCGGCAAGGTCAATTGGAGAGCGGCTGCCGATCGGTGCTGCAAGATCCACTGTCAACTCAGGTGTGTGCGCCTTGGCCTGACTGGCGCAGGTGGAACTCAGCCTCGGAAGAAGGTTGCTCCACGCCTCCGCCACAAACGAGCAACCTCCGGCACCATCGTGGCCGCCATGTCGAATTAGCAGATCACTCGCCTCTTGCAGAGCCGCCGCTACACCGAAGCCCTTTGGAGCGCGTATTGACGCACGAAGTGGGGCGCTACTGCCATCGTCATGCGCTACCAGCGCCGGTCGCCCCGTCTCTTCGCTCAGGCGACCAGCGATCAAGCCGATGAGCCCCACCGACCAAGGGCCGCGCACCGCGACAAGTCCATCGCCCAGAAATGCGCGCGTATCATCGCGTGACGATCCTGTCGCGAGGCCGAGCAGTGCTCGTGCCTCGTCAATAGCCACCTTCGTCAACTCTTTCCGCTCAAGGTTGATCCCCTCCAGCAGCGTCGCTAGTTCAGCCGCTTCGGCAGGATCATCGGTGGTAAGGAGTGCCAACGCTGGCGCAGCGTCGCCGATACGCCCAGCGGCGTTAATGCGTGGCGAGATCGTGAAGCCAGAAACTTCCGCGCGATACGGCGGCTCAGCACCAGCCGCGCGAAGGAGCGCGGCGATTCCAACAGGCATAGTGCCGGCACCATTCATCACTTTCAGCGCGGAGCGCACAATCACCCTGAACTCGTTGGCTACTGGGACCATATCCGCGATACCGCCAACCATTGCGAGCACAGAGAGCTCCGCCAAGATCTCACGACGCTGCGGATGATCGGCCAAGATCCCTTGCGCAATTTTGAAGGCAAGTCCGCTGCCCGCTAAATGCGGGAACGGGTAAATGGAGTCGGACCGATTCGGATTCACGAGCCAGGCGGCCTGCGCCGGCTCTGGTGGCACCGCGTGGTGATCAATAATGCCAACGAGAATCCCCGCCTCTAGCGCCTCGGCCACGCGCACGCGATCGGCGGTGCCGCAGTCAACTGCGAGGATCAGCTCAACACCGTCTTCACTCGCCGCAGCAATCGCCCCCTCCGGAATGCCGTGGCCGTCGCCATCACGTTGCGGGATGTACCCCTCGGCAATCGCCCCAATTGCGCGAAGTGCTCGAATCATGATTGCCGCCCCAGTGAGTCCGTCGGCGTCAAAGTCGCCCACCACAAGTACAGGCTCCCCCACTTCGCCGGCGGCACGCAGGCGCGCAATCAGGCCCGTCGCATCAGGGAGGAGGTGCGGATCGTGCAGGGTGCGGTCGTTACGATCAAGGAATTGGCGCGCGAGCAGCGTGTCGGCAAGTCCGCGGCTGTGGAGGAGTGTCGCGAGCGAGAGGTGCAGGTTCTTTGGGATGAGCAGTTCGGTGAAGAGCTCCAAGAGTTCTGTGCTCGCCTGAACGTCGCCGTCGGCGGCAGGATGTAGGGTCGCGACCGGCTCAAGGCGCCAGGCCCGCGCTGGCACCCTACGCCGTGCGGGTTCGAGCCGCTGCCGCCTTACGAGCCTGTGCGCGCTCCTCCCACCAGACGAGCAGTGGGCTGGCGTTAAGGATTGACGAATAGGTACCCGAAAGGATGCCGACAAAGAGGGCCAGCACAAAGGTGCGAATTGATCCGCCTGCAAAGACGAGCAGGGTAAGGAGCGTGATCAGCACGGTCGCTGTGGTGTTGAACGATCGACCCAGCGTCTGCACGATTGAGTGGTTGACGATATCGCCATATGGGGCACCTGCATGTCGAATCAGATTCTCGCGAACGCGGTCAAAGACCACGATGGTGTCGTGCACCGAGAATCCGATGATGGTGAGCATGGCGGTCACAAAGAGGGCATCAATCTCAATACCTGCAACGGTGCCGGCGATCGCAAAGAAGCCCACCGTGACGATGACGTCATGGAGGAGTGCCACCAGGGCTGCCATGCCGAATCGCAGGTTGCGGAAGCGGTAGGTCATCCAAAGCACAATTCCAATCGAACCAAGGACGACGAGGAGGAGCGCCTGCTGCGTCAGGTCCTGGCTAATGACGGGACCAACAGTCGAGACCGATCCCTCTTCGGCGATCGGTCCGATCGCGGCGACTACCGCTTCACGAATGGCCTGGAGCTCGGCACCAGCGTTATCAATCTGATCCTGACCAACCTGAAGATCGAGCGGCTTCGTTCGTACGATCAAGAAGCCGGTGCCTGCCTCGGTAACCGTCGCCTCTTCGTGGCCAGCGCTAGCGACCGCCGCCTGCACCACAAGTGGGTCGGCTGGGCTCTCGGGACGGAATTCCCAGATGGTGCCGCCCGTGTAGTCGATGGAGAATTTCAGGCCAATGGCGCCACCCGTGATGGGGGTTGCCAAAGTGAAGATGAGCCCCGGAATCGTAATGAGCAGCGAGAAGAGGAAGAACCAGCGCTTGCGCGCAATGATCTTATCCATGCAAGGCCCCCCGATCGAGTGCCTCGAGATCACCCTTCGCTACGCCATACAGGTACGGCGAAGAGAAGCGCTTCCGGGCGATCACGGCTCGCAGAATCAACCGCGTCACGGTGATGGCGGTAAAGAGCGAGCAGAGCACACCAATGATGAGAACGAGGGCGAAGCCCTTGATCGTTGACGAGCCGAAGTAGAAGAGGATGAACGCAGTGATCAGGCTCGAGACGTTTGAATCCAGAATGGAGTTCCACGCACGATTAAAGCCGGCCTCGACGGCGGGGACGATCCCCTTTCCAATGCGCAACTCCTCTTTAGTTCGCTCAAAGATCAAGATGTTCGCATCGACCGCCATGCCGATGGAGAGAACAAAGCCGGCGATTCCAGCGAGGGTCAACGTGACGGGAACGAGCCGGAAGATTGCCAAAACGATGATTACGTAGAAGACCAGCGCAACGTTGGCGACCGCGCCAGCCAACCGATAGTGCATCAGCATGAAGAGGAAGACAAGCAAAATCCCGACCGCGCCAGCAAAGATCGCTTGCCCCAGGAAGGATGCACCAAGGGTCGCCTTCACGTCGGTGACACCAACTTCAGCGATTGGGAATGGGAGGGAGCCAAACTTCAAGATGGTAACCAGGTTCGTCGCTTCCTCTACTGCGAATCCGCTCGCGCCAGGGCCCGAGATCTGTGCTTCGCCGCCGGTGATCGCGCTCTGGATATACGGGGCAGACTTCACGGCGCCGTCGAGAACGATCGCGAAGTAGGAGCCAATGTTCGCCTTCGTCCAGGTGGCAAAGAGCTCTGAGCCCTCCGACTTCAGCTTGAACGAGACGACACGGCGTCCGGACTCGTCAATCTGTACCGCTGATGACTCAATCTGGTCGCCGGAGAAGAGCGGCTTCAGCGTGGTGTCGCTCAGCGTCTCACCCTCACCAGGTACCGGCTTTACGCCGTCGGTAGGCTGGCCGGTCGCAGTGTTGAAGAAGCCATAGACCTCGCGCGGAAGCGGCACAAGATCAAGTCGACCGGTTGTGCCGAGTAGGGCGCGGATGGAATCAGGATTCGTGACACCCGGTAGCTCAACCACGATGCGGTCGGAGCCTTGAGTCTGGACGAGCGGCTCAGAGACGCCCGTGCTGTTAACGCGGCGCTCGATGATGTCGCGGATGGTGGCGAGGTCGGCAGCCGTGGCGCTGACACCGTCGACTGGCTGCACCTGATATTCCACGCGAAGCCCACCGCGTAGGTCGAGGCCAAGCTTGGTCTCAATCAGGCGCGTGCCGCCGGATGTCCCGCCCGCGGGGAGGCTGAGATTTGGGAGTAGGTCAATAGCCAGCGCCAGAAGCGCTGTAGCGAGGATCAGGTACGGGGTGAACTTACGCATTGCCGAGAATCCTAGCAGGGGCGCGCGTCAGCCCCGTTCACGCTCGATCCGCGCCAAGGGCTGTGAGGATCCGTGCGGCAAGGGCGTGATCTACCCCTGGAACCTCGGTGAGCGCCTCCACGGGCGCGGCGGCAATTCCTGCCGCTGATCCGAACCGACGCAAGAGCGCCTTACGCTTCGTTGGGCCGAGTCCGCGGATGCCGTCGAGCCGGCTCGCCGTCGCCGCCCGACTGCGCAGCGTGCGGTGATACCCAATGGCGAACCGGTGCGCCTCGTCGCGCAGTCGCTGTAAGAGGCGTAGCCCCGGATCGGTGGCCGGCAGAAGGATCGGTGCGGAGGCGTCGCGCAGCCAGAGTTCTTCGCGCTCCTTGGCGAGACCGACGAGCGGAATCGTCAAGCCAGCGGTATCCAGCACCGCGGCCGCAGCAGAAACTTGCCCACGACCGCCGTCAATGACCAGCAGATCTGGAAGGCTCCATGCGCGTGACTCCGCCTCACCGTTTCGCTGCGTCCCATCCACCACGGAGCGGGCGAAGCGGCGCGTGAGCGCTTCGGCGTGTGCCGCGAAGTCGTCCTGCCCGGTCACGCCCTTGATGCGGAAGCGGCGGTACTCCTTCGGCGCCAGCTGACCCTCTTGCGCAACAGTCAGCGACGAGACGGTGAATGCCCCCTGAATAGTGCTCACATCAACGCACTCAATCCGCGACGGCGACGCGTCAAGGCTGAGGGCCACGGCGAGCGAGGAGAGCGCAGCGTCGGCACGCTCACGGTCGGCATCCTCTTCGGCCTCACGGCGAATCAGCCACTCCTCTGCGTTGCGTTCGGCCAGCCGAACGATTCGTGCCCGGTCTCCTCGCTGCGGCACTCGCATCTCAACGCGACCCTCCCGGCGTGCCGAGAGGAACTCAAGAATCTCGGGATCGTTCACCTCGGTAGCAGTCGCAATCGAGGGTGGAATCTCCCCTGCTCGTGCGTAGTAGCTCGCAGCAAAGCCTGCGAGGAGTTCTGCATCGCCCGAGTCCCCCGCCTCGACCCGATGCACATCACGACCGACCAGTGCTGAGTCGCGAATTTGGAAGCAGGCGATCGCAACGTGGCGTCCGTGCCGCGCAATTCCGAGAACATCCTCATCTGCTCGACCTGAGGTCGGTACCTTCTGCTCGTCAAACGTCGTCTCAAGGGAGAGCACCGCGTCACGAATGCGCGCAGCATCTTCAAATGCCTCGCGTTCCGCAGCAGACTCCATCCGTGTGGTGAGCATGGTGATGGCCGCCCGAGACCGACCACCTAAGAACAGCTGCACTCCGTCAATCTCGCGTTGGTAGTCGGCCACGGGAATGTTGCCGAGGCAGGGTCCTTGGCAACGCTTCAAGTCGTAGAGGAGGCAGGGGCGCTCAAGTGCGCGCTCCATCGGCTTGATCGCAACTTCACAGGTACGGAATTGAAAGAGGCGCTTGATCGCCTCCATGGCAGCGTTCACTGAACCTGGAGTGGTGTATGGGCCGAAATAGCGCGAGCCGTCGCGTACGAGACGGCGGGTGCGCTCCACGCGTGGATATGGATCGGCAGTGACGCGAATGTAGGGGTAGCTGCGATCGTCGCGAAGACGAATGTTGTACTTGGGTAGATGTCGGCGGACGAGTGTGGCCTCAAGCAGGAGCGCCTCTTTGGTGGAATCGGTGACCGTCCAGTCAAGGGTGGCAACCTCGGCGATCGCGTCGCGAATGCGGTGTGCGCCTGGCTCCCCTCCCGCCTGCCAGTAGCTGCGAACGCGCTGAGTGAGATGCGTTGCCTTACCGACGTAGATGATCTTCCCAGCACTATCCGAGAAGAGATAGACGCCTGGAGCGTCGGGGAGAACCTTCAGCGCCGCCGCGATCGCGTCAGGGACACTCGGTGCAGGGAGGCGTTCAAGCGCCATCGCGCGACCCGACTCGACCACGGAGTGCCTCTCGGCGATTCAAGATGCGCAGGATCTCGTCGAGCGCCTCACGGAGTTCAATCACCGCTTCGCCAGAGGCGATGTCGGCGAGTCCATCTCCTGGACCGAGTGCAGCGCGAACTGCAACGACGCCCTTTCGTAAGGCGGCTCCGTGGGCGTCGCGAAGCTGCGTGGTCCAGGCACGGTATGGCAGGAATCTGGCGCGGGCACGCTCATCAACGAGCTCATCAAGGATGCGCTCCAGCAGTTGGGCGGCGCGTAGTCCGGCCTGGTCGAGTGCTGGATCGGCGTGTCGAGGGAGGAGAGGCTCAGCCATCGCTACTCCAGCGAGTGGATCGGCTCACCCTTCAACGCAAGGGTCAGATAGCGCCCGGTGTGGCTGCGCTTCACCTTGGCAACCTGCTCAGGTGTCCCCTCTGCGATGAGTTCGCCACCGCGGCTTCCGCCGTCCGGCCCAAGGTCAATCACCCAGTCCGCGGTCTTGATCACATCAAGATTGTGCTCAATCACGATGACGCTGTTGCCGCCATCCACAAGGCGATGCAGCACATGCAGGAGTCGATCAACATCCGCGAAGTGCAGCCCGGTGGTTGGCTCATCGAGGATGTACATCGTGCGGCCGGTTGATCGACGGGCGAGCTCCGTAGCCAGCTTGATGCGCTGCGCCTCACCACCCGAGAGGGTTGTCGCCGCTTGGCCGAGGCGGAGATACCCGAGCCCGACCTCACTCAACGTCTTCAGGCGATTGCGGATCGCTGGCACCGCAGAGAAGCGTTCGAGGGCATCCTCCACCTGCAGCTCTAGGACATCGGCGATCGTCATCCCCTTCCAGGTGACCTCGAGCGCCTCGCGGTTGTAGCGCTTCCCCTGGCACGTTTCACACGGCACATACACATCGGGGAGGAACTGCATTTCGATCTGCAGGATGCCGTCGCCAGAGCAGGTCTCGCAGCGACCACCCTTGACGTTGAAAGAGAAGCGCCCAGCCGAGTAGCCACGGAGTCGCGCCTCTTGCGTAGCGGCGAAGAGCTCGCGGATCGGCGTGAAGAGGCCGACGTACGTTGCGGGGTTCGAGCGTGGCGTACGGCCGATTGGGCTCTGATCGATCTCAATCACCTTGTCGATCTCATCCAGGCCCGTGATGCGGTCGTGCGCCCCTGGTCGCTCCTTCGCTCCGTGCAACCGGCGCGCGAGTGCCTTCTGCAAGATGTCGGTGACGAGGGTGCTCTTGCCACTTCCAGAGACCCCAGTCACGGCAACAAACTCGCCGAGCGGGAAGGCGACGTCAAGCTCACGAAGGTTGTGCTCACGTGCACCCTTGACGACGATCGCCTTGCCGCTCCCCTTGCGACGCGTCTTTGGGACCGCTACCGCGCGATCACCGCGCAGGTAGGCGCCGGTCACGGATTCCTTCGCTGCAAGGAGATCCTTGAATGTGCCGTTTGAGATCAAGCGTCCGCCCATCTCTCCAGCGCCCGGCCCAATATCGACGACCCAGTCGGCGGTGCGGATCGTCTCTTCGTCATGCTCTACGACGAGCACCGTATTACCGAGATCGCGGAGTCGGATGAGGGTGGCAATGAGTCGAGCGTTATCGCGCTGATGTAGTCCGATGGATGGCTCGTCAAGGATGTAGAGGACGCCGACGAGCCGTGAGCCGATCTGCGTTGCCAGGCGAATGCGCTGCGCCTCGCCGCCGGAGAGTGTCGTAGCCGAGCGATCGACCGTGAGATAGTCGAGCCCAACATCGACAAGGAAGCCGGCACGCTCGCTGATCTCCTTGATGACCGCCTTGGCGATCGTGCGCTCGCGCTCACCGAGCGCCTTGGAGAGTGAGTTGATCCACGGGACGAGCTCGCCGATCGGCATGGAGGCCACCTCGGCGATGTTGCGCCCGTCGACGCGCACGGCGAGGATCTCTGGCTTGAGGCGACGGCCCTTGCAGTCGGGGCACGGCCTGCTGACCATGTACCGCTCGATCTCGGCGCGTACCAACTCAGATTCTGTCTCTTTATGCCGGCGCTCTAGGTTCGCAATGATCCCTTCAAACGCGGCCTTATAGGTGTTGGTGTAGCTCGAGTTCTCGTACGTTACCGTGAAGCGGTCTTCACGCGCCGCGTTGAGGAGATAATCGAGCGCGCCATTTGGAAGGTCACCGAGCGGTGTCTTCGGGTTCCACTTCTTCGCCTTCATCGCGGCGGTAACGACTTTCAGGTACCAGCTCCCCTCCGGCGATCGCGACCATGGAATCAGGCCACCGTTGAGCACCGACTTCTCTGGATCAATCACGCGCTCCTCATCAACCTCAAGGCGGAAGCCAAGTCCGGTGCAGGTTTCGCATGCCCCATGCGGGGAGTTAAAGCTGAACGAACGCGGCTGCAGGTCATCGATCACCGTGCCGTCGTAGGCGCACCCGAGCTTTTCGCTGAAGAGGCGCTCCTCAAACGCGGGCTTCTCCTTCTCGGCTGGGGCGGGAGCAACAATGGCGAGCCCCTCCCCCAACTTAATCGCCGTCTCCACAGAGTCGGCGAGTCGACTGCGATCAGGGATCGGCAGCGGCTTCCCCTTCTCATCGACTGGGTGCTGCACCACGAATCGGTCGACGATGACCTCAATGGAGTGGCGCCTCTTCTTGTCGAGCTTCGGCAGATCATCAGCGCCCAAGTCGTACTGGATCCCGTCGACACGCACACGGCTGAAGCCCGACTTGCGCGCCGCCTCATACATGCGCTCTCCCTCACTCTTCCGATCGCGCAAGAGTGGGCCGAGGACGAGGATTCGCGTGCCGTCAGGAAGCTTGAGAATCTCTTCGACGATCTGGTCGAGTGAGACGCGGCTGATCGGGCGGTCGCACTTTGGGCAGTGCGGGGTGCCGGCGCGCGCGTAGAGGAGTCGGAAGTGATCCCAGATCTCGGTGATCGTGCCGACGGTCGAACGTGGATTGCGCGACGAGCCCTTCTGGTCAATGGAGATGGCCGGTGAGAGCCCATCGATAGAGTCAACGTCGGGCTTCTCCATCTGCCCAAGGAACTGGCGGGCATATGCGGAGAGGCTCTCAACGTAGCGTCGCTGGCCTTCGGCGTAGATCGTGTCGAAGGCGAGGCTCGACTTTCCTGAACCAGAGATACCGGTGACGACGACGAGCTGATCGCGTGGGATGTCGAGGTCAATCCCCTTCAGGTTGTGCTCACGGGCGCCGCGAACAGAGATCTTGTTCTGTCCCACAACTACCCCCTTCGCTTCGGCCGCTCGCCACGGCGCTTGATGACATTCGGCGTCACGCTCGGATCCCATGTGCGCCGACGAACAGGCGCCTCGGTCGCTGTAGGTGCGCCTGCATCGGGGATCGTAGCGGTCTCCTCCTCATGCTCGTCGCGGAGCCCTGGAAGCCAGTCGGCAGCCGTATCCAACGCTGGGGCAACCAGGGTGCGTGCCGCAGCACCAATCCCCTGCGGGGCCGTCTTTGCGGGAGCGCCGCGTCGGCTTCCACCCTGTGCCTCGCGGGCGGCACGCTCTGCCGCGCGCTCAATCGCCGTGGCCGCATCCTCTTCAAGCACCGCAGTGCGCAGCATGCGGATCTCATCGCGAATCGCCGCCGCACGTTCAAACTCGAGCGCCTTGGAGGCGATCTTCATCTGTGCCTCTAGCTGCTGCACAAGCTTTTCGATCTCGGTGCGCCCAACCTCGCTCAGGGCGCCGCCGCGCTTCCCGCCGGCGTAGGTGTCGGCCTTCTCAGCGACGCTCTTGAGCCGATCGTTCAAGTCACGAATTGGCTTGGAGATGGTGGTTGCGGTGATGCCGTGGTCGGTGTTCCACCGCTCTTGAATAGAACGGCGTCGATCGGTCTCAGAGATTGCGATCTTCATGGAGTCGGTCATCTTGTCGGCGTAGAAAACCACTTCGCCGCCCGTGTTGCGCGCCGCTCGTCCCACCGTTTGGATCAATGCCCAGGCGGATCGCAGAAAGCCCTCCTTATCAGCGTCAAGGATTGCGACCAGCGTTACCTCAGGAAGGTCGATGCCTTCGCGAAGCAGGTTGATGCCGACAATGACGTCAAAGACGCCGAGGCGCAGGTCGCGCAGGATCTCAATGCGCTCGAGCGTGTCGATCTCGCTGTGGAGGTAGCGCACACGAATCCCCGCCTCTTCGAGGTACGACGAGAGCTCTTCGGCCATGCGCTTGGTGAGCGTCGTAACGATCACGCGCTCCTTCTTCTTAACGCGACCTTGGATGCGCTCCAGGAGATCATCAATCTGTCCCTTCGTTGGGAGCACGGTGATATGCGGGTCTACCACCCCTGTTGGCCGAATCATCTGCTCAACAACTTGGTTTGCGCGCTCACGCTCATAGCTTCCCGGCGTTGCAGAGACGTAGATGACCTGCCGCACGCTTGACTCAAACTCCTCAAAGGTGAGTGGTCGATTGTCGAGCGCACTCGGCAGTCGGAAACCGAAGTCCACCAGGATCTCTTTGCGTGAGCGGTCGTTCTTGTACATGCCCACGACCTGCGGAATGCTCATGTGGCTCTCATCAACCACCAGGAGCCAATCGGCTGGGAAGTAGTCGAGCAGTGTCCATGGTCGGGAGCCGGGCTCGCGGCGCGAGAGGTGGCGCGAGTAGTTCTCGATCCCAGAGCAGAAGCCAACCTCGCGCATCATCTCCAGGTCAAACGTAGTGCGCTGACGTAGTCGTGCCGCCTCAAGAACCTTCCCCGTCGCCTCTAACTCGCGGCATCGACTCTCCATCTCAACCTCAATGTCACGAATGGCCTCGGCGAGCTTGTCGGCCGGTGTCACGTAGTGGGTCGCTGGGTAGATGGTCATCTCGTTGCGCTCTGCCAAGATCTCGCCGGTGAGCGGATCTACCTCCGCGATGCGCTCCACCTCGTCGCCGAAGAACTCCACGCGCAGAATTGTCTCCTCGCCGGCGGGCTGCACCTCGAGCGTGTCGCCGCGCAC
>Ga0315900_10002403_pt1 | contig 28623 bp, 24 predicted proteins | sample LakEriMetagenome_FD_203521 | JGI IMG/M metagenome (GOLD analysis project Ga0315900, IMG submission 203521) | Freshwater fungal communities from buoy surface, Lake Erie, Ohio, United States - Buoy 12 MA114 | ecosystem: Environmental > Aquatic > Freshwater > Lake > Lake biofilm | place: USA: Lake...
GACGGTCGCACGACGGCTCGCGTGAAGGGTGACGAGCGAATGGCCGACCTCGTGCGCAAGGCGGTGAAGGATCGCCAACGTCCGTTGCGCGAGGACCTGCGCTTCCCGTTCCGACACGGATACGTACGCATGCGCGCCGAGGAGACCGAGCGCATCATCAAGAGCGCCCGTCGTCGTTTCCATCGTCACAACCCGGCGTGCCGTTGGGTGGAGAACGAGTTGTGGGAGGCGATGGCGGCGACGTGGCGCGATGGCGAGGCGTCGGGAGCGCAGGTTCGCGAGGCGTTGAAGAACGACGACGAAGCGCGGGCGATGATCGACCGAATCTGGCCACGCCTGTCGCCGGCGCAGTTGTTGCACGATCTCTTCGGATCCAAGGCCTTGTTGAAGTTGGCCAATGCCGGACGCTTCTCCGAGGACGAGGTTCTTTCCTTGTACCGCGATCGCTCCGAGTCGTTGGACGACGTTCGTTGGACCGTGGCCGATGCGGCTCTGTTGGACGAGGCCCGTATGCACCTCGGCCCCGTGCCGCGACGCAACGGCAAGGTGGACGAGTCCGACGAGATTCGCACCTACGGGCACATCGTCGTGGACGAAGTGCAGGACCTCACCCCGATGCAATTGGCGATGGTCACCCGGCGATCGCTGTCGGGCTCGCTCACGGTGGTGGGCGATCTGGCGCAAGCGACCGGTGCTCATGCCCCCTCGACGTGGAACGACGTGTTGGACCACCTGCCGGAACGCAAACCGAGTCGAGTGATCGGGTTGTCGGTCGGCTATCGAATTCCCGGACAGATCATGGAATTGGCCACCCGGGTGATGCACGCCGCGGCTCCCGGACTGGTCGCCCCCCGCGCGGTGCGCGAAGGCGTCGCACCTCCGCGCATCGTCTCCGTTCCCGCGGTCGACGAACTGCTGGCGGTGGTGGCGTCGGAGACCGTGGCGATGGTCGACGTCATCGGCCCGGGCAACGTGGCCGTCGTGGTGCCCGATTCGATGGCCGAAGCGACCAGTGAATTCTTCGCGGCTCGGGGCATCGAGCACGGGCGTGCGGCCAGCGCCGCGCTGGATTCGGGTGTCACCATCGTGCCGGTCGGCTTGGTGAAGGGACTCGAACTCGACGGTGTCATCGTCGTGGAACCGGCTCACATCGTGCGCGCCGAACCGCAGGGCATGCGGGCGTTGTACGTCGCCCTCACCCGATCGACGCAACGACTCACCGTGGTGCACGCCGAGGAACTACCCGCGCCGATGCGCGATTGAGCGTCAGTCCAGGAGTTCGTCGATCACGGTTCCGGCGAACTTGGCGGCCTTGTCGGCGTCGGCCGGCCGATTCCGTTCCACGGCCGTGCGTGCCAGGTCGACCATGCGTCCGATCGACTCCGCGGATTCGGGGCTGAGTGCGGTGACCTCGGTTTCGGCGGCGTTCCACAGGGCCTCGATCTCGGCGAGCACGGCTTCCTTGCCACTGGCGGTGCTGCCGCTGGAGTTCGGTCCGATGTACGACGACAGCGACAGCATCGATGCGCTGAGACGGGGGAGCAATTCGCTGGCGGGGCCCGACGGGAGAGTGGTGGCGGCGGCCACGGCGGTGGTGGTGGCCGAGGTCTCGTAGGTCGTGGGAGCACACGACGACAACGCGGTCACGATCCCGAATGCGACCCCGACGGAACGCACGAGCATCAGACGGTCACCAGGATGCGCGACGACGCGAAGGCGTCCACGGCGACGGTTCGTCCGTCGATGACGACCGACATGGTGCCATCAGCGGGTTTGGCGCACACTTCACCCGTGAACCCCGGCAGGATGCAGGACTGCTGCAAGAAATCGAGCAGACCCGGAGTGAATTCCAGTTCCTCGGGAATGCGCGACACGGTGAAGCGGTCACCGATGTCGACACGAGCCAACGGAACGGCCTGGGGGTCGATGTAACTGGACCCGGGGATCGGGTTTCCGTGGGGACACGTGGTGGGTGCCCCGAGCACGCGGTTCATCGCGATTTCCACTTCGTCGCTCATGACGTGTTCCCATTTGCCGGCTTCGCGATGCGCGTCGGACCAACTGAGGCCGAGGATGTCGGTGAGGAATCGTTCGGCGAGTCGGTGTCGGCGCACGACTTGATTGGCCAGCGTCAGGCCGTCGGCGGTGAGGGCGATGGTGTTGTCGGTGGAGGTGACCAGGCCGACCTTGCTCATCTTCTCGATCATCTGCGACACCGAAGCGCGGCTGACGTTGAGGCGTTCGGCGATGCGGGCCCGGATGACCTCGAGATCGTCCTCGTGCAATTCGAAGATGCACTCACAGTATTCCTCGAAGGCCGGGTGTCGTTCGGAGGACGAGATCATGGTCGAAGTGTACCCCTGGTCGCCGAGGGGGTCATGGGCGAGGGTCCGTGGTCGCTGTGACCGATGCGTCGCGATCCGAGTCGTCACTCGAACCCCGCGCCGTCACTCGAACTTGACACCTTGGGCGAGGGGCAGGTCGTTCGAGTAATTGATCGTTTGCGTTTGGCGTCGCATGTAGGCCTTCCACGCGTCGCTGCCGCTTTCTCGACCCCCGCCCGTCTCCTTCTCGCCACCGAATGCTCCACCGATCTCGGCGCCCGAGGGTCCGATGTTCACGTTGGCGATCCCGCAGTCACTTCCGGCGGGTCCCGTGAATCGTTCGGCTTCGCGCAGATCGGTGGTGAAGATCGACGAGGCCAATCCCTGCGGGACTCCGTTCTGAATGGCGAGTGCCTGGTCCATGGAGTCGTAGGGCATCACGTAGAGAATCGGAGCGAACGTTTCGGTGCGCACGATCTCGGTCTGGCCGGGCATGGCAACCAGGGCCGGACGCATGTAGGCGGCATCGGGGGCGAGTTCGGCGAGGCATCGTTCTCCACCGACGACGCGACGTCCGCCGTCGGCTTCGGCCCGCTCGATGGCGGCGCTCATCGCCGCTCCCGCCTTCGCGTCGACGAGGGGCCCGACGAGAGTGTCGTGATCCAGCGGATTACCGACCCGCAGTTGGCCGTAGGCGCGCGCGATGCGATCGACCACTTCGTCGAAACGCGATGCGTGCACGATGAGACGGCGCAACGTCGTGCAACGTTGTCCCGCGGTTCCGGCGGCGGCGAACGTGACCCCACGCGCGACGAGATCGAGGTCGGCCGACGGGGTGACGATCGCGGCGTTGTTGCCGCCGAGTTCCAGGATCGAACGCCCGAATCTTTCGGCGACGATCGGAGCGACGATCCTCCCCATGCGGGTGGAACCGGTGGCCGAGACGACCGGGATCCGATGGTCGGCGACGAGAGCTCGTCCCACCTCGGCGTCACCGAAGACCACCTGACACACGTCGGGAGAGAATCCGGCTTCGACGGCGGCGCGACGGGCCAGCACCGTGGTGGCCAACGAACACAAGGTGGTGGCCTCGGAGGGTTTCCACACCACGGGATCACCGCAGATCAGAGCGAGAGCGGCGTTCCAGGACCACACCGCGACGGGAAAGTTGAACGCGCTGACGACTCCGACGGGTCCGAGCGGTTGCCACGTCTCGGCCAGACGATGCCCGGGACGCTCGGAGGCGATGGTGAGGCCGTGCAGTTGGCGCGACAATCCCACGGCGAAGTCGCAGATGTCGATCATCTCCTGGACCTCGCCCAACGCTTCGGAACGAATCTTGCCCACCTCGATCTGCACGAGATCGGCGAGTGCTTCCTTGTGACGACGAAGTTGCTCGCCGAGATGACGCACGACCTCGCCTCGTCGAGGGGCCGGTTCGCCACGCCAGTGCTCGAACACCGCCACTGCTCGGGAGATGGTCGCATCGAGGTCGGACTGCGCGCGGTACTCGGCGTCGAGGCGCACGACGCCGAGACCACGACCGTTGATGGGGGAGCGAACCGCGACGGTGTCGGCTCCCGCGATCGGGGAATCCTCGACCCGCGCGGTCACGCCCATGGCGTCGAGTGCTCGCTGAGCGAGGGCGCGCAGGGAGCCGGAGTCGAACGAGCCGGAGTCGAACGACTCGGAGTCGTGGTGTGCGTTGCTGTTCGCGGTCATCGGCCCAGTCTTGCCGATGCGAACCCTCAGTCGACGGTGACGCCCGGGACGAACAGTCGCGAGGCGGCGGAGCCGCCGTCGATGGCGTCGGCGGCCATGATGACCGCGGCCGCGGTATAGGCCGTGCGCTCACCGTTCGGGAAACGCTCCATCGTGGGGTACACGATGCCGGTCCAATAGCTGCCGTCGTCGGTGCGGTGGGCCCGCGTGCAGTAGAGAAGTTCCATCGCGGTGCGCACGTCGCCCACGGCGACGTGCGCCAACGAACATTCGGCCGTTTCGGCGGCGGTCACCCACGGCTCATCGCTGACGCAACGAATGCCCCGGCCTTCCATGGCGAAGGTGCCCCAGCTCTCGGCCAGGCGGGCCTTGGCCTGCTCGCCGACCAGAGCGTTGGTGAGCACGGGGTAGTACCAGTCCATGGCCCAACGCGCCTTGGGTTCGAAGGCATCGGGTCGGGTCGCGATCACGACGCGCAACACGTCGGCGGCGTCGCGCCAATCGGGCCGCGGGCGACCGACGAGGTCGGCCAGGTGACTCGCGCACATGAGCGCGTGCCAGATGCTGCTCGAACCGGTGAGCAAGGCGTAGTCCCACGGCATGGCGTGTTCCTCGCGGGCCCACCGGATGGTTCCGTTGGGTCGTCGCATCGACATGACCCAATCGATGGCACGCTCGACGGTCGGGAAGACGTGATCGATGAAGCCGCGATCGGACGTGGCGAGCCAGTGGTGCCACACGCCCGAGGCGATGTAGGCGCACACGTTGGTGTCGAGTTTCGGCTCCTCGACCGTGCCACCCGGGAGGTAGTAGTTGAACCACCAACCATCGGGGTGTTGCGTGTCGACCAGCCATTGATACGCGCGCTCGGCCTCGCGATGGAAGCCGGCGACGTCGAGGGCGATGGCGGTCTCGACGTGATTCCAGGGGTCGCAGTGTCCGCCTTCGAACCAGGGGATCATGCCCGTGTCCAGTTGCAACGCGGCGATGGACTCCGCCGTGCGCACGACCTCGTCGGCGCTCAGCACTCCTTCGACGTGGGGCACCCGCGTCACGACGCCACCGTCCGGGCGAGAGCGTTCTTTCGGGCGTAGACGATGAGGCTCTTGCCCATCAACGGTGAGAGTGCCCGCTCGGCCACCTTCACCGACTTGGGTTGCTTCACGATGTCCCACTCGAGGAATTTCTTGTAGCCGTTGACGATGACGTGGTCCTCGCGACGCGGACCGACCGCGCATTTCAACCACCAGTACGGTGAATGCAACGCATGGGCATGATGGGAGCCGGTGACCGACAACCCGGCCGCGCGGAGTTTCGCTTCGAGTTCGGTTTGGGAATAGATGCGCACGTGGCCGCCCACGGACTTGGGCGCGTGGTACTCGTCGCTGAGTTTCCAGTTGATCTTCTCGGGCCACCACGACGGGACCGTGCACGCCAGTGTGCCGCCGGGTCGCAACACGCGGGCCAACTCGGAGATGGCGGCCACGTCGTTCTGGATGTGTTCGAGCACCTCGCTCGTGATGACGCGGTCGAACGTGCCGTCGGCGAAGGGCAGTCGGGTGGCGTCGCCGCGCAACGCGCCGACGTAGTTCCGCTCGTCGATCTGGCCCTGCTCGATCATCGCCCCGAACGTGGCGCGGGTGGTGCGCACTTCGTCGTCGGCGTAGTCGAGCGCCACGATGCGACCGCCCAAGCGCGCCACCTCGTAGGCGTGACGTCCGAAGCCCGCACCGGCGTCGAGCACCAGGTCGCCCGGCGTCAACCCGAGCCGCGGGAAGCGCACGGTCAACATCAGCCGATCCGTCCGTTTCGTCGGAGCTTCTCGCGATTGGCCGGCATGGACAACACCTCGCGGTACTGCTCGACCGTCATCTCGGCGCACTTGCGCCAGGTCCACCGTTCGACGACGCGGTTGCGCCCGTTCGACCCGACCCGAGCGCGAAGTTCGGGGTCGTCGAGTCCGCGACGAATGGTGGTGGCCAGGGCCTCGGCGTCGCCGGCCACGCATTGCAACACGGTGTCACCGTCGGTGCCGGTCACCTCGGGTAGCGCACCGCCGTCGGTGGCCACGAGACAGATTCCGGTGCACATCGCCTCGATGGCGGGAAGGCTGAACCCCTCGTACAGCGAGGGCACCACGGCCATCTCGGCCTCGGCGTACAACTCGACGATGCGTTCGTCCGAGACACCCGAAACGAACTGAATGTGCGGGGCCAGCCCCAACTTGTCGATGAGATCCATGCTCTTGCCGGGCTTGGGCTTGCCGATGATGGTGAGGGTGACGTCGCGTTCGGTGCGCAACTTGGCGACGGCTTCGAGAAGGTAGGACAGGCCCTTCAAGGCCACGTCGGCCGATGCGGTGGTGATCAGACGACCGGGGATGCGCGACACGTTCGGCAGGGGTTTGAACAAGTCGGGATCCACGCCCACGGGCACGAGGCGCATGCGGTCGTAGGAGACCCCCATGTCGCCGTGGATGTCCTTGATGCTGTTCTCGCTGACCACCACGATGCGCGGCATGCGGCTGGCGACTCGGCCCTGCATCTTGACGAACGAGTAGAAGCGTGACACGCCGAGCTTCTTCCACCAGTTCGGAGCATGGTCCATCTCGAGAGCGCGGTCGCGCGTGATCGGGTGATGGAGGGTGACGATGGTCGGGATCATCTTCTCGAGCCCGAGGATTCCGTAGCCGAGACATTGGTTGTCGTGGACCAGGTCGAATTCACGTACTCGGTCGGCGAGGTGGCGCTTGACGCGAGCGCTGAACGCAGCCGGTTCTCCGAAGGTGCCCGTGAGGAACAACCCGAGTTCGTAGAGATCCTCGCGCGACTTCAATTCCCAGATGGCGGGGAAGCGGAAGGGGTAATGGTCGTTGACGAGGTCGAGGCTGGGGAGCTTGGTGAGCGACACGCGCTCGTCGAGAACGGGATACGGCTGTCCGCCGAAAACCTCCACGGAATGTCCGAGGTCGACCAGGGCCTTGGTGAGGTGTCGGGTGTACACACCCTGACCGCCCACGTGCGGCTTGCCTCGGTAGGTGAGGTAGGCGATGCGCAACGGCGAATCGGGGTCGAGGGGGTTGTGGGGTGACGCCGACCCCCGCGGTTGTGACATGGTTTGCGATGCTATCGGTGGGTCCCGTGGGGCTCTCCGAGAGCGGGACGACCTGCGGAAACGAGCCTCAACAGGTGGTCGGTCGGGTGACCTTGGTGTCCGCGGTGGCGGTCAGACCATTGACGTCGGTGGCGGTGACCTTCACCGTCAGTGCGGTCACCGAGTTGGGAAGGTCGGCGCTGGCGCCGACCCACGAGCCCTTGCCCGAGTCCGTCAAGTTGATGGTGCGAGTCGTCGGCGCCAGCCCGCCGCTCAGGGTGAGAGCGGCCACGACGCTCTTCAGAGGTGATTCGTCGGTCACCGGAACCTGGATGGAGACGTTCGCACATGAGGCCCCGCTGAAGCGCACGGTGATGGCCCCCACTTGCGGGGGGCGGCCGACCGCGCCGAGCAATTGCAACGTGGTGGTCGGTGCCCTCGTCGCGGTGATGCGCGCCGGGAAGTCGAAGCGGCCCTCGGGGAAGGTGGAGGCGTTGGAGTACGCCACCGCGGTCGCGCGCGCGAAAGTGACGGTGATCGACACCGAGGCGCCGGCCGAGAGAGTTCCCGACGACGGGCTGAAGGTGAAGAACGCCGGTTGTGTCGAGGCGATCTTCCATGGCACGGACGAGGAATTGGAGTTGGTCAACCGGAACGTGGCGGTGGTGCCCGTGGTGGAGAAGTCGAGAGATGTGGCGCTGACACCGAGTGCGACCAGAGCCGCGGGAGTCGTCGTGGTGGTCGCGCGCGGAGACGTCGTGGTCGTGCGCGGAGTCGTGGTGGTGGTCGCGCGCGGAGTCGTGGTGGGAGGCACCGACGTCGACGGGGTCACGGCCGGAGCCACGGTCGACGGCGTGACGCTCGCGGTCGACGCGGTGGTCGTTGGCCCCGCGGGGGTCGAGACGGCGGGGGTCGAGACGGCGGGCGTCGAGACGGTGGAGGGCGGGACGGTGGGAAGTGGAACGATGCTGTCGGGCGTCGACATCCCGCTCGTGGTTGTCGACTCGGGCACCGTCGTGTCCGGTGAACCCTGGACGGCGGTGATCGGGGATTCGTTGTTCGAGGAATTCGGATCCGAGGTCGCCAGCACGAGGACCGAACCGGCGACCGTCAGCACCACCGCGCCGGTGATCCACCACGGCCCGCGACCGACGAAACGGGCGGCCCGGGGGAATCCGTCGCTCGGCCGCAACCGAATGCGTGATGTCGTTCCACCGGTCGAACCACTTCCGGTGCCCGGGGTCGGAATCCTGGACGTGGCCTCCAGCACGCGCTCGCGCAAACCGAGCGGAGCGGCCAGAACCGGTGCCGCGCCGAAAAGTGCCAACGGGGCCATCTTGCCCTTGGTTTCCTCGCAGGTCTCGCAGGATTCGATGTGACGAGCCACGCGCTTGCGAATCAGCACGCTGAACTCGCCGTCCCAGTCGCGCAGGATTTCGTCGAGCGTGGCGCACTCGCGGCGACCGGACGTGGCGACGACGAACGCCCCGAGGCTGCGGTCCACGCGTTCGCGCATGCGATGCACCAAGGAGTAACTCTGCTCGGGAGTGACGCCGAGGGCGTCGGCGAGATCCGAGCCGTCGAGACCCTGGCGAATCGACAACTCGAGAATGAGTCGATCACGATCGTCGAGTCCGGCCGCGGCCGCTCGCACGAGCGAGGCCAATTCGGCGAAAGCAACGGAGGCGCCGTCGGCGCCCGGATCAGCGGGCGCCACCACGTCGGGGACCGTGCTCGATTGGAAGTCGGTGGGTGTGGTGCGCCGACGCCGCTTGGTGCGACGGTACACCTCGTTGCGCAGAACCGCGTACAACCACGGTTTCAGACGATCGGGGTCGCGGAGCTGACCCAATCGTTCGGCGGCGATGCAGAAGACGTCCTGCACCATGTCGGCGGCGTCGTGGCGGTCCGAGAGCATGGCCGCGGCCGTGTCGTAGAGACCACTCGCGTAGCGGTCGTAGATGGCGGCGAGAGCACCACGATCGCCCGACAGATGGGCGGAGACGAGTGCGGCGTCGGAGAGTGTCGTGCTCATGATCGATCCGGCGTCGCATGTCGTACGAGAGAACGACCGGCGGGACACCTCGCGTAAAGTCTGCCCGAAATCGTGCAGCCGCCGTTCACGAGGTGCTCATCCGGATTCTGAACCAACGGGTCATCGACTGCCCGGCGGCCAGGACGACAGGTGCGTCGTTGACCTGGTTCGGGGGCCCGGATTGTGGCTCCACGCAGGTCGCATGCGACGGTTCGTCGTAGAGGACCCAATGCGTGCAATCGGAAGAAAGGTCGAGATCGACGTTCGCGACACGGAACGTCAAGAGTTCGTCCACGTCGTTCGTTCGGCCGTCGAAGCAACCGACGAAGCAATCGTCGATCGGGCCGGCGGGTCGGTGGACGCACTCGTCGGTCGCGATTCCGGAATCGTCACGACGCAACATCGTCCGGAGCTCCGTCGGTGAGGACTCGGGTTTCACGAACCAGGGATGCCAACCGACCATGACGGGCATGTCCTCGTCGGCCTCCACGGTCAGCCGCATCGTCAGCGACCCACGTCCGACGGAGACGTGATGGACCGCGCGTCCGAGGAAGGGCCATTGGGGTCCGAGGTCCGTGCACAGCTCCACCGACGAGTCGTCGACCTCGACGATGTCCCAACGACGATCGAAGGTCGTTCCATGAATCGAATGCGGAGCGGCCGACACGCTCAGACGATGCGATCGACCGGCGAAGGACAATCGAGCATCGCGAACCCGACCGCAATAGGGGACCATCGGGTAGCAACCCCATCCGAGGGGATGATGGGCGAGGGGATGATCGGCCCCGATCAGTAGCGGTGTTCCGTCGAACACGAGCTGGGTCAGGCGTCCACCGTGATCCGGATCGATCGTGGCGAGGAGCCGACCGTCGTCGGAGCGGAGAACGTCGGGAACGTGATTGTCCACCCGGTCATTGTTGCCCGTACGATCGACGCGTGCGAGCACTGGTGCAACGAGTCAAGCGGGCCTCGGTGGATGTCGTCGAGGACGTGACGACCACGCGGGTCGGCGAGATCGGCGCGGGTCTGTTGGTTCTCGTCGGCGTGACGCACACCGACGACGAGCGGACTGCCTCGAAGATGGCGGAGAAGATCTGGCACCTGCGCGTGATGGACGACGATCGGGGTGTCATGAACCTCTCGGTGGCCGACACCACCCGCACGATCCTGGTGGTGAGCCAGTTCACGCTGTACGGCGACACCTCGTCGGGGCGTCGTCCGGGTTGGGTGGCCGCGGCCCGTCCCGAACACGCCGAGCCCCTGGTCGACCACGTCGTCGGGGAGCTCCGTCGTCTGGGGGCGAACGTGGAGACCGGTCGGTTCCGGACCTACATGAACGTGGAGTCGACGAACGACGGCCCGACGACGGTGATGATCGAGCTGTGACGGGACGAAATCACGCGCGTCGCAGAGGACGTCGACGCGCACGCAACACGCCGAGCAACACCACGGCCAGAGCCGCGATCCAGGGTTTGTCGCCGAGTCGCACGTAAACGGTGTCACCCGTGCGCACCGCGATGTCGCGGCTGATCACCGCGCGTTCGCTCACGCCCGTGCGTGCGAACACGTCGCCGGTGGGGCTGACGAAGGCGCTGAAACCGGTGGGAGCCACCTGAACCACCCAGCGCCCGGTCTCGATGGCCCGCAAGCGTGACGAGGCGACTTGTTGCGACTGCAACACGGTCCAGGTGTAACTGGATCCATTGGTCGGGTTGATGATGAAACCGGCTCCGAGAGCCACGCCCTCGCGGGCCCGACCACCGAAGAAGACCTCCCACGAGATGACGACCGCGGCTCGTTCGTCGCCGACGTCGGTGCGCAAGTCGAGCACCGCCGGCGTCGTGCCGGCCACCGCGTCGCGAGGCACCTGGTCCACCGGCGCGCCGAGCGATCGCAGCAGTCCGCGCATCGGCATGTACTCACCGAAGGGAACGCGACGAACCTTGTCGTAGCGATCGAGCACCGACGCCGACTCGTCGACGATGACCTGGGCGTTGGTGAAGCGCTCCTCGTCGACGTCCTCGGTGACTCCGACGGCGAACGGGACGCCCAACCGCGCCGATTCGCGCGCGATCTCCCCGATTTCGAGGCTGCGATCGAAGTCGGCGACGTCGATGACGTTCTCGGGCCACACGACCAGGTCCAGGTCGTCAGCGGTGATGGTGGCGGTGGTCGCCAGGTGTCGTTCGACGACGTCACGCGGATCGGTGTCGATGGCGCGGGTTCCTTGGGGCCCGCCACCTTGCACGGCGGCGACGGACAACGTGCGGCCGGTGTCCTCGGTCCGACTCATCGCCGGGAACGACACGAGCCAGACGGCGACGACGACGAGCGCGGCGCGACGTCGGGTCGAGCGCACCTGGCGATTGTCCCGACGATGCTCGCGTGGCGCGCGCGCCAGCAGGGTGCCGATCTGCCACGTGACCCATGTGAGCGCGATCACTCCACCGAGGGAGGCGATCCGATGCAGCGGTCCGGCCACCTGGGCGATGCCCAGGGTCGCCAGGGGCACTCCACCGAACGGGAAGATCATCCGTACCACCTCGACGAGCGTGTGCAGAACGGGTCCGGTGATCGCCGAGAACCGATCCGCCCGACCACGGGTGATCGTGGCGGCGAGTCCGTGCAGCGACGCGAAGAGAGCCACGGCGATCGGGAAACCGGGTGCGGTCAGGAACCACATCCACGACATGGCCGGCAGGAACCAACCGATTCCGAACGCGAAGCCGGTGGAGAAACGACGACGAGTGGTGTCGGCGGCGTACTCCAGACTGGAGTACATCGCGATCCCGAGGAACGACATGGGCCACCATCCCCACGGCGGCATGGACGCGGCGACGAGCAACCCGGCCACGATCGCCCGGGGCCACGCGCGTCGACGTACGAGGTTCATTCGGTCACCCGACACCGCGCGATCAGGCGTCGATCTGCCGCGAGTAGTTGGCCACCACGACGATGCGCTCGCGGGTCGATCCCGGAGGGTGGCACGCGAAGAGGGTCAAGGTGGCGTCGGTCGTCTGATCGATGATCCAGACATCGGTCGGTTGCACGATGAAGGTGCGATCGACCACGTACACGAAGTCGCCGTCGGCCGACGACAGGAAGATCTCGTCGCCCGGCTGCAGTTGATCGAGGTTCCGGAAGGGCTTCTTCTTGCTGACCCGATGTCCGCCCAGTACCACGTTGCCGACCTGACCGGGCATCGCGGTGCCCGGCCACCAGCCCACGCCCTTGTCGAGGGTGGGAAGGGTGACGCCGCGGTAGAGGTTCTGGATGACGTCGATGCGCGGAATGGCGATGGCGCCGACGATCACCTCGGGTTCGACCGTGTCCTCGGGCGGGATGTTCTCCGGTTGGGGCAACGACTGACCCGGGGCGAGCGTGGGCGGTCCCGAGTACACCGTGGTGGTGGTCGAGGTCGAAGTGGTGGTGGGAGCAGCCGTCGTGGTGGTGGACGTGGCGACGGAGGTGGTGGACACCATCACCTCCTCGTTCGACGCGCATCCGGTGAACAGCACGGGGGTCAGAACGACCAGAGAGGCGCCGAGAGCTCGAATCACGGACTCAGTCTCGCAGATGACCGGTGTCTGCGATGGTCGCCGACACCGTTGCGGACACGGATTCGGCCTGAGTGATGCAGGATGCGACGCCGATTCCTCGCACACTCGCTCCGGCCAGACGCACACCGGGCGCTCGGGACATCAGGATCGCCTCCATCGACGCGACGCGTGCGAGGTGACCCGGTCGGTACTGGGGGAACGAGTGCTCCCAACGGGTGACCCGGTGCTCGACGGGAGTGATGTCGACCCCGGTGTGGTCGCGCATCTCGTCCACCACTTGGCGCACCAATCGATCGTCGTCCCATTCGTGAACGAGATCGTGAGTGGGTGCTCCGTCGCGTCCGAGCGACACCCGCATGATCATGGAGCCGTCGCCGGGATTCCAGTGCGCCCATTTGTTCGAACCGAACGACGCGGCGGTGACTCGCCTTTGGTCGGGTTTGGGGACGAGGTAACCGCTCATCCCGTCGAAGCGCGCGAGATCGGATCCGGTGGCTCGCACGGTGACCATCACCACCGAGGCGTGTTCGGAGGTTGCCAACATGTCGGCCAACTCGGACGACAGTGGACGGAGAAAGGAGGCCGACATGGCCGCCGGTGACGTGACGATGACCTGATCGGCGTCGAGAGAAGACGTCGGGGTCTCGATGCGGTACGTGTGACCTTCGCGCCGAATCGCGGTGACCGGGGTCTCGGTGAGGATGTCACCACCTCGACGTCGAACGGAGTCGGTGAGCGCCGCGGTGAGCGCGCCGAGACCCGACCGTGGCGTCTCGAAAACCGGTCCGGAGGAGGTGGCCGCGGCGCGACGACGACGGGCCGTGAGAAGAACACTGCGTCCGTGCGTGAGATCGGCGAGCTGGGGGACCGTGGCCAAACTGAAGTTGGTGGTGTCGGCGGCGTAGATGCCCCCGACGAGCGGGTCGACGAGGAGTTCGTGGACTTCGCGGCCGAAGCGCTGGCGCACGAAGTTGCCGACCGAGTCGCGGTGATCGCCGCTCGACGGGAGTACCGGCTCGAGGGCGGCGCGAATCTTGCCCCGCCACGTCAGCAGACCACTGCGTGCCAACGACATGGCCCCCGTGGGAACCCCCATCATCAAACCGTCCGGTATGCGATGAAGGCCACCGTGCATCACCGAGGCGTGGGCGTCGGTGGGGTTCGTCAGCGACGTCGTCAGTCCCACCTCACGGGCCAATCGACCGGCGGCGGGCACGCGGGCGAGATACGAGTCGGGTCCCTCGTCCACCCCGCCGAGTCCCGCGAACGGGGAGGTTCTGATCTTGCCGCCGATGTGCGACGACGACTCGATCACGGTCACCCGCACGTTCGACGTCGAACCATCGAGCGGATTCAGCAGTCGGTGCGCGGCGGTGAGGCCGGTGATACCGGCACCGATGACGACGACGTGGGCGCGCGGTTCGTTCATGGTGTGGCGCTCGTCGTCACCCGGCGATGTCGGCGACCCGTCGCGCGAGCGACGCGATCACCGGCGCATCATCGTTGACGCACGCGGTTCGGTCGAACGAGAGTCCCTTGGCCTCGGCGTGTCGACGCGCCTCGATGTCGAGGTCGAAGAGAACCTCCAAGTGATCGGCGACGAATCCGCAGGCACAGACCAACACCCCCGACGAGTTCTCGCTGGCCGCGAGATCGTCGATGACGGCGAGGATGTCGGGGCCGATCCACGGTTCGGGCGTGCGACCCGCCGACTGCCAAGCGATCGACCAGGTGGACCACTCCGAGAGGCCGACGGCGGCGGCCACGGCCTCGGCGGTGGCTCGCAACTCGTTCGGGTACGGGTCGCCGGCGTCGATGATGCGCTGGGGGAGCGAATGTGCCGTGAAGAGCACCTTGGTGTTGGACGGCATGTTCGCGAGACGAGCCTTCATGTCGTCGGCGAGGAACTCGACGAACGCGGGTTCGGTGGCCCAACTGTCGATGCCGGTCACCGACATGCCGTGAGGCTCGGCGGCCGCTCGCGTGCGGTCCATGTACTGCCCGATCGAATAGGACGAGTAGTGGGGCGCCAGCACCAACCCGATGATCGAACGGAAACCACGTCGGGCCAGATCGTCGACGGCGGTCTCGATCTTCGGTTCGGCGTGCTTCAGACCGAGCACCACTTCGAAGCGCTCCGGCGCGATCGCATCGAGTGCTCGTTGCAGGGCCGTTCGCTGGGCTTCCGTGCGCGCCGCCAACGGAGAGATGCCACCGATGGCGTCGTAGCGCGCGGTGAGTTCGGCCAGGAGTTCCGGGGTCGGGGGACGACCGCGGCGAATATCGGTGTAGTACGGCTCGATCTCGTCCGGAGTGCGCGGGGTTCCGTAGGCCATGAGAAGAACCGCGGTCTTGTCGTTGTTCGCGACGGTGGTCATGTCAGCGTCTCGTGCTTTCGTGGACGTGGGCGACGACCTCTTCGAGGATCGTCGGGTCGGTGGAGGGGTCGACGCCGTGGCCGAGGTTGAAGATGTGTCCGTCATGTCCGCCGTTGTCGGCGAGCACTCGGGCGGCACCGCGCAGCGCGGGATCACGTCCGGCCAGAACGAGGGCCGGGTCCAGGTTGCCCTGAACGATCAGATCCGAACCCATACGTGCTCGGGCGTCGGAGATGGAGGTGCGCCAATCGAGTCCGAGCACTCGCGGTCCGGCGGACAGCATGGATTCCAGCAAGTGATCGCACCCGATACCGAAGTGAATTCCGGGAACTCCGGGGTGCTTCGCGGCCATTGCGTCGAACACACGTCGACTGTGCGGAAGCACGAAGGTGTCGTAATCACGACGCGAGAGCGATCCGGCCCACGAGTCGAACAATTGGAAAGCGCGCGCACCGGCGGTCACCTGCGCGTCGATGAACGCGATGGCGTGTTGGGTCAGACGTTCCATCAGCCGGTGCCACAGTTCGGGGTCGGACGAGATGAGTCGCTTGGTGTTCTGGTACGTGCGCGAGGGGCGACCCTCGACCAGGTAACTGGCCACCGTGAACGGTGCGCCGGCGAACGCCAACAACGGGACCGAGGCCGGGAGTTCGCGCACGAGATTGCGAACCGTCTCGATGACGTACGGGACGTCGGTGTCGGGTTCGAGAGGACGCAGTCGATCGAGGTCCGCGGCGCAGCGGAACGCGTTGTCGGCCACCGGTCCGGTGCCGGGGGCGACGTCGATTCCGTAACCGACGGCGTGCGGGGGCACCACGATGTCGCTGTACAACACGGCGGCGTCCACTCCGTATCGGCGCACGGGTTGAAGGGTGATCTCGGTGGCCAAGTCGGGCTGCTTGATCGCTTCGAGGATGCTGCCCGCTCCGCGGACGGCCTTGTATTCGGGAAGGCTGCGGCCGGCTTGACGCATGAACCAGACCGGCGTGTGGTGCGGGCTCGACCCCGTCGCCGCGGCGAGAAATGCGGAGGGTGCGACGGCTGACATCACGGTCGACGCTACCCGTGGGAACCGTCACCGAGGCGAGGCGGGCGGGTTCAAAGACCGGTCGAGGGATGACGTCCCCGACGCGGACGCAGAACGGCTTCGATGCGAGCGATGCGGGTGCGGGCCGGCGGATGAGTGGAAGATCCCGAACCGGTCGTGTGTCGGAGCGCGGCGGCCAACTGTCGTCCGTATCCCATCGCCACCACGCGGCGATCGGCGCTGAACTCGGCGGAACGCCCGACGCGATTCGTGAGATAGCGAGCGCTGGCGAAACCCGACCCGAACACCCACGCCATGGCGGCGAAGAAGGTGGAAACGATGCGCCCGGCGACGCGCGCGTAGTCGTTGCCACGGGCGAAGTTGTCGGTGGCGGCGATCGACACGTTGCGCAGGAACGAACCGACGCGGGCCAACATGACCACGGGCATGATCAGCCACTGATTGATGGTGAGCGCGATGGTGTGGGAACCGAGGTGATGGCAGATCTCGTGGGCCAGCACGCCGCACAACTCGTCGTGCTCGAGCGCTCGTGCGGCGTAGGACGTGACCACCACGAGGTGACCGCCGCAGGCGAAGGCGTTGAGGTCGTCGTCGTCGACGACACCGACCGCGAAGTTGTGGCGACGCAGGTGCCAGGCCTGGGTGACCTCGTTGAACGCCTTTTGCAGTCGGGGCGCTTCGGTCGCCGTCGGTTTGCGGGCCCCGATCATCTTGGTGAGCAGGCGTCGTTGCACGAACGGGACGAACAACACGACGCCGAGCAGGAGATAGCCGAGAGCCACCTGCGCGTACGACACCCCCGAGACGAGCGAAAGGGGCCACCACAGCACGACCATGGCCAACAGCCAGACCGGGATGACGACGAGCACCGGCACCAGGGCGATGAGGGCCGCACCGTCCACGTCACGCCGCCGCCCCCGTCGGGCGAAGTCCCTGTTCGTGCGCTCGCTCACCGGATGAATCTTGCCTGATCATGGGCGTTTTTCCCGACATGTTCAAGAAACCGTGTCCGCGGGCCGAAAGAACGACGTCTTTCCGCCGTCGGCGGGTCGTCAGGAGTTCGGGTGCACATCGCGGAACAGCAGCAGGGAGCGGGGTCGGCGGCGCAGTCCAGTCGTTCGCACGCGTCGGCTCGGTTGTTGCTCGATCTCGCGCGCACCCACGAGGCCACCGAGCCGGAGCGAGCCCGCACTCTGGTGCAGCAGGCGCGAGCGTTGGCGCGCGCCGATGGTGATCGACAGGGCGAGGCCGAATCCCTGTACCGGCTGGCGTCACTCGCCCACTACGACGGCCAACCCGGTGACGCCTTCGCGCTGGCCGTCGAGGCCCGCGACTTCGCCATGACCCACGACGTCCCCTTGGTGTTGGCGTGGTCGTTGAACCTGATCGGTCTCGTGCACACCAACTCGGGCAACCACTCCGAGGCCCTGTCGTGTTGCCTGCAGGCACTCGATTGCTATCGAGGCACCGACCATCGGGTCGACGAGGGCAACATTCTCAACACCATCGCCACCATTCATCACGAGCTGGGTGACACCGACCGAGCCATCGTGAACTACGAGGCGGCCATGACGGCCAACGCCGAATTGAACCGTCCGGATTTCGACGCCATCACCCTGGCCAACGTGGCGTCCCTGCGCGCGGAGCGGGGCGAGTACGACGTGGCCATCGAGATCGGCGAGCGCGCGCTGGAGTTGTGCCGACTTCACGCACCGGGATTCCTGCCCGAGGTGCTGGCCTCGTTGGCGGAGTCGTACGGGGGTCGTTCCGACTTCTCGAACGCCCGCGTGTTGCTGGAGGCGGCGCTGGCGATGCTGGACGCGTCGAGCGTCAACTTCGATGACGCGGTGCGCGCGGGAGTCGAATTGGCCTTCGGTCGGGTGGAGATGTCGGCCGGAGAACACGCGACCGCCATCGTTCACCTCGATCGCGCACTCGGTCTCGCCGAAGTGATCGGCGCCAAGCCGGTGGCGTTGGCGGCGCACGGCGTGCTCGCCGAGTCGCACAAGGCGGTGGGCGATTTCGAACGAGCGGTGATCCATCTCGAGCGCAAGTTCGAGGTGAACCAGCAGATGTTCAACGAGGGAACCGACATTCGCATCAAGACGCTGCAGATCGCTCACGAGGCCGAGGAGGCCCGCCAACAGGCCGAGATCCTGCGACTGCGCACCTCGGAGTTGGAGGGTCTGGTCGCCGGACGCACCACCGAACTGGAGCAGTTCCAGTTGGAGGCCCTGGAGCGACTGGCCATCCTCGGTGAGTTCCGCGACACCGACACCGGCGAGCACACGGTGCGCGTGGGCGACATGTGCGCCGAGATCGCCCACCTGTTGGGCCAGGACCCGGTGTGGTCGGAACGTTTGCGACTGGCGGCGCGTCTGCACGACATCGGCAAGGTGGCGATTCCGGATTCCATCCTCCTGAAGCCGGGACCCTTGACCCCGGCCGAGTTCGAGGTGATGAAGACCCACACCACGTTGGGGGCGCGCATCCTGTCGGGGAGCAACAGTCCGCTCGTGAGACTCGCCGAGGAGGTGGCTCTGAACCACCATGAACGGTGGGACGGAACCGGGTACCCGAACGCCATCGGTGGCACCGAGGTCCCCATGTCCGGCCGAATTTGCGCGGTCGCCGACGTGTTCGACGCTCTGACGAGCGAGCGGGTGTACAAGAAGGCCTGGTCCGTCCCCGACGCCGTCCGCTACATCGCGCGGGCCGCGGGCACCCAATTCGATCCGCAGGTCGTGGAGGCCTTCGTGCGCATCGTCGAGGAACGTGCCATCCGCTAGAAAAGGGGAATGAGCGCGCACATCGATCGATCGCCGGTACTCGCCGGAGCCGAAGCCTGGAGTCACGAGGGAACACGGAAGGTGGGCGCCCTGTGCATTCATGGCTTCACCGGCAACCCGTCGTCGATGCGCGGGGTCGCCGAGGCCTTCGCCGCGGCCGGCTATCACGTGGAGTTGCCACGCCTTCCCGGTCACGGCACCGCGGTGAGCGACATGATCCCCACGCGGTGGAGTGATTGGTCGTCCGTCGTCGCGACGACGTACGAGAAGTTGTCGGCGCGGGTCGACAAGGTCGTGGTGGTCGGACTGTCGATGGGAGGTTCGCTGACGCTCTGGACCGCCCTCGAGCATCCCGAGGTGTCGGGCATCGTGTGCATCAATCCGGCGTGCCAACCCCAAGCACCCGAGATGGTCGAGATGGTGAAGGGCATGTTGGCCGAAGGTACCGAGACGTTCCCCGGCATCGGTTCGGACATCGCGGACCCCGATGTCAAGGAGAGTTCGTACTCCGAGACGCCGTTGGCGCCGCTGGTCTCGATGGTGGAGGACGGAATCATGCCGATGCTCGAGCGGTACTCGGGTAGTCGGGTTCCGATGTTGCTGATCACGTCGAAGAACGATCACGTGGTCGATCCGGCCACCAGCGACCAATTGGCGGCCGCTTGGGGTGGTCCGATCGAGCGCATCCTTCTCGATCGCAGTTATCACGTGGCGACACAGGACTTCGACAAGCAACGCATCTTCGAGGCCGCCGTGGCGTTCGCCGACGAAGTCACCGCGTGAATTCCGCCCTCGACGTGACGCCGATGACCAACCTGTGGCAGTCGGTCGTGGGATCCATCCCCAGTCCGGGATCGGGTTCGTTGCACATCGGCCCTCTGCAGTTGCGGGCCTACGGCTTGATGATCGCGATCGGTGTGATCCTGGCGGTACGACTGTGGGGCAAGCGATTGACGCTGATCGGTGTCGGTGGGGCCGAAGAAGCCAACGCGGTGGCGATCTGGGCGGTGCCCGCCGGCGTCATCGGCGCGCGTCTGTACCACGTGGCCACCGAGTGGGATCGATTCTCCGACGACCCGGTGAGCATCGTGCAGATCTGGAAGGGCGGCCTCGGTATCCCCGGCGGAATGTTGTTGGGAATCGTCGTGGGAGCGTGGGCCATCAAACGTCAGGGGATGCCCGTGGGTCCGGCACTGTGGGCCGTGGCGCCCGCACTGCCACTGGCCCAGGCCGTGGGTCGGTGGGGCAACTGGTGGAATCAAGAGTTGTTCGGTCGTCCGACCACGTTGCCGTGGGGACTGGAGGTGGATGCCGACAAGGTGGCCGCCCTCGGTTACGAGCCGGGCACGTTGTTCCACCCGACGTTCCTGTACGAGTCGATGTGGAACCTCGCGCTGATGTTCGTGCTCATCGTGATCGGACGTCGAATCATCGATTCACGACCCGGTCGACTGTTGGCGGCGTACGTGGTGGGATACGGCGTCGGTCGATTCTGGGTGGAGGGACTGCGCATCGACCCGGCCAAGGAGGGTGGTGGTTTGCGCCTCAATCAATGGATGGCCGTCGTGCTGGTGGTGGGTGGCGTGCTGTGGTTGCTCGTTGATGCCCGTCGCACTCGGCTCGGTTACCGTCGGGAGCATGTCGAACAGTCCTGATCTCGTTCTCGCCTCGGTGACCCCCAGCGGTGTCGGGGTCATCACCTTGAACAATCCCGAGCGCATGAACGCGTGGAGCGCCTCCATGTCGAAACGCTTCTTCGAACGCTTGGGCGAGTTCCGTGCGAACCCCGACGTGCGGGTCGTCGTCATCACCGGCGCCGGCAAGGGCTTCTGCCCGGGCGCCGACATGGACGCCTTGAACCAGATTCGTGCCAACCCCGCCGGAGGGGCCGGTCCGGCCACCGGTGCGGGTCGGTTCAGCGATCTGTTGTCGTACCCCAAGCCCGTCATCGCCGCCATGAACGGGGCCGCCGCGGGCGTGGGCTTCGTGTTGGCCGTCTTCTGTGATCTGCGATTCGCGGCCAGCGGCATCAAGTTGACCACGTCGTTCAGTCGTCGTGGTCTCATCGCCGAGTACGGATCGTCGTGGGCGCTCCCGCGTCTGATCGGCTCGGCTCGGGCCCTCGACTTGTTGCTGTCGGGTCGCGTCATCACCGCCGACGAAGCCGAACGCATGGGTCTGGTCAACGCGGTGCATCCGGCCGACGAGTTGATGGACAAGGTGATGGCGTACGCCGACGACATGGCCGTGAACTGTTGCCCGGCCAGTTGGGCCACGATGAAGCGTCAGGTCTACGGCGACTGGTTGCGCGACGCCGACGCGTCCACCACCGATGCGATCAACCTCATGAACGAATCGGTGAAGCAGGCCGACTTCCAGGAGGGCGTGCAGTCGTTCCTCGACAAGCGCCCGCCGGTGTTCGCGCCCTTCGTGGGCTAATCGCGCAACTCGCGCAACCGAACCACGAGATCCTCCGGCACCACCGGATTGAAATACTCGCCGGCACCGATCTCAGCGGCCGCGATGTAGCGGGGAAGATTCGCCGCGCGCCACGGTGAGACGATCTCGATGTTCAGCCAGGCGTCCTCGAATCCCGCGGTGAACGGGCGCTGATTCACCCAGAGCATGTAGGGGATCGGTTCGCCGTGGAGCCGGTCCAGTCGGTCGAGCACGTCGGCGAGAATGCTCGCCAGATCCCGACGGGCCGTGCCACCCAGTTCATTCAGTCGACCGACCCGAAGTCTCGGAGCGATGGTGACCGCGACGGGATACACGGGTGCGAGGGGAACGGCCGCGGTCATGGTGTCGTTCCCGACGACGACGAGACGTTCGTCGGCGGTGGGCGCCCATCCGTTCGGGCCCAGCAAGCGGGCGCTGCGTTGCGGAACGTGGTCGTAGGCGTAGATCTGCCCGTGGGGATGAGAGATGGTGGCCCCGATGCTGGCTCCACGGTTCTCGAACACGAGGACGAAATCGACATCGTCGCGCGCACCGAGGGTCTCGGTGCGTTCGGTCCACAGGTCGATCACGCGACCGATGCCGTCCACGCCGAGCGAGGCGAAACTGGCGTCGTGGTCCGGTGAGTACAGGATCACCTCGCAACGATCGCCGTCCATGGCGGGCCAGCGATTGACGAACCAACGGGTCTCGTAGGGGGCGGGCGCCTCGAGGCCGCCGACACAGAACGGGCACACGGTCGCGGAGCGATTGTCGGGCAGGTTGGGTCGGCTCTGGCGGCCACCCACGATGTGGACGGTGGTCCCGAGAACCGGGTCGATGCGGGGCTGGCTCTCGGGCACGGCGTCATTCTTGCCGCCCGTTAGGTTGAGTCCGTGCACCCGTCGATCGAGCACCTGCGCACCGACACCACGAGCGTGGTGGTCGACGTTTCGGCGGGCATTCCCGTGATCCTGCACTGGGGCGCGCCGTTGAACGAGGTTCCATTGCGGTGGCAAGGTGGTCTTCGAACCTACGGAACGATGGACGTGGTCGCGCCGATCTCCTTGGTGCCGATGCACGGAGACGGTTTCGCGGGTCGTCCGGGTCTGCAGGTTCACCGCCGAGGTGGCCGACATTGGTCACCACGTTTTCGCGCGGAGAATCACTCCGTTTCGCGCGTCGCTGGAGGGGTGGTCCTCGAGAGTCGGGCGATCGACGAGGTTTCCGAATCCGAGATCACCGGTCGACTGCATCTGGCCGACGACGGGGTCCTGACCGCGTCGGCGGACTTCCGCAACAACTCGGATTCGCCGGTGATGCTGAACTCGTTCACGGTGACACTGCCCATCGCGGGTCAGGCGACCGAACTCGGGGTGTTCGCCGGTCGCTGGTCGAGAGAGTTGCAATTGCAACGTTTCGAGTGGCCCTACGGTGCGTGGACCAGCGAGAACCGGGTGGGACGAACGTCGCACGAGCACCCTCCGTACTTGTTCGCGATGGAGTCCACCGCGGGCGAATGGTGTGGGCAGGTGTGGGGGATCCACGCGGCGTGGAGCGGCAACCATTCGATGTACGCCGAATGGATGCCCGACGGGCGTCGTTACGTGCAGGCCGGCGAGTTGTTCCACCCCGGCGAGATGTGCGTGTATTCCGGCGAGACGTTGTCCGCGGTCGATGTGATCGGGGTCTACTCGGATTCGGGTTTGACCGCTGTTTCGCGCGCGTTCCATCGCGAGGGTCGTCGGCGGCTACCCGCGAACGCGCATCGAGTGCGACCCGTGCACCTCAACACCTGGGAGGCCGTGTACTTCGCGCACGACGAGGAGCGTCTGCGTCGGTTGGCCGAGGTGGCGGCAACGGTCGGAGTGGAGAGGTTCGTCCTCGACGACGGTTGGTTCGGCGGTCGCCGCAACGACCACACGGGACTCGGTGATTGGACGGTGTCGTCCGCCGTGTACCCCCACGGTCTCGCGCCCTTGATCGCCCACGTTCGGGAGCTGGGCATGGAGTTCGGCATCTGGGTCGAGCCCGAGATGGCCAACCCCGACAGTGACCTCTTGCGCGCCCACCCCGAATGGGCCGCCACGACCGATGGATACGAACCGGTGATGGGGCGTCGGCAACACGTGGTCGATCTCACCAATCCGGCGGCATTCGATCACGTGCTGTCGGCTCTGGACGCACTGCTCGCCGGGCACGACATCTCGTACGTGAAGTGGGACATGAACCGTTGGCACGTGCAGGCCAGTGGTGGCGACGGCACCGCGATCACCCACGCGCAGACGATGGCCCTGTACGCGATGTTGGACGAGTTGCGTCGGCGTCATCGCGACGTCGAGTTCGAATCGTGTGCCTCGGGCGGTGGTCGCATCGACCACGAGATCCTGCGACGTTCCGAGCGAGTCTGGACGAGCGATTGCAACGACGCCCTGGAGCGTCAACTCATCCAGCGAGGTGCCTCGATGATCATCCCGGCCGAGGTGATGGGTTCGCACGTGGGTCCGTCGCGTTCGCACACCACGGGTCGACGCCTGTCGATGGCGTTGCGCGGCGTCACCGCGATGTTCGGTCACATGGGCATCGAAGCCGATGTCACGGCCATGAGCGAGGACGAGTTGGCGGATCTGTCCCACGTCGTCGCCGTGCACAAACGATTCCGAGTGTTGATCCACTCCGGGGACGTCGCCCGATTCGAGACCTTCGAGCTGACCGGTGGTTCGGCGTTGTCGCACGGCGTCATCGCCACCGACCGGTCCGAGGCCCTCGTCGCGTACGTGCAGTTGACCACCGCGCAGGCTCCGGTGCCACCGACGTGGCGGATCCTCGGACTCGACGCCGAGCGTGACTACACGGTGAACATGGTCCCGCTGACCCGAGCGGCGGTCCCCGTTCCGGGAACGGCCGTGGATCAGCCGGCGTGGCTCGCCGATTCGTTGGTGGGACGACCGCAACGGTTGTCCGGCGCGTTTCTGCGCGATGTCGGTCTCGTGCCACCCGTCATGTGGCCCGAATCCGCGGTGCTCGTCCACCTGTCCGGCTCGTAGCATTGGGACTCGTGCCCGACACCCCCTCCGAAAGAATCTCCGCCGCCGCCGTGGCCAAGGTGGCCCGCCTGGCCCGCCTCGACGTGAGCGACGACGAGATCACCCGTATGACCGGGCAGTTGGCCGGGATGCTCGAGCATTTCGCCGACATCGATTCCCTCGATCTGTCCGACGTCGCCCCGATGACACAGCCGTATCCGTTGACGAACGTGTTCCGCGAGGACGTGGTGGCGCCCAGCCTCGATCGTGACGAGGTGTTGGCCAATGCCCCCGCCGCCGAGGACGGACGGTTCCGCGTGCCACCGATCATCGGTTTGGACGGCTGACCATGAGTGCGACCCCTTCCACCGCCTTCGAGATCGCCGCCGCCGTGCGGGCCGGTTCGGTGCGGGCCATCGACGTCCTCGAGGCGCATCTCGGCCGCATCGCCGCGCGCGAGACCGACATCCACGCGTTCAATCTGGTCACGGCCGACGAGGCTCGTGCCGCCGCCACGCGCATCGACGACCTGGTGGCCGCCGGTCGCGACCCGGGGCCGCTCGCCGGGGTGCCGATCGCGCTCAAGGACAACATGTGCACGCGGGGCGTGCCCACCACGTGCTCGTCGCGCATTCTGGAGGGCTGGAAGCCCCCGTACGACGCCACGGTCGTGTCGCGCCTGGCCGCGATGGGTGCGGTGTCCGTCGGCAAGACGAACCTCGACGAATTCGCGATGGGTTCGAGCACCGAGAACTCGGCGTTCGGCGTCACCTTGAACCCGCGCGACACCTCGCGCGTGGCCGGCGGATCGAGCGGTGGAAGCGCCGCTGCAGTGGCTGCCGCGTTCGCTCCGGTGAGCCTGGGAAGCGACACCGGCGGTTCCATCCGTCAGCCCGCGGCGTTGTGCGGTGTGGTGGGCGTGAAGCCCACCTACGGCACCGTCAGTCGTTACGGCTTGGTGGCCTTCGCCAGCAGCCTCGACCAGATCGGTCCGTTCTCGGCCGACGTGCGCGATTCGGCGTTGATCCTGGAGTCCATTTCGGGGCACGACCCGCTGGACTCCACGTCCATCCCGCAGGGACCGCTCGATCTCTTGTCGGTTCTCGATCACGACGTGAAGGGGATGCGCATCGGTCGTATCACCGACATGCCCGAGGGTGCGGACCCCGACGTGTTGGGTCGCCTCGAAGCGGCCTTCGACGCGTTGCGCGCCGCTGGTGCGACCATCGTCGACGTGGAACTGCCGTCGCTGAAGTACGGGCTCACCGCGTACTACCTCATCGCTCCCGCCGAGGCCAGCAGCAACCTGGCTCGTTACGACGGTGTTCGCTACGGGCGTCGGGTCGACGCGGTCGACACGAACTCCATGTACATGGCCACGCGCGCGGCCGGATTCGGCGACGAGGTGAAGCGCCGCATCATGTTGGGCACCTACGCGCTGTCCGCCGGCTACTACGACGCGTACTACGGCAAGGCCCTGAAGGTGCGCCGTCTCATCAGTGACGATTTCGCGCGCGCGTACGCCGCGGCCGACGTGTTGCTGACGCCGACCTCGCCGATCCCGGCGTTCAAGGTGGGAGAGAAAGCCGACGACCCGTTGTCCATGTACCTCTGCGACGTCTACACGATCCCCACCAACCTGGCCGGACACCCCGCGATGAGCGTTCCGTTCGGTGATTCCCGCGAGGGTTTGCCCATCGGTGTACAGGTGATGGCGTCCACGTTGGGCGAGCAATCCATGTTCAAGGTGGCTTCCGCCCTCGAACGACACATGAACTCCTCGGGAGGTCGATCATGAGCCCCGCCGAGATCGTGGTCGCGCCCAACGACGGCTCGTATCTGATCGACGGCTACGAATTGGTGTGTGGTCTCGAGGTGCACGTGGAATTGGCGACGGCGACCAAGTTGTTCTCGGCCAGTGCCAACCGTTTCGGAGACGAACCCAACACCCACATCGATCCGGTGACGCTCGGCCTGCCCGGCGCGCTTCCGGTGCTGAACCGGCACGCGGTGGAACTCGCCATGCGCATCGGTCTGGCCCTGAACTGCACGGTGCAACCGAGCACTTTCCACCGCAAGAACTACTTCTATCCCGACATGCCCAAGGCGTACCAGATCTCGCAGTACGACCAACCCATCAACGTCGACGGGTGGTTGGAGCTCCCCGGGGGCAAGCGCATCGGAGTGGAGCGTGCCCACCTCGAGGAGGACACCGGCAAGAGCACCCACGTCGGTGGAACCGGTGGTCGAATCCACGGAAGTGATCACTCGTTGATCGACTTCAACCGTGCCGGAGTACCTCTGGTCGAGATCGTCGGCCGACCCGACATCGCCTCGCCCGACGAGGCCAAGCAGTACGTCACCGAACTCCGCCAGATTCTGGTGGCGGTCGGCGCGAGCGACGCCAAGATGGAAGAGGGCTCGATGCGGTGCGACGCCAACGTCAGCGTGCGCAAGCCGGGTGCGCCGCTCGGAACGCGTTGCGAGATCAAGAACGTCAACTCCGTGCGTTCGCTCGGTCGCGCCATCGAATACGAGGCACGCCGTCAGATCGCTCTCATCGAAGCGGGCGAATCCATTCGGCAGGAGACGCGTCACTGGGACGAGACCGATGGCCGCACGCACACCCTGCGCACGAAGGAGGACGCCGACGACTACCGGTACTTCCTCGAGCCGGACCTGGTTCCCCTGGATCCGGGCACCGAATGGATCGAGGCCGTGCGCGCGGCACTTCCCATGCTCCCGCGTGAGCGTCGACTGCGCCTGTCGCAGGCGACCGGTGCTCCCGCCGACGGCGAAGCGGTGATGGTGGTGGTCGAGCGCGGACAGGACGACTACGTGCTCGCCGTCGCCGAGTCGGGCGCCGACGTGGCCCGTGCGTTGGTGCACGTGAAGGAGGCGTACGCCGAGCAGGGTGCGCGACCGAGCGTTCCCGCGGCCGACCTGGCGCGCATGATCGTGATGGAAACGAGCGGGAAGTTGACCTCGACCCAGGCCAAGACCGTGCTGGCCGAACTGGTGGCCAACGGTGGTGGCGACGCCGTGGCGATCGCCGCGGCCAAGGGCTTCGAGGCCATGGACGTCTCCGCGTTGGAAGCCATCGTCGACGACGCCATCGCGGCCCAACCCGATGCGTGGGCCAAGTACTGCGCCGGCGAGGAGAAGGCCATGGGCGCCTTGGTGGGCGCCATCATGAAAGCGAGCAAGGGCAAGGCCGACGGCAAGGCCGTCACCGCGTTGCTGCAGTCGAAGCGCGGTTAAACCCGACCCGCCACGATCGCGTCGATCGCCCGACGGCACGTGCGATCGAAGGCATCGGCCGACATGTGCAGGTGGTCGACCGGTGTGTCCTCTTCCTTGGTGTGACTCAACCCGTTCGTGGACGACGAGAAGATCATGACGGTCGGCACGCTGCGGGCCATCTCGCTGGCGTCGTGCAGAGCGCCGCTCGGTAGTTCGACGTCGTGACCTTCGACCTCGCGCACGCTGGCGCGCGCCGCCTCGAGCAACGCGGGGTGGAACGGCATCGGTGCGATGCGGAAGATGTGTTCCCACTCCACGGTGCAACCCTCGGCTTCGGCGGCGGCTTCGGCGGCGGCGCGACTCTCGGCCAGCATGGTGGCCAACTCGTCGGCGTCGATGTGGCGCATGTCGAGGGTGATGGTGGTCTCGCCGGCGACCGCGGTGACCACGCCGGGTTTGCAGGCGACCGCGCCCACCGTGGTGACTCCGTCGTGACGATCGCCGATCTCGGCGACGGCCAACGCGAACCGTGAGGCGGCGCGGAAACTGTCGCGACGCATCGGCATGGGCATCGTTCCGGCGTGCGCGGCCTGCCCGCGGAAGACGAGGCGTTCGCGCTCGATGCCCTTGGTGCCGGTCACCGTGCAAATGCCCTTGCCCAGCGATTCGAGGACGGGTCCTTGTTCAATGTGCACCTCGACGTACGCCTTCACGTCGCGTAGTCGGGTGCGCGCGCCGTCCAGGCGGTCGATGTCGACTCCGTGCTGGGGGAGGATGTCGACCAACTTGTTGCCCTCCTTGTCGGAGAGTCCGCGCAGGATCTCCACGTCGAGCGTTCCCATGACCGCGGCCGATCCGAACAACGAGCGACTGAAGCGAGCCCCTTCCTCGTCGGCCCAGTCCACGAGGGCGACGGTCACGGGCGGAGTCCCCTCGGCGGCCAACGAACGCAACAGTTCGAGCCCCGCC
>Ga0315900_10002405_pt1 | contig 28609 bp, 24 predicted proteins | sample LakEriMetagenome_FD_203521 | JGI IMG/M metagenome (GOLD analysis project Ga0315900, IMG submission 203521) | Freshwater fungal communities from buoy surface, Lake Erie, Ohio, United States - Buoy 12 MA114 | ecosystem: Environmental > Aquatic > Freshwater > Lake > Lake biofilm | place: USA: Lake...
GATACCCGAGATCGTCGAACTCAACATCGGCCACGCGATCGTCGCGCGCGCGGTGTTCATGGGCCTCCCCGAGGCGGTGCGCGAGATGAAGCGCCTGATGCTCGAAGCGCGCACCGGATGATCTTCGGGATCGGCACCGACCTGATCCGGATCGAGCGCGTGGAGGCGACGTACCGGAAGTTCGGTCGCCACTTCGTCGAGCGCCTGCTGATGCCCGAGGAGCGCGCGTCGTTCGCGCGCCACGAGGCGCGCGAGGCGCGCGCAGTGCGCTTCCTGGCCCAGCGGTTCGCGGCCAAGGAGGCGATCGTCAAGGCGCTCGGCACCGGGTTCGCGCACGGTCTCTGGATCCGCGACTGCGGCGTCGTGCAGAACGCGTGGGGCCGGCCGGAGGTAGCGTGGTCCGAGCGCGGCGCCCGCGTCCGCGACGCGCTCGGCGCCGGCGAGGGCCACGTGACACTGACGGACGAGGCCGGCCTCGTGGTCGCGGTCGCCGTGCTGCTGCGGCGGCAGGAGGCCGACCGTGGGTAAGCCGCTGCCGATCGTCGACACGCCGGTCGAGATCGTAGATCTCGCCCACGACGGCCGCGGGGTCGGCCGCCTCGACGGCAAGGCAGTGTTCGTCGCGGGCGCGCTGCCCGGCGAACGCGTGCGGCTCGGCCGGCGTCGGCGACGCGGCGGCATCGAGGAGGCGGAACTCGCCGAGGTGCTGGAGCCTGCGCCCGACCGGGTCCAGCCGCCGTGCGCCCACTTCGGCCTCTGCGGCGGCTGCGCCCTCCAGCATCTGGCCCCGGCGGCGCAGCTGGCTGCGAAGGACCGCGAGCTGCAGGCGCAGCTCGAACGACTCGGCCGCGTGACGCCCGAAGAACGGCTGGCGCCGCTCGCGGGCCCGGCATGGGAGTATCGGCGCCGCGCACGGCTCGGGGTGAAGTACGTCGCCAAGAAGGAGCGCGTGCTCGTCGGGTTCCGCGAGCGCGAGAGTCCGTACGTCACGGACGTGCGCCGCTGCCACGTGCTGGTGCCGCCGGTGGGCGGGCTCCTCGAGCCGCTTGGCGACCTGGTCGGCGGGCTCGCGATCCGCGATCGCATCCCGCAGATCGAGGTGGCGGTCGCGGACGGGGCCGCACGCCCGCGCGTGGTGCTGGTGGTGCGGGTTCTCGACGCACCCGGCGCCGACGACGTCGCGCGGTTGCGCGCGTTCGCGGCCGAGCGCGGCGTCGAGTTCTGGCTGCAGCCCGGCGGCCTCGAGACCGCCGCGCCGCTCGATCCGGCGGCCTCGCCGGGGCCGCTGACCTACCGGTTGCCGGCGTTCGACGTCACGCTCGAGTTCGGCCCGCTCGACTTCGTGCAGGTGAACGCGGCGCTGAACGCGCGGATGGTCGAGCACGCGCTGGCATGGCTGGCGGCCGAGCCCGGTCACGCCGTCCTCGACCTCTACTGCGGCCTAGGCAACTTCACGCTGCCGATCGCCCGGCGCGCCGGGCGCGTGCTCGGCGTCGAAGGCGAGGCGGGGCTGGTGTCGCGCGCACGCGCGAATGCCGCGGCGAACGCCATTTCGAACGCCGAGTTCGCCGTGGCCGACCTGTCCGCCGACCTGCGCGGCGAGCCGTGGGCGCGCGCGCGCTTCGACCGCGTGCTGCTCGATCCCCCGCGCGTCGGCGCGCGGGAGGTGCTGCCGCTGGTGGCGGCCAGCGGCGCGAAGCGGGTCGTGTATATTTCCTGCCATCCGGGCAGCCTGGCGCGCGACGCTGGGCTGCTGGTGCACGAGCACGGATTCCGCCTGCGGGCGGCCGGAGTCATGGACATGTTCCCGCACACGGCGCACGTCGAGTCGATCGCGGTCTTCGAGCGCACCTAGTGGGCGTCGAGATCGAGCGCAAGTTCCTGGTCCGCGGCGATGCCTGGCGCGCGCAGGCCGTGCGCAGCCAGCGGTTGCGGCAGGGCTATCTCGCCAACACCTCGCGCAGTTCCGTGCGAGTGCGCCTCGCCGGAGACCGTGCGTGGCTCAGCGTCAAGAGCATGACCCGCGAGCTCGCGCGCCTCGAGTTCGAGTACGAGATCGCGGTGGCCGACGCCGGCCCGCTGCTCGACGCGCTCTGCGAGCCACCGCTGCTCGACAAGGTGCGCCACTACGTGCCCTTCGGCCGCCACGAGTGGGAAGTGGACGAGTTCCTCGGCGACAACGCCGGGCTCGTGGTCGCCGAGCTCGAGCTCGACGCTGCGGACGAGCCCTACGAGGCGCCGGCCTGGCTCGGCCGCGAGGTCACGCACGAGGACCGCTACTACAACTTCAACCTCGCCGCGCGCCCGTACGGCCGGTGGACCGCGGCGGAACGCGCGGCGGTCGACGCGGAGGCCACCGCCTGATGGTGCTCGGGCCGCTCATGGTCGACGTGCCGGGGCGGTCGCTGCTACCCGAGGATCGCGACGTGCTCGAGCATCCGCTCGTCGGCAGCGTGATCCTGTTCAGCCGCAACTACGAGAACGTCGAGCAGCTGCGCGCGCTCGTCGCCGAGATCCGCGCGGTGCGCTCGCCGCCACTGCTGGTCGCCGCCGACTACGAGGGCGGGCGCGTGCAGCGCTTCCGCGAAGGCTTCACGCGGATCCCACCGATGCGCCGGATCGGCCGCGAGTACCGGATGGATCGCGCGCGCGGGCGTGAGCTCGCGCAGCAGGCGGGTTGGGTGATAGGGGCCGAGCTCCGCGCGGTCGGCATCGACCTCTGCTTCGCGCCGGTGGTCGATCTCGAGTACGGCGTCAGCGAGGTCATCGGCGACCGCGCGTTCCACAGGGATCCGGATGCCGTCGCGGTGCTCGCCGGTGCGGTGATGGCGGGACTGCGCGACGCGGGGATGGCCGCGACGGCCAAGCATTTCCCCGGTCACGGTGCGGTGGTGGCCGATTCGCACGTCGCGCTCCCGGTGGATCGCCGCGAACTCGTGGATCTCGAGGCGGACCTGCGCCCGTACCGCCGGCTGATCGCCAACGGGCTGCCGTCCGTGATGGCGGCGCACGTGGTGTTCCCGGCGGTGGACTCGCTGCCGGCCAGCCTGTCGCGGCGCTGGATCGAGGGCGTGCTGCGCGGCGATCTCGACTTCCGCGGCGCCGTGTTCACCGACGATCTCGGCATGGCGGGCGCCAGGCACTTCGGCGACGTGGTGCGCAGGGCGGAGCTGGCGCTGGCCGCCGGCTGCGACGTCCTGCCGGTCTGCAACGACCGCGCGGCGGTGGTCGACCTGCTGCAGCGGCTCGACGCACGGCCCGAGCCCGTCCGCGCCCTCCGCACCGCGCGGCTGCACGGGCGCGGCCCGGCGCCGGACCTCGCGACGCGCGAGGCGCTGTTGGCTTCCGACACGTGGCGCCGCTGCACCGCCGCGCTCGCGAGGTGCCTCGACGCACCGCCGGATCTCTCGCTGGACGGGGAGGTGACGTGATGGGACTGCCGCAGGAACTCGCGCTGGCTCTGCTCGAGGAGATTCCCGAGGGCATCGCGGTGCTCGACTCGGGCGAGGCGCGCTGGCCGGTCGTGTTCGTCAACCGGTCCTTCGAGCGGCTGCGAGGCGAGCCGCGCGAGGCGCTGCTCCAGCTCGACCTCGCCGGCCTGCTGCGGCACGCCGAGGATCCGGTGGCGTTGGACGAGCTGCAGGCGCTGATGGCGCGCGGCGAGACCGTCACGGTCCGCTCGCGCGCCGAGCATGCCGGCGGCGGTCCGCGGCTCGCGGAGATCCGCTTCCAGCCGCTGCGCGACGCCACCGGCACGGTGAGGCACTACGTCAGCTACCACCACGCGCTGCCGCCCGATGCGCCGCCGCCGCCCGAGGCGCGGCCGGTGCAGCGCGACGATCGCCTGACGGGGCTGTGTCACGCGGAATACTTCCGCGACCTGTATCGCCGCGACTTCTCGATCGCGAGCCGCGAGGGACGCCTGCTGACGCTGTTCGTGGTCGACGTCGACTGCCTCGGGATCTACAACGAAACCTTCGGCATGCAGGCCGGCGACTCGCTGATCCGGCGCATCGCGCGCGCGCTGCACTCGGCGCTGCGGCGGGGCAGCGACCTGGTCGCTCGCCTCGAGGGCGGGCGCTTCGTGGCGCTGGCAACGGGAATGACGCCCGAGCAGGCACAACGGCACGGCGAGACGCTCGCAGCGCGCGTGCGCGAATTGCACGTGCACCATCCGCGGTCGCGCGTCGCGCGGTTCGTGACGGTCAGCGTCGGCGTCGCCCACTGCACGCCGGGCCCGGGGATGTCGTCCGCAGTGCTGGTCGACGCGGCCCTGCAGGCGCTGGAACAGGCGCGCCAGGACGGCTGCAACCGGGTTGCGCTGCGGGACGCCAACGGCTGAAACGCGGGGACATGCCCGATCTCGTGCGCAGCCACGACATGGGGAGCGTCCCGCTGTTTCAGGCCTGCGAGACCTGCGCGATCACCCCGAGCGCGGGGTGATCGAAGTAGTGGCGTTCGTCGAAGCGGACGCGGCGGCGCTCGCGCAGCTGGTGCACCCCGCCTTCGGGCGTCGGCCAGTTCACCTGAACCCGCAGGAACAGGTACTGACCGCGCTGCACGGTGACCGCGCCGTTCACCCCGCTCCCCGGCCCGAGCATCTCGGCCAGGTTCGCGGTGGTCGAGCCGTTCGCGGGCACCGTCGCGATCCAGGCGCCCTGGCCGAGCACGCGGTAGCCGCTGCTCCGCCGCAGCGCGCCCCCGAGATTGCCGAAGCGCCACTCCGCGGCCGGCAGCAGCTGGATCCTCGGGTTCGTCTCCGGGGCCGCGGCCTCGGGCAGCGTCATCACGGTCGGCGCCGGCGGCGTCGCGCCGGGCTGGCGGAACACGAGCACTTCCACGCGGAACCGCGCGCCGGCGGGGGCCTGTGCGAACGTCGGACCGGCGAGTGCACCGACGCCGAGGCCGCCGAGACCGGCGAGCAGCGTGCGGCGGGAGAGCGGGGCTGGCATGCGCGGCAGTCTAGCGTGGCGCGCGCCGGGGCGTCAGGACGTGCCCCGGCGCCGCCGAGCGGTCGCAGGATGGCCGGTCGGCCGCCGGCGGGTCACGGGGCGCCGAGCTGCCCGAGCAGCGCGTCGGCGGCCTTGCAGCGTGCCTCTTCGGTCTCGTGGCGACCGCTGAAGCGCAGCTTGCTCGGCCCATCGAGCCGCCAGGTCTTCGGCTCCTTCTGCACGAGCTTCAGCACCACCTTCGGGTCCACCGAGTGCTGTTCGCCGAACTCGACGAGGCCGCCGAGCGGGCCGACCTCGAGGCGCTTCAGGCCGAGCCGCGCGGCGCGGAGCTTCAGGCGCGTGATCCGGAACAGGTGCTGCGTCGGTGCCTGCAGCGGCCCGAACCGGTCGATCATCTCGGCTTCGAGCTCGCCGAGCGCCTCGGCGTCCGGCGCCGCCGAGATGCGCTTGTACAGCACGAGTCGCAGGTGCACGTCGGGCATGTAGTCTTCCGGGATGAGCGTCGGCACGTGCAGGTCGAGCTCCGGCCCGGAGTGCAGCGGCTTCTCGAGGTCGGGCTCCTTGCCTTCCTTGAGCGCCTTGACCGCGCGCTCCAGCAGGTCGAGGTACAGGCTGAAGCCGATCTCGGTGATCTGGCCGCTCTGCTCCTCGCCGAGCAGCTCACCCGCGCCGCGGATCTCGAGGTCGTGCGTCGCGAGCGTGAACCCGGCGCCGAGGTCCTCGAGCGACTCGATCGCCTCCAGGCGCTTCTTCGCGTCGCCGGTCAGCGCCGCCTTCGGCGGCGCGAGGAGGTACGCGTAGGCACGGTGCCTGGAGCGGCCGACGCGACCGCGCAGCTGGTGCAGCTGCGCGAGGCCGAAGCGGTCGGCGCGGTCGATCACGATCGTGTTGGCGGTCGGCACGTCGATGCCGGACTCGACGATCGTCGTGCACATCAGCACGGTGAAGCGGCGGTGGTAGAAGTCGAGCATCAGCTGCTCGAGGTCGCGCTCGCGCATCTGGCCGTGGCCCACGCGCACCTCGGCCTCCGGCACCAGCGCGCGGATCTCGTCGGCACGCTTCTCGATAGTCTCCACCGTGTTGTGGACGAAGTAGACCTGCCCGCCGCGGCGGATCTCGCGGAGGATCGCCTCGCGGATCGTCGGCGCGTTCCACTCGATCACGAAGGTCTGCACCGCGAGGCGCTCGGCCGGCGGCGTCGTGATCAGCGAGAGGTCGCGCAGGCCGCCGAGCGACATGTTCAGCGTGCGCGGGATCGGCGTCGCGGTCAGCGTCAGCACGTCGACGTCGGCGCGCAGCTTCTTGAGCCGCTCCTTGTCGCGCACGCCGAAGCGGTGCTCCTCGTCGACGATGATCAGGCCGAGGTCCCTGAACTTCACGTCGCCCTGCAGCAGCCGGTGCGTGGCGACCACGACGTCGATGCCGCCCGCTTCGAGGCCCTTCAGCACCTCGTTGGCCTGCTTCTGGCTCCTGAAGCGGGACAGGCTCTCGACCTTGATCGGCCAGTCCGCGAAGCGGTCCTGGAAGGTCTGGAAGTGCTGCTGCGCGAGCAGCGTGGTCGGCACCAGCACCGCGACCTGCTTGCCGGCCTGCACGGCGACGAACGCGGCGCGCAGCGCGACCTCCGTCTTGCCGAAGCCGACGTCGCCGCAGACCACGCGGTCCATCGGCTTGCCCGTCGCGAGGTCGGCGAGCACGGCGCGGATCGCCTCCTGCTGGTCGTGCGTCTCCTCGAACGGGAAGGCGGCCTCGAAGGCCGCGTACTCCTTCTCCGCCGCGGCCATCGGCGTGCCCAGGCGGGCGGCGCGGCGCGCGTACAGGTCGAGCAGTTCGGCCGCGACGTCCCGGATGCGCTGGGCGGCCTTCTTCCGCGCCTTCTGCCACTCCTGGCCGCCGAGCTTGTGCAGCGGCGCGGACTCGGGCGGGCCGCCGGTGTAGCGCGTGATGCGCGCCAGCGCCATCACCGGCACGTACAGCTTGTCGCCGTCGGCGTACTCGATCACCAGGAATTCGTGGGGCTGACCGTCGACGTCGAGCGTCTTCAGGCCCTGGTAGCGGCCGACGCCGTGGTCCTCGTGCACGACCGGCGCGCCGATCGTCAGGTCGCGCAGTTCGCGGAGGATCTGCTCGGGGTCGCGTTCGGCGCGCTTGCGACGGCGCTCCTGCCGCGCTCGCTCGCCGTACAGCTGCTCCTCGGCGATCAGCGCGAGTCCGGCCTCGGGCAGCAGCAGGCCACCCACGGCCGGCGAGACGGCGAGGCCGAGCTTCGCGCGGCCGCCGGCGAACTCCGCCCAGCCGTCCAGCGCCTTCGGGTAGCGGTCGTGCTTGCGGGCGAGCTCGAGGAGCACTTCCCGACGGCCCGCGGACTCGGCGATCAGCAGTACGCGACCGTCGAAGCCGTCGAGGAAGCGCAGCAGTTCGCCGGCCGGCACGGTCGCGCGCGGATCCAGCTTCAGCGACGGCGGCGGCGCCACGGGGTAGTTGCGGAACGGCGTCTCGGCCTGCGCGGCGCCGATCGGCTCCACCTTCGTGCGGCTCGCGAGCACGTGCGGGCCGGCCGCCACGCGTGCGGCGAGTTCGTCCGGCGGGAGGAAGACCTCCGCCGGATCGAGCAGGGGCCGCTCGATGTCGTGCCGCCGCTGCTCGTGGCGCTCGCCGATGTCCGCCCACGCGCGCGGCGCGGCGTCGTCCAGCCCGGCGGTGTCGACGACCAGCGGGCCCGCGGGCAGATAGTCGAAGAGCGTCGCGACGGATTCGTGGAACAGCGGCAGGTAGTACTCGATGCCCCCGGTCGGGAAACCGTCGCTTACGCTCTTGTAGACCAGCGAGCGCGTGACGTCGCCCTCGAAGCGCTGCCGGTAGCGCCGGCGGAAATCCTTGATCGCTTCGGGCGTCAGCGCGAACTCGCGTGCCGGCAGCAGCCGGATCCGCGCGAGCTTCTCGCCCGAGCGCTGCGTCTCGGGATCGAACAGCCGGATGCTGTCGACCTCGTCGTCGAACAGGTCGATGCGATAGGGCTGGGCGCTGCCCATCGGCCAGACGTCGAGGAGGCCGCCGCGGACCGCGAACTCGCCCGGCGCGACCACCTGCGTCACCGAGGCGTAGCCCGCCGCGGCGAGCCGGGCCCTGAAACCCTCCAGGTCCAGCGCGGTGCCGGTCGCCAGCACCAGGGAGTAAGCCTCGACGTAGCTGCGCGGCGGCAGGCGCTGCAGCGCCGCGTCGAGCGAGGCGACCAGCAGGCCGCGTCGGAACTCCGGCAGGCCGGCGAGCGTGGCCAGCCTCTGCGAGGTGATGTCCGGGTGTGGCGAGAAGACGTCGTAGGGCAGCGTCTCGTAGTCGGGCAGCACGGCGACGGGCAGCGAGCCGGCGGCGAAGAACGCGAGCTCGCCCGCGAGCCGTTCCGCCTCCCGGGTCGACGCGGCGATCACGAGTACCGGGCCGTCGTGGCGCCGCGCCGCCTCCGCGAGCACCAGGGCGAGGGCGGCGCCGTACAGCTGGCCCCAGAGCGCGCGGGGCGCGGTGGAGTTCGGCAGCAGCGGGTCGAGGAGCGGCGGCGGGGTCGCGGGCGAGGGCTCTGGCTGGCTCACGGTGTCGAAACGCCAAAAGAGAGCCTCGCCCGCGGCAGGGCCGCGGGCGTGCCCGGGGCGCGCAGGATACCCTCAGCGCGTGACCGCGTGGACGACGAAGTCCTGCTCGAAGAAGACCACGAAGCCCGGGTAATCCCAGCGCGTGATCGGCGGCGAGCCGACGGCCGAATGTCGCGTGGCGGGTGCGCCGTAGCGCGCTTCGACCTGCGACATGCGCATCCCGCGGGTCGGACGTTCGGCCGCGGCGGGGGTGGTGGATTCGGCGGCGGGCACGGCGAGGGTGTCGCCGGCCGGCTCCTGCGCCAGGGCGGGCAGCGCCGGCGCGGACAGCGCGACGAGCAGTGCGGCGGCCGCGCCGCCGCTCGCGGCAGGACGAGTGTCGCGTGGCACCGGGGGCATCTCCGTCGAAATGGTCCGCCACGACTATAGCACCGGGCGCCGCGACCCCGGCCCGGCTGTTCCGGGCGGCCGCGCGCGCCATGACGCGGTTCGCAGTTCCGCGGGGGCGCATGGTCTAATCCGCTCCCATGATCCGTCCGCTCGAGCTCTACGTGGGCCTGCGCTACGTGCGGTCCCGCGAAGCCGGCTTCTTCGTCTCGTTCATCACGTGGGTGTCGCTGGCCGGCGTCGCGCTGGGCGTGGCGGCGCTGATCACGATCCTGTCCGTGATGAACGGCTTCGAGGGGGAACTGCGCGGGCGTCTGCTCAGCCTGTCGTCGCACGCCACCCTGACGGCCCCGGATCCCGCCGCGCCTCTGCCGGACTGGCGCGCCGCGACAGCGCGGATCGAGGCGACGCCCGGCGTGGTCGGCGTGGCGCCGTACGTCGAACAGCAGGCGCTCCTGACCTTCGGCGGCGAGATGAGCGGCGCGGTGCTGCGCGGGGTCGATCCGGCGCTCGAGCCCCGCGTCTCCGAGGTCGATCGCACGATGGTGGACGGCGACTTCGCGAGCCTGGAACCCGGCCGGGACCGCATCGTGCTGGGTCGCGTGCTCGCGTTCCAGCTGGGCGCGGGCCTGGGCGACACGATCACCGTGATGGTCCCGCAGGGCGAGGGTGCCGACGGCGAGCTCGTACCACGCATCCGCTCGTACACGGTGTCCGGCATCTTCGAGGTGGGTCTGCAGGACCACGACAGCGTGCTCGCGCTCGTGCACCTGGCCGACGCCGAGGCGCTGGTCGGGCGCGACGGTCCGCAGGGGCTGCGGCTCGAGTTCGACGACGTGTTCCGCGCGCCGGCGGCCGCCGCGGCGCTGGCCGACTCGCTCGGGCTGCGCGCGCGCGACTGGACTCAGGAGAACGCCACGTACTTCCGCGCGATCAGGATCGAGAAGACGATGATGACGCTGATCCTGCTGCTGGTCGTCGCGGTGGCGGCGTTCAACATCGTCGCGACGCTCGTGATGGTGGTGCGCGCCAAGCGCACGGACATCGCGATCCTGCGCACGCTCGGCCTCGAGCCGCGCGGCGTCGTCGGCGTGTTCCTGTCGCAGGGAATCGTGATCGGCTGGGCCGGCACCGCGTTCGGCGTCGTCGCGGGCCTGCTGCTGGCGGCGAACGTCGAGAGCGTCGTGCCCTGGCTCGAGCGGACGTTCGGCTTCCAGATTCTCGACGCCGACGTCTACTACATCACGCGGATTCCCTCGACGATCGAGGCGGGGGACGTCGTGCTGGTGGCCGGGACGGCGTTCCTGCTGACGCTGCTGTCGACCATCTACCCGGCGCTGCGTGCGGCGCGTACGCAGCCGGCCGAAGCGCTGCGGTACGAGTGAGCCCGTCGTGAGCCTCGCCGCCCGCATCCCGCTCGAAGCGCGTCTCGCGTGGCGCTACCTGCGCGCGCGAACCGGCGAGCGCTTCCTGTCGTTCATCGCGGGCGTCGGCGTGCTGGGCATCGCGGTCGGCGTCGCCGTGCTGATCGTCGTGCTGTCGGTGATGAACGGCTTCGAGCGCGAACTCCGCAGTCGCATCCTCGGGATGACCGCGCACGCGACGCTGACCGGCGTGGACGAGCCGCTCGCCGCCTGGCGCACCGTGCGCGCGCGCGTCGAGCGGGAGCCGGGCGTGATCGCGGCAGCGCCCTTCGTCGAGGAGCGGGCGATGCTGGTGGCCGGGCCGCGGGTCAGCGGCGCGCTCGTGCGCGGGGTGCTGCCCGAGGAGGAGCCCCGCGTCTCGAACGTGGACGAGCACGTGCCGCCCGGCACGCTGGCGAAACTCGCGGCGGGGCGCTTCGGCATCGTGCTCGGTCGCGCGCTGGCCGAGGAGCTCGGGCTCGGCGTCGGCGACCGCGTCGTGCTCGCGGCGCCGCAGGGCACGGCGACGCCGGCGGGCGTCGTGCCGCGGCTGCGCCGGTTCACCGTGGTCGGCCTGCTCGACTCCGGCATGTACGAGTACGACCGCAACTACGCGCTCGTGCACATGGGCGACGCCGCACGGCTGTTCCGGTTGGGCGACGCGGTCAGCGGGCTGCGGCTCGAGGTCGAGGATCCCTGGCGCGCCGGCCGGACCGTGCGCGACGTGGCCGTCGCACTCGGCGGCGGCTTCTACATCAGCGACTGGACACGGAACCACGCGAATTTCTTCCGCTCGATCCAGACCACCAAGGGCATCCTGTTCGTGCTGCTGCTGCTCGTGGTCGCGGTCGCGGCGTTCAACATCGTCTCGACGCTCGTGATGCTGGTGCGCGAGAAGCAGGGCGACATCGCGATCCTGCGCACGCTCGGCTTCCCGCCGCGCGGCGTGCTGGTCGCGTTCGTGCTGCAGGGCACGGCGATCGGCGTGCTCGGCACGCTCGCGGGCCTCGCGGCGGGACTCCTGATCGCCGAGCACCTGACGGCCCTCGTGCGGGGGCTCGAGGCGGTGCTCGGCACGACGCTGATCGACGCCCGCGTGTACTACATCGACGAGCTCCCCACGGCCGTCGATCCCTACGACTTGGCGCGGATCTGCGGGATGGCGTTCGTGCTGGCGTGCCTGTCGACGCTGTATCCCGCGTGGCGGGCGGCGCGCACGCAGCCGGCGAACGCGTTGCGGCACGAATGACGACGGTGGCGCGCTCGCGCCGAGGCAAGCGAGGGACCCTGTGGAAGCGGCAGCGCACGACGTGAGCGACTCGGGACCGGCGACGGAGGCGACGACGACGCCCGTGCTCGAGGCCCGTGGGCTCGTCAAGGAGTTCCAGCAGGGGCCGACGACCCTGCGCGTGCTCGCCGGCGTCGATTTCCGCGTCGGCCGCGGCGAGCGGATCGCCGTCGTGGGCGCCTCGGGCTCCGGCAAGACCACGCTGCTGCAACTGCTCGGCGGTCTCGACGTGCCGACCGGCGGCGAGGTCGCGATCCTCGGCGAGTCCATGTCGAAGCTCGGCGACGCCGAGCGCGGCTACCTGCGCAACCGCGCGGTGGGCTTCGTGTACCAGTTCCATCACCTGCTGCCGGAGTTCACGGCGCTCGAGAACGTCGCGATGCCGCTCCTGGTGCGGCGCGCTGCTTCGCACGAGGCGCTCGCCGCGGCACGCGCCTTGCTCGAGCGGGTCGGGCTGGGCGCGCGGCTGTCGCACCGGCCCTCGCAGCTGTCGGGCGGCGAGCGGCAGCGCGCCGCGGTCGCGCGCGCGCTCGTGACGCGCCCGGCGCTCGTGCTCGCCGACGAGCCCACCGGCAACCTCGACGGTCGCAACGCCGAACAGGTCTTCGACCTGATGCTGGAGCTGAATCGCGAGTTCGGCACGAGTCTCGTGATCGTCACGCACGACGAACGACTGGCGAGCCGGCTCGACCGGATCGTCGTGCTGACCGACGGAAAACTGGTGGAACGCACGCGGTAGTCCGCGCCCGCCGCGCGTGGCGCGGCCCCAGGATGGGCCATGGCTGCCGCCGCGCGCTTTCGTATCCCGGCCGCCGCCGGGGCGCTGCTCGCGGGCGTGCTCGCCGTGCAGTTCGCGCCGGCGCTGCCGGCGGTCGGTACCCTCTGGGCGGCGCTCGTGGTGGGGGCCGCGTTCGCGGCGGCGCGGCGCGCCGCGTGGCCGCTCGCCTTCGCCGTGGGTCTCGCGGTAGCCACGGTCCAGGGCCGGCACGTCCTGGCGGACCGTCTCGATCCTGTCTTCGGCGCCGAGGTGCTGCAGGTCACGGGCACGGTGGCGTCCGTGCCGCTGCGAAGCGCGGGCCGCGTGCAGTTCGAGTTCGCACCCGAGGATCCCGCGCTGCCGTCGCGCCTGCGGCTGTCGTGGTACGACGAGCGTGCCACGCTGGTCCCTGGCGAGCGCTGGTACCTGAGCGTGAAGCTGCGGCCGCCCCGCGGGCTGGCGAATCCGGGCGGCCACGCGGCCGAGCAGCGCCTCGCGATCGACGGCATCGGCGCGACCGGCTACGTGCACGACGAGACGGAGCCGCGGCGTCTCGCGGTCACGCGCGCCTTCCCGATCGAGCGGGCGCGCGCCGCGATCGCCCGGCGCATCGAAGCGGCGACCGGATCGTCGCCGTCCACCGGGCTCGTGCAGGCGCTCGCCGTCGGCGTGCAGGACGCGGTACCGGACGACCAGTGGGCGCTGTTCCGGCTCACCGGCATCACGCACCTCGTGGCGATCTCGGGGCTGCACGTCACGCTGTTCGCCGCGGTGGTCGCGCTCGGCGTGAGGTGCGCGTTCCGCGCGCGCGCGTTGGCGGGGCGCCAGCGCTGGCGCGTGCCCGCCGAGTGCGCGCTGGGGTTGAGCGCTGCGACCGCGTATGCACTGCTCGCGGGCTGGTCGGTCCCGACGCAGCGCACCGTGCTGATGCTGGCGGTCTACGCGGCCGCGCGACTCGCGCGGCGGCCGGTCGCCGCGCCGGACCTGCTCGGGCTCGCGCTGATGGCGGTGCTCCTGCGCGACCCTCTGGCCGCGCTGACGGCCGGCTTCTGGCTGTCGTTCGGCGCGGTCGGCGCGATCCTCGCCGTCGGCGCGGGCCGGTTGCGCGCCCCGGGCGCGGTCGCCACCTTCGGCCTCACGCAGGCCGCAGTCACGATCGCGCTGGCGCCGGCTTCGGCGGTGATGGCCGGCGGCCTGACCTGGGTGGGCGCGGTCGTGAACGCGATCGCGATCCCGGCCTACAGCTTCGTCGCGGTACCCCTCGTGCTGCTCGGCATCGCACTGGCGCCGGCCTGGCCCGACGCCGCGGTCGCCAGCTGGCGCCTCGCGGCGGCCGGCCTCGATCTGCAGTGGGCGCCCCTCGAGTGGTGCGCCGCGCTGCCGGGCGTGGGCTGGTCGCCCGTGCCGCCGAGCTTCGCGCTCCTCGGGGCGGCACTCGTCGGTGTCGGCGTCGCGTTGGCGCCGTGGCCGGCGTCGGCCCGGACGCTGGGCACGCTCGTGGTCGTGGCGCTGCTCGGTGCCCGCGCGGACCGTCCGCCGCACGGCGCGTTCCGGGTGACGGTGCTCGACGTGGGGCAGGGGCTCGCGACCGTGATCGAGACGCGCGCCCGCGTAGTGGTCTACGACACCGGGCCGTCGTACCGCGGCGGCGGGTCCGCAGGCGGCGGCGTCGTCGTGCCGTACCTGCGCCGGCGCGGCTGGCAGCGCATCGACCGGCTGGTCGTCAGCCACGGCGACGACGACCATGCGGGCGGGCGCGAGGACCTGCTGGCGGCGTTGCCGGTCAGCCGCGAGACGAGCGGCGCGGGCGTGTCCGAGGCGCGCTGCCAGGCCGGCGAGACCTGGCAGTGGGACGGCGTCCGGTTCGCGTTCGTGCATCCCGATGCGTCGCCATACGACGACAACGCGGGCTCGTGCGTGCTGCGCGTCGAGGCCGGGTCGTGGGCCGCGCTGTTCACCGGCGACATCCCCGCCGCGGTCGAGGCGAGCCTGCCGCCCGCGGCACTGCGCGCCGACCTCGTGCTCGTGCCGCATCACGGCAGTCGCACCTCGTCGAGCCCGGCACTCGTTGCGGTCGCCGGGGCGCGGTGGGCTGCGGTGTCGGCGGGGTACGGCAATCGCTGGGGCTTCCCGAAGCCCGACGTCGTGGCGCGCTGGCGCGCCGCGGGCGCGCGCGTGCCGAACACCGCCGCGGCGGGTGCCCTGGGCTTCGAACTGGGCCCGTACGGCGCGACCGGCGGTCGCGGGGAGCGTGTGCGAGCGCCGCGCTGGTGGCGTGCGGGATCGGACTAGTCCGTAGCCCGCGTCGGCGCGCGGATGGATGCGCCGCGAGGTGCGCGCGGTTTCGTGGGTCGAGGCCCGTCCGGTATGATCATGACGCTCCGGACCAGAGGGCGCGCAGCGCAAGTTTTCGCGATGTGGGAGATCATCCAGGCCGGCGGCCCCGTGATGTGGCCGATCATCCTCTGCTCGGTGGTCGCGCTCGCGATCGTGCTCGAGCGGCTGTGGAGCCTGCAGGACCGTCGCGTGATCCCGCGCGAGCTCACCGACAAGGTGTGGAAGCTGATCGCGGCGGGGCAGCTGCAGGACAAGCACGTCGCGGCGCTGACCGCGAACTCGCCGCTCGGCCAGGTGCTCGCCGCCGGCCTCTCGAACCGGCATCGCTCGCGCGAGGTCATCAAGGAGGCGATCGAGGACACGGGGCGCCACGTCGCGCACGACCTCGAGCGCTTCCTGAACCCGCTCGCCACGATCGCCGCGATCTCGCCGCTGCTCGGCCTGCTCGGCACGGTCGCCGGCATCATCGCCGCGTTCGACGCGATCGCGGTGCAGGGCACCGGTGATCCGCGCGTGCTGTCGGGCGGCATCGCGGAAGCGCTCATTACCACGGCGGCGGGCCTGATCGTCGCGATCCCCGCGCTGGTCGGCTACCGCTACCTCCGCGGCAAGGTCGACCGGCTCGTGATCGAGATGGAGAAGGAAGCGCTGAAGCTCGTGCAGTCGCTCGACGAGCGCCGCGAGGAACCGCCGTTCGCCGCGCTCGCGCCCGAACCGCGGCGCGCGTTGGCCTGAGGTCGGGATGCGCTTCAACCGCCGGCGCACCGAGGATCCCGAGGTCAGCCTGACGGCGCTCATCGACGTGGTGCTGCTGCTGCTGATCTTCTTCATGGTGTCGACGACCTTCGTGCAGGACGGCCGCCTGAAGATCCAGCTGCCGGAGTCGAGCGCGGTCGCGGAAAAGCGGTCGGCCGATCCCGTGACGATCGTCGTCACCGCCGAGGGTACCTACCGGGTCAACGACCGCGCGCTCGTGAACGCCACGGCCGAGACGCTGCGCGCGGCGATCCGGGAAGTCGCACCGGAGGCGCGCGGTCAGCCTGTGACGATCCGCGCCGATGCGCGCGCTTCGCACCAGGCCGTGGTTACCGCGATGGACGTGGCGGGGCGCCTCGGCTTCTCGCAGGTCAACATCGCCACGGTCAACGAGCAGCCGGGCGGCTGAACTCAGCGTGGACGCCGTCACGCCCGCCGCGCCGCCCGCCGCAGTTCCCGCGGTCACCACCGACGGCCTGCAGGTCTACCGGCGGCTGCTCGGCTACGCGAAGCCGCACTGGGCGATGTTCTCGGTCGGCGTGTTCGGCATGGCGCTGTTCGCCGCCGCCGACATGTCGTTCGCGGTGCTGGTGAAATACTTCCTCGACGGCACGTTCGTCGACAAGGACCCCGACACGCTCGTGATGGTGCCGCTCGGCATCGTGGCGATCTTCTTCTTCCGCGGCATCGGCGACTACCTCGGCACCTACGCCCCCGGGTGGGTCGGCCGGCAGGTGATCAAGAAGCTGCGCGCCGACCTCTTCAGGCACTTCCTGGACCTGCCCGCCGCGTACTACGACCGCAGCCAGTCCGGCCAGCTGCTCTCGCGCCTGACGTACAACACCGAACTGGTCGCCGAGGCCGCGACCACCGCGATCACCTCGCTGATCAAGGACACGCTGCAGATCCTCGGGCTGCTGGGCTGGCTGTTCTGGTTGAACTGGAAGCTGACGCTGTTCGCGCTGATCGCGGCCCCCGTGATCGGCTGGCTGATCCAGAAGATCAACCGCAGCTTCCGGCGCTACGCGGGCCGCATCCAGGACTCGATGGGCGACGTCACGCGCGTCGCCAAGGAATCGATCGACGGCCAGCGGCTGATCAAGGTTTGCAACGCCCAGGACCACCAGGCGGCGCGTTTCGAGCAGGTGATCGAGCAGAACCGCCTGCAGAACGTGAAGCTGGTGCGCGCGAAGGCGACCGCCAATCCGGTCGTGCAGATGGTCTCGGCGCTCGGCCTCGCGGGCGTGATGTGGCTCGCGATCCGCGACGTGCTGGAAGCCGGCCTCACGGTCGGCGAATTCACCTCGTTCCTCACCGCGCTGCTCCTGATCACGCCGGCGGTGCGGCGGCTCGTCGGCGTGTTCGGGCCGCTGCAGCAGGGCATCGCGGCGGGCCAGAGCGTGTTCGAGATCCTCGACCAGCCGACCGAGCACGGCGGCGGTGGCCGCGAGCTCGCGCGGGCCCGGGGCGCGATCGAGTTCTTGGACGTGCGCTTCTCGTACGCCGGCGGCGAGCCGGTGCTGCACGGGGTCTCGTTCCGGGTGAACCCCGGCCAGAAGGTCGCGATCGTCGGCCGCTCGGGCAGCGGCAAGTCGACCCTCGTCGGTCTCGTGGCCAGGTTCTACGACGTGTCGGGCGGTGCGGTGCGGCTCGACGGCCACGACGTGCGCGACTATCCCCTCCCGCGGCTCCGGCAGAACGTCAGCCTGGTGAGCCAGGACGTCGTGCTGATGAACGGCTCGATCCGCGACAACATCGCGTTCAGCACGCCGGACGTCACGCCGGCAGCGGTCGACCGGGCGGCCGAGGCGGCGCACGTGATGGAGTTCGCGCGCGACCTGCCGAACGGTCTCGACACCGAGGTCGGCGACCGCGGGGCGCTGCTGTCCGGCGGCCAGCGCCAGCGCATCGCGATCGCACGCGCCCTGCTGCGCGACGCGCCGATCCTGATCCTCGACGAGGCGACCAGCGCGCTCGACACGGAGTCGGAGCGGATCATCCAGCAGGCGCTCGAGCGGCTGATGCGCAACCGCACGACGCTCGTGATCGCCCACCGGCTGTCGACGATCGAGAATGCGGATCGCATCGTCGTGATGGACGAGGGACGTCTCGTCGAGAGCGGCACCCACGCCGAACTGCTGGCCCGCGGCGGCGCGTACGCCACGCTGCACCGGCTGCAGTTCAACGCGTGAACCTGCAGCGCGGGCTCGAAGAACTCTGGTACGGGCGGGCGAGCGCGGCCGGTCGCGCCGTCGGCGCGGTGCTGCTGGCGCCGCCGTCCTGGCTGTTCGGCGCGGTGGCGGCGGCGCGTCGCACCGCGTACTCGCGCGGCTGGTTCGCCGCCCGGCGCGTCCCGCGCCCGGTGGTCGTGGTCGGCAACCTGACGGTCGGTGGCAGCGGCAAGACGCCGCTGACGGTGTGGCTCGTCGAGTGGCTGCAGGCCCGAGGGCTGCGGGCGGGCGTCGTCAGCCGGGGCTACGGCGGCGAGGCGGACGCACCACGGCGGGTCACCGTGGACACCCCGGCGCACGAGGCGGGCGACGAACCGCTGCTGATCGCCCGGCGCACCGGCGCACCGGTCTACGTGGGCCGGGATCGCGTCGCGTGCGCCGAACTGCTGGCGCCGGAGGTCGACGTCGTCGTCGCCGACGACGGGCTGCAGCACTACCGGCTCGCGCGGGATCTCGAGATCGTCGTCGTGGACGGCCGGCGTCGGTTCGGTAACGGCCGGCTCCTGCCGGCCGGCCCGCTGCGGGAGCCGCCGGCGCGCCTGCGTTCCGCGGGGATCGTCGTCGCGAACGGCGGCACGCCGGCGCCGGGCGAACTGGCCATGACGCTGGTGCCGGGCGACGTGGTCGCGCTGGCGGACGGCACGCGCGGGTCGTTGACGGCGTTCGCGGCGGCATCCCCCGGGGTCCACGCGGTCGCGGGCATCGGCGACCCGCCACGGTTCTTCGCGACGCTGCGCGGTGCGGGGCTTGCGATCGAGGAGCACGCGTTCCCGGATCACGCGACGTTCACCGCCGGCGACCTGCAGTTCGGGGACGCACGCCCGGTGCTGATGACCGAGAAGGATGCCGTAAAATGCGGGGGCTTCGCGGACCCGCGCCTGCACTATCTCGAGGTGAGCGCGCGGTTCGCGCCCGAGGACGAGGCCCGGCTCGGCGCGGCAGTGCTCCGCGCGTTGCGCCGAGGTGGAGACTGATGGACACCAAGCTGCTCGACATCCTGGCGTGCCCGATCTGCAAGGGCCCGTTGCAGTTCCACCGGCCGACGCAGGAACTCGTCTGCCGCGCGGATCGGCTCGCCTACCCGGTGCGCGACGAGATCCCGGTGATGCTCGAGGAAGAAGCCCGCAAGCTCGCGGTCGACGATCCCGCGCTGGCGAAATGACCGCGTTCCGCGTCGTCGTCCCGGCGCGCTGGGGCTCCACGCGCCTGCCGGGCAAGCCGCTGCGCCTGCTCGCCGGGCGGCCGATGATCGAGCACGTCTGGCGGCGCGCCTGCGAGTCCGGCGCAGCCGAGGTGCTGGTCGCGACCGACGACGAGCGGATCGCGAGCGCGTGCCGGGAGTTCGGCGCGACCGCCGTGCTCACCGATCCCGGGCATCCGTCCGGCACCGACCGGCTCGCGGAGGTCGCGCGCACGCGCGGCTGGCCCGCCCACGAGATCGTCGTGAACGTGCAGGGCGACGAGCCGCTGCTGCCGCCGGCCAACGTCGCGCAGGTCGCGCAGCTGCTCGACGGCGCACCGGATTGCGCGATAGCCACGCTCGCCACGCCGGTGCGCACGCTGCACGAGTTCCTCGACCCGAACGCGGTCAAGGTTGCACTCGGCGGCAACGGCCGCGCACTGTACTTCAGTCGCGCGCCGATTCCGTGGGCGCGCGACGGTGCCCCTGCCGGACTCGCGAGCCAGACCGCGTACGCGCACGCTTTGCGCCACCTCGGGCTCTATGCTTACCGCTGCGGGTCGCTGCTGCGGCTCGCCGCGCTGCCGCCGTCGCCGCTCGAGGACACCGAGAAGCTCGAGCAGTTGCGCGCGCTCGAGAGCGGGATGCGGATCGCGGTCGCGGTCGCGGTCGCGGTGCCCGGTCCGGGGGTGGACACGGAAGCCGACCTCGCGGCGGCCGATGCGCTGCTCCGGGCCGCACCGCCCTGAAGCCCGACTTCACGACAAGGACGTCGTCTTGCCTCCCGAAGATTTCGAACTCCGCCACGGCCGGTTCCACGCCGCCGTGCGTCCGGCCGCCGGCGGTTCGCTGAGCGGCTTCTGGTTCCGCCACGAGACCGGCGACGAGGTCCCGGTCCTGCGGCCGGCACCGCCGGGCACGACCGCGCCGTTGTCGATGGCGAGCTTCCCGCTCGTGCCGTTCTGCAACCGGATCGCCGACGGCACGTTCCAGTGGCAGGGCCGCACGGTCCGGCTCTCGCCGAACCATCCCGGCGACGCGCTGCCGCTGCACGGCTACGGCTGGTACGTGCCCTGGCAGCTGGACGCGCGGGAGCCGGCCCGGATCGCGCTCCGCTGGGAGCACGCGCCGGACGAGTGGCCTTGGCCGTTCAGCGCGCGCGCGGAGTACGCACTCGACGATGCGGGGCTCGAACTCGCGCTCGAAATCGAGAACCGCGGGGACGTGCCCATGCCTGCCGGTCTCGGGCATCACCCGTACTTCCCGCGCTCGCCGGAGACGCGGCTGCGCGCGTACCTGCCATGGCGCTGGGAGGTGGATGCGCGGCTCGTTCCGCTGGACCGCGCACCCAACCCCGACGCGCAGGCGTTCGCGGACGGCGCGCGCCTCGCGGACCTGCGGCTGGACCACGGCTACACGGGCTGGGACTCGCACGCGGTCATCGACGAACCCGCGACGGGGCTGCGGATCCTGCTGCTGGGCGAGGGTGGCAACGCGTTCCACCTGTACGTGCCGGATACGCCGATCTACTGCGCCGAGGCGTGTACGAACCAGCCGAACGCGATCAACGACCCGCGCGCCGAGGCGACGATGCGTGCGGTGGGCCCCGGCGAGTCGATGCGCTTCCGGATGCGCCTCGACGTCGAGCCGCGCGAGCGCGCCGGCGCGCTTTAGCGCGGCACCAAGGTGAGGCGCACAGGGGCAGGAGCGGGGGCCTCAGACCAGCACGCGGCCGCTCCAGCCGCCGCGCGCGTAGATCGCGAGCGCCGCGGGCGGGCGGCGTCCGCGGTGCCGCGCCGCGCGAGCGCGACGCAGGCGCCGCCGAAGCCGGCACCCGTGAGACGCGCGCCGAGCACGCCCGGCTGGGCCTGCAGCGCACCGACGAGCGCGTCCAGCGCGGGCACTGACACCTCGTAGTCGTCCCGCAGGCTCGCGTGCGAATCGTTCATCAGCTGACCGAAGCGCGCCGCGTCCGCCGTCACGGCCTCGAGCACCCGGTTGTTCTCGGTGACCACGTGCCGCGCGCGTCGGTCGAGCGGCCGCGGGAGATCGCGCGTGCGCGCCGGGTCCGCGACGTGGCGCAGGGACGGCACGCCGAGGTGCTGCGCGGCCGCCTCGCACTCGGCGCGGCGCGTGTTGTAGGCGCTGTCGGCGAGGTCGCGGGGCATGCCGCTGTCCAGCACGATCAGCTCCGCATCGCGCGGCAGCGGCAGCACGCGGCGCTCCAGCGTCAGGGTGTCGAGGAACAGCATGTGCTCGCGGTCGCAGAGGCTGCTCGCCATCTGGTCGAGCACGCCGCAGCGCACGCCGGCGTACTTCACCTCCGCGCGCTGCGCGAGCAGCGCGAGCTGCACGTCGTCGACCGGCAGACTCAGCAGCTCGCGGATCGCTCGGAGCGTCGCGACCTCGAGTGCCGCGCTCGACGACAGCCCTGCGCCGATCGGCACGTCGGACTCGACACGGACGCGCAGCGGCGGCACCGCGTGCCCGTCCTCGCGCAGCACCTCGACGCAGCCGTGCAGGTAGCGCGCGAAATCGACGGGCAGCGCGCGACCGTCGACGTGGTCGATCCGTGCGTCGAGGTTGGCCGAGTAGTAGGCGAAGCGGCCGTCGGGGCTCCGCGCCAGTTCCACGCGCGTGCGCTGCGGGATCGCGGTGGGCAGCACGTAGCCCTGGTTGTAGTCGGTGTGCTCGCCCAGCAGGTTGACGCGGCCGGGCGCCGTCGCGCTCACGGCGGGTGCGGTGCCGTAGATCGCCTGGAAACTCGCCATCGCCCCGGGCTCCTCACTCGTCGATCGGTACGGCAACGGCCTGCAGCTCGCGGGCCTTGTCCTCCGGCAGCGCGTCCATCGCGAACATGCCGGCGGCCAGTTCCGTACCCGCCAGGAACTTCAGGCGGTCGCGCGTGCGGTAGGGCGGGGCGAACTCCGCATGCACGTGCGACTCCGGGTGCTCCGCGCCGTCGAGCGGCGCCTGGTACCACGCCATCAGGTATGGGAACGGCCGGTTCCAGAGACCGTCGTACTTCTGCAGCAGCGTCCTCAGGGCCCGCGCGAGGTCCCGGCGCACCTCGGGGCCGAGCGCCGCGAGCGTGGGGGCCGCGCGGCGCGGCGCAACCCAGGCTTCGTACGGGTAGCGCGCCCACGCAGGCACGAACGCGACCGCGTGCGGTCCGGCGTACAGCACGCGTCTGCCGTCCGCGAGTTCCGCTGCGATCAGCGACTCGAGGAGCGGCTGCTGCGTGCGGCGCCAGTGATCGAGCTCCTGCGCGTGCATCCGCGCAGGCACCGGCGGCACGAACGGGTAGGAATAGATCTGGCCGTGCGGGTGGTGCAGCGTGACGCCGACCTCGACGCCGCGGTTCTCGAACGGCAGCGTGTAGGCGACGCCGCCGCGGCGGGCCTGTCGCCCGGTGCGGTCGCCCAGGACCTCCAGCAGCAGGTCGACGTGGGTCAGCGGCAGGCCGCCGAGCGAGGCCTGCGGATCCTGCGTGAACACCACGACCTCGCAGCGCCCGCGGCCCGGCTGCGTCGGCACGTGCAGGCTCGGCGGGTCGTGCGCTTCCGGGGCGAGCGACGGGAACAGGTTGTCGAACACCGCGACGTCGTAGTCGCCGGGCGGCAGTTCGGTAGGAAAGCGCGCGTCGCGCGACGGCCGCAGCGGGTTGTACTCCGGGGGCGGCAGGAACGTGCGGTCCTGTCGGTGCGCCGCATAGGCCACCCACTCGCCGCGCAGCGGATGCCAGCGCAGGTGCGGATTCGGATGGAGCGGAGCCGGGCGCGGGCTCGGAGCCGGACCGGCGGCGGTCACGGGCCCGCGACCGTAGAGCGTGAGGCACCGGCCGTCGGGCTTGACCAGATCCAGCGTGTACACGGCGGGCCTAGAGCGGCGGCTTCGTCGGGGCGTTGGCACGGATCGCGGCGCGCATCCGCTCCAGCGGGAACTTCGGCCGGCGATCCGCCCAGAGCAGGCCGTTCGCCTCCTGGTAGGTGTCGGCGAACTGCGTGTAGCAGAAGCCGCTGAACATGGCGGTGGTGCGCGCCACCTCGATCAGCGCGGTGGTCAGCCGTTCGAACGACTCGACGTCGCTGCACGCGGAGTAGCCCCAGGTCTCCTCCGTCTGGTCGTGGGTCCCGTCGAGCAGCGCGATGCCGCCGAATTCCGTCAGGCAGATCGGCTGGCCGCGGTGCGGGTAGCCGTCGAGCGTCAGGATTCGGCCGCCCGACCACCGGCGGTCGACCACCTCCTGCGTCTTCACCTCCGGGCCGTAGCGCGCCCGCAGGTGGGCCGGTTCGCAGTCGTAGTCGTGGATGCCGATGATGTCGGTCGCCGAACTCTCCCAGCCGTCGTTCCCGATCACCGGCCGGTGGGGATCCAGCGTGCGGGTGAGGTGGTAGAGCGCCGCGACCGCGTCGCGCGCCGCGCCGACGGTGTTAAGGTCCGGCACGCCCCACGACTCGTTGAACGGCACCCACACGATGACGCAAGGGTGGCTGCGATCGCGAGCGACGGCCTCGGACCACTCGCGCACCATGCGGTTGATCGCCTTCGGCGTGAACCGGTAGGCGCTCGGCATTTCCTCCCATACCAGCAGGCCGATCACGTCCGCCCAGTAGAGGTAGCGCGGATCCTCGATCTTCTGGTGCTTGCGCACGCCGTTGAACCCCATCGCCTTCGCCAGTTCGACGTCGCGCCGCAGCGCGTGGTCGTCCGGCGGGGTCATCAGCGTGCCGGGCCAGTAGCCCTGGTCGAGCACCATGCGGAGGTGGTACTGCCGGCCGTTCAGCAGGATCTTCTCGCGCTGCGTCGAGATGCTGCGGATCGCGGTGTAGGAGTGCACGCGATCGACGACCTCGTCGCCGCGCAGCAGCTGCAGCTCCGCCTGGATCAGCGTCGGCCGCTCGGGCGACCACAGCAGCTCGTTGCGGTAGTCGTCGATGCCGGGATCCGAGAGCGCGATGCGCCGGTGCACCTCGCCGTGCAGCACGCGGTACGTGTCGTCCGCCAGCACGCCGCCGTTCACGGTCAGCGTGACCTGCAGGCGCAGCGAATCGACGGCGCGGCCCGCGGTGGCCGCGTGGATCGCGATCTCCCATCGCTCGAGGTTGGGCGTCCACCGGATCGATGCCAGGTACGTGGCCGGCACGCACTCGAGCCAGACCGTCTGCCAGATCCCGGTGGTGCGCGGATACCAGATCGCGTGCGGCTCCAGCTGCCAGTCCTGCTTGCCGCGCGGCTTCTCGAGGTCGTGAGGATCGTCCTCCGCCCAGACGGTCACCGTCTGGCGCGCGCCGGGCACCAGCGCGTCCGTGACGTCCGCGACGAACGGCGTGTGGCCGCCCTCGTGCTCCGCGACCGACGCGCCGTTCACCCATACGCGGGCCCGGTAGTCCACCGCGCCGAAATGCAGCAGCACGCGCGCGCAGCGCGGCTCGCCGTCGTCGATCGAGGAGTCGAGCTGCGCCGGATCGAGCTCGAAATCGCGCTGGTACCAGCACGCACGGTGGAAGCCGGTGTCGTGCACGCCGCTGCGCTCGCATTCGGGTGCGAACGGCACCTCGATGGTGAGCGGCCACGACCGAACCTCGCCGGGCGTCTTCCAGCGCAGCTCGTCGTCGAACGCGAAGCGCCAGGGACCGTTCAGGCAGTTCCAGTGTCGGCGCCGGAACTGCGGCGTGGGGTGGGGCAGTTCGTTCATTGCGGCGGGCAGGACGGGGGACATCACCTTGCTTCGGAGTGATCGGTCGCGCGGCGACCGCAACGCGGGAGCGTCGCACGCGCACGGTGGCGAGCCGTCCCGCGACGTTGCGGATTCGGGCGGAGCACCGGCTAGACGCAACCGCTCGCGGCTCGGCTCGTCGCGCGTGCGTGCGCCCGATGCAACGCACCCGCAAGCGTCCCGCTTGCGGCACGCATCGTGCAGGGGTCGAAAAGCTACATGCGCCCCCTGCCGGCGCGCCTCGCGAGCCGCGCTCAGCCGCGCCCGCGGGTCGGACACCGCGAATGCCAGGAGATGGCCGATGCCGAGCGCGCTCATCGTCTTTTCGCACCTCCGCTGGGATTTCGTCTTCCAGCGTCCGCAGCATCTGCTGACGCGGCTCGCGCGTCGACACCCGGTGTACTTCTTCGAGGAACCGCTGCGGGTCGAGGGCGAGTCGCGGCTCGAGGTGGTCGAGGCAGCGCCGAACGTCCATGTCTGCCGGCCGCACACGTCGATCGACGCGCCGGGCTTCCACGACGACCAGATTCCCGTGCTGCAGAAGCTCGTCGGCGAACTGGTGGAGCGCGAAGCGCTCGTGGACTACGCGCTGTGGTTCTATTCGCCGATGGCGCTGCCGCTCGCACAGGAGCTCGCGCCGCGCGCGGTCGCGTACGACTGCATGGACGAGCTGTCCGCGTTCCTGAACGCGCCGAAGCAGCTGCACCAGCGCGAGAGCGCTCTCCTGAAGGCCGCCGACGTCGTGTTCACCGGCGGCCCGAGCCTGTACCGCGCGAAAAAGGACCGGCACGCCAACGTGCACTGCTTCCCGAGCAGCGTCGACGCCGCGCACTTCGCCGAGGCCCGCATGGAGGCCGCCGACCACCCGCTGCAGGCGCGGCTCCCGCGTCCGCGGCTGGGCTTCTACGGCGTGATCGACGAGCGCATCGACCTGGACCTGCTGGCCGGCGTCGCCGATGCGCGGCCGGACTGGCAGATCGTGATGGTGGGACCGGTCGTCAAGATCGACCCCGCGTCGCTGCCGCGCCGGCCGAACGTCCACTACTACGGCCAGCAGCCCTATGCGGAGCTGCCGAAGTTCGTCGCCGGCTGGGACCTCTGCATCCTGCCGTTCGCGCTGAACGATTCGACCCGCTACATCAGTCCGACGAAGACGCTCGAGTACATGGCGGCGGAGCGACCGATCGTCGGCACGGCGGTGACCGACGTGGTGGGGCCGCACGGCGACCTCGTCGAGATCGTCGATTCCGTGGAGTCCTTCGTGGCCGCCTGCGAACTGCTGCTCGGCGCGCCGCCCGAGGCCCTCGCGGCGCTGCGCGCACGGATGCGTGCGCGAGTGGCGACGACGTCGTGGGATGCCACCGCCGGCGGCATGGCCGACCTGCTGGCCCGCGCCGCCCAGGAGCGGTCCGCGCGCGTCGGCGAGGTCTTCCACCCGCAGTCCGCGCCGGCCGAGGTCGCCGCGGTGGCGGCGCACGATTCGCACGTGGCCGTGATGGAGCGGGCGCCGCGGGCTGGCGTGCCGGCCGCAGGTCCCGTGCACGACGCGATCGTCGTCGGCGCGGGTCCGACCGGCTTGTCCTGTGCGTATCACCTCGGGCGCGGCAGCCTGCTGCTCGACCAGAACGAGACCATCGGCGGCTGGTGCCGGTCGGTCATGGAGCACGGGTTCACGTTCGACCACGCCGGCCACATCATGTTCTCGACCGATCCGTACGTGCACGAGCTCTACCGGAAACTGCTCGGCGACAACGTGCACTGGCAGGATCGCGAGGCCTGGATCTACAGCAAGCAGGTCTACACCCGCTACCCGTTCCAGGGCGCGCTGTACGGGTTGCCGCCGGACGTGCTGAAGGAGTGCATCGTCGGCGCGATCGAGGCGCGGTTCGGTCCCCTGAAGCCGGACGCGAAGCCGGCTGCGAAAGCGGTGCTGGCCGTGGCCGGGCAGTCGAGCGCGGGCGCGCCGCCTGCGTGTGCGCCGGCTGCCGATCTCAAGAGCGCCAGGTCCGCCTTCCGCGGGAGCTCGAGCCCGTCGATGGCCAAGGCCGAGTCGCTCACGGACTGCTGCGGCGACGGCATCGCCGAGGCCGAGCTGCCGCTGGCCGCGGCCTCGCAGGCGCCGCGGGCGCCAGCCGGCGACGGCAGGCCGAGGAACTTCGAGGAGTTCATCTACAGGGTCTGGGGCGCCGGCGTCGCGAAGCACTTCGCGATCCCCTACAACCGCAAGCTCTGGGCGACGCCGCTGCACGAGATCGAGACCTCGTGGCTCGGCGGGCGCGTGCCGCTGCCCGACCTCGAGGAGATGATCGACGGGGCGCTGCATCCCGTGGCGAAGCCGCAAGGGCCGAACGCCCGCTTCGGCTACCCGCTGCGCGGGGGCTTCCAGGCGCTGATGGACGGCTTCCTGCCGCTGCTCGAGGGCGGGCTGCGGCTGAACGCCCGGGTCGTCCGGGTCGTACCGTCGCGGCGCGAGGTCCACCTGCAGGACGGAAGCCGGCACCGCTACCGCCAGCTGGTGTCGACCATGCCGCTGCCGAAGCTCGTGGAGATGATCGGCGCCGAAGCGCCGCCGCACGTGCACGCCGCGGTACGGAAGCTGCGGCACGTCTCGGTCCGCAACGTCAACCTCGGCGTCGGCCGCGAGCGGCTGACCGAGAAGCACTGGATCTACTATCCGGAGGATACGGTGTTCCACCGGATCTTCGTGCAGGGGAACGCGAGCCCGCACTGCAACCCGCCCGGCGGGTTCGGCCTGACGTGCGAGATCACGTACGCGCCTTCGAAGCCGCTGCCCTGCGAGGGCCAGGCGCTGATCGACCTCTGCATCCGCGACTGCGTCCAGGTCGGGCTGATCCGCGAGGACGACCCGATCCTGTGTGCGATCGAACTCGACATGCCGTACGCCTACGTGGTCTACGACCACGCGCGCAAGGAGAACTTCGAAATCGTGAAGGCCTGCATGGAGGCGCACGACATCGTGCTTGCCGGCCGGTACGGCGAGTGGGAGTACTACAACTCCGACCACGCGTTCATCGCCGGCCGCAACGCGGCGACGAAGGTGTGGGATGCGCTGTCGCGCCGCACCGCGCGGGCCGGCACGGTGGGCGCGGCCGCGGAGTCGATGGCCTCCAGCGCGGGCACGACTGCATCCGGGTGACGCCGGACCGCGCCCGTCGGCCGGCGTGGCGCGAGCTCGTCGAGGTCGGGGATCGACAGGAGCGCCCGAGGACCTCGACAATCGCGCGACCGCCGTCGTCGACGTCCGCGAGTCCCCACGTGAAGATCCTGTTCGTCTGCATGGGCAACATCTGCCGCTCGCCCACGGCCGAGGGTGCTTTCCGCCGGCTCGTGGCCGCCGAGGCGGCCGATCTCGCGCTCGAGATCGATTCGGCCGGTACGCACGATTACCACGTCGGCGAACCGCCGGATCCGCGCAGCGTCGCGGCCGCCCAGCGGCGCGGGATCGACCTCACGCCGCTGCGCGCGCGCCGGCTGGTCGAGGCCGACTTCGAGCGCTTCGACTACGTGCTGCTGATGGACGAGCAGAATCGGCGCGACGCGCTCGGGATCGCGCCCGGGCAGTACCGCGCGCAGGTGCGCCTGTTCCTGGAGTTCGCGCCGGAACTCGGCCGGCGCGAAGTGCCCGACCCGTACTACGGCGGCGAGCCCGGGTTCGAACTGGTGCTGGATCTCGTCGACTCGGCCGCGCGCGGCCTGCTCGCGGAGATCCGCGCGGCCCTGCAGAACGGCGGGCCGCCGGAAGCGACCCGCCGTCGTTGAGCCGCCGCCGCGCTCAGGGCGCGGTGGGCGAGCGCGACTCCGATGCCGTCGGCGCGGGCGCGGCGGTCGCGCCCTGGGATTGCGGCGAAGCGACTGCGGCAGGTTCCTCGACCGCCGTCGTCTCGACGGCGCCCGCCGGCGTAGCCGCGGGGTCGGTCTCGGCCGGCGCGCGAGCGGGTGGCGGCTCGTCGATCACGGCCGGCGCCGCGGTCACCGTCGTCGGCTCGACGAC
>Ga0315900_10002406_pt1 | contig 28604 bp, 29 predicted proteins | sample LakEriMetagenome_FD_203521 | JGI IMG/M metagenome (GOLD analysis project Ga0315900, IMG submission 203521) | Freshwater fungal communities from buoy surface, Lake Erie, Ohio, United States - Buoy 12 MA114 | ecosystem: Environmental > Aquatic > Freshwater > Lake > Lake biofilm | place: USA: Lake...
TGATTGACCAATCACGCGAATTTGCAATCCACTTACCGAAACTTCCCTCTTTGAGATGTTCGGGAACCCAACGAATGTGTTCGTTCAGTTCCACCATGCGATCGCGAATATCTGTGACTTTGACAAACCACGAAGAAATTGCTCGATACACAAGCGGCTCCGCGCAACGCCAACAGTGCGGATACGGGTGGTCGTACGTATCGTGACGCACGACTACTCCACGTTCCTTCAAGTGAGCAATCACACTGGGATTCGCTTCAAATACATGCGTGCCAGCCCACGGAGAGATCTCAGATGTGTAGCGACCATGTTCGTCCATCGGACACAAAGTTTGAATACCAGCACCGTTACACACGATTTGGTCATCTTCACCGAATCCTGGGGCGAGATGCACAACACCAGTGCCATCTTCTGTGGTGACAAACTCGCCTGGCAAGACGCGAAAAGCGTTTTCAGTATCAGCGAAGAAATCAAACATCGGTGTGTACGTACGACCAACAAGTTGTGAACCCTTCACCACCTCACATAACTCAAATCCATCGAGTTCTTTTTCGTATTTGTCGCGGCGACCATCAGCGATGATGTATCGCTGGCCCGTTGCATCCTGCAACACCGCATAGTCAATGTCGGGACCCACCGCTAGTGCCAAGTTGCTAGGCAATGTCCACGGAGTTGTTGTCCAGACAAGAATACGTTCGCCCGTTTCGAGTGTGAACCACACCGTGAGCGCTGGATCTTGACGGTCTCTGTAGACGTCGTCCATACGTGTTTCCGTGTTTGATAACGGTGTCTCGCACCGCCAGCAGTATGCGAGAACGCGAAATCCTTCGTAAATGAGTCCTTTATCCCACAGTGTGCGAAACGCCCACATGACGCTTTCCATGTAGTCGAGATCAAGGGTTTTGTAGTCGTTGTCAAAATCAACCCAACGCGCTTGGCGAGTCACATATTTTTGCCACTCGTCTGTGTACCGCAACACGCTGGTACGACATGCATCGTTGAATCGTTCAACTCCAAACTCAGCAATCTCGGGATGACCGGAAATGCCCAGTTCTTTTTCTGCTTCAACTTCGGCGGGTAATCCGTGACAGTCCCAACCAAAACGTCGCTCCACTCTTTTGCCACGCATGGTTTGATAACGAGGCACCGCATCTTTCACAAAACCCGTTAATAAGTGTCCGTAGTGCGGTAGTCCGTTTGCAAAGGGCGGTCCATCGTAAAAGACGAATTCGTTATCGCCATTTGCACCCGCATCACGAGCAGAGACGCTTCGCATGAACGTGTTGTCGGCGGCCCACCGTGAAAGAACAGCCTCTTCTATTGAGGGAAAATGCGGTTGGGGGTTGACCTGCGGATACGGCACGCTACGAGGCTACGGCTCTAGATGGGTTAGCACCCAAGCAAACGCGGAAGGACGATGTTGACTACCAGCAACACCACAATCGGAGTGAAATCAAAAGGTCCTGCCGTCGGTAGCACGCGACGAACCGGTGCAAGAACAGGTTCTGTCAGTTGAACAAGCACTCTGACGACTGGAGCAAATGGGCTGTCGTAATTTACGGGGAACCACGACGACACAACGCGCAAGATGATGATGATTCCATACAGGCTGAGTAGCCCACAGACGAGTCCCATAACAATTAGTTAATCAACAACTATGCGTTTCAGTTGAAACTCACTTACTCAGTAACGAGGTGCGTCGTGTCCAGCGGTTGGCTTCAACAAGTACACACCACTACCAACTTTTTCCATCGACCCACCGAGGGCGTAACAAAGACCGCTTGCGAAATCGATAATGCGACGCGACATATCTTTGTCTGCACCTTCAAGATTGACGATCACTGGCTGACCTTCTTTGAAGTGATCAGCAACTTCTTGCGCCTGATTGAAGTTGCGCGGACGCACAGTGACAGGTTCTCCCTGAGATGCAACCGGGCGAACAGTTGATGTGGTACGTGGTGCACCAATCGGACGAACACCAAGTGAATCATCTGGTCGGCGAACATTTCCTGTGTCATCAATGCGAGGACGTGGCGCCGGACGGCTGACGTCTTGTACGTACTCAGGCTCGTACCCACCGCGACCACGAGTTAATGGCTCAGCAGATGGCATCCGACTTGAGCGCGCGGGACGCTCGTATTCAGTGGACAAGTCGTAGTCGTCGTACCCGTCGTCACCGCTTAGCCCGAGATAATCCATTGCTCTGCGAAAGACCGACATGGCTACAGACTAATCCTTATACACACGCAGTATTGGGACATTCCGACACTTCGGCGTCTTCAGGCACGAGCCCCAAAAATCGCCTGACCAATTCTCACCATCGTTGATCCCTCGTCGACGGCAACCAGATAATCCCCGCTCATTCCCATTGAGCACACGCTCAACCCGTGTGCATCAACGAGACCGCGGAGGGCCCGAAATGCCAATTGGGTTTCTTTCGTGTCCTCACTCGTTGGACCCATCGTCATAAAACCCTCTACAACAGCTCCCTTCGATTCGCTATACGCGCGGAGCGCATCAAGATCAGCTGGATTACACCCGTTTTTTGATTCTTCGCCGGTGGTGTTCACTTGGAGAAGGACCCGTGGCGGCTCCGAGCAGCGTCTAACGAGCTCATCAATGACCGACTCTCGATCAACTGACTGCCATAGGTCGACAACATCGGCGATCAGTTTGATCTTGTTTGTTTGAATCGCTCCAATGAAGTGCACTGGTATCGCTACATCATGCCCTTCGATTTTGTCGCGCAATTCTTGGGCGTAGTTCTCTCCAACTGCATCGCAGCCACAATCTTGTGCAGCGACAATGGCATCCAATCCACGAGTCTTAGTGACGGCAACAAGTGATACGCGCTCACCCCCGCGGGCACGAACACGTTCAACAATTTGGGCAGTGATGTCTCGAACGTTGGCGCACACTACGGATGCGTCAACCGGTGAAATCATCGGTCTCTAGTTAAAGATCTACTTCAAGAATGAAGGAACGTCGAAGTCGTCGTCATCATCAGAGAATGGATCGACATCGTCGTCATTGAAAATCGCAGATGACGTGACTGGACGTGGTTCTGCCGAACGTGTCGTGGTGGTACGACTTGGAGCAGAGCCATCCCAGCGCTCGAAACCAGCAGCGATGACCGTGACTTTGATTTCGTCGCCCGCTTCGTCATCGATAACTGTTCCAAAGATGATGTTCGCATCTTGATGAGCAACGCCATGCACCACTTCCGCGGCCGCATTGACTTCGAATAGACCCATGCTTGATGGACCTGTGATATTCAGCAAGATGCCACGTGCACCATCGATTGCTGCTTCGAGCATCGGGCTAGAAATCGCATCTTTTGCCGCAACCACAGCACGATTGTCGCCACTTGCCACGCCAACGCCCATTAGTGCAGAGCCCGCACTCGACAAGATCATGCGTACGTCTGCAAAGTCGGTGTTGATGAGGCCAGGAGTTGTAATGAGGTTGGTGATTCCACCAACGCCCTGCAGCAAGATGTCGTCTGCCATCTTGAATGCATTGACCAAACTTGTCTTGTCGTTTGCCACGGTCAAAAGACGATCGTTAGGAATAACAATCAGTGTGTCGACTTTTTCTTTGAGGCGTTGAATGCCGTTGTCTGCCTGCACGGCACGACGTCGACCTTCAAATTGGAATGGACGCGTGACAACACCAATTGTCAATGCACCAAGCGACTTGGCAATTTCTGCAACGACGGGTGCTGCACCTGTTCCGGTACCGCCACCTTCACCAGCAGTGATGAAGACCATGTCAGCGCCATGGATGAGTTCTTCAATCTCTTCACGATGAGCTTCAGCGGCTGCACGTCCAACTTCAGGGTCTGAGCCAGCGCCAAGTCCGCGGGTGAGTTCGCGTCCGATATCGAGTTTGACATCGGCATCTGACATCAACAGCGCCTGTGCATCGGTATTGATCGCGACAAACTCGACGCCACGTAGTCCGGCATCGATCATGCGGTTCACGGCGTTGACACCGCCACCGCCAATTCCAATCACCTTGATAACAGCGAGATAATTCTGTGGTGCTCCGGCCATTGGCCTGTACCTCCGGGCAAAGAAGTCATGGGGACTTCGGTCATTCAATGTTTCCACACTGACACAGTGATTTTGGGGAATTCCGCCCGCTTTTTAGCGCATCACTGCCCTGTTTCGCGCGATGCTCAGCGCATCCCGACTGTGACCTCGCCGGTGGAGACGTCAATTACTGCGATGTCTGTGGGGTTTTGGCGACGCAGCAGCACCACTACCGACACCAATTTGTTCTGCAGGTCTGTCGGCGCCCCAAAACGCACAGTGGTCCCAGACGACAACACCATCGACAATTCTCCCCCGGGGCTGAGCTCTAACGACTGAACAAGTCGGCGCAATTCATCGGGCAGTGCGATCACCGTTTGAGCGGCAGCGCGATACCCCACATCTGCAACAGCGCCAGCAGAAAGCGACGGCCCAACGCCTGTCACCTGTAAATAGTCCGTCGGCCATCCCTCCAACACAGTGATGACACGACCTTCGGCATCCACAACACGAGCCTTGTTGTCTTCGCCGACATACCACACAACCGGTACACGCTCATCAACTTCAATCACAACTGTGTCGGGGAAATGCTTTGAGATCCGCACGTCTTCCACCCACGGATCTTTTTTCAAAATGTCTGATGCACCGTTTGTGTCAAGAGTGAAATATGAATTGCCATCCAACATGTCGGTGGCTGCAGTGATCGAATCTTGTGACGTATAGATCGCCCCTTCCACTTGCACATCGCGTACAGAAAAAATTGGCGAAGCAAGAATCGCAATCACGATGACGCCGAGCACAACTGCAATCGCAGCCAACTTGAACCAACGTACTTTTCTCAGTTTTTCCCGACGTTCACGTTTGCGGCGTCGTTCTTCAAACGTGGGATCGGGTTGGTCTTGGTCAACAATGACGACACGATCTATGTCGTCAGCGTTGATGACCATGATGTCATCGGCATCCGAACCGATTTCAATGACTGAAATGTTGCTCGTGCCGGGATCACGTAGTGATGGATCTGAGATAGTGATGACATCACTGACCGCGGTATCGGCGGTCTGATCGCTTGCGGAAGAGACTTTCCCAAAGAGTTCTCCCATTTCACGCACAACGTCATCGGGAACTTCAGTAACGGCGATCTCATCACCATTCGCAGCGGCTATCGGACGGGTTGCATCCTTGGTTGGATCAAGTCCGTCAGTTCCAGATGGAGAATCTGAGTTATCTGGAGGTTGTGTTGTCATGACACCTGAACTCCGCTTGCGACAATTGCATTTAGTTTGTCTCGCAGACGCACAACATTCGGGTCATCTCGTCTGTCGTCGGCAAATCGCGCCGATATTTCAGGATCAAAACCCACCAATGTGACCTCGCTGCGCATACGAATACCGTGACGCTGCGAAACAGCATCTTGCACATGGGACATCAGCGCAAGAACATCATTTGCTCGTCCCCCTGGATCCGACTGAATAAAGTTTGCATGTTTTTCAGTCACCACCGCTGTTCCCATACGAAGTCCGCGTAAACCAGTGGCGTCAATCAATGCGCCAGCACTTTTCGTCTCCGTCCCGGGGTTCACAAACACCGACCCTGCATTTTGTCCGCCAGGTTGATGTTCCCGACGCCATCGCACGATCTCACTAATTTCCTCACTACAGGCGCGTCCGTTATGGACATCCCGGCCTTCGTCACCACCTGCACTGGCTGTTGCCAAGCGAACCGATGCAACAACGTGATGTACACCAAGCGCTGAAGCACGAAAACGAAGACCAAGATCTGCTGCATCAACATGGGCACTTCGGCCAGCAAAAATATCAACGATCACTGCGTCTATCACTGACGTTGCCATGTCTGAACCATGTCCGCCCGCATTCATTCGAATAGCACCACCAACGGTTCCTGGTACGCCTACTGCCCATTCCAAACCACATCGACCCAAAGAAACACTCTGACGCGCCATCTGAGGCAATGACACATGCCCACTGACAACTACGGCTCCTTCGTCATCAACGAAAATCTCATCGGGTCCGACCGCATTCAGCACAATGGCAAGCCCGTTGTAACCATCGTCTGACACCAACATGTTGCTGCCATTACCCACGATCAATACCTCTTGTACCGAATGTTCTCTCAGTACACGCGACACATGCACGAGATCCGCAAACGATGCCACCTCCGCAACAACAGCGCCATTTCCACCCACCCGATATGTAGTGCGTGACCCCAGAGAGCCATTAAGGAACGACTGCACTCCTGCGCCAACAAGAGCATCATGTACAACCTTCCATTGAGGCGCCACTGCACTCGGATTTGCCGTTGTCATGCACTCACCCGCTGAAGAATTTCAGTCGGCAAATTTCCGATGTCACCGCATCCCATACTGATGCACACATCACCTGACGAGAGATGTTCCAATACGGCCGTAATGACATCGTCCCGATGTGGCGCCCAGATCACATTCGCGGTGGGATGAGCAGAGGTAATTGCATCACTCACAAGTTTGCCGGTGACACCCTCAATCGGCGTAGTACCCGAAGCGTAGATGTCTGTAATGATCACCACATCTGCGTTTCGAAAACAGTTTGCGTATTCATGAGCCATCTGCGCGATGCGATGAAAACGATTTGGCTGAAATACAGCGATCACTTTGCCTTGACGTTGCGGGTGACCCGATGCCGCATGAACCACAGCACTAATTTCAGCCGGCAGGTGAGCGTAATCATCAATCAGCAGTGCACCGCGTGCGACACCATGCTCTTCAAACCTTCGCTCAACTCCACCGAAATGATTCACCACTGAAATCGAAGTTTCTATTTCAACCCCGTACACGTGGGCCATGGCAATTGCTGCTGTGCAGTTCAATGCGTTGTGCACGCCACGCAACGGCACAGTAACCGTGTGATCCGAGCCCGCAATACTCACAACAAATTTGCTACCAGCCGGTGTCTCTACAAATTGAGACACACGTACGTTGGCATCTGAAGAAGCGCCATAGGTGATGACTTTTGCTGGAACCGTCTCTGCACGCCCTGTATTTCCAACGATACGTTCATGTAAACGTGCACAACCGGGGTCATCGACACACAACACAACACAATGTGGTGAGCGATTCACAATTTCTGTAAATGCTGCATCGATATTTGAAGGGGTTCCGAAATAGTCAAGATGATCAATGTCGATGTTTGTGACAATGATGCTCTCAGTGGGGACTACTTCAGCTGTGCCATCACTTTCATCTAGCTCTACCACCATCACGTCGTCGATTCCAGATCCCGCACCTCTGCCAATGTCACGCACTTCTGCACCAACGACGTACGAGGGATCTTGTCCCCCTCCTCGCAACATCAAAAGAAGCAGTGCTGAAGTAGTGGTTTTCCCATGTGTTCCCGCGACTCCAATGACGCGATCGTTCATACATGCTGACCCCAACACATCACCACGGTGCAAAACCGTGATGCCACGAGCGCGCGCAGTCACCAATTCAATGTTGTCGTCGGCGATCGCGGTGGAGTACGTCACAATCTCTGCATCACGCACGTTCTCGGCACGTTGTCCCATAAACACCGTGACCCCGACGGAACGCAATGTGTCTAACACATCGGAATCACGAATCTCAGAACCCGACACAATGTGTCCCCGTTCGGCAAGGATGATTGCAAGAGCACTCATTCCGGGGCCTCCAACACCCACCACGTGTATACGTCGAGGAGTCGACAGATCAAGACGTGGCTGGGGCTCACGCGGATACTGACGAGGGCGAGTCATGTATCAACCCTCTTTTGTGTTGCGATCGTATGACACGCGTTTGATGAGATCGACCAAAGATGATCCTCTATGAATCTCACCCATTTCGTATGCCCGTGACGCCATGTCTTTACGGAGGGCATCATTTGACAGCAACGAACACACTTCTTTCCCCAAGAAACCATCTTTACATTCGCGTTCCGACATCATGATCGCTGCACTTGGGTCAGCCAACCAGCGAGCGTTCAACTCTTGATGATTATCTGCTGCATCTTTCCAAGGGACGACGATCGCTGCGACGCCCACTGCTGCGATCTCTGCGATCGTGCTTGCACCAGCACGACTCACCAACACGTCGGTCGCGGCATACAAATCTGCCATGTGATCGGTGTAAGAGATTCGGCGATACACAATGCCTTCCGGGACTTGAGGTTCTGGCTGTGATGCAAATCGGTCTCCACACACGTGTACAACCGCAACGTCCTTCATTTGTTGTGCGGCAAGCTGTTGCAGAATTGATTCGACAGAGTCATTGAGCAAACCAGATCCAAGTGACCCACCTACAACCGTCACGACGCGACAGTTCTCCGGAATGTTGTATTCACGACACGCAACAGGTCGCTGTGTTGTCCGATTGAGTTGACGTATTGCGCGACGGATGGGCGCGCCTACATGGCGAGCATTGCGAAGTTTTGAATCATCAAACGCCACCGCGCAACACACCGCGTAGTACTGCTGTTTTTTTGTTGCTAGTCCTGGGACACGGTCATAACTGACACACATCACAGGAATTCGAGCTTTTCGGGCCGCTCTCGCCATCGGTTCGCTTCCATACCCACCCACCGAGATCACGATGTTGGGATTCCATTTTCGAATCAATTCCGAGGCCAGTGATGTTGCATTGGACAATCGAAATGGGAGTAACAAGTTTTGAATCAATTTCGTGGGATGCCATGAACGCTGCAAACCAGAGATCGGAAGAAACGCCGAATCAACTGGGCTTGATTTCATCAACGTGTTTTCGATGCCACGTTTTGTGCCGACGTAGCGCAACATATCGGTCGGGTATCCGGCATCTTCCAACGCCTCGAGGATCGCCATCGCCGGGACTACATGTCCTGCTGTGCCACCACCTGTTACAACGGCAAAAACCATCGCACCACTATTTCATGTTGCGGGCGACGTTCAACAGCAGTCCTGCAGCCACCAATGACGTCATGAGCGAAGAACCACCGTAGGAAAGGAAGGGCAAGGTCAGACCGGTCAGAGGTAGTGAGCCCACAACACCACCAATGTTCACGATTGCCTGAATCGAGAACCACGCTGTGATGCCACTTGCGAGCAGAGTTCCAAACATATCTCGTGCACCAATGGCTACTTGCACACCAAAGAACGCAAGCAAGGCAAATCCGCCGATCACGGCAAGAGCGCCAACAAGACCTAGTTCTTCAGCGATGACTGCAAAGATGAAGTCGCTATACGAGAGCGGCAAGTATCCCCATTTACTTGTACCCGTTCCCACTCCCACTCCAGTTGGACCACCGTTTGCGATACTCAGCAACGATTGATACACCTGATACCCGGTGTGGCTCTTTGTGCTTTCGATGTCAAGAAATGCCATCCATCTCTGCCGAGCATTGTCTCGAACAGCAAGCACCAACACCCCGACAAATGCAAACATCGCACCAACACCTGCGACATAGCGCAGTGGCATTGCTGCCACAAAGCACATGGTCAACACGATGCCAGCAAAGATCACAGCAGCGCCCATGTCTTCTTGTGCAAAACACAGCACGACTGCAACACCCATTACTGACAACATCGGCCACAACGTGCGTCGAGGAACTGCGACGTATCGGTGTCGCTTTGAAATGAGATCGGCGCAGAACAAGATGACAGCCAGTTTTAAAAATTCTGATGGTTGGAAACTAAGAAAACCAAAGTTCACCCACGCTCGCGCACCGTTGACTTCAAGGCCAACTCCGGGAATGAGTGGCAGCAAATTGAGCAGCACCGCTCCCGCGAGAATAAACGACACATGTCGGCGAATTTCCGAATACGGACGACCGTATGAAAACACGAGGAATGCAATGCCTAAACCAGCAAACACCGCCTGGCGCTGAAACAACTTCCACGCTGATTCTCCACCCATAAACATCGACACCGATGACGACGACAACACCATGATGAGGCCGAGCAACGTGAGGGTTGAGACCACGATCATGATCCCGTAAAACGTGGAGTTCGGAGCTTGCATAGCAATCTTGCGCTGCTTGGCAAGACCGGTCCTCTGCAGAGTCGCAAGACGACGCTCACGAACGCTCATTGGGATTGGACGACTTGAGTCCATCCCCATTGATTCGCTACTCATTGGCTCACCTCCCGTCCTGCCCCAGTTGTGTCTGAGAAAAATGTGCGCACTGCGCGCTGAAAGTCATCGCCACGTTCGTTGTAGTTCTTGTACCAGTCGTAACTCGTGCACCCTGGCGATAACACCACGTCCACTCCTGGTGAAGCCATTGACGCAGCTTCTCGCACAGCGTCATCCATCGTCTGAGCCACAACGACATTGCAGACAGGCGAGAACGCACGTTTGATCACGTCTGCATCATCACCAATTGCAACGACGCCGACCATGCGCTGTGGCTCCGTTGCCATCGCGGTGAGATCAAGTCCTTTGTTACGTCCTCCAGCTATGAGCACCAGTCTTTCAAACGCACGGATAGCAGTGAGGGATGCATGTGGACTTGTCGCTTTCGAATCATCAAACCACCGAGACCCCGCAAAATCTCCAACGAGTTCGATGCGGTGATGGGCTGGTTGGAAATTAGAAAGACTGTTTTCGATCGAATCTGGTGCAATAAGTCCAGATTCCAATACCAATGCGCACGCCGCCAACGCATTTGTAATGTCATGCGGCATTGAACGCCATAACTGGTCAACGTGAGCCAACGTTCCGTGTGGTGATGTAAGCGTGTTGTTATTGACTGAGTAATCGCCACTCTGCAAACCAAACGTCACCACGCGTGCATCTGATGATCGCGCGACCGCGGCAATTTCATCATTCCCATCTGGTACGACCGCAACATCGCTTGAGCGTGCATGTCGCCATAGCTGAGACTTTGCATTGAGATAGTGAGCGCGGTCGGGGTGCCAATCCAAATGGTCGGGAGCAAAGTTCAACCATGTTGCCGCCTCACATCGAAAACGAGATATGTATTGCAGTCGAAAACTCGAACACTCAACAACGAACACGTCGTGATCCTCACCCAACGCTGCAATCAATGGAGTGTCGGTGTTCCCTACTTCACCTGCGCGCAGTCCGGCGCCACGAAGAAGTGTCGCGGCGATCATCGTTGTTGTGGTCTTGCCATCGGTTCCTGTCACACCAAGCATTGGTCGTGGCCCACCGTCGCGTTGTTGCTCCCATTCATAAGCAACATCTATTTCGGTTCGAATGGAAATCTTTGCGCGTGTGGCCGCCTCTATCACTCGATGACTCGGTGGAACACCAGGTGCGGGAATCAACGTGTCGACATCGCGCAATAGCTGTTGAATCTGGGTCTCACCTGATGCATAGAGCGGTGCGTCAATGTCGTCAGCGAACGCGAGCATCTCCTCAGAGATTGAATCGTCAGCAAGTCGTACCCCGTATCCACGTTCTGCAAACGCCTGAGCAGTTGCCCGACCAGCAATCCCTAATCCAAACACTGCAACGCGACGCATCAGCGACCTGCCCTCCCCATGTCAACGACATTGGTGAAGTCAGCGAGAAAGAGCGCAAGTGCCGCGGCAACGCATAATCCAGAGATAATCCAGAAGCGAATGATGACTGTTGTTTCTGGCCATCCTGACAACTCAAAGTGGTGATGAATTGGCGACATGCGGAACAATCGCTTCTTACGCCCAGATGCTTTGAACACTCCCATCTGAATAGCCACTGAACCTGCTTCCATCACGTTCAGTGCACAAATGAGCGGTAGCAACAAATGGGTGTTGGTGGTAACTGCAAGCAATCCGAGCGCTGCACCAATTCCTAATGCGCCAACATCGCCCATGAAGATGCGTGCAGGAGCGGCGTTCCACCACAAAAAACCTCCACACGCTCCTGCCATTGCTGCAGAGAACACCGCAAGATCAAGTGGATTAACAATGTTGTATAAACCTGGATTACGAAAACCCCAGTAGGCGATGAACGTGAACGCCAGAAAACCAAGCGTTGCGGAACCGGCAGCCAGACCATCGAGACCATCGGTGACATTCACAGCATTCGTCGTTGCCCACACCATGACCGACGTCCAGATCACCCACAGCGCCGGCGTGAGTTTCCACCCAGGCAGGTCAAAGCGGGTGAATGACAACGTCTCGCTCACTCCGGTTGCAGTTAGCAAGATGATCATCAGTACAACGACAAGACCAAATGTGATGTAGCCCTTTTTCTTCCACAAGATGCCGCGGTTGTGTGCTTTTCGAACTTTCAAGAAGTCGTCAAGAAATCCCATGAAGCCGAGAGCGAAAACCGCAACCCACATGATGATTGCTTGATCCGAAAACGCAAGACGATCACGAACGTGAGCAACTAACCATCCGAGAAAGCCGGCGAACAAGATTGCAATGCCACCCATAGTCGCTGTGCCCTGTTTGCCTATGTGGTGAACGGGTCCTCGGTCTTCGGTACCGAGGATGGGTTGACCTTTACCGATGTTCTCAAAAAATGTGATGAGGAAACGAGTGCCAATCAACGACACAAAGAGCGCTACCGCACCCGCAATCAATACTGCGATCACTGTGTCACCCCTTGCGTTGGTTGCAATAACTCAGAGGCAACACGAACATCATCAAACGGTGAGTGAACTCCTGCGATCTCCTGAGTGATTTCGTGCCCTTTGCCGGCGATCACGACGATGTCTCCGACATCAGCGCGGTGAATCGCTTCGCGAATTGCTTCGCGTCGATCTATTGACGACAGTATGCGCGCACGCCCACCCGCTGTTCCTGCCAGTACCTCATTAATGATGGTTTCAGGATCTTCGTCACGAGGATTATCTGATGTAACAATGACCAGATCAGCGATACCCGCCGCGACACGACCCATCAACGGACGTTTCTCTCGATCGCGATTTCCACCACAGCCAAACACGACAGTTAAGTGACCCTTTGTGAGTGCTCGCGCAGTCTTCAAAACTTCTTCCAAACCTTCTGGGGTGTGGGCATAATCAACAACAACATCAAAATCAACTGCTCCCGGCACGAGTTCAAAACGCCCACGAATCGGCTGTATATCATCGCACGCGCGAGCAATGTCTGCGGGTAAATACCCCAAACTTTGTACTGCTGTTACAGCGGCCAAAAGATTCATCATGGTGAAGGCACCGCCGATCGGCGCGTGAACTGTTACGTCATTCCAGCGAAATATTGTTTGTCGCGCTGATATCACAGCATCGTGCAGATCGCTAGAAGAAAATGGTGTGTGTGACAACTCCGTTATGTCGGAAATCATCAATCCATGTGGATCATCAACATTCACGACGGCACGATCTGCATACACCGGTTGAAATAATGACGCTTTGGCTTTGAAATATTCTTCCTGAGTCTTGTGATAATCAAGATGATCGTGTCCGAGATTCGTGAACACCACAACATCAAAGTGAGTGCCATACACCCGACCTTGCGCAAGTGCATGGGATGACACCTCCATCACAACGTGTGAGACACCAGCAGCCCTGCACTGGGACAACCGCGACTGCATTTCGACTGCCTCAGGAGTTGTGCGCTCTCCTGTGAGCGTGCCGAAGACTTGAACTTTGTTACCGAGTCCGCGGAGGATATCCCCGATCATGGATACGGTCGACGTTTTACCATTGGTACCAGTGACACCAACAATGATCAGATCATCTGATGGTCGATCAAACATCTCTGCCGCCAGCCATCCGATGACTTCGCGCACAGATGGCACTCGAATCTGTGCGATGTGATCGGGAATTGAAGAAACGAATTCTTCCACAAGCAATGCTCGTGCACCCCGTTTCACTGCTTCTGCAGCAAATTTATGTCCGTCAAAATGCTCGCCACGAATACAGCAGTACAAATCGCCTTGTTGCACATCCCGCGAGTCAGATGTAAGACCAGAGACTTCTATGTTGTCGTTACCAGCGAGGACAAACGACACATTCGACGGAAGAACACGGATGAGTTCAGCAAGAGTGTGCGGTCGTGGCGCTTCGGCGGTCATGACTCATTCCCGATCTATTGCCCCGTCGCCTGTGCAAGCTTCTTACATCCGGTGCCTGAACTCACTGGAGCAATTCCTAATTCATGCATCACAGTAGGTGTTAGCAGCGCAAAGACAGGTGCAGCAGCGGTACCACCGAAGCGGTCACGTGATTGAGCGTTTGGCTCATCAATACTGACGAGCATGGTGACTTTCGGATCCTCTGCTGGGAAGAAACCAACAAACGATGCGAAATACGAACGTGTTCCGTCGTCTGTGATGTAGGTGCCATTGTCTTGCACCTTGTAACCGGTACCGGTTTTACCAGCGACCGTCATTCCCTTGACTTGCGCCAAACTCGCGGTACCTGAACACACCACTTCCTGCAACAACTGTGTTGTCGTCGCAGCAGTCTCGGGAGTGATGACTGAGCGCGTAGCAGACGGAGCGGTCTCGACTAACTTCCCGTTCTTGTCAATGGTGCCCCGCACCAACTTCGGTGCGACGTAGGTTCCTTTGTTAGCGACGGTATTTACACCAGCAATCAACTGAAGAGCAGTTGCAGCAAAACCATAACCATAAGCAACGGTCATCTTCTCGGTGCCTTGCCATTCATATACGTCACGCAAGATTCCTTTTGACTCACCGGGATAACCCAGTCCGGTCTCTTGTCCAAAACCGAATGCCTGCAAGTACTCGTACTTGCGAACGTTCTTCATAGTGTCAGCGATCATTGCTGTGCCGAGGTTCGAACTACGCACCATGATCTCGCGTACATCCATCTTCATAAGACCGTGTGGCCATGCATCACGAATCACGAAGTTGTCCACTTCCATAATGCCAGGCACTTTGAATTTTGTATCGGGGGTGACATTTCCTTCATTCAATGCGGCACTAATACTGAAAATCTTGGCGACTGAACCTGGTTCGTAGGCTTCCACTGCACCGTAGTTACCAGAAGCGAGACGGGCTTTCCCTTCATCGTCACGACGTACGTTTGACATCGCGTAGATCTCTCCAGTTTTTGAATCCATCAAGATGATGGTCCCGCCTTTTGCACCAAGTTGCTCGACTCGTTGCAACAGCGCTTTGTCAGTGTGAAATTGCAGGGTCTTGTCAACAGTTAAGACAAGATCATCACCAGGCTTTGCTTCAGCAGAAGTACGAATGGCACCAGCGATCGAATTTCCACGACGATCCACTTGACGAACGACTTGTCCGTTATTTCCTAGCAGTAGATCATCAAACTGCAATTCAAGTCCAGAAGTACCGACACCATCTGGATCTGTCTTTCCGATAATTGCTTCTGCCACTCCGCCTTCTACAACACGTGCGGGTTCTGTGTATCCATGAACTCCGGGTATTGCCTGATCAAGAATTCCTTGTGCGACAGCCTTGTCCATGCCGCGAGACAGATACACAAACGCTGAACCAGGTTCTTGAAACTCTTTCAACAATGCATCATGTTTTTCCGGCGACAACTGAAGAAGCACGGCAATTGAAGCAGCTGCAGCAACTTTGTCTGGCATCTCACGTGGATCAGCAAAAAGTGTCGTGCGCGGCACCGACAATGCAAGCTCTTGACCGGTTCGATCAAAAATAACTCCACGAGGAGCGCGGATGGTCGTGAGTCGTGTGCGCTGATTGATAGAGGCTTCGAGATAGCCGTCGCGTTGAATTGTTTGGAGCATCACGACGCGAACCAGAACCGCAACCATGATGAGAACAAAGACCACAACGAGAAATCGCAACCGCTTCATCATTCGTTGATGGACTTGTTGCGATGTCTCTTTCTTAATCGCAGTCGGTGACAGAGCGCGTCGAAACGACTGTGGCAATCTTTTCGGGACATCGACCAAACTCAAATGGCGTTGTAGTGATTTCTTCTTTGGGGCATTTCTTGGTGCACTGCTCTGCGTTTTTTTTGGTGTAGTTTTCAGTGAAGTCTTTGATCCGGTTCTTGATCCAGATTTTGAACCAGCTCTTGTTGAAGTATCACGCGAACGCTGCGTCGATCCAGAGCGCGAACGAGATGTTGATTCAGTTCGCGAACGTTGTGTCGATGCATTTCGTGATGACGACCGATGTTGGCGCGTACGTCGTGAGGGATGCATCGTAGTAGCGGTCACGGTGCGACATCCACCTGTGACTTCAAACGACCAAATGTGTCAAGTGGGGATTCCACTGGCTTCACCAGATCCATGTCCACTTTTCCGAGAGTCTCAGCAACCTCTGCAGCGATAGCGGGCGGAACATCAATAAGACGAGCCCCCGAGGTGGGCACTAGGCCCATCGAACGTGCAGCATCAACCAACACGTCAGGCGACTGCAATCGTGCGCGTTCTGCGCGCAACTCATCAAAGTGATTCCGAGCACGAGCGAGGTCGTAGGTGAGATCATCCATTATCCGCTGCTGTTGAGCCATGTGGGTGCGAAGCGCTACAACACCAAACAAAGTTCCAAAGAACATCAACATCACGATGACAACGATCGCTATCGGACTACGACGCTTGGTGACGAGTGTGAGCGTGGGACGCTCTGATTTCTCAATCAGTGGATTCGGAAAACGAAATGCGACAGCCATGTTCGTCAGACCTGCGCCTTCTTTTCCACCACGCGCAAACGTGCAGAAGTTGAACGAGCGTTCACCGTGATCTCTTTGTCTGATGCAGTACGAGGTGCGCGCACACGAGCAACGAGGGACACTGCCCCACAACCACATGGCAAACCGGATGGACAGGTGCAACCACCGGTTTCTGCTTGACGCATCACGTCTTTGACGATGCGATCTTCTCCAGAATGAAAAGTAAGAACGGCAAGACGAGCACCGGGAGCCAGAAGCGCAATGACATTGTGAAGAGTTGATTCAAGAATTGCGAGTTCCTGATTCACTTCAATACGAATGGCCTGAAATGTCCGCTTCGCTGGGTGGCCACCACGGCGACGAGTGGCAGCGGGTATCGCGGTGGTTACCACCTCAGCAAGGTGAAGAGTGGAACGAATCGGTCGAGATGCAACAATGGCGCGCGCAATACGATCAGCAAATCGTTCGTCGGAGTTCTCTGCGATGATGCGAGCAAGTTGGTCTTTGTCGTAGGTGTTCACCACGATGTCTGCGGTTAGGTCTTGAGTGCGATCCATACGCATGTCAAGTGGACCTTCCAGTCGATATGAGAAGCCACGCTCCGCAACATCAAACTGTGGCGAAGACACGCCAAGATCAAATAGTGCGCCAGCCAACTGTGTGATTCCAACGGAAGCACACACTTCGGAAATGCGATTAAACCGCGCGCGTCGGAGGGTGACGCGCGCGGAAAACTCGGCAAGGTTCTCAGACGCTGCCGCGAGCGCAGTGTCATCTTGATCGATACCTAAAAGTGAAATGTTTGGGTGACGTTCCAGCAGTGCACGCGAATGACCAGCACCGCCGAGTGTCGCATCAAGAAACACTCCGTTAGAAAGTGCGCTGAAGACGTCACAGATTTCGTCCACCATCACGGATGCGTGAATGAACGATTGCGCATTCATGCCGACGTCGGTCCTTGGCAGTCCCCCGGACAGCAAATGCCGTTCGGATTTCTCCCCGATACGTGCGCGATGACAGCGGGCGGAGTTGGAGCTGGCCACCGTGCCATCCGGGAGACTGCCAAGGACCGATAGTCCAAGGCGACCATGACGTGAAATTTCTGAAATACAAACACCTGAAGTGAGGAACCGAGACAACGTTGCATTGCTCATTCGTCCCCTCCGGCAATCTGTTGCGTGCCGGCTGCAGTCACTCGTTCGTGACGAGCGGGGTCCCAAATTTCAACGCGATCGAATGAACCAGCGACGATCACTTTGGTGTTCAATTCGAGACCTGCGTACTCGCGCAACTTCTCATCCAGATTGACGCGACCCTGAGCATCAACTGTGACTTCGATTGTGTTAGCTGCGAGCGCGCGCTGTTGATTGCGATCAATTTCACCTGAGCGCACTTTGTCGAGCATTTCCTGAGCGACTTGTTCGAACGCTTCAGCGGTGAGGACGTCGACACATTTGTCCTGGCCGAATGCGAGGTAGCACCGTGGTTCGAGGCGGGGACGAAATGCAGCAGGCAGAGCAAGCCGACCCTTTGGGTCTAATTGGCGCTCGTGCACTCCAACAAACACTGTGGTTCTCCGCTCCGTGGAGCGCCCGCCGCCCCACGGAGATAACCATAATCCCCACTACCCCCCACTGTCAACCATTTCCCCCCACAAATCCCCACATCTTCCCCCACTGCCCCCACTAGTCCCCCACATGTGGTGCTTTAGGCAATCGCACATCCCGCAACAGCGATGAGATATCCGCCGCAGGAGCGCAGAGACAAGGAAAGACAGACCTAACCAGTTTGGGCACGTAGCCGCGTACGCGGATGCAGGTGATTAGGAGTGATTGAGATCGCGGGCCAATGCCGACACGATCTGTTCAGGCGAAGCAGTGATACCCACGTCGTCAAGACCACATCCCAAATGATGCGACGATGACAGGTCGCCGTAGCCCGTCACGAAATCAATCCAATCAGACGACCACGTGGTGTACACCGCGCACTGAAAGCGAGCGCCCTGTCGATTGCGACGTTGGCTAATGCCAACTATTTTCTTATCGCCCATCTTCTTGTCAGTTAGACACACTTCTCCTGGTGCGCGACCAGCAAAACACACCGCATCAGATACAACACTGCGCACCATTGCACCTCTATGCACGACAAATGGCGTTGTCGAGGACAATTGTGACAAGACACGTGCCCACGCCTCCCCCAGCCACAACATGCTCGCGCTGACGTCATCTGTCCACCACGGATGGTCACGTGGCAACGTCACATCGATCCACAACGCAGTGTCATCAACAAGCACGGCACCACCACCGGTGCGTCGCTTGAACACGTCAAATCCGCCATTGTGGGCGGCAGCTATGTCAACGACATCATCTCGTTGAGACGACCCGAGCACTATTGCTGGTGATTGTGTACGAACAAACCACAACTCAGTCGACATTGGTAGGTCGCGACCATGAAAATCACGCGCGGATCCATTCCATTCATGCACTTGCCACATCATCAATACGGAGATGACTAACTAGCTTGCGCGAGATATGGTTTCCATTCCTCTGGAACACGGGTGACAGAGAAACTGATCCATGCGAGTTCTCTTGGTGCATGAGGTTTCACCAGCAATTCCATGCCTGCTTCTTCTGGCGTGCGATCACGCTTTCGAAGATTGCAGGGACGACATGCTGCAGTGACGTTTTCCCACACATTTTTGCCACCTCGTGAACGTGGCAAGACATGATCAATGCTGTCGGCGTGATCACCGCAGTACGCGCAACGATGATTGTCGCGTTGGAATACAGCACGTCGTGACAACGCAGTGTGTCTGCGATACGGAACCTTCACCACGTAACGAAGCCTGATGACAGTTGGCGCACTCATCGCAAAGCGTTCGGCACGAAATTGCTCGTCGCTTTCTTCAACAATGTCTGCTTTGTCTGCGAGTACAAGACATACGGCACGACGCCACGAGACGACACTGAGCGGTTCGTACGTGGCGTTAAGTACGAGCGCGCTCTTCATGGGACTACCGCCGTCTCTCGCGGGTCCGTGCAACACCGACGTGTTGTGTCATACATGCGCTTGAAGGCATGTCGCATATCATCGCGTGTGATTCCACTCTTTGCACCACCTCAGATAGTCCAGCACATCTTCGGTGCGGATGGGAGCCACATGCGCCCCATGTTGTCCGCCGTACTGGGTGACGTAGCGAAAATCCATGTAGGCCGCACTCGGGCGAGGCAAAAACGGCCAGCGTTTCCACCATCCGGTCGGCGCCAGTCGAATGAGCTGCACAAGCGCAGTTACCCACAAAGACGGCCGACGCACCACGGCCCACACAACTGCACCCGACATCATGTTGCGCGAGGCTCTTTCGGAAGACCAAGGACCATCTCGCCAACGATGTTGCGCTGGATCTGCGATGAGCCTGCATAGATGGTGCCGGCGCGGGCATTGAGAAACGTACCCACCCAACTGTTTGTTGAGTTCGGTGCACCCTCAAAGTCAGCACCAAATGCAGTTTGTGGCAACTGACCCGTTGGCGCCATTGCGTCAGCGCCGATGATGTCAAGGCTGAGCTCAGTCACGATCTTGTGATACTCGCTCCAATACAACTTGAACATGCCAGCGTCGGGACCGGGATGATGTCCGGCCAAGTACTTCGTCAGCTGACGCATTCCCAAGAATCGCATGATGCGTACTTGTTCGTAACACTTCATCATGCGCTGTCGAATGATCGGATCTTTGTCGGCGCCACGCTCTTTCGCGAGAAGGAACAACCGATCCATTTCCGCTTGGTAACGAATTGGCATTGTTGCTGCTGACGAACCACGTTCAAATCCGAGCAATGTCATTGCCACTGCCCAACCGTTATTGATACCGCCGACAACGTTGTCTTTGTGAGTTGTCGCATCGGTGTAGAACACTTCATTGAATTCGCTCTCGCCAGAAATCATTTTGATAGGACGAACTTCGATTCCTGGCTGTCGCATGTCGACGAGCAAGAAACTAATGCCTTTGTGGCGTGGTGCGTCCGCATCTGTTCGCGCAAGAGTGAAGATGTGATCAGCAAGGTGTCCGGCACTCGTCCAAATCTTTTGACCGTTCAATATCCATTGATCACCATCAAGAACACCCTTCAGACCAAGATTGCTGAGGTCGGATCCGGCGTTTGGCTCGCTGAATCCCTGGCAATACACATCTTCGTTATTCAACAATCGTGGCAAGTGATACTTCTTTTGTTCTTCTGTCCCCCACCGCAACAATGTGTTGCCCAACATATGAATGTTGAACACATCATTTGGTCCACCAGTCGGCACTCCAGCACGAGCAAATTCTTCAGCGATGATCACTTGCTCGAGTTCCGACATACCGCCACCGCCGTATTCGGCCGGCCATCCAGCTGCGAGATATCCGGATTTTCCGAGAGTGACACGCCAGTGCGACATGAACTCGCGCACCTCGTCGGGACCAAGACGACCCATGCCTTTCCAACCAGCGGGTAATTCGTCTTTCAAAAACTCGCGAACGGTGAGACGAAATGATTCAGCATCGACACTGTATGTGGGGTTCATAGCCTCACACAGTAGTGGGACTCGTACTTGCGTCCACGAAAATCACGCAATTGGCCGACAACGGCCACTAAAAATTATGGGCGAGGAAAACGGTCACGTAAGCGCGAAGAACTCGCTGCTCGCGCACCACGTAGCGACTGTGCAAGGTCTTGCACACCAGCTTTACCAATGAGGCGTACCTGTCGTTCAATAATGAGCGCACACCCGAGCATCCACAAAAACCCTGCGAAAGAAAGCAAGAAGTGCACCTGTAGTGCAACGACCATGATCACGAGGCCAGCGAGAACACCAAGAATTGCCCAACGCATTGTGCGTGCTGAATGGCGATACAGACCCGATGGCGACACGGCTTGTGCGAACCGTTCGTCGGTCTGCAGTTGCTCTTCGATTTCGCGAAGGATGCGTTGCTCTTCATCTGACAATGCCACGTGCCCATCTTTCCACCTTCTGGACCAGAACTCAACGCGCGCCCAAACATAGGCGGGGTTTTTCGGTCACTGAACAGGCTCTGCGGGCCCGAAAGGGTTCTCGCCAGCGTCATCTGTGCCCAGCGAACTCGCGGGTTTGATCGCACTTCGTCCGAACTTGGCAACGATCGAATCGACAGCTTGAGAGGCTTCGCTCCACTGGTGTTCCACTGAGACTGCGCGGTCTGTTGAAGATGCAGTGGAATCCGCACTTCCAAATTCATCCATATCAAATAGCGACTGTTGTTCCGCGCGCCCATCGGTTGACACCAACTTTGAGGCGTGCACCCCAAGCAAACGAACGCCCTGCGAGGGATCTATGTCGTCAAACAACGGCCAGAGCAATTCCACCATCGCCGGCGCTGTCGACAGTCCGTGGTGCGTTGACACAGATCGCGTGATTGTATGAAACGTTGAGAACTTCACTTTGAGCGTCAACGTCATTGCTGTGAGTTCGCTACCGCGCACCCGTCGTGCTACAGACTCACACAGACGTACAAGGTGTGGACGAAGTTCATCTACCGAATGAATGTCAGCGGAAAAGGTTTCCTCATTACCAATTGATTTCGCGTTGCGTTCTGGCTCGACGGGACGATCATCGATGCCATGTGACAGTGCGAACAGGTGACTTCCGTGAGCATTGCCAAGAGCGTGTTGTAGTAACTGTTCATCACACTCTGCGAGTTGACCGACTGTGTTGATGCCGATGCGCGACAACTTCTCGCGTGTTGCCGGCCCAACTCCCCATAACGCCGACGCCGGCAACGGATGCAAAAACTCAAGTTCGTGGCCGTGCTCGACAACAAACACCTGATGACCCGGGTCAATGCGTTGAGTTGTTGCTCGAGGCTTGGCATGTTCTGATGCGAGTTTTGCAAGAAACTTGTTTGGAGCCACTCCAACACTGCATGAAAGTTGACACGTATCGGCAACGTCTTTACGAATCTTCCATGCGATGTCGACAGCGGATCCCCACAATGTTTGGCTTCCTGTTACATCTAGAAACGATTCATCAATTGACAACTGTTCAACAAGAGGTGTGTACTTCGTCAGCAATGCAACAACTTGTTGACCAACTTCTGCATAGTGCCCGTGATCAGGAGGAAGGAAGACTGCATGTGGACATAAGGCACGTGCACGTGATGAAGCCATTGCAGAATGCACCCCGAATTGTCTGGCTTCATACGACGCCGCTGCAACAACCCCACGATTCCCACTTGCCCCTACGACAACGGGAAGACCTACTAATTCGGGATGGCGCAATAGTTCCACCGATACATAGAACGCATCCATGTCCACATGAAGAATGAAACGTTTCGTATCCACGACGTCACTGACGATAGTGGAGCCCTACTATATGGGCGTGACGTCACCGGATAACTCCCCACTCTCTGCACTACCTTCCTCAACTGCTCGCATACTCGCGTTCATCGCAATTTGTGTTGGCGGTGCGGCTGGTGGTCTTATCGGATACGCGCTTGCTGACATTCAATGCACGGGCGACTGTGGTCTTCCACTTGGTCTTGGCATTTTCATTGGCAGCGTTGTTTCCGCCGCCGGCACCGCTGTTGTTTCAGTACTCGTGTTACGCGCACTTGGTGAATGGCGTGAGTTGGCATCACGATGACATCACTTGATGAACGGCGATCGCTGTGTGACCTTGCAGAGACCCTTGCTCGTGAAGCAGGAGACCTTGCACTCGCCGGACGCAAAGCTGGACTCTCCGAAGTACGCACGAAGTCAACCGCTACCGACATGGTGACCGAGTTTGATCACGTGTGTGAAAACGTCATCACTAATGGACTACGCAATGCTCGGCCACATGATGCGATTGTTGGCGAAGAGGGCGCCAGCGATCAAGGGACATCGGGGTTGACGTGGTACATCGATCCCATTGACGGCACAACAAATTTCTACTTTGACCTGCCGAATTGGGCAGTCTCAATTGGCGTAGTCGATGATGAGGGTCCGCTGGCGGGGGCTGTGTATGTGCCGGCGCTCGGAGAGATGTTTACGGGCGCTCGTGGGCTTGGAGCGTATGTCAACGGCGAACACATATCGGTGCGTGACAATTCGCTTCTTACCGATGCACTCGTGTGCACAGGGTTTAGTTATGCACCTGAGCGTCGGCTACGTCAAGCACGACGAGTTGCAAACATAGTGCACAAGGTGCGAGATGTTCGTCGCTTTGGTGCCGCTGCAATTGATCTGTGTTTTGTTGCCTGCGGAAGACTCGATGCATATTTCGAGGAGTTCTTGCATCCGTGGGATCTCGTTGCCGGAGGAATCATTGCGACAGAAGCCGGTGCTGTCATCACCAATTTCTCGGGCGGCATTATGGAACCACGTGAAGTTCTCGCATCAACACCTGGCGTACACAAAGAACTCGTCGCGCTGCTTGTTGAAGCAACCGCGGCATTGGGTGATGCGGAATCTGATTCTCTTTTGTGACATGCAATCGTTAAGGATCAAACCGTGAGTGTTGTCCTTGCAATTGATGCGGGAACGACTGGCGTACGAACGCGCGCCGTCTTCGATAACGGCACACCGTCAATCGCGTCGTACAGGGAATTCCCACAACATTTTCCTCGACCGGGTTGGGTGGAACATGATGCACGCGATATCTGGGATGCAGTGCACGCCACCCTGGTCGACGTCGCGCGACAAATCAATCAACCAATCGCAGCAATTGGAATTACAAACCAGAGAGAGACCGTTCTTGCATGGAACAAGTCAACAGGCGCTCCGTACGGTCGCGCCATCGTGTGGCAGGACCGCCGCACAACTGAGATGTGTGAACAACTTGCGACGCATCTTCCTCTCGTTCGAGAAACAACGGGCTTAGTTCTCGATCCGTATTTTTCAGCAAGCAAAATCTCGTGGCTACTGACCCACTCTGAGATCCCGATTAACGAAGACCTTGCAATCGGCACTATCGACTCATGGATCGCCTGGAACCTCACATCTGGTTCATCGTTTGTTACTGACCCATCGAATGCGAGTCGCACAATGTTGTGTGACATCAAGTCACTGCGATGGAGCAGTGACATGTGCTCGCTCTTTAACGTCCCACAATCTGCGCTACCCGAAATAGTTCCCTCTTCTGCACGCATCGGCACCACTTATGGAGTCACTGGTGTCGCTGATGGTATTTCCATTTCCGGAATTGCAGGCGATCAACAAGCTGCGCTTTTTGGTCAAGCATGCACACAACCAGGCATGGCAAAAAACACGTATGGCACGGGCAGTTTCGTCTTAATGAATGTCGGCCATGAATGGCCCGGAGTTCACGATGGCATGTTGACCACCGTTGCGTGGCTGATCAATGACGTACCTACGTATGCATATGAAGGTTCTATTTTTGTGACCGGAGCGGCCGTTCAATGGTTGCGCGATGGTCTTGGCATTATCTCGTCATCATCAGAAATAGAAGGGCTCGCCTCCACTGTGTACGACGCAGATGGAGTGTTCTTTGTTCCTGCATTCGCTGGTCTCGGTAGTCCGTGGTGGGATCCTCATGCACGTGGTGCAGTATTTGGCATTACTCGTGGAACCACAAAAGCTCATCTCGCGCGTGCTGCGATAGATGCGATGGTGTTCCAAACTAAAGATGTCATTGACGCGATGACCGCGACGAACGGATTGTCACTGTCGGAACTGCGCGTTGATGGTGGTGCCGCAATGATGAACACGATGCTGCAGATGCAAGCAGACGCAATCGGCGTGCGCGTACTGCGCCCCGTAGCACCGGAATCAACCGCAATGGGAGCTGCCTATCTGGCGGGGCTCGCAGAGGGTGTGTGGTCAAACATCGATGAGATTGCTTCACTATGGCAACTTGATGTTGCTTTCGAACCACATCGCAACGCGGCGATAAGGGAGCAACACGGACAATGGCTACGTGCAATTGAGCGATCGCGTCACTGGCTTGATTAGCGAACCAATGAACTGATCGACTAACAACCAGTCAGTTTGGGCAGTCCGCGCTTCAAATTAGAGATGCCTTGGCGGATGCGCTGTTCATTTTCAATCAGAGCAAAACGCACAAATCCCTCTCCCCCGGGACCGAATCCGACGCCGGGTGACAACGCGACTTCTGCTTCGCGTACGAGATGGGAACAAAACTCGACAGAGTTCATGTGTTGATACGGCTCAGGTATTTGAGCCCACACAAACATTGAACCCTTTGGTTTTGGAATGTCCCAACCGATGCGTGCAAGGCCGTCAATTAATGCATCACGACGCGAGTGATAGGCAGCACAAATCTCATGCGGATAATCGGATGCTTCGTTCATGGTCACCGTTGCTGCGATCTGAATTGGTTGGAAAGTTCCGTAGTCGAGATAACTCTTGAGCTTGACGAGTGCCTGAACCACTTCACGATTACCCACCAAGAAAGCCACGCGCCATCCGGCCATAGAAAAACTCTTAGTCATCGAGTACAACTCGACAGCACATTCTTTGGCGCCTTTTGCTTGCAAGATTGATGGCGGTTTGTGACCATCGAACCCAATATCGGCGTAAGCGAAGTCGTGTACGACGATCATCTCGCGTTCACGACAAAAATCAACCACACGCTGCATGAAATCAAGATCAACCGTTGCACCAGTGGGGTTGTGTGGGAACGAGATGACTAACACTCGAGGCTTTGGCCAACCAACGTTGTAGGCGGTTTCAAGATTGTTAAAAAAGTCTCCGGCGAAATCTTCTCGCGCTAATGGATCAGACAAACTGCGCATCGGCACTTGTCGAAGGTCTGCACCAGCGAACAATGGTCCATAAATGTGAATTGGATAACTCGGACTAGGAACAATCGCTGCGTCACCTCGGTCAAGCAACACCCACATGAGGTGACTAAAACCTTCTTTGGATCCAATTGTGTTCGTGATCTCTAATTCAACATCAAGATCAACATCCCAATTGCGTTTGTACAACGCTGCGACTGCCTCGCGAAGTTTTGGCAAACCGCGCGACACTGAGTAGCGATGGTTGCGCGCATTGTGTGCTGCTTCAGCAAGTTTTTCCACCGCGATCTCAGGAGACGGTAAGTCGGGGTTTCCAAAACCGAGGTCGATTACATCAACGCCAGCGCGACGCGCTTCCGTCTTCAAACCATTGATGATGGTGAAGACGTATGGGGGCAGATTGGTAATGCGGCGAAAATCCATCGGGGGCAACCTTATTGGAGAGCACCGAGCAGCGCACTGCCAATTGCCCCAGCATGCTCACCCAATTGAGCCGGGACAACGTCTGGCAGCTCGCGCGTGCCAGCGCCGTAGGCGTATTCGCCGAGAAAACGTGCAACCTGTGCGAGAAAAACGTCACTTGTTCGCACAAGTCCACCGCCAATCACGATCATGGTGGGGTCAAGTGCATTGGTCAGTCCGGCGAGCCCCCGACCTACCCAACGTGAAAATTCTTCCACCACGTCACACGCGCTCTTGTCTCCATGCATTGCTCGTGCCATCACTTCTTCACCGTCAATACCGCCAGACAGTCGACGTAATCCGCTTCCAGACGCATACATTTCCCAACATCCGTGCTGGCCGCACGCGCACTGTGGTCCATCAATATCCACGATGATGTGACCAAACTCTCCGGCATGACCATGAGCACCGCGCTGCAATTGTCCACCGGCAACAATCCCTCCACCGATGCCTGTCCCGAACGTCACGATGATCGCATCACTCGCACCGCGAGCAGCACCAACTTGCCATTCGGCATATGTTGCAGCAGTGGCATCATTATCAACACGTACCGACATATTGAGTTGTTGCGACATCGTGAATGCAACAGGAAGATCAACAACATCAGCGATGTGTGGTGATGCGCGAAAAACGCCATCAAATGTGACGAGACCGGGAAGACCTACACCAACAGACACATCGGCTGTGTCCGCTTTCGAGTTACACAACTCAGACACCATTTGACACAACGCGTCAACAAGATCGTGGCCCGACGGTGTTGGATATCTAATAGACGCCACAATGGCATCGGCATCATCAAGGACAACACCGAGACATTTGGTGCCTCCTACATCAATGCCAACTCGTGTCTTGCGACGAGTCACGATTCAGCGCGAGCTTTGAGTTCCTTCACGCTGTCAAGAATGCGCGCTTCGGCACGACGCTTCACGAAACCGGGCAATGGAATCACCAACTCGATGTCGAGTTCATAAAACACTTGAGTGCCGCCATCGACTTCTAAAAATGAGTACGCACCGTTCAGGGATCGCATGATGTCACCGTCTACCAGACGCCAAGACACGCGGTTTGGTGCCTCGGAATAGTCGTACTTCAGCGTGTAATGAGTGCTACGTCCGAGAGCAGACGCACGAAACTCCACTTCAGTTGCACGACCTTGTTCATCGCGTTCGCGCACCTTGGCAAGCTTCACATCTTTTGCCCATTCTGGATATGCCTCGAAATCGAGCACCACCGAGACGCACTTGTCGAGCGGAGCATAAATAAGTGTGGTCTGTGCTGCCCTGTCAGTCATACCTATACATCTTGCCCGTTCTCATCACCCACATCGGACACCCTTGACGGTTTGTCAATAATGCGCGGGCGAAAAGTGCCGTGAACAGCACCCCATAGACCGCTTAAACCAAGCCCAAGCATCGGCACCAGGATGCCAAACGCAAGAGTGCTACCTGGTTTTCCATCGGTTGATGGCCGCGATAACGCGGTGCCGAGCGCAACGCCGCATTGCACACCAAGTAGCCAGTTCATGAGTCGAGACACTGGGAGTGGCGCAACGCCATCCATCAGAAAATATAAAACTGCGACACCAATCTCGTCTTCACGGCTCCGCTGTACCGCACTCCAATAGCCCCAAAGAAATGAAACGACTCCAACTGTGAAACACACGAGCGAACCAACAACTGCGATCGAAGTGAACGGTTGGTCAAAAACGATCGCCGCGAGAGATGAAAAGACAATGAAGACAATGGTCAGCACAACATTGGTTTGCACAATGAGGCGACCCTTGTTGGGAATCTGA
>Ga0315900_10002407_pt1 | contig 28604 bp, 26 predicted proteins | sample LakEriMetagenome_FD_203521 | JGI IMG/M metagenome (GOLD analysis project Ga0315900, IMG submission 203521) | Freshwater fungal communities from buoy surface, Lake Erie, Ohio, United States - Buoy 12 MA114 | ecosystem: Environmental > Aquatic > Freshwater > Lake > Lake biofilm | place: USA: Lake...
CTTGCTGGCCCAGACGGTGGTAATGGTGGTCGCGGTGGTGACGTAATTTTGGTAGTAGATAACTCAGTTACAACTCTCATTGACTTTCATCACCGGCCACATTGCGTAGCAACTGCAGGAAGAGCAGGTCATGGTGATCATAAGAATGGCTCTGACGGCGATGATCTAATTCTTAGAGTTCCAGATGGCACCGTGATAACAACTCAAGACGGTGAGTTCATTGCAGATTTAGTAGGAGATGGCACCAGATTCTTACTCTTGCAAGGTGGCCGTGGCGGTCTAGGTAATGCGTCGCTATCTTCTAGTAGGAGAAAGGCTCCTGGATTTGCATTAAGAGGTGAGCCAGGCAATCACGGCAATTTTGTCTTGGAACTTAAATCCGTAGCGGATGTGGCATTAGTTGGTTATCCAAGCGCAGGCAAATCAAGTTTAATTGCAGCTGCTTCTGCTGCTAGACCAAAGATTGCTGACTATCCGTTCACGACACTTGTTCCAAATCTTGGAGTTGTTGCTATTGAAGATCACACCTACACCATTGCTGACGTTCCAGGCCTAATTCCTGGAGCAAGTGGTGGCAAGGGATTGGGATTAGAGTTTCTAAGACATATTGAACGTTGTTCTGTAATTGCACACATCATCGACACTGCAACTTTGGAAACTGACCGTGATCCAGTTGCTGATTTTGAAACCATCGAGAACGAATTAGCAATTTATGGTGGCTTAGAAGATCGCCCACGAGTAATTGTTTTGCACAAAATCGACATGCCAGATGGCAAGGTGTTGGCCGACATGGTTATTCAGCAATTTGTGGACAAGGGCCTTAGAGTCTTTCAAGTATCTTCGATTACTAAATTAGGGCTTCGAGAATTACTACTGGCTTTGGGTTCAATGGTTGATCAACTTCGAGAAAACAAACCAGCACCGGCTCGAACTCGAATTGTTATTAGACCAACTGCTGTTAATGAGAGCGGCTTTGTGGTTAAGCGGGTTGGCGATGCCTTTGAAATTATTGGTGATCGACCAGAGCGTTGGGTTAAACAAACAGACTTTAATAACCAAGAAGCCGTTGGATATCTAGCGGATCGACTAGCTCGATTAGGTGTTGAAGCAGAACTGACCAAGTTAGGTGCTAAGCCTGGGGCTGAGGTTGTTATTGGTGCGGGTAAAGATGCCATAATTTTTGATTGGGCTCCAGCTATCCCAATGGGGAACCCAATGAACAGTCCTCGAGGAACTGATTTGAGGTTTGCTCAGGTTCCGTATGAACCAATTGTTGAGGATGATGACGAATGAGCACTCGACTAGATATCAAAAATGCTAAACGGTTAGTTATCAAAATTGGTTCATCATCTTTAGGCTCAATCACTGGTGGATTAAATGTGGAACGCATCAATCGAGTTGTGGCAGCAATCGCCGAAATAAGAAAAAGCAATACTCAAGTTGTGTTGGTATCTAGTGGGGCAGTGGCGGCAGGTTTAAGCCCACTAAAGCTCAACTCACGACCAACAGATTTGACAACCCAACAAGCTGCGGCCAGCGTGGGCCAAAGCCTATTGATTGCTGAATATGCCAAGGCTGCTAAAGAGCATGACATTGTGGTGGGTCAGATCTTGTTAACCCAAGATGACATTACGCGCCGAAACAACTATCGCAATGCAAAAAGCACTTTTGATGCGTTACTGAGTATGGGTGTGCTACCCATTGTTAATGAAAATGACTCAGTAGCAACCAGTGAGCTTCGATACGGTGACAATGATCGAATTGCAGCGCTGGTCACACACTTAGTTGGAGCTGATGCGCTTGTTTTATTGAGTGATGTTATTGGCTTATTTGACGGACCACCAGAATTTAATACTTCTAAGCAGATATTTGAAATCACTGGCTCTGCTGATTTAGCTGAGGTGCAGGTTGGTGGCACTGGCAAATCAGGTGTTGGCAGTGGCGGCATGGCTTCCAAGATTGAAGCTGCAGCAATTGCTGCAGCTGCGGGTGCTCCCACACTTTTAGCTCATGTTGATATGGTGCAAGATGCTCTAAGTGGCGCAGAAATTGGAACTTTGTTCCATGCTACAAAATCAACCACAAACGCACGTTCCCTTTGGTTGGCTCATGCCAGTGTGGCCAGAGGAAGCCTGCAAATTGATGCGGGAGCAGCCAATGCATTAACAACTCGAGGTGCATCACTGTTAGCAGCTGGTGTGATTTCGGTTCAAGGCATCTTCTTGGAAGGTGACCCGTTAGATCTAGTGGTAGATAGTGGTGAGGTTGTGGCTCGAGGGCTTTCTAGTTTTGATAGCGATGACTTGAGCCAGATGGTTGGAAAATCTAGTGATGAATTAGCGAAGTCATTAGGGCCAGACTTTGCCAGACCTGTGGTGCACCGAGATGACTTAGTGCTGCTAGGGGCAAATTCGAATACGCTGGACTCATGACTGATGCCAAAGAAGCAGTGCTTGCTGCTGCGAAATTAGCAAAAAATGCTGCTCCAGCTTTAGCTATTGCTAGCACGGAAACCAAAAACAAGGCATTAAAAGCAATCGCTCAAAGTCTGATAGATAACTTGGATCAAATCATTTCGGTAAATCACAATGATTTAGAAAAAGCAAAGAATGACGGAGTATCCGATTATTTGATTGATCGTTTAATGCTTGATGAAGATCGAATCAGACAAATTTCAGAGGCCGTATTGGAAGTAATTGATATTCCAGACCCAATTAACACTGAGATTAGATCCTGGACGCAACCTAATGGAATAAGAATTAAACAAGTGCGGGTGCCCATTGGAGTAATTGCCATGATTTATGAGGCAAGGCCAAACGTAACAGTTGATTCAGCGGCTCTTTGTCTAAAAAGTGGCAATGTAGCCTTCTTGCGTGGTTCATCTAATGGTGATGCTACTAATGAATTATTCGTTCAGTTAATGCGTTCAGCAGTAGTTAGTGCGGGGTTGCCAGCAGACTGCATAGTGAAAGCACCTGGAACAACTCACGCGGCTGTTGAGCATATTTTGAAAGCCCGTGGATTGGTTGACCTAGTGATCCCTCGCGGGGGAGCAGCCTTAATTGAGAATGTGGTAACCAATTCGATCATTCCAGTTATTGAGACTGGAATTGGAAACTGTCACATCTACATTGATGCAAACTGCGATGTGGATATGGCAGTAAATCTAGTTGTTAATTCCAAAACTCAACGCGTTAGTGTTTGTAATGCAGCCGAAACGATGTTGGTGCATAAAGATGCCGCCAATAAGGTGCTACCAAAGTTATTAGAGGCACTCAAAGCCAAAGGGGTAACCTTGCACGCAGATAAACAAATGGCTAAATTTGCGAAAGATGCAGGCATTAATTATGCCGATGTTTTGGAAGAGGATTGGCATACTGAGTATTACAGTCTTGATATCGCAGCAGGCATCGTAGATTCATTTGATGCAGCTTTGAGTCACATTAGGAAATACTCGACTGAACACACTGAATTGATCATCACGAATGATCCAGTAAATGCTGCCAGATTTACAAATGAATTGGATTCAGCAGTGTTGTTGGTTAATGCTTCTACTAGGTTTACTGATGGTGGTGAGTTTGGCTTTGGAGCCGAAATTGGGATCTCTACTCAAAAACTACACGCCCGTGGACCTATGGGATTAGTGGAATTAACCTCTTACAAGTACATAGTCACTGGGGATGGCCAGGTTAGATCTTGAGATTCGATAGCCTTAGCCAGTTGGTTAATAAAGGGGAGATTGTGGTTGCACAATTCATTGCAGCAGAAGGTGAAGCCGTTTATGAATTACCTTGGACACCTTTGCAATATGGGATAGCTGCCATGGCGATTTTCACGCTAATTGCTTGGGCAGTAACCAGAATGAACAGAGATCGTTAATGGTCTATGCGCTTGATCCCAGCACCAAACGCCTAGGGATCATGGGTGGAACTTTTGATCCAATCCACCACGGACACTTAGTTGCTGCTTCTGAAGTAGCACACAAGTTTGGTCTAGATCAAGTTGTTTTCGTGCCAACTGGTCAACCTTGGCAAAAAGAAGTTGAACATGTGACAACTGCTGAGCATAGATATCTCATGTCAGTGATTGCTACAGCCAGCGATGAACGTTTTGAGGTAAGCCGAGTTGATATTGATCGACCAGGCCCAACCTTCACAGTTGACACCTTACGAGATTTGCGTAAAAGTTTAGGAAATGATGTCGAGTTCTTCTTCATAACAGGGGCAGATGCACTTTCAAAGATTTTGACTTGGCGCGATCACGAAGAAGTAGTAAAGATGGCCCATTTGGTTGGAGTAACACGACCAGGGCATAAGTTAATTAATCCAGGATTACCAGCATCCGCTATCACATTAATTGAGATTCCGGCACTGGCAATATCTTCAACGGACGTTCGGGCTAGAGTTGCTCTAGGAGAGCCAATTAGATACCTAGTTCCAGAAGGTGTGGCTTTTCATATTCACAAACATGGTTTGTATTTGGACGCAGATCCATCTGATCGTGGAAACCCAGAAGGAGATATGTGACGGCATCACCCAGAGCGATTGAGCTAACTCTAATTGCCGCTGCTGCTGCATCTGAAAAATTTGGAACTGACATCATTGCTATTGATGTATCTGAAAAACTCCCACTCACTGATGTATTTTTAATTGTGACCGCTAGCAATGACCCCCTCTTAAAAAGTATTTGCAATGAAGTTGAAGAGAAATTAAGAATTGCAGGTAGCAAGATTGTTCGATCTGAGGGATTAGCTGAGGGTCGCTGGGCGCTCTTGGATTTTTCAGAGATTGTGGTCCATGTTCAAAATGCAGAGGAACGAATTTATTATGATTTAGAGCGCTTGTGGCGCGATTGTCCAACCATTGACATAACCCATGTTCTCTCTGAGGCTCGATAGATGGTTTTTAGCTCAAGTAGACGAGATCCAATAATTAAGAAAATTGTTATTTTGCGTCATGGTCGTACAACTTGGAATGCAGAGCGCAGGTTCCAAGGGCAAGAAGATCCACCACTAGACGAAGTCGGGATAGCACAAGCCATTAAGGCAGCATCAATCTTAAATAGCATTGAGTATGCCAAGGTAGTTTCTTCAGATTTGATCAGAGCACAGAAAACAGCTGAAATGGTGGTTGGCTCGAGTCGAGTTGAAACAGATATTGCTTTTAGAGAAACCCATTGCGGCAATTGGCAAGGTCGCACTTGGCCAGAAATTGAAAAAACTCAAGCAGACCAACTTGCTGCTTGGAGTTTAAGTGAAGATATCCGCCCAGGGGAAACTGGTGAAACTAGATCTGAAGTTGCACAGCGATTTACTGCTGGGATTGATAAGTACATTAGTGAGATTGAGCCTGGCCAAACTTTATTGGTGGTAACGCATGGTGGTGCAGCACGCGCTGGTATCTCTCAATTACTTGGACTTCCTAAGTCGCATTGGGGAGCGCTAGGAGTGTTATCCAATTGCTCTTGGAGTTTACTGAGTGAACAACCAGGTAAGGATCAACGTTGGCGCTTAGATGAATACAACGCAGGGTCACTTCCTGAGCCCGCAATTGGTGACGATGTCTAACCACTAGTATTCGCAACCTTGTAATAATGGTTTTTGGGGGCTATAGCTCAGCTGGTAGAGCACTTGCATGGCATGCAAGGGGTCAGGGGTTCAAATCCCCTTAGCTCCACTTAAGTTTACTTGCTGTTCATCTACTCGAGTGATTACTCACAAAGATTTACCAGAATTAATTGAATAGAGTTGCCCATGGCCACAAATTCGTTAAAGCGTAAACAAATCTCTAGGATCTTGTTTCGAACCCAGTTTGGTGGCCAACCAAATGAGATTAATACTTGGCTTGCTCGTCCAGTCAGCAGTTTGCTAACCAAGACAATTAAATCAATAAACACTGTTCAAACTTCTGTTCCCCCTGAATATCAAGATCTTGATCCAAAAGATAACAGGGGCAACCGAGAGCAAGTCTTTGCTTTGCAGTATTGGATTTTAGATCAAATGACTACTTCGACTACCCCAATTGTTGAGAAGTTAATGTGGTTGTGGCATGACACTTGGGCTACCTCAGCTACGAAGATAAATAATGCCAAACTCATGGGTGAGCAGAATAGAAAATTCCGAGTCAACGCTGCTGGAAGTTACCGAACTCTTTCACGAGTCTTGCTGGAAGATTCTGCGCTGCAGTTGTGGCTAGATAATCAACAAAACAACAAAAAGTCTCCTAATGAGAATTTATCTAGAGAATTGATGGAGCTTTTTATTTTAGGAGATGGTAATTTTTCAGAATCAGATGTTAAAGAAGGTGCCAAGGTTTTAACAGGCTTCCGCAGAATTCCCTCTGAGAATCGCGTTGCCTTTTATCCTGCCCAACAAGCTCCTGGCCCACACACCATCCTGGGCAAGACAGCCAATTTTTCCCCAACAGACTTAACCGACATCCTGGTCTCCCAAGGAGCCAATGCTGACTTTTTGGTGCAGAAATTGTCTGAAACTTTCCTAGGTGACCTCAAGATTTCAACCAAGACTGCGAATGCAATGAAAAAAGCGATGGGCAATGACCGAGAAGTTGCCAAAGGCTTGGAAGTTTTGATCAAAAGCAAAGACTTCCTGGAGAGTAATTCAGCATATGTTCGCTCTCCAGTGGAGTGGCTGGTTGCTACTGCCAAACTCTTGGGATTTGTTCCATCTGACCTCGCCGCAAAAGTCAATATAGTGAAAAGACTTTCAGATATGGGTCAAGTTCCATTGGAGCCACCTAATGTTGGTGGTTGGCCAGATCTCACTTCGTGGCTATCTACTGGAGTTACCAGAAACCGCATGGACTTAGCCCGCGAATTAGTTCGCTTTAGTGATATTAACTGGTTTAGTAGTGCTACTGACCAAACTACTGAATTTTTAAACCGTGCTGGCTTATATTCCTTAAGTACAAGGACAATTTCAGCAATGAAGTTAGCCAGCACACCAAGCGAGTCATTAATTGCAGGTCTTGTATCTCCAGAATTCATAGTAGGGGAGTAGTAATGGATACAGTTACTCGGCGAAAGTTCCTGCAGATGTCAGGGGCAACTTCGGCTGCAGCCCTACTTTCTGGTGTAACTCAAGTTACTTGGGATGAGTTGATTGCTAGTAGTCAAGCAGCACCCAGAATTACTGGAGACAAAGTACTCGTTCTAATAACCCTTTATGGTGGAAACGATGGTTTAACCACAATTGCACCTTATGAGGATCCAACCTACAAGTCTTTGCGGCAAAACTTGGCCTTAAATGCGTCTGAAGTTTTCCCAATTGGACAAGGGCTTGGCATAAATGCAGCCATGACTAGCTTTAAAGATTTGTGGTTAGCTAACCGAATAGCAGTTATTTCTGGGGTGGGGTATCCAAAACCAAATAGATCTCACTTCACATCTATGGATATCTGGCAAACGGGATCCCCTGAAGAACCTATTACTTCTGGCTGGATTGGTCGTTGGCTTGATTCTTTAGGCCATGATCCGCTGCGGGCACTTGGTATTGGATCAGTGCCACCACCTGTAGTTGTTGGGCTTAAAAGTGCGGCATCCGTGCTACCACTAACTAAGACCACGAAGACCTCTGCGTTAAGCAGTGCGACTGCAAATGCATTAGCCAAAGAAAACATCAAAGATTCTGCTCTGCGTAAACTAGCAGCGCGTGGCTTATCTGACTTACTAACTTCATCTGCTGCTCTAGGAGATGCTTTAGCAGCATCCCCTAGTTCAGCTGTTGAAACTGCTAACACAATCGATGGTGGCAGTGCTGGCGGTCAAGGCTCATTAGATGTGCAATTGGATTTAGTATCAAGGTTAATTCGAAGTGGTCTAAGCACTCGAGTTTATGCCACCAGTTTAGGGGGGTTTGATACTCATGCAGATGAAAAAGGCACACAGACAACTCTGCTCTCCAGATTAGCAACCGCTGTTGGCAAGTTCACGACCTCGCTTAAGGGCACAGTCCATGATAAAGATGTGGTGATAATGATTCATTCAGAGTTTGGTCGACGCGTGTTAGCTAATGCAAGTTATGGAACTGATCATGGAACTTCAGGGCCAGTATTCTTGATTGGTAGTTCAGTAAAGGGTGGGCACCATGGAGAACACCCAGATTTAAACAAGTTGAATAATGGCGATCTAGGTGTCACTGTCGACTTTCGATCGATCTACGCTGAAGTAGCTGAAAATGTTCTAGGTGTGGAGTCTAGTCGTCTTCTTAAAGGAAGTTTTGGAAAGTTAGATTTGTTTTCTTAATTCCAAACTAAGTAGACCATGCCAGCACTTATGGCAATCTTACGTTTAGCTAATCCAGTTTGTGCAGGTCCTGAAACACGGGTGCCAGAAGCAGTAAACATAGAGTTGTGAGCAGGACAGATAAAACCTTTTTCATCGGCTTTGGTTACTACTCCTTGGTGTGGACACTTCGCATCAAATCCAGAAGCAGTGTTTTTATTCCTAATCACCCAAACAGATTGTTTCTTGCCAAACCTATCCGTGCCAACAGCCAATTTAGCTCTTGCCTGTGGGAATGAACCTAGTTTCCCAAGCTTCACATAATTTTTAGGAATTGCAGCAGACAAATTCAAACCAACTGCTTCACCAGATTGCACCACCACCGTGGCAACCGATAATGCTGCCGCTTTGAGAAAATCTCGCTTGTTCATACCTAAACTCTAATGAGAAACTGGGCTAGATGTCTGTGGAATCCATCCTGGATGAGGCGTATCACTAGAGTTTGCCCGATATGAGCACTGCTGAACCTCAAACCCAGGTTAATTCGCCTGATCCTGCGCAATTACAGGAGAAGTGGCTTCCAGTTTGGGATGACCTTGCCCCATTTAGAAGTGGGCGAAAAGATGATATGCGTCCTCGTAAATATGTGCTGGATATGTTCCCTTACCCATCTGGAGACTTGCACATGGGGCATGCCGAGGCTTACGCCCTCGGTGATGTTCTAGCTCGATATTGGGTGCAAAAAGGTTTCAATGTGATGCATCCAATTGGTTGGGATTCGTTTGGATTACCAGCTGAAAATGCAGCCATCAAAAGAGGGCTCAATCCAAAAACTTGGACTTACGAGAATATTGCCATTCAGCGCGCCTCCATGCGCAGGTACGCATGTTCATTTGATTGGGATCGAGTTTTAGTTACAAGTGACCCTGAATACTACAAATGGAATCAATGGTTCTTTTTGAAGATGTATGAAAAAGGATTGGCATATCGAAAAGCAAGTGCAGTTAACTGGTGTTCTGATTGTCAAACAGTATTGGCAAACGAGCAAGTAGTGGCAGGGCTATGCGAAAGATGTGATTCGCCAGTTACCAAGAAAAAGCTAACCCAGTGGTATTTGAAAATTACCGATTATGCAGACCGACTTCTAGATGACATGGATCAACTTGTAGGGGCGTGGCCAGAAAAAGTCTTGACCATGCAACGCAATTGGATATCTAGGAGTGTTGGTGCAGAAGTTAAGTTTGAAATTATTGGCAGACCTGAACCAGTTGTTGTTTACACAACCAGACCAGACACGCTGTATGGCGCTACCTTCTTTGTGGTGGCTGTAGATTCAGATCTTGCAACTGAATTAGCTGCCAAGAGCACAGCACTTTCTGAATTTAACGCTTACTTAGAGGAAGTCAAGAAAGCCTCTGATATTGAGCGGTTAGCAACAGATAGGCCAAAGACTGGTGTCTTTTTAAACCGATTTGCGATTAACCCAGTCAATGGCGAGCAACTTCCTATTTATGCTTCTGATTATGTGTTAGCTGACTACGGAACTGGAGCCATTATGGCTGTTCCAGCTCATGATCAACGTGATTTAGATTTTGCACGAACCTTTAATCTGCCAGTGAAAGTTGTTCTAGATACAGGTGAGCCAGATCCAAATGAAACTGGCATTGCGACTGTGGGGCCTGGCACATTGATTAATAGTGCTGAATTGAATGGACTTGTTAAAGATGACGCCATTGGGAAAATTACTGAAACATTGGCCGCTAAGAAATTAGGGACACCAGCAGTTAATTATCGCTTGCGCGATTGGCTAATTTCTAGACAGAGATACTGGGGAACGCCAATTCCGATAATTCATTGCTCTACATGTGGAGAAGTGCCAGTTCCAGCTGAACAACTCCCAGTTGTTTTGCCCGAATCTGAAGGCTTGGATTTGACCCCTAAAGGCACTAGCCCGTTAGGCGCAGCCGCTGACTGGGTCAATGTGGTTTGTCCTAAGTGTGGGGAACCTGCCAAAAGAGATGCCGACACTATGGATACATTCATGGATTCTTCTTGGTATTTCTTGCGATATGTGTCACCTAATTTGGACACAGCACCTTTTGATGAAGCTGAAGCAAAAAACTGGATGCCAGTTGCACAGTATGTGGGTGGCGTCACCCATGCAATCTTGCATCTGCTGTATGCCAGATTCTTTACCAAAGTGGCTTACGACTTGGGCATGATTAATGTGACCGAACCATTCAGCAGATTACTGAATCAAGGAATGGTTGTGATGAATGGTTCAGCTATGAGCAAGTCACGAGGAAATCTAGTCAAACTAACCGATGAGTTAACTGAGCACGGTGTTGATGCCATCAGACTGGCAATGCTTTTTGCTGGCCCACCAGAAGATGATGTGGACTGGGCGGACGTATCTCCTGCTGGCTCTAAGAAATTCTTAGCTAGAGCTTGGCGATTAAGTGGCGATGTAACTGCAAAAGTAGGCGTGGATCCTAAAACTGGTGATGTTGAGTTGAGGAAGGTAACTCACCGATTGATGCATGAAGCAGCTGTAGCGGTAGAGACATATCGGTTCAATGTTGCAGTAGCAAAGTCCATGGAGCTAGTAAATGCTGCTCGAAAAGCAATAGATACCGGTTGCGGACCCGCCGATCCTGCAGTTCGAGAATGCGTTGAGTCGGTTGCAATTCTTTTGTCTTTGTTTGCTCCCTACACCGCCGAAGAGATGTGGGAGCGATTAGGACATAAGCCATGTGTTGCTTTGGCTGGCTGGCTGGATGTGGACCCACAACTACTTGTAGCCCAGAGCATTGTTTGCGTAGTTCAAATCTCTGGCAAAGTTAAAGCCAGGATAGAAGTTCCGGTAGACATTTCAGCTGCTGACCTGGAGCAGTTAGCTCTAGCAGATGAATCTGTAGTGAAGGCTCTTGGTGACATCAAAGTCAAGCAAGTAATTGTGGTAGCGCCTAAATTAGTTAATATCGTTATTTAACCCCAGGCGGTTTGTTTCAACAGAATTTGAATCAGCCAAAAATAAATGGAAAATAGATTAGATATTTGGCCATGCATGTGCCAAATCTACCCAATCTAGATGCTCGATTACTCAAGTTTGCAGCTGTTACAGCAGTAGCTGCTGTGGCATTTGGATTTGTAATCTCTTGGCTGGGGCAACCATCTGAGTTTGAATCAACAACGAGCATTAGTCAATTTGATGAAACAATCATTTCCCATGAACAAATCGTTATTCATGTCAAAGGATTTGTTATTAATCCTGGTGTGTACGAATTAGTAGTGGGTTCACGAGTGATTGATGCGCTAACGGCCGCGGGTGGGTTGAAGCCTGGCAAGAATTCAGGAGATTTAAACCTAGCTCGGACATTAATTGATGGAGAGCAAATCAATGTTGGAGCCAGTGCTGAACGAGCAAGTGCTGTAGCAAGATCTGATGGTTTGATCAACATTAATACTGCTACCGCTGCACAATTAGAAGAACTGCCAGGCATTGGTGCGGTCCTAGCTAAGCGGATAATTGATCACCGAACACAAAACGGTTTCTTCTCTGATATTTCTCAGTTAGGCAATGTTTCTGGAATTGGCCCAGCTAAATATGCAGACCTAAAAGACAAAATCTCAGTTTCGTGACTAATAGAGCGAAATGGTTGGTTCTAGTTTCTTTATATCTACTAAGTGTTGCATTTTCAACATTCATACAGCTTGACCGCTTTGATCAAGCTTATGGCTTATTCGAGCCAGCCAGCCCGATTCAAGTTGAGGTACAAATTGTTTCTGAGCCTAGGCTGCAGACTCAGCGGTTTGCCTCAGATACTGAACAGACAAGAACTTGGGTAGAGGGAATCCTTAAAACTCTAAAAACTACCCAAGGAAGGTCTTACAAATTATCTATCCCAGTGACGGTAATGTTTAATTCAAATCTAGACGTACCTCCGACTGGAAGTTTGATCGAAATTTCAAGCACTGCGTTTAGACAATCGTGGACAAAGCGAAGTTGTTGCATTCTAGAAGCAGCAAGTGAATTTGAGTTAATCCAAGACGCCCCAAGGTATTTAGCATTTGCTAACAAATTCAAGGACAATCTATTTAGATCAATGTCCTATGCGCCAAGCCATGGAGCTGCGTTAGTACCAGGACTCCTACTTGGCGATACCAGGCACCAATCAACGCAATTAGATCTGGCTATGCGTACTAGTGGTTTATCTCATCTAACAGCAGTTAGTGGTGGCAATGTGACCATAGTTCTAGGTTTTGTAGTTGGCATACTGACAACTTTTGGTTTGCAAGGCTTTCGATTAATCCTTGGTGCATCTTTGACCTTAATCTGGTACGTGTTGATTGTTGGGTTTGAGCCATCAGTAATTAGGGCTGCAACCATGGGAAGTATTACGCTGGCTGCTTTTACTTTTGGTAAACCAACAACTACTGGTCGAATATTGGTGTTTACGGTTTTTGGGCTCACTATCGCAAATCCCTGGCTACTACTTTCATGGGGATTTGGTTTAAGTGTGTTTGCAACCGCAGGTCTAGTTTGGCTAGCTCCTCGGCTGATTGCAGTAATGCATGCTATGCATCCTTGGTCAATTGTCGCCGCATTGCTCGCAGCAACTATCTCTGCATCTGTGGTTACCGCCCCCTTGATAGCCCTCATGACCGGCACCAGCTCCACAGTTACCGTGATCGCCAATTTATTGGCAGCACCGTTAGTGGCAATCACCACCGTGCTGGGGCTGGTGAGCTCATTAATTGCTTTTGGTTCTCCAGTAATTGCGGCACCAATTTCGTTCTTAGCAAGTCTGCCAGCAGAGTTGATTGCACAAATTGCACTGTTTAGTTCAAATCTTCCAGGTGCTAGCCAGCAGATTCCGCTGGGGGCAGTTGGGATTGGGTTTTTCTGGGTGGTCACTTTGGTCACATTGACTTTGATTGTCAAAAGTAATCTAAGCGCCAAAATATCGATTGCAATCTTTAGTTCAATTGGCTTGATTATTCCAATCTTAAGTTTTAGTTACCGATACATAGATGGCTGGCCCCCACCAAAAACTGTGTTAATTGCCTGCGATGTTGGCCAAGGGTCGGCGTTGTTGGTACCACTATCAAATAAGCGAGGAATTTTATTTGACGTTGGGCCAAATCCTAAAAAGATTGACGATTGCTTGGACCAAGCCGGCATAAATACCTTGGTAGCTATATTTCTTTCGCACTTTCATGCAGATCATGTCTTGGGGATTGCTGGTGCTATTGATGGTAGGCGAGTTGAGCATGTATTTAGCACAGAAGTTTTTGAACCTCAGGATCAATACGTCGAAGTCAACCAGGTTTTAGAAGTTGCTGGTTTGAGATTGAAAACCATCAAGGCTGGTTCTATTTTTAAGATAGATCAAGTTCATATTGAAACTATTTGGCCCACTCGGATATTAACTGATGGCGTTGTTGCTAACCTGGCAAGTCTGGTGCAGATAGTTCAAGTTGCTGGTTCTCGTATTTTGATTACTGGAGATATTGAGCCAGCTGCCCAAGAAGCAATAAGGGCAGAAAATAAAAAGCAGGACTTTGATGTTGCCCTAATTCCACATCATGGCTCGAAGTTTCAAGACCCAGCTTTTGCAGGTTGGGTAGGGAGTGATCTGGCCGTGGTGTCTGTTGGTGAAAATACCTTTGGACATCCAGCTGAACAAACCATAAAAAGCTGGAAGAATTTCTCCGAAATATTTAGAACTGATCAGTTGGGCAGTTTTGCGGTGCACCAACAAAATGGGCAGTTGAAAGTGAGTTACCGGTAGAAACATGGCATGCTCAGCCCGTGAGCACACCATCTATAGCAGTTATTACGGGCACTGAATCATTTTTGAGCGAACGCGCGGTCAGCGATATTCGAGCAGGTTTACGCAAGTTAGGTGAATTTGACACGGTTGAGATTACCGTTGATGAGGAAACTCGAAGCGGAGACCTGACCATCTCGGCTTCAGCGAATTTATTGGGCGGTAATCGTTTGGTGATTATCAACAATGTGGAACTACTGTCTGAAGAACTCATACCCGAACTTCGACAGATAATTGAATTCAATGATCCCGAATTATTCTTGGTCATTAAGCATCAAGATGGACGTCGAAATAAAAAGTTATTGACTGAACTCACAGCATTGGGAAATACCATTCAAGCCAATAAGGTAACGGGCAAAAAAGAGATCTTGCAGTTTGTTCAACTTGAGGCAGCCAGGCATAAGCGAAAAATAACTGCTGACGCAATTGAGGCACTAAGAGTTGCACTTGGAGACGATATCCGAATGCTGGCTGCAGCTATAGATCAAATTACGGCCAGTAGTTCAGAATCAATCTCGCGCGAACTAGTTGATGTTTATGTCGAAGGTATTGCGGATATTCGTGGATACCATGTTTCAGATCGAATCTGGGCAGGAGATCTAGCAAATGCACTTGAGAAATTTAGGTGGATGGTGCTCAATAATGGTCATGGGGCAAACATCCAGGTAATTTCGGCGATAGCCCAGGATCTGCGCACCATGATTAAAGTAATGGGAGCCGAACCTGGAATGAGTGACCGAGATATTGCCACTTCTATTGGTTTAAGTGCCAACATGGATTGGAAAGTTAAAAACCTAAGACAGATTGCCCGCGGATGGAAGCCAGCAGCACTTGCTTATTTTGCTAATCGCTTGGCAGATATTGACGCACAGATAAAAGGCGGTGCAGAAGGTATTGGCTTGGATGAAAGTGCTCGCACAGCAGTGGTAGAGAAATTAATGTTAGAGATTGCAGCCCCAGGGGCTAGGTAATTATTTAGCTAGTTTTTTAAGAGCTTGCGCTATTGCAGATTTGCGATTAGCAGCTTGATTCTTATGAATCACACCAGATGCAGCAGCTTTATCTAAAGCTTGGGCGGCATCACGGTAAGCAGCAGTTGCCTTAGTGGCATCACCTTCAGTGAGGGCTTCTTTGAAGCGGCGAACCTTGGTCTTCAGCGAGCTTCTTACTGATTTATTCCGCTCTTCGGCAGCACGGTTTGTCCCGATGCGCTTGATCTGCGACTTGATGTTTGCCACGTATATCCCAGTTCTGTCCAGTTGAACCCTATTACCTTGTGGGTTTCAGGGGGCTTGCTGTTTGGTAAGCCGAAGGCGGAGTGTATCTGAAGCCAAAGCATGCGAATATTCGCCCCGTGACCCCTCCAATTGTTGGATCCACCGAGCAGGCAGTGCTGCGCAATTTCAGCATCATTGCCCATATTGACCATGGTAAATCCACTTTGGCTGACCGAATGCTGCAGCTAACTGGGGTTGTGGAAGCCAGAGCTATGCGGGCTCAGTACCTAGACCGAATGGATATTGAGCGCGAACGCGGAATCACAATTAAGTCGCAAGCGGTTCGACTGCCTTGGGTTGGTCGAGACGGTCGAGATTATGTGCTTAACATGATCGACACTCCAGGCCATGTTGACTTTACATACGAGGTGAGTAGATCGCTAGCTGCATGCGAGGGAGCAGTTTTGCTAGTGGATGCAGCACAAGGAATTGAAGCGCAGACATTAGCGAATTTATATCTCGCCCTGGCAAATGACATGGCAATCATCCCAGTGCTAAACAAAATTGATTTACCATCAGCACAACCAGATAAATATGCTGCTGAGTTAGCGCACATCATCGGTTGTGATCCAAGCGATGTGTTACGAGTTTCAGCAAAAACTGGAGAGGGCGTTCCAGACCTACTACATGCAATTGTTGATTTAATCCCTGCTCCAGCTGGAAAACCAGAAACTGAAGTTCGTGCATTGATCTTTGATTCAGTTTATGACATCTATCGCGGGGTTGTAACTTATGTGCGAGTTGTTGATGGTGCAATTCATGCTCGAGATCGAATTTTGATGATGTCCACTGGCGAAACTCACGAGTTACTTGAAGTTGGCGTGATCTCGCCAGAACCCATGCCAGCCGCTGGGTTAGTTGCTGGCGAGGTTGGTTACTTGATTACTGGTGTTAAGGATGTTCGACAATCAAAAGTTGGTGATACCGTAACTACGGTTAACAAAGCGGCAACCACAGCACTTGGTGGCTACCAAGAACCAAAACCAATGGTCTTTTCTGGTTTATATCCAATGGATGGATCAGACTACCCAGACTTAAGAGATGCGCTGGACAGATTAAAACTAAATGACGCTGCGCTTGTTTATGAACCAGAATCTTCAGTTGCTCTTGGCTTTGGATTTAGATGTGGATTCCTAGGTTTACTGCACCTTGAGATTGTTAGAGAGAGACTATCCAGAGAGTTTAATCTTGATCTTATTTCCACCGCACCCAATGTTATTTATCGAGTAATTTTAGATGACGAAAAAGAGTTGATTGTTACAAATCCAAGTGAATATCCAAATGGGAAAGTCCGGGAAGTTTTTGAGCCAATGGTGAAAGCTACTGTTATTTCACCAAGTGAATTCATCGGATCAATTATGGAGCTTTGTCAGTCAAGGCGTGGCAGCTTGTTGGGTATGGATTACCTATCTGAAGAGCGAGTGGAGATGCGCTACGAGTTGCCACTTGGTGAAATCGCATTTGACTTCTTTGATGCCTTGAAATCTCGCACCAAAGGTTACGCATCTCTCGACTACGAATTTACTGAGGAAAAATCTGCAGACTTAGTTAAAGTTGATATTTTGTTGCATGGCGATCCAGTTGATGCATTCTCAGCGATTCTGCACAAAGATAAGGCATACAACTACGGCGTTGCTATGGCTGGAAAATTAAAAGAGTTAATCCCTCGTCAACAATTCGAAGTCCCAATTCAAGCAGCCATTGGATCAAGAATTATTGCCAGAGAGTCAATTAGGGCAATTCGAAAAGATGTGTTGGCCAAGTGCTATGGCGGCGACATCAGCCGTAAGCGCAAGTTATTGGAGAAGCAAAAAGAGGGTAAAAAGCGGATGAAGGTGGTTGGCCGAGTTGAGATCCCACAAGAGGCATTTATTGCAGCCTTATCCACAAATAATGGAACAGAGGGCAAGGGCACAAAAGGCTAGGTTTGTCCTTTCGCTACTGGCCAGTTACCCCTAGTCTGCGCAGAACGGTTTGGCCCAGAAGGGAAGATCATGACCATCACTGGTGATTTAAACGCCAAGATTCCAACCCCGCAATTATCTGTTTCGCACATGTTTGTCGAGCGGGTGCGCAAGTCTCCAGACACAGTTGCTTTTTGGAAGCCAACTAATCCTGGCTGGCAGAAATACACCTGGCGTCAAGTTGATAAGCAAGTTCGAGAATATTCTGCAGGACTAATAGCTCTAGGTGTTATTGATTCAGATCGAGTGGCAATTGCCTCGAACACTAGATACGAGTGGATGGCTGCTGACTTTGCAATTCTGTTAACAGGTGCTGCCACCACAACTGTTTATCCCACAACAGGCACAGAAGATTCAGCGCACATTATTTCTGACTCTGGCTCGCTGGTAATTTTTGTTGAAGATCAAGAGCAAGTTGAAAAATACAAAGCAATCAAATCTCGGATACCGCGAGTAAACCACTTGGTGGTATTTGATGGACCAGGAGATGGTGATTGGGTTATAACTCTTGAAGAATTGGGCAAACGTGGGGCACGGTTGCTAGAAACGCAACCTAATGCCGTTAATGAAAGAATCAACCGAGTTACTGGTGACTCTTTAGCTACTTTGATCTACACATCTGGAACTACCGGCAAACCAAAAGGTGTTGAATTACTGCACAAGGGTTTTACATACCAAGCAGCTTCGATAGATTCTTTAGAAATTCTTCGACCAGACGATGTCCAACTTCTTTGGTTACCACTAGCCCACTCATTTGGAAAAGTTTTGAGTGTATTGCACTTGCAAATTGGATTTGAAACTGCAATTGATGGTCGTGTTCCAATGATTGTTGAAAATCTAGGTGATGTTAAGCCAACATTTATGGCTGCCGTTCCTCGAATCTTTGAGAAGGTGCACGCAAAGGTCACAGCAGATGTGGCCCATGAAGGTGGCGCAAAAGCCAAGATCTTCAACTGGGCATTTTCAGTTGGACGCAAGGCGGCCCTATCTGGCGATCTAGACAAAGGCAAAATGTCGCCTGCTTACAAATTAGCTGACAAGTTAGTTTTCCATAAGTTGCATGCACGCTTTGGTGGTCGAATTAGATACTTTATTTCGGGTGCGGCAGCACTTTCAACTGAGATTAATACTTGGTTTGCAGCAGCTAACCTAAAGATTGTTGAAGGTTGGGGCTTAACCGAAAGTGGTCCAGCCACCGCTATGTCCCGACCATGGGAAACTGCTATTGGAACTGTCGGACAGCCATTTCCAGGAACGCTAGTTAAAACAGCACCTGATGGTGAGCTCATGATCAAAGGTCCAGCGCTTATGCGCGGTTATCACAATCTGCCTGAAGAGAATGCCAAGGCATTTGATGCTGAGGGCTGGTTCTTTACGGGTGACATCGGCGAGATAGATAGCGAAGGCAGAATTCGGATAACCGATCGCAAGAAAGATGTAGTTAAAACCAGTTCGGGCAAATTTGTAGCTCCAACCACAATTGAAGTTAGATTTAAAGCCATTACCCAAATTGCTTCTAATATTTTGGTAATCGCTGCTAACCGTAACTTTGTTTCCGCACTTGTTGCCCTGGATCCAGAAGCGCTAGCCGCGTTTGCTCAGCGCTACAAAATCACTGGCGACTACAACCAGCTTAGAGTTCATCCAGAAGTTATCAAGCAACTTGAGTCCGAAATTGAAACCCTAAACAGTTTGTTAAATGGCTGGGAGCAGATCAAGCAATATCGAATTCTGCCAAGTGATTTAACTATTGACGGTGAAGAGTTAACGCCTAGCCTCAAGGTTAGACGTTCAACCGTGACTCGAAAGTACCAAGACTTGATTGATGGTATTTACTCAGCGAGTGCCTAAAGAACTTGCTGGAGAGGTAGCCCCTTTAAACGGTGCGCTGTCTGAGTCTGCATTAGCATCATTGTCAGTTGCCGATTTCGGTCTCTACTTGCACGTTCCTTTTTGTAATGTGCGCTGTGGTTATTGCGACTTCAATACTTACACTTCAACTGAACTTCGAGGTTTTCGTCGAGAAGATTGGGCTAATTCAATTGGATTAGAACTTGATTTAGCAAAAAGAGTTATTGGAGATCTCCCTGACATCCAAACAATATTCATTGGCGGGGGTACTCCAACACTTCTTCCACCTGGTGACTTTGAAAAAGTCTTTGACAATATCGAAAGTGCATTTACATCTGATATTGAAATTACCATAGAAGCCAATCCCGACACTGTTACCAAGGAATCTTTGTCCGGGTACTTTAAGGCTGGTATCAATCGAATCTCTTTTGGAATGCAAAGTGCAGTGCCATCAGTGTTGAAAGTGTTAGATCGCACGCATGACCCAAAGGCTGTGTCCCAAGCTGTAGAGCTAGCTGCTGAAGTTGGATTTAAAAATATCAGCCTCGACCTAATTTATGGTACTCCAACTGAGACAGATAATGATTGGACCGAATCTTTATTGCAGGCGTTGAGTTTGCCCATCAATCACTTTTCAGCCTATTCGTTAATTGTTGAGCCTGGCACCAAACTTCACCAGCAAGTTAAATCTGGACAAGTTGCTTCTCCTGATGATGACATAAGTGCTAATCGATATCTGATTGCTGAGTCTCAGGCATTAGCCCATGGTTTTAATTGGTATGAAGTATCAAATTGGGGAAAAGGCGGAGCAAGGTGTCGACATAATGAAATTTATTGGCAAAGTGGTAACTGGTGGGGAGCAGGCCCTGGAGCACACAGTCATGTTGGTGGAACTCGTTGGTGGAATAAAAAACACCCAGCTGTTTGGGCGCAAGATTTAGCTAGCGGTGACTCTCCGGCGGCCGGACGGGAAGTGTTAACACCGGACCAGTTGATGTTTGAGGCAGTAATGCTCAGTCTTCGAACCATTGGTGGGTTAGCGGTCAGCAGGCTTGAAAACCCAAACCCTCTTCTTGGATTAGCCAAGGATGGGTTGATTGACCCTAAAAAATTGGATCAAGGCCATGTTGTGCTGACCCTTGAAGGACGCCTATTGGCTGATTTGGTGCTTAGAACCCTCATGAAATGAGCCAGTTCTTAGCACTCGACTTACACTTCTGCTAATGCAGTAGGAGGGGATTGATGCTCAACGAGCGCAAACTAAACGTCCTACGGGCCATTGTTGAGGATTACATCAACACTCATGAGCCCGTGGGCTCAAAGGTTTTGTCGGAACGGTATTCACTTGGCGTTTCGCCGGCAACAATTCGAAATGAGATGGCCGCCCTTGAAGACGAGGGCTACCTTGAGCAGCGCCACACCAGTTCAGGAAGAATTCCAACTTCAATGGGTTATCGACTATTTGTTGATCAACTAAGCTCGATAAAACCATTGTCAGCTGCTGAACAACGTGCGATTGGCGTCTTCTTAGATGGCGCATCCGATCTGGATGAAATTATGTCCAGAACCTCGAGAGTGTTATCGCAACTGACTAAGCACGCAGCGATCGTGCAGTACCCATCACTTAGTAAGTCTGCAGTTAGACATATAGAAATTGTTAGTGTCACATCACGTAAGGCACTTTTGGTGTTGGTAACTGATGCTGGCCGGGTTGAACAAAGAACTGTTGATTGCAGCGTGGATTTAACAGAAACACTTGTTAGTGAACTTCGTGCTCGCCTAAATACTGCTTTGGTCGGTGTCAATTTATCTGATATTTCCCGTAAGGCTCCAGCTTTAGATCAGTACTTCCCGATTGAAGAAAAAGAATTTGCTAAAAAAATAATGGATGCTTTAATTGAACTTGCTAAGCGAGAAGAGGAAGAAAAAGTTGTGATTGGTGGTACTGCAAATTTGGCAAGGTATGCAACTGACTATCAAACAACAATTCAGCCAATGCTGGAAGCGCTAGAAGAGCAAGTTGTCTTGTTAAGACTTATTGGTGAAAGTGTGGCAGCAGATGTTTCGGTGCGTATCGGGCAAGAAAATCCAATTGGACTCGAGGACGCTGCAGTAGTTACTAGTGGTTACCAAATTGGTGATCAAACAGTTGCTAGATTGGGCGTGGTGGGACCCACCCACATGAACTATCCAAGCACGATAGGTGCCGTAATCGCAGTTTCAAATTACGTTGGATCAATATTAGCGGGGAAGTAATAACAAGAAATGGTAAGTACTGAACTTTATGATGTATTAGGCGTGAAATCTTCCGCTACTGCAGAAGAGATAAAAAAGGCTTATCGAAAATTAGCACGAGAGCTGCACCCTGATGTTAATCCAGACGCTAAAGCCCAAGAGAGATTCAAAAAAGTAACAGCGGCATACGAGGTGCTTAGTGATGATCAAAAACGAGCAGCGTATGACCGCGGAGTTCCAGATGGATCTATGGGCAATGGCGGCTTTACCGGAGCAAATGGTTTTGATCTAGGTGATTTTGTCAACGCATTCTTTGGCGGTAATGGTGGTGGGGGATCAAGAGGTCCACGGGTTCGAATGACTCGAGGCGAAGACGCCTTAATTCGGATGCGAATTGATTTGAAAGATGCTGTTTTTGGGGCAGAAAAAGAGATCACCGTAGATACCGCATCTGCTTGCAAAGTATGCGATGCAACTGGCGCCATGAAAGGTTCTACAACTGAGCAATGCAGCACCTGCAAGGGTCGAGGTGAGGTAACTTCAATTCAGCGTTCATTCTTGGGTGATGTGCGAACTAGCAGGACCTGCCCACAATGTTCAGGATTTGGAAATGTTATTTCACGTCCATGTCCAGAGTGTTCTGGTGAAGGTCGCGTGCGAACTAGAAGAAACGTAAAAGTAGCTGTGCCTGGCGGAGTTGATAATGGTTTACGTCTCAAGCTCAGTGGTCAAAGTGAGGTTGGTGCTTGGGGTGGGCCAGCTGGAGATTTGTACGTAGAAATAGTTGTTAATGAGCATCCAACTTTGCAGCGCAAGAATGACGATTTACATCTAACAATTGAAATTCCAATGACTGCTGCTGCCTTAGGTTGCGAGGTCACAATTACAACCCTGGATGGAAACAAGATTTTAAAGATTCCAGCAGGGATTCAGCCTGGATCAATCATGTCACTGAAAGGGTTAGGTGTTACCCGCCTGCGAGGAACTGGACGCGGGGATCTATTAATTCAAATTTTAATCGCAGTGCCAAAAGATATTGATTCAAAGCAAAGTGAATTACTCAAACAATTGGCCAAAGTTAGAGGCGAAGATAAAGTTACCGCCCGTACCGTATCTAGCAGTGAACCATCCAGTATTTTCTCACGCATCAAAGGTGCGTTCACCAAATAATGTTGCCACTGTTTCGCAGTGATCAAGTGCGTCAACCCACCCTCAAGTTAGTTGGTGACGATGGCAAACATGCAGCTGCTGCTTTGAGACTTCGGGTTGGCGAATTGGTGCAATTCACCAACGGGGTTGGTGTTACAGCAATCGGGAAAGTTGTATCGACTAACAATAAGAATGAAGTTGAATTCACCTTGAGCGATTTAACTGAAACTGTGAAACCAACGCCAAGCATCACGGTTGCGCAAGCCATTACCAAAGGTGATGGCGCGCTCCAAGCTGTTGAACTGTTGGTTGAAGTGGGAGTTGATCGAATAATTCCATGGGCAGCATCTCGAAGTGTTGTTCGTTGGGATGCAGAGAAGCAAACCAGTGCTCCAAGAAAATGGCAGGCAGTTGCTGACGCTGCTGCAAAACAATCTCGTCGTGTATGGTTTCCAGAAGTAACTTCAATGGCTGGATCTGTACCAGAAGTGCTTTCCTATGCTCAGCACAGTCAGATAATTGTTTGTGACGAAAATGCAGACTCTGGGTTTACAACTCCACTTAATGAGCAGGTTCTTTTGATAATTGGACCAGAAGGCTCAATTACTCCTGAGGAATTGCAAGAATTCAAGCAAGCAGGGGCTTCTTTAGTGCGAATGGGTGAAACAATATTGCGAAGTAGACACGCAGGGATCGCTGCAGTCGCAGCACTACTTGCGCAGACTTCTAGATGGGGAGCAAAATGAGTGACGATATCTTTAGCAAGATTGCTCAAGGCGAGATTGAAGTGCCACTAGTTGATAGCAACGAATATGCAGTTGCCTTTGCTGACATTAACCCACAGGCTCCCGTTCATTTGTTAGTCATTCCCAAAAAGAAGTTTTTGAATGTGACTGAACTAGCAGCTGACTCAACTTACATGCAAGCTGTGATGAGTTTGGCGGTCAGTGCTGCTTCCAAAGCCGGCTTAACAAATGGTTATCGGTTAGTTTTCAATACTGGCCAAGATGGCGGTCAAACAGTGCCTTATGTTCATTGCCATGTGCTTGGTGGCCGCTCACTAACTTGGCCACCGGGTTAGGCCGTATCCTTGACCACTGTTAACAAGGAGGCCCGAACGGGCGTGAGTGAACCGTTAACCACGGCAAAGTCTGTAATTGTGGTGCCACCATCAATTTCCATGATCGGCGTTCTAGGTGCACGCGATGAATTGCTGCGTGTAATCGAGAAGGAATTTCCACGCACCATAATCGTTGCGCGTGGAAATGAAATAATCATTAGTGGAGACAATTCTTCAGTTGCAACAATTGAATCTCTCTTAGTTGAGATGATGGCAGTTCTTAGAACCGGCCAAGGGTTAACGCCAGAAGCCGTTGAAAGATCCATAACTTTGTTACGTGACAACAGTGATGTTAAGCCACATGAAGTGCTCACTGCGAACATTTTGTCTAGTCGAGGTAAATCTATTCGCGCAAAAACTTTAAATCAAAAACGTTATGTGGATGCTATTGATACCCATACGATTGTCTTTGGTATTGGCCCAGCTGGAACAGGGAAGACCTACCTGGCTGTGGCTAAAGCAGTGCAAGCACTACAGGCTAAGAAAATTAATCGCATTATCTTGACTAGGCCTGCAGTCGAAGCAGGTGAGCGACTTGGTTTTCTACCAGGAACACTTTCTGAAAAAATCGATCCATATTTACGCCCACTTTATGACGCACTTCATGACATGATTGAACCAGAGAAAATTCCAAGACTAATGACAAGTGGCACAATTGAAGTTGCCCCATTGGCTTATATGCGTGGACGAACCTTAAACGATGCATTCATTATCTTGGACGAAGCACAAAACACCACCCCAGAACAGATGAAGATGTTCTTAACAAGATTAGGATTCAACTCAACGATGGTTATCACTGGCGATGTGACTCAAGTTGACCTACCGCATGGGAATTCTTCTGGATTAAGAGTCGTTCGAGATATTTTGTCAGAAGTAGAGGACTTAGCATTTTGTAATTTAACTTCTACTGATGTGGTGCGCCACAAACTAGTTGGGAAAATTGTTGAAGCCTATGGTGCTTATGATGAGAAAGTCGCTAGCAATGACAAGCCGGGAAAGAACAAATGACTGTAGAAGTTCTTAACGAAACCGAATTTAGAGTCAATATCAAAGAGATATCGGATTTGGTGCAAGTGGCTATGAAAGCAATGAAGATTCACCCACAATCTGACTTGTCCGTAATTTTTGTAGATGAAGAAGCCATGTCCCAACTTCATCAAAGATGGATGAATGAACCAGGCCCAACTGATGTTTTGAGTTTTCCCATGGACGAACTGCGGCCAGGAGACGATGATGACTCTAAGTCTGAATTGCTTTTAGGAGATATTGTGATTTGCCCGAGTGTGGCTGCAACTCAAGCGGTTGCGGCGGGGCATGAAACTTCTGCCGAAATTCGCTTATTAACTGTGCATGGGTTCTTGCATCTAATTGGCTTTGATCATGAAGTTGAAGTTGAACATAGAGAAATGTTTGGCTTACAAGACAAGATTCTAAGTGAATTTAGCGAGCTCAAAGTATGAATCTAATTGTAATCTCCCAAGTAGTCCTAGCCCTTACATTTGCTGGAATCTCTGCAATGCTTCGAGCAGCAATCGACTCATCATCGTTAACCGCAATTCAAGAAAAAGCAGATGATGGCAATAAATCTGCTCACCGGATGGTTCAAGTGATGACAAATCCAGCTCCAGCACTGAATGCCCTGATCTTTTGGCAGTTAGCCTTCACAGTATTAGCAACTATTTTGGCAATCAGTGGGGATCTTGTCTTAACCAACTCGCCTTGGAACAATTTCGCGATAGGGATGGCCCTAACTGGTATTGGTTTTGTTTTTATTGGTGTGGCTCCAGCAACTTTAGGTAAACAACATGGTGAATCAATAGTTTTGTTGTTCTCCCGACTGATCAAGATCATTGGACAACTTTTTGCCCCACTTACAACGCTGCTGATTTTGATCGGCAATGCGGTAACACCAGGTAAGGGCTTCAAGCAAGGGCCATTTGCCAGCGCTGATCACTTGCGCGATCTCTTGGATAGGGCTGAGGCTGACCAGGTTATTGAAGATGATGAAGCTCAGATGTTGCACTCAGTTTTCGATCTAGGTGAAACACATGTCAGGGAAGTCATGGTTCCTAGAACTGAGGTTGTTTGGATTGAAAGTGACAAAACTCTAAGACAGGCAATCTCGCTAGCGCTTAGGTCAGGATTTTCTCGAATTCCAGTAATTGGAGAAGATAGCGATGATGTCAAAGGAATCGTCTACTTGAAAGATTTAATCAAGAGAGTTTTCGAGCATCGTGAATCTGAAAACACCGAACTAGTTTCAAGTCTGATGCGTGAGCCTTATTTTGTGCCAGATAGCAAATTGGTTGATGAACTCATGAAAGAGATGCAAGCTGCTCGAGTTCATTTGGCAGTTGCAGTAGATGAGTACGGTGGAACAGCGGGCATCATTACTATTGAAGATATCTTGGAAGAGATTGTTGGTGAGATTTCAGACGAATATGACCGTGAAGCCCCAGAGGTTGTTGAGATAGACAGTGACACTTATCGCGTTTCTAGTCGAATGAACATCGAAGACTTCTGTGCTGTCATTGATGTTAATTTAGATTCTGAAGATGAAGAATCTGTAGACACCGTAATGGGTTTGATGTCGCTTAGTTTGGAGCGAGTTGTTATTCCTGGTTCAGCAATAGTTGTTTCAGGATGGAGATTGACAGCTGAATCTGGTGTTGGCAGGCGCAATCGAGTGGCAACTGTTTTGGCCGAACGCATTGTGGAAACGCCTGATTTAGAAGCTGATGAGTAGGGCAAAACCCTTTGCTTTTGTAGTTCTAGCAAGTGTGCTGTTTGGAACAACTGGTACTGCCCAAGCAATTTTGAATGCTGATGCGTCAGGATTTCAAGTTGGCGTTGCTCGCCAAATAGTTGGTGGCTTGGCATTACTAATTATTGTGCGATTTATGAATCAACAATCAATCCTAAAATATCTGAGAACTCCAGCTGGATTATTTGCGGCAGCTGGCACCTTGCTTTACCAGATTACTTTTTTTGTTGGAGTATCAAACCTTGGGGTAGCACTAGGAACAGTGATCGCATTGGGAAGTGCACCAATCTTTACGATGGTGCTAGGTAGAGTTTTTCTCAAAGAACTAATCACTCGAATGCAATTGCTAGTTACATTTTTGGTATTAGTGGGCATTTGGTTCCTTGTAACTAAACCAGATCAAAGCTTTCAAATAAACCTAGGTCTGCTAGCAGGCTTAGGAGCGGGCCTTGGGTATGCCATCTACACCACCAGCTCAAAAATCATGATGACTCAAGGTGCCCAACCTGCTACTGCTATGACAGTAGCGTTTGCAGGCCCGGTTCCAATTGCCCTGATTCTGTTTGGTCTTTCTGATCCTTCTTGGATTTTGTCGCAGGCAGGGTTTGCGACTGCGTTGTATCTAGGTTTGATTCCTACGGCGCTTGCATACATATTCTTTGGAATTGGCTTAAGAACTCTTACCGCTAGCACAGTTGCCACAATTACATTGCTAGAACCAGTGGTTGCGAGTGCATTTGGCGTGTTGCTCCTTAATGAGGTGCTATCTTCAACTCAGGCAGTTGGCATCGTTTTGGTCATGCTAGGCCTTTTGATTTTAGGAATCAAATCTTCAAAAAGGAAAGAGCAGGTTGTGAACTAGTGACATTTAGGTCTGGATTTGTGAGCATCGTTGGTAGACCTAATGTTGGGAAATCCACTTTGTTGAATGCTTTAGTTGGTGAAAAAATTGCAATTGTTTCTGATAAGCCCCAGACCACAAGGCATTTGATCCGTGGTGTCATGCATGAAGAATCTGGACAAATAGTTCTTTTAGACACACCAGGACTACATAAGCCAAAAACCCTTTTAGGTGAAAGATTGAACGACCTAGTAGTTGGATCCCTTTCTGAAGTTGATTTAGTGGGAATTTGTGTGCCAGCTAATGAAGAAATTGGAAGTGGAGACAAGTTCATTGCAGCTCAGGTTGCTGGTGCCAACAAATCAGTTTGTCTAATTATTACGAAAACAGATTCATCAACCGGCGCTCAGATTGCCCAAAGAATTGAACAAGGAATTGCGCTCGGTAAAGAGGCTGGAATTGATTGGAAGTTTGTGGTTCCATTAAGTTCATTTGATAAGACTAATCTCAAGGAACTTACTTCAGAATTAATTAATTGTTTGCCTGAAGGCCCAGCACTTTATCCAGATGGCCATCTAACTGATGAGCCAGAAAGAATCTTGGTTGCGGAGTTCATAAGAGAGGCCGCATTGCAAGATATGCGTGAAGAGTTACCACATTCTGTTGCAGTCACTGTGGAAGAAATGAATTTACGTGAAGACCGAGAGAATATGAAACCACTCATGGATGTATTTGCAGACATTCACGTGGAACGGGATAGTCAAAAAGCCATTGTGATCGGGAAAGGTGGAGCACAGCTTCGAGCAATTGGCACTCAAGCCAGACTGCGAATCGAAAAACTACTTGGAATGCGCGTTCATTTAACATTGCATGTGCGAGTTACGCCAAATTGGCAGTCAGATGCTAAGAACTTAGGGAAGCTTGGCTTCTAGTCGTGCACTAACTCGTAGCGGTGTAAGTAAGTATCAACAATTGCCACGATAATTGCCATAACTGGAATGGCTACAAACGCACCCATGGCCCCAAATAAAGTTCCACCAGCTAAAACTGCGGCAAATGCCACTGCAGGATGAATGTTTAGCGCTCTCGAGCTAAGTTTTGGTGAGAAGAGAAAGTTTTCAAGTTGCTGATAGGCGACTCCAAATATCGCGATCGCCAGCGCTAAACCAGGACTTTGAGATAAAGCCACAATGGCTGGTAGGCCAATTCCAATATAGGTTCCAATAGTGGGAATAAATTGAGAGATGATGCCTGTAAAAAGTGCAAGTGGCAACCAGTAGGTGAGATCAACTATGTAGAAGAAAACCCCACTCGTTAGCACGCAGATT